>Ga0307990_1001148_pt1 | contig 22635 bp, 18 predicted proteins | sample EllFjometagen129_FD_203168 | JGI IMG/M metagenome (GOLD analysis project Ga0307990, IMG submission 203168) | Marine microbial communities from Ellis Fjord, Antarctic Ocean - #129 | ecosystem: Environmental > Aquatic > Marine > Unclassified | place: Southern Ocean | collected 2014-10-08
AATTGATAGGACTTTTGCCAGACTTTCAACTCTTTGTAATTCTTTAGCATTTCACTTGAACCCCTGAATCCTTGACCCCTTGAATCCTTTCAGGATCATCAACTAATTTGGAGATGATCCATATTTTTTAGAAATGTCGTAACCGTTCACGGTTCAAAGGTTCAGGAGTTCAAGGTTACATTCTCGTCCCCGGACTGCATTTGGAATGCGTATCTATGAGAAATGCGTCATTTTTGTCATGTATAATCTGAAATTTCGAGCCAAATTGGCAATTATTTGGGAAAATGAGCATTTGTAACGAAGACTTCGGGTCTTCAATTCCTACTTTGTCCTTAACCCTGAATCCCGCTTTCAGCGGGAAACCTTGAACCTGTAAACGGTTACGAAATGTCTTTATAAAGCTCTTATCTCTGCTTTCTCGTCAAACTCAGCGGTAAACAATTACCAAATAATTTCCGCTTTTATTTCAAAACATCGCCTATTCCATCAATACCGAGCAGGGGATCTCCATGACCAGGATAAATTTTCTTAATCTTTAGACCGGATAACACCTGGAAAGATAATTTTATGCTGTCACAATCACAACAGAATTTATTAAGCTCACCACTGCCCTCCATGTTAAGGATAGTGTCCCCAGTGATGAGGGCATGCTCCCTCCTGTTATAAAGGCAAATACTATCATTCGTATGCCCTGGGGTTTTTATCAATTTCCAGTTCGCAAGATATGGCATGGGACCTTCATCTAATGTGCAGTATACCTTATGAAGAGATAAAAGATGTTTTCTTAAAAGGGGAACAGGAATTGCTGCCCAGTCACTCTTCATGGCGGCAGGCATATTGTTCCTATGATTATCACAGGCATTCAATATTGGCAGAAGCTCTTTTATCCAGTTGAAAAAAGAAAACAGACATATTTTGTCTTTTCTTATTATATAATCGCCAACCTTTACATAAAAAAATGCCCTTGCCTCAGGGAAAAGCCTGATAAGCTTTGATACCCCACCAATATGATCAATATGGAAGTGTGTGGCAGTTACCATCCGCAACGAAGAGGTATCTGCTGATCTGCTGCGGAGATACTCATATATTTTTTCAGCGGCAGCAAATGTTCCCACATCAACGGCGGCAAAAAAATCACCATCTTCTATTAAATAGGTGTTAGCATAGCCACATTTAAAAACATGAACAGGCATAATTCTAAAAACAGATAAAGTTTATTAGTCGGAAAACTTTGCGCCGAGAAAGCCTCCGGTTACACATCAACAATTGCGTAAACCTTAGACAGGGCATTCTTTAATTCAGATTCCTTTGTCCCGCCACCTTCTGCCATATCTTTTCTGCCTCCTCCTTTTCCGCCAACAAGCCCTGTCAGCTCTTTGATAATATTCCCGGCGTGGAATCTATCGGTCAGATCAGCCGTAACCCGGCACAACAAAAACACTTTTCCATTACCCCTGGCCCCAAGCACGATTATCCCAGACTTAAGCTTATCCCTTAAATAGTCCCCGAACTCCCTCATGTCCTTTGGGCTGGACGTATTAACCTCCTGGCTGATAACCTTTATATCGTTTACAGCCCTGGCAGTGTTAAGTAATTCTTCAGATTGTTTGGCTGCCAGCTTTGCCTTAAGGGATTCTATCTCTCGGTCTTTTTCCTTTTGATCCTTAATGATTTGCTCAGCCTTAAACAGCAGGTTGTCAGGAGATGTTTTCAGAAAATTGGATACATCCTTAAGCCTGTGCAACTCTTTTTGCATTTCCTTTACAGCTCCTTCTCCAGTGAATGCCTCAATCCTTCTAATTCCGGATGATACAGCGCCTTCACTTGCAAGCACGAAAAGCCCTATGTCTCCTGTTAAGTTAACGTGTGTGCCTCCGCAGAGTTCCCTGCTGACATTATCTCCAATAGACACAACACGGACATTGTCACCATATCTTTCTTCAAACAGGGCAATGGCCTCAAGCTTAAAGGCATCGTCCCTGGACATTATCTCTGTTGTTATTGAATAGTTTTTTTGGATATTACGATTCACAAGCATTTCAATCTCTTTTAGCCTATCAAGAGATATTTGGGAATAGTGTGTAAAATCGAATCTCATCCTTTCAGGGCCAACGTAAGAGCCCGCTTGTTTAATATGTTCGCCGAGAATTTCTCTTAATGCCGCCTGAAGAAGATGTGTCGCTGTGTGGTTGTGAGTGGTATTTTTTCTTCTCGCCTCATCTACAGATGCAAAAACACTATCACCTGTAGATATATCTCCCCCAACAATTTTCCCAATGTGAACAATCAGGTTTGCCGGATATCTGAGCGTGTTAACAATCTCAATTCTGACGTTTTCGTTGCTTATCCATCCGGTATCTCCAGCCTGGCCTCCGGATTCCCCATAAAAAGGGCTCTGATCAAGAATAATCTCTATTTTATCTCCTTCATGGGCCGAATTTACTTCCTTGATTTCTCCTCCATTCATTCCTTCCACCTTCAAGATGCCTGCAATGCTTGCCTCTGTGCGCAATGTTTCGTATCCCAGAAACTTACATTCTATGCCCCGAGAATCCAGCCTTCTATAGATCTCGGGTATTTCTTCTTCTCCACTGCCTTTCCAGCTTTTTTGTGATATTGCCCTTTGTTCGGCCATGGCCTTGTTAAAGCCGTCAATATCTACGTTGATGCCTTCCTCTCTGGCTATATCTTCTACCAGATCTGAGGGAAAACCAAAGGTATCATAGAGCCTGAAAACCAGTTCTCCGGGGATAATAGATTTATTCTTTCCGTGCAATTCCTCTATTTCTTCCCTCAAAAGGGAAATGCCGTGGAAAAGTGTGTCGGCAAATCTTTTTTCCTCATTAATTACCACCTCATCAATAAATCTCCTTGACTGGCTTAGTTCTTGATAATCCGGCCCCATCACATCAATAACCTTATCAGTCAAACGATGAAGAAAAGGACCCTTCATGCCGAGGATTTGCCCATACCGTACGGCACGCCTTATTATTCTCCTTAGCACATACCCCCTGCCCTCGTTTGAAGGCATAATCCCGTCTACTATTAAAAATGCAGCGGCCCGGCTGTGATCTGCTATTACCTTAAAGGAAGTATCAAGTTTTTTATCCTGGCCGTATTTTATTTCCGCCAGTTCCTCTGTAAGATTTATAATATCGGAGAAAAGGTCTGAATCATAGTTTGAGTAAACCCCCTGGAGAATTGCAGACAATCTCTCCAGCCCCATGCCTGTATCTATGTTTGGCTTTGGCAGGGGGATAAGGCTACCGTCCGGCTGCCTATCATACTGGGTAAATACCAGGTTCCATATCTCTAAGTATCTATCACATTCACAACCTACCTTGCAGGTTGGTTCGCCGCAACCTACATCAGGTCCCTGGTCTATATAAATCTCCGAGCATGGGCCGCATGGGCCGGTTTCACCCATAGACCAAAAATTATCCTTTTCCCCAAGCCTGACTATTCTATTATCAGCCACTCCAATGTTTCCGTTCCATATTTCATATGCATCGTTATCATTTTTATAGATGGATACCCAAAGTTTTTCAGGTGACAAGCCGTAACCATCGGTCAACAGGTCCCACGCCATCTCAATGGCCTCTTTCTTAAAGTAATCGCCGAATGAAAAATTACCGAGCATTTCAAAAAAGGTATGATGCCGGTTGGTAAACCCTACCTGTTCAAGATCATTATGCTTTCCCCCTGCCCTGACACACTTCTGTGAGCTTACCGCCCTTGTGTATGCCCTTTTTTCAATGCCAAGATATAGGTTCTTAAACGGAACCATGCCGGCATTTGTAAATAAGAGAGACGGGTCATCCTTTGGAATCAAAGATGAGCTTTTTACTACTTCATGACCACGATCCTTAAAGTACTGTATAAATTTTTTTCTTATTGATCTGCTATCCATATAAAAACATATCCTCGTTTAATTTAAGATTTTTCTCATCTATTCAGCCACTAAGTCACGAAGAAAAGACTGATATTAATAAAACAATACATAGATGGCCGGGTTTTCTCAATAATATAAGCACGCCATATTTCAAGAAGGCCCATTAATGTAATAATTCAATAATCTTTGTGGCTTAGTGTCTTTGTGGCAATATACCTGTGTAGTTAAGATTTTTCTTCTAATTGAATTTCTTCTTTTTTGTCAATGCCAAGTTTCTCCTTGACCCTGCTGGATATATCTTCCATTATATCACTGTTTTGCGCCAGAAAATTCCTAACTTTTTCCCTGCCCTGGCCAATTCTTTCATCATTAAATGAATACCAGGAGCCGCTTTTTTCGATTATATCATAGGAAACTCCAAGGTCTAAAAGGTCTCCCTCCTTCGAAATTCCTGTGCCATACATAATATCAAACTCCGCAGTCCTGAAGGGGGCGGCAATCTTATTTTTAACCACCTTAACCCTTGTTCTATTGCCTACTGCCTTATCTCCCTCATTTATGGATGCTATCCTACGAATTTCAAGGCGTTGAGTAGCATAAAATTTCAATGCATTTCCGCCGGTGGTAGTCTCAGGGTTTCCAAACATTACCCCTATCTTCATCCTTATTTGATTAATAAATATAACGCTTGTCATGGACTTATTGATTGAGCCGGTTAATTTCCTCAATGCCTTGGACATCAATCTCGCCTGTAATCCTACTTGCTGATCACCCATTTCGCCTTCTATCTCCGCCCTTGGCACAAGGGCTGCAACTGAATCAATGACCAGAACATCTATTGCGCTACTCCTAACAAGTATCTCGGCTATATCCAGGGCCTGCTCTCCTGTGTCCGGTTGGGACACAAGAAGCTTATCCACGTTAACCCCAAGTCGCTTGGCATAAACAATGTCAAGGGCATGTTCGGCATCTATAAATGCCGCAATTCCATCTTTGGCCTGGGCCTCTGCAATTATATGAAGTGCCAGGGTAGTTTTTCCGGATGATTCCGGTCCATAAATTTCTATAACCCTTCCCCTTGGAACGCCACCAACACCAAGGGCATAATCCAGGGAGAGTGAGCCCGTTGATATTACAAGAATATCTATTATAGCCCCTTTCTGTCCCATCTTTATTATAGCGCCCTTTCCATACTGTTTTTCAATCTGCGAAATAGCAAGGTCTACTGACCTGTCTTTTTCTAATTCTTTTGTCATAAAATTCTCCTAACCCGGGCTGGCCGGAACAAAATTGAAGCCTATCCGCCATACGTTTGGCGGTATTTAAGATTGGTTGTGGTTGTTTAGCTCCTGAAAATTGAAATTTGAAACTGGAAACTCGAAATTAGAGATTTCGAAATATATTCTGCCAATTATAAAAAATTATATGGGATAACACCGTAAATAACATGGCGCTGTTTCTAAGCGCCTAATGTCCATGTGAAAATTTTTGTATATTCTGCGCCGTTAGTTTTAAGGTCGCTTTTAAAAAGGATAAACTCTTTAAGGCAGCAAACATCACTTTTAGTCTCATAATATCTTTCAAGGATATTCTTTAGCCCATGCTCCCCTTTTGTTCGTCCCTTAAATCGGCCAAGGGTCAAGTGTGGTTTAAATGGTCTTCTTTCAGGAATAAAACCCAGCGCATTTAATTTCGATTGGAGATTATCCCTTAAATCCGACAACCTGTCAATATCTCCGCCAAGTCCCACCCAGACTACCCGTGGTCTTTTTAGGCTGGGAAATACACCTACACCCTTGAGCCTGATCTTAAATGACTCCATCTCCCTGACTACCTCGTTGACCTTTGTCTTGATATCTTCTATTAAATTTTCCTCTACATCGCCAAGAAAGATTAGAGTAAGGTGGATATTTTCCGGTTTAACCCACCTTACAGGGAGATTTGATTTTTTTAATTCCTTGGATATTGTTTCTATTTGCTTTTTAATGTCAGGGGCAAGCTCAAATGCCAGGAATGAACGGATACCCATATACATATCTCCTTATCCAGTCAAGGGCCATCTCAGAGGTATTAGTCTTTACCCTTTCCCTTGTCCCTGAAAACAGATATTGGCTGGAAAATATTTCGTAGCCTACAGACAGCCCAATAAAGACAGTTCCAACGGGTTTATTCCTTTCCCCGCCAGAGGGTCCGGCGATCCCTGTTACAGCAAGTCCCATATCCGTTTTCGAAATACTTCTCACACCTTCAGCCATTTCCCTTGCCGTTTGATAGCTGACAGCACCATATGTGTCAATGGTATTTTGCCTTACATCAAGCATTTCTATCTTAGACCGGTTGCTGTATACAATTACGCCCCTTTCAAAATAAAGAGAGCTTCCCGGGACTGATGTAAGTCTGTGGCCAATAAGGCCCCCTGTGCACGATTCAGCAACAGATAAAGTCTGTTTACGCCCTTTTAATAACTCTCCAACCACGGCCTCCATTGACTTATCGTTAGATGAAAAGACATAAGATCCCAGGATGTCTTTAACCTTTCTCTCCGCACTGTTTAGCATATTTTCAGTTTCTATATCTTTATTTCCCCGGGCAGTGATATTTATGTGGTTTTCAGGGAATGACGGATAAAATCCAAACATTATCCCAGGACATTCCTCGCTAAGACCCTCCAAGGCGTCAGCAATATCGGCCTCCCGTAATCCGTAAACCTTGATTAACCGGTGTTGAAGTAAATTTTTAGGAGTAAATACACGGAAAATATCTGGAATGACGGATTTATCCAATAATTCTCTCATCTGTTCGGGCACACCGGGCAAAAAATAGAGGAGGCTTTTGCCCTCAGTTAATGAAAACCCGCACATCTCCTTTTTTTGATCTAAAATTTTGGCGCCTTCCGGCAGCCATGCCAGTTTTTCTAAAGAAGGAGAGGAGTTCAGACCTGACTTTCTTGTAAACTCCCTTATGTTATCTAAGATATCATTATACAGGATAAGAGGCCTGCCAAATGTTTTAGACGCTGTTTCAGTAGTTAAATCATCTTCTGTTGGCCCCAGCCCGCCAGTAACAATAATGAATTCAGACCTTTCCGTTGCTGCCTTCAAAACAGAAGATAGGCTCTTATAATTATCTCCTACGGTCCTAATCTCGCTTACCTCAATGCCATTGGACAAGAGACGGCCTGAGGCATACCATCCATTAAGGTCTCTGGTTTTACCTGAGATTAATTCATTACCTATTACTATAATTTCCGTCTTCATATTTTAAGCATCTTATATAATACTTATAATAAATATAAACGCATTGTTAAACCTGATATCCTGTGGATTTTAACAGATATATTATTAAAAGCAAGGAGAGATGCGCATACACACCTGCCAAGAGATCGTCAAACACAATTCCGAATCCGCCTCTAAGCTTCTCAATCTTTTTTATCGGATAGGGTTTAACAATATCAAAAAGCCTGAAAAGAAAAAGGCCTGCCAAAAGATTTAACAAGGTGAGGGGAATAAATAAAACGGTCAGCAAAAATCCTGAAACCTCGTCAATCACAATAAGGCCTGGGTCATTGCTGCACAATAGCTGTTCGCCTCTATGGGAGGCCCATATCGCCACAATGGTTGTTATGAAAACAAAAATGCCTTGAAATTTAACCCCAAAAAGGGACATCAGCAGATATAATGGCACTGCCCCTATTGAGCCTATGGTGCCTGGGATTCCTGGAACAAGTCCTGTTCCGAACCACACGGAAAGGGTAAGGGCAATTTTATCTAAAAAATCTCCAGATTTAAAAGCCTTTTTAAAATCCAAACTACCGGTTTTATTTATGGGCATCTTGAAAGCACATGATATAATCGAAGGTATAAAATATTAATCCAGGGCCTCACGGATTATCTTTAACATCTGGTTAATATCATAAGGTTTATTTATAAAGCCCTTTGCCCCTGTCTTAAAAATCTCTTTGGCGTGTCCACTTTCTGAATAGCCGCTGGCGATAATTACTCTTGCATTTTGGTCTATTTTGAGAATTTCTTCTAAACATTTTTTTCCGCCCATGCCAGGCATAATAAGGTCCATAATAATCAAGTCTATTTCATTTTTTCTCTTGCGGTAAATCTTCAAAGCCCCCTCTCCATCTGGGGCAGTGAGGGCTGTATAACCAAATTTGGTCATCATTTCCCTTCCGACTTCCCTGAGATCTTCCTCATCATCCACTATCAAAAGGGTTTCATTACCTCCCTTAATATCCATTATTTTTTCTTCATGCTGGAATACTCCGGTTTCTGTTTCCATAACAGGAAAATATATCTTGAATGTAGTGCCTTCACCCTCTTCACTGTAACACATTATATATCCATTATGGCTTTTAACAATTCCGTAGACCATTGCCAAACCAAGACCTGTTCCCTTGCCCCTTTCTTTTGTAGTATAGAAGGGTTCAAATATATGCTCAACTGACTCTTTATCTATGCCACGGCCTGTATCTGAAACGCTGAGAAGCACATAATTGCCGGGAACTGCTCCCAAGTGGGTTTTCATGTACCCCTCATCAATGGATACATTCTTTGTCTCAAAAATCACTTTTCCACCGTCCGGCATAGCATCCCTGGCATTAATCGCAAGATTCATGATAATCTGTTCAATCTGGGTCTTGTCTGCATTTATGATCTTGCTATCCTTTCCAAGATTTAATTCAATGGCAATCATCTTTGGGATTGTATGCCCAAGCATTTCAGCTACCTGCATTAGCTCCTGGTTAAGATCTACCGGCCTGAGTTTAGTTTCCACTTTCCTGCTGAATATCAAGAGTTGCGAGGTAAGATCACTGGCCCGGAATGCGGATTTTTCAATGGCCTTCAATTTCGTATAGTCAGGATTATCCGGCTCTTTCCCCATCATTAGAATCTGGGTATAACCGGAAATTGCCTGGAGGATGTTGTTAAAGTCGTGGGCAATTCCACCGGAAAGGGTGCCGATAGCCTCCATCTTCTGGGCATGGAGGAGCTGGCTTTCGAGTTGTTCCTTTTCTTCCTCCGCCCTTTTTTTCTCTGTAATATCTCGAATAATGCCCTGGTAGCCGATAACAGCTCCATTATCGTCCCTCCTTACCGAGGCAGTGATCAGGCAGTCAATTTCTTCCCCATCCTTCTTGACAAGCTTAACAGAAAAACCCGTGACAGAACCATTTTTTTCTATTTCTTTCTTATATCTATCGCGGTCATCCGGATTAGCGTAAAAATCCCTTACGCTTATTTTTGTTATTTCTCCCCGGTTGTAGCCAAAAAGCTTCAGAAAGGATGGATTTGCATCAATAAATTCGCCCTCTCTTTTAGTAATAAATATTGCATCTATAGAGTCTTCAAACAGTGTCCGATATTTCTTTTCGCTCTCCCTTTTTGCACTCTCAACTTTCCTGTATTCCGTAATATTCCTTATAAGTTGAATTACCTGTATAACATTGTCTGACTTGTCTTTTATAGGCACGGCATAACTATCCCAGTAACTTTCTCCCTTCAGATCTCTTGATTGAGCATGATGAATAATGGTATGCTCTGTTTTCCCAGATTTCAAGGCCTTTGCAGCAGGACACTCCTGGCATGGCGTATCTCTTCCGACAAAGATCTCAAAACATTGATGGCCTACCAGCTCTTCAGCCGGTACGTTAGTCTCAAGGGCGGTTGTTCTGTTTGCCCAGATGATGCGCATATCCCTGTCCACAAGCCTTATTCTATCAATTGAACCATCAAGTATTGCCTTTTTTTGGGCCTCGCTTTCAAGGAGGGACTTTTTCATATTTTTTTCATCAGTGATGTCACGGGTCAGCTCAATAGCCTGGTATAATTCCCCCCTGTGATCAAACATGGGAAAAGAGGTGACCTCAAAACAGCCTACAGTTCCATCCTTTAATGGTAAGATCTTCTCTGCTACAAATGGTTTGCCTGTCTTAAATGTCTCATTTACCCCGCATCCATCACAAAGCGAATTCAGTCCCTGGTAGACCTCATAACAATATCTACCCTTTATCTCCTCCTGGGTATATCCCTTTAAATCAAGAAGACCCTTATTCGTTAATACTACCCGAAAGTCCCTGTCAACAATATGAATAGGATCTGTAATGCTGTTAAACATAGTGCTTAACAGGCCCTCATTCTCCTGTAGTGCTTTTTCCGCCTGTTTTCTATCTGTAATGTCCCTTATCCATACCTGAATCCCCGGCTCATGGTTAAGATTAACGACCTTGGCATTTATCTCCCCATAAAACCAAGACTTGTCCTTCCGCTGCAGCCTTACCTCATATTGGAAAGTCACCTTTTCTCCAAGCATACGGTCCCGAGCCCGCTGCCTTGTCAGGCCTTGGTCTTCCGGATGGTATACAACCCAGTGTTTTTTACCTAATAGTTCGCCTTCTTTGTAGCCAAGCATTTCATTTAAACGCCTGTTGGTAAAAATTATCCTGTCGCTTTTCTGAACGAATATACCATCAAAGCCTTCATCTACGAGTGATCGATACAATTCTTGATTTTTCTCATATTCCCCTGGGGTAATTCCCCTGATTTGTTGATTTCGGGCATCCTCTAATTCGGCAACCCTTTGGCGCAGCTTTGCTACCTCATTTACAAGCCCTTGCTCTGTATTATTTGTATTTTTCTCCATTACTACCTCACCTGGCATAATTGTGGAGGATTATAATCCAATTTTTGCAAAAAGAAAAAGAGAAAATATTTTTCCTGTTTTATTCCTTTCCTAACAGTTCAGCCACTAAACCTCTAAGTCACAAAGATTATGAAATTATCTTTTGTTGGCCCTTTGACTAATTGAACAGTTACCTTTTTCTTTCAAAATACCTCTTCACTGAATTTAGGGATACTATCTTGTGAGAAAAAAGAAATTTACTTTTGTACTTGCCAATCCTTTTTAGTGACCCTCTTAGCCTTTCGTATGAAATATCACCTTCTATCAACCTGTCTTTTATAATAGCAATACTCTCAAGTAGATAGTCTTGTTTGCTGCAAATAAGCAAAAGATCAATGCCTGCATCAAAGGCATTTGGAGCGCCTTGAGATACGTCAGTTTCATTTACTATAGCCCCCATCTCCAGGTCATCTGATATGGCAAGTCCCTTAAATCCCATTTTTTCTCGCAGAAGCCCTGTCATGATTTTTTTTGACAGGGTTCCGGGGGTTTCAGGATCCAAGGCAGGATAAACCGCATGGGAGCTCATTATCGCCGAGACATTGGCCTCTATGGCGCCTGCAAAAGGGGGCAAATGAACAGACTCCATTTCGTCCTGATTTGCTGCTATTATTGGAAGCTGCAAGTGCGGATCAAGGCCGGCTTTTCCAAGACCTGGAAAATGCTTTGCTACAGCCATTATGCCGCCTTGCTGAAGTTCATTAATCACTATCTTTCCCAGCATTGTCACCACTTGGGGGTTTTCAGAAAAACATCTGCCTTCAAGGTGAGGGTCTATTTTTGGTCGGGCAACATCCAAAACCGGGGCCATGTCCATATTAAGCCCAACCAGGGCCATTTCAACAGCCGTAGTCCCGGCAAAGTCAACAGCCATGTCTTCCGGTCTTTGATCTCTCCCTATGGCTGAATTTCCCGGGAATTGGGTAAAGGGTTTCGTTAGTCTCGCCACCCTTCCGCCCTCTTGATCAATTGCTAAAAATAGGGGTATACCGATATACTCCATGGATAGATTCTGAATATCCCTACATAGACATGCAAGCTGAACCGGGTCTATGATATTTCTCTTGAATAAAATAATACCGCCAAGATTATAGTCTTTTATTAATTTAATGGTATTATAATCCAATTCCGGGCCAGGCATACCTCCTATAAATAGTTGGCCTATCTTTTTATCTAATTCTAATGGATTTATCACAGGGTTCATGATTCAGAGTTTTTTTAGGCTACTGTTATGGGCTTGCAGTACCATGAAATTTTTATTGTTGGTTTTGCTGTATTCAACTAATATAAGCATAAAAGTCAGGCAGAGAAAAATGTTTACATATAGCCTATAATAGATAACTTAAATCAACAAGGAAAAATTATGAAGGCAATGATATTGGCGGCTGGAAAGGGGACAAGGTTAATGCCGTTAACGCGCATATGCCCTAAGGTCCTGATGCCTATTGTCAACATTCCTGTGATAGATAGAACAATAGCATACCTCAGGTCTTATGGGGTGCATGAAATAATAATGAATGCCTATCATCTTCACCGGCAGATAATCGATTATCTTAAATACATGAATAACAGTTGCAGCAAGATTGAAATTAGAATCGAAAAGGATATCCTTGGCACAGGAGGAGGTATCAAGAATACGGAGGGTTTTTGGGGAAAAGAACCATTTATCGTTATCAATGGTGATGTCTTGACTAATATTGACCTAAGAAAGGTCTATGAATTCCATAAAAAGGAAAACAATCTTGCAACCATGGTTCTTCATGATCATCCAAGGTATAATCAAATAGAAGTTGATAGGTATATGAATATTCTATCCATAAGACCAAGTGTGCCGTTAGAAAACGCCCTGGCCTTTACCGGTATTCATATAATAAGCCCCGATGCACTAAATTATATCCCTAAAAACAGAAAATATGACATTTTGGAGTGCTACAAAGAGCTAATAAACCAAAAGGAATCTGTCAGGGGTTATCTGGCCACTGGTCACAGATGGATTGATATAGGCACTGTACAAAATTACATAGGGGCCAATTTTAATTTTTTACCCCTTAATAAAAAGGCAATCGGCCCTAATTGCCATATAGATTTGGCTGCCATTGAGGATGATTGGGTAGTTATTGGGAAGGAATGTTTTATTGAAAAGGGCGCTACAGTGAAAAGATCTGTTTTATGGGACAATGTGGTAGTTAAAGGGGGAGTAAAGGTAATTGACAGCGTTGTCACGTCCGGGGTCATTGTGAAAAAAGATCTCTATAGTAGTGTAGCAATAAAATGAAAATAACCACGAAGGTAGCTGTGAAAGTCTGAATAGCTACTTTATAAAGGCGTATAATTTCAACTTATGAACATCAAAAAATTTGTAAATACGTATATAGATAATAACATAACAGGTGATAAAAAATTTTATTGGAGAAGGTTGCCTGCAGATGGCTCAAGAAGGATATTCTATCGCCTTATAAGCAATAAAATATCGTTTGTAGTCATGATTAATCCCCCTTCAGTTGAAAATGCTGAAAAAGAAAACCTCTCTTTTTTGAAAATAGGAAATCATCTATTTGAGAGGGGGATACCTGTCCCCCGTATTTATAAATATGACCTTACCCAAGGCTGGTTTCTTATGGAAGATTTAGGCATAGATAGCCTACAGGAGGTTTCAGCCAGTTCAAATGATATTATACCCCTTTATAGAAACGCCATTGAGCTCTTGATAAACATGCAGTTTAAGGGTAGAAAATATTTTAACCTTAGATGGTGTTATCATACCAAAAAATATGATAGATTTATCATGGAAAGGTTTGAGTCAGGGTATTTTCTTACCTATTTTATTAAAGGATTTATAGGCCTTGGGAAAGGGGTAGACGAACTTCAAGAACCGTTTAAGTATCTTGCATGCCAGGCATCATTTGCAGATAGCAATTATTTCTTGCACAGAGATTTTCAATCAAGAAATCTCATAGTAAACAAGAATAGTGTTGGCGTTATAGATTGGCAAGGTGGGCGCTTGGGACCGCTGCAGTATGACCTTGCATCCCTTTTGATTGATCCATACGTTGAGATTAAAAAACACAATAGGAAGGTTCTCTATAATTACTATATTACACTCCTTGAAAAACGCTCTCCTGGGGTATACATTAAATTTAACCGCTATTATCCTTATCTGTGCATCCAGAGAAACCTTCAGATATTGGGCGCATTCTCATACCTTGGCAATACACAGGGAAAAACAGGATTTCTTTCGTTTATCCCTCCGGCCCTGAGATCCCTCCAGGATCTTTTAGCGCAACGAAACGAGAAGGAATTATACCCACTAAAAAAAACGGTCGATGGGATATGCGATAAATTTATGTAATTAGGTGGTTAGACTGAAGGTTGAAGCCTGTTAGGAAAAACGGGAATACGGCTCATTTTGTAGCCATGTTTGGCGCGAGAATCTGCTATTTTTCAACAAAAGTCCGTCAATCGTGCTTTTTGGACCCCTTCAGCCTTCAGCCTAAACCACCTTCAGCCTGACTACGTGAGTAGTTATAATTTATTTAATTTTCTAAACATGTTAAGCTTTGAAACGGCTACAGATTAATTAAAGGGATTGTAACAATATGGAACGGAAAAGATTATTTGAACCAGGGGATTTAGTTAAGAGCTTTACAGGACAGTTTGGCCTGGTTATTTCAAAACCGGAATATGAAAAAATCAAAACAAAGGTTAAAGAGGGCAAAAGACCGGGATATTTTTTTGCCGCTGGATGCTGCGAGGTAATTGATTATCTTCTCCAGGTACCTGTATTTTTTGAAGACGGAACCTACGATATCATGAAGCCTGTGAATATTAAAAAGGTGAAAGATGATCCCCAGTCAAAAACATCAAAGCTGGAAAAAATGATACAACAAATTTAATGTATACCCCGGAAGGTTATAAATTATTTCGACCTGTGCGGTTAGCCATTAGCATTTAGCCATTAGCATTAAAAAGGGGTGGAAATGAAAGATTTTAGAGAACTTAATCAACAGATCAATGAGGTAAAGAGGATATTGAACAGTTTTATCCAAAAGCTAATTACTAATGGCTAAAAGCTAACCGCACAGTTAGAATTATTTTGTTGATATAAATTCATTCAGGTCTGAATCCAGTATATTTTTAAGTTCAATAAAATTGTCTTCTCTGGTTTCCGTGAACAGGAAACCAAAGACATGATATTTTTGGAAATCAATTTTTCTTAGCTCTATTGGTTTTTCAAATTTTGAAAGTAATTTTTCATAATTAAATGATGTAATCTTATCTACGTCTATGCCGGTCGAATTGTCCAACACGATAATACTAAAGAGTTTTCCTTCTTTTCCTTTGAGAACCTCAGGCCAGTTTGGTTTTTTTTGTGAGTAATAATATAAGTAAGGGTTAAATCCATAGGCCAAAAAGGATATATCCGGAGTAGTACACCAACCACCAAACCGCATCGGATTAACTTCGATAGGCAATAAAGTACCATCGTTGTCTCTTCTAATCTCAATATGTACGGGAAATTTTTTTACTCCAGCCAAACTGCCAATTTTTCCTGCAAACTCTGTAAATTCTTTAAGATTACTTTCTATAATTTCTTTGGATGAAATGTAAACCCTGTCACTAACATCGGTATCTGAAGAAAAAGTATGTTTCAGTATACTTAGAATAACCGGTTCACCAATCGAATTATAATATGCATCAACAGCAAATTCCTCTCCATTAATACATTGTTCAATAATAAATGAACTGGTGTCCAACACCTCAGCTGGGTATAAATCCTTGATTTGATCTATTTCTGCAATTATTGAATCAATTGTGTTAATCCACTCCTCGAAATTTGAAACCTTATAAACTCCCATGCTAAAAAAACCAACAGTTGGTTTGATGATAAATGGCAACGGCAATTCGTTGAAATGAATCTTTTTTAAGTTTTCAACGCGAACATTCTTGAAGTAGAAGTTCGGAAAAATTGATTTTGTTAGTTCACGAAATTTCAACTTATCTTTAAATAACTCTATTTTTCCAGGAAGATTACTGAAAGCTAAATGCTTCGATATCCAACCTATTGAATTTTCAGATGTAGTATAGATGGTAGGATTATCTAACTCTCGAACCATTTCAATAGCTCTATCTTCACTAATTATTTTTGTCCCTATATAAAGGTCTAACTCTTTTGCTATATCTGTACCGACTACAGGGATGGCATTATCCCTGACAGTCATTTTGAAAAAGTCCGAGACGTATGGCTTATCTACAAAAAACATTATTTTCTACCTTTGGTTAAATCGTGAAAAGCATAACGGATGGCGGTTGACCGGACAAAAACGCTTAACAAGCTTTGCAATGTGATGGGCGGGAATTGCTGCTTATTAATCAAAAATAGAGTCAATTTCATCCTGAGGCACGTCAAAAACCACATCATGGGGAGGCAGCTTTTCTGTTTTCATAAACTCAGTCAATCGGTTCTGGATATCCGTCCACCCGGCTGAATGGTTAAACGACAGTTCCTCTTTTATTGTGTTTCTGCCGATGTTCAAGATATCTTCTTTGCTAAGGCCTGTTCCGTATCTACCGTTAATCAATTTCGCTATTATGTCATAAATGAGGGATCCCTTTGAAGGAAGGGCAAGCATGCAATAACCAACAGTATCAATAGCAGCGCTCAGTATTTGTATATCAAGGGACCGTTTCACCTGACCCTCCGGCGAAAGGGAATCCGTATAATCAATTCCTGCCGTATGGTCTGCCCCCATTGGTGACGTGCTGTAAGTTACTCCCACTGCTTTACATGCCCTTGGATCGTGGGCTGGAAATGCCTGGCCTTTGGAAACAGGAACCCTGTCGAGTCCTAAGAACTGGGCTGTAAATGCGCACCCCTGGCCAATAATTTTGCCGATAGTGTCTCCAGTCCCCAGATCTTCTAATATCTTGATAACCTTTTCTTCATCGCCAAATTGTATAATGCCTGCTTCCATTAACTGTGCTATAGCGCTTCCTGTTTCGATGGTGTCCACACCAAGATCATCGCACAACCTGTCCATTTGAGCAATTGCATCAAGGTTTGCAATGCCGAGGTTAGTTCCAAGCATAGCCAGCGTTTCATATTCCAGTGCCGAGGTTAGGTGATTTTTGTCACTTCCATTAAAGACTATAGAACATTGAACAACGCAGCCAGGCATGCAACCATGCATTTTGCCGCCCCTGCTTTGATTTGTTTTAGAAATGGCGTCACCAAAAATATTTTCAATGTTCTTTACTGCGCCACCGTGATAATTCCAGCTTGGCATACTGCCGAGCTTGCTTAAAAATTTGATTCCAGCGGGCGTTCCGAGTTTGGAAGTGCCTTGCACGCCTTTGTCCTGTTTTAAGGTCTCTATTAAATCCCGGACTGTTTCCTTAAAGAGTTCTTTGTTTTGAATTTCTACATGTTCCGTGCCTTTAGCATTAATAACAATAGCCTTAATACCCTTTGATCCTGCAACAGCGCCAAGGCCACCCCTTGCAGCATGGCGAGACGGTCTGCCATCCTGATCAGTTACTGCAATTGTTGACGCAGTCATCTTTGCTTCACCGGCAGGCCCTATGGATATCACTCCAATGTCTTTCCCATACCTGTCCCTTAAACGTCTAACAAGGTCGTAATTCATAGCCCCTGACAGCTCCGGTGCTGGCATTATCTGCACCCCTTTAGGATCAATAAATACAATATATGTTTTTTTCTCCCTTGGTTTGCCCTCGATAACAATGGCCTTAATGTTAAGCATATCAAGCTTTTGTCCGGCAGTGCCGCCGGCGTTAGATTCCTTAATGGTGCCGGTCAATGGGCTTTTTGCCCCCATTGAGATTCTGCCAAAGGATGGCGCCATAGTGCCGGCCAGAAGTCCGGGCGCCACCACTAATTTATTTTCACCGCTTAAGGGATGAATCGTTGCCGGAACCTCTGCGTTAAGAATCCTGGCGCTAAGCCCTCTTCCCCCGAGCAGCTTGTATTCCTCTGGAGATTCTTCCACCTTTACATTCAGATTAGTCATGTCTATTCGAATTATCTTTTCCATTGCCCCTCCCTGGTATTTGCCATAAGCTGTTTATAGCCTAAGATTTATATACAAAACATAATTTGCCACAAGGTTGATTGTTAAGAAATTACAGGCTCTTTATTGGTAAAATTTTTCATGTATTCATCCCACTCAACAGGCAAGAGATATTTCTTTTTATTGTTGCATTCCTTACAGGCTGGAACTATGTTGCCTTTAGTGCTTTTTCCGCCCCTGATGATAGGCACAACATGATCCATTGTTAATTCATTTTTATCAACACTACGGCCACAGTAATAACATCTTCCCTTGGAGATTTTTCTTTGCCACCAGGCTGATTTTCTAAGTTTCCTGGCCCTTTGTTTCTGACGTTCTATTTCGCCCTTATCTATTTCAATTTCAAAAAAAATTAATTTTCCTCCTATATCGTTTTTATTCAAACGCAATTGAAAATATTATTAGCCTTTTTATAAACTTTCAAGAAATAAATTTCAAAGTATTATATCTATGTACCTTCTCCTTTTTGTAATAATATATCATAGATAACCTTTACTGTCATACTTTAAACGGCTTAATTAGCCATGGAAATTTTTAGCAATCTTATTATTCTTGGATAAATTTTACTTCTCGGTCAATCTTTGCAGTTGCCTCAGGTTATCATTTTTTGTAACATACTGCACGCTTGAGCAGATTTTATTATCAGTTTACACACAAAGTTAAAGAAACTCATTAAGGGGGCGTTCTTGTGGACATGGCCAAATTAAAGCGTGTCAAGATGCTGCTTCTCGATGTGGACGGAGTCCTTACAGACGGCAGCATAGTTTATAATGACAGCGGAGAAGAAATAAAGGCATTTAATGTAAAAGATGGGTTTGGCATTCGAATGCTCTTAGATTCAGGAATCAATGTTGGCATTGTTACTGGTAGAAGCTCAAAAGCAGTCTATCACCGGTGTCATAACCTGGGCATTTCACTAATATTCGATGGGGTTCGGGACAAAGCCGCTGCGCTTGATACAATATTTGAGCAGACAAGGCTCCCACCCCAAGAAACTGCCTTTGTCGGAGATGACCTGCTTGACCTTCCAGCCCTAAAAAAGGTTGGCCTATCTATAGCTGTAGCTGATGCCCATGAAATAGTCCGCAAAAATGTAGACATGGTTACATTAGCAAAAGGGGGAAAGGGGGCTGTAAGGGAAATATGCGAGTCTATATTAAAGGCCCATGGTCTTTGGGAAAATATTCTTGCTCGTTTTTTGTGATTGGATAATGTTTAAAAACGATATAACCGCTCACCGTTTACAATTTAACTCCCTTTGTTTGGGACACTAAAAAAATAAACATGAACCCTGTTTAATGAAAACAATAATTATAACCATCTTTTTTTCCTTTGTATCTATGTCAATGCCCTTAATAGCAAAGGCTGAAACATCTAATGGTTCCAATGTATTTACTTTTTCTCTGGAGAATGATGCCTTTGGAATATCTGATAAATATTATACGAGCGGGATAGAATTAACCTGGCTTTCATCTATCCAGGAAGAATATGAGAAAGAAACCGATACCTTCATGCAGGGCATCTCATTGCTTAAAGGTCTGCCGTTTTTTAATAAGCCTGACTCTATAAATTTGCTCTCTATTTCACTGGGACAAAAAATTTTCACCCCTGATGACACTGAGGGCAGTGAACTTATCAAAAATGACCGGCCTTATGCAGGGATAGCATACCTTTCGATTGGATTTTGCAATAAAAACAAGATGCGCATGGATAGCTTTAAAATTGATGTAGGGATTGTGGGTCCTCACTCTTATGCAGAGCAGTCACAAAACATAGTGCATAAATGGTTTGACTTTAGTATGCCTGAAGGCTGGGAAAATCAAATCAAAAATGAGCCTGTTTTAAATTTAGTATATGACAGAAGGGATATAAAGAGCTGGGGAAAAAATAAAGATCATTTTGGCTATGATTTAATTTCCCACACAGGGTTTGGTCTTGGTAATGCATATACCTATGTCGGCGCCGGGGTAAAATTTAGATTTGGATGGCATCTACAAGGGGATTTTGGAATGCCTTTTGTTTATCCACACCATAAGCATGATTCATCAATAAATAGCTTCGGGGTAAATTTTTTTATAGCCTTTGAGGAACGATTTGTGCTGCGTGATATTTTCTTAGACGGGAATACCTTTTGCCATAGCCACAGTGTTAATAAAAATCCTTTTGTTGCCGACTTTAAGGCAGGCATGGCATTTGCGGGGCAATGTTTTAAAGTCGGATATACACACAATTACCGAACTAAAAAGTTTAAGCGTCAAAAAAGCGGGCATGATTTTGGCGTGATTTATTTATCTTTATATTATTGAGTCGGCATCCTGAATTAAGCGAAAAATACATGCCTTTAAAAAAATGCAAACAGGTAAATTAAGGATGCATCAAATTGCAGTAGATAAAAGTTTGATGATTTTGTAACAATTCATTTTGATAGCCATGATTCCAATTTTGGGATTCACTCCCTAAGTAATTGCAAACAGGAAAGGAGAAAATATTATGACAAGGATATCTGTTTTATCAGGCGTCCTGTTTTTTCTATTAACCATCTCTTCAACCACTATGGCATCTGATATTCTTAGCCTAAATGAGAGCATTAATATAGCCTTAGAGAGAAGCCTGTCCGTGCATTCAGCAGAGGAAGGGATCAGGGCAAGGGAATTTGAAGAAAAGTCTTCAAAGGCCGATTTTTATCCAAAAATAAGCACAAGCTATTCCTATACCCGCCTTGATAACAGTACGGTTAATGATGCTGAGTATACTTTATATTCGTGGGACCCAAGCTCAAACGCACATTTTCCATTAAAATCTTCCCCGGCAGACACTAATACATACCAGTTTAATATAACAGCTACCCAGCCAATATTTACAGGATGGAGTCTAACAATAACAAGACAGTTAGCCTCTTTAGGGGTAGATATTGCAAAGATTCAAAGGATAAAGGTTATTCAAGATTTAGTGCTGAATGTAAAAGAGGCTTATTTTGGGATTTTAAAAGCGAAAAAACTTAAAAATGTTGCTCTCCAGGCAGTAGAGCAACTAAAGGCCCATTTAAGGGTGTCTAATGCATTTTACGAAGAAGGTATTATTGCAAAAAATGATCTTTTGGAAACAGAGGTTCAGATGGCCCAGGTCCAACAAAACCTGATTAGGGTAAGCAACAGGCTTGAGATTGCCCACTCCCTTTTTAATACATTGCTCAGGATAGATTTTAAAAAAAAGGTAAACATCGAAGATATACTTGATTATCACCCTGCCGACATAACACTTGATCTATGCATAGAAAGGGCAGGGCAATACAGGCCGGAGATAAACGAGATGCTGTTGAATGTTGAATCTGCTGAGAAAGCAGTTAAGCTTAATAAAAGCACGTATTACCCAGAAATCGCATTGATAGGCAATTACCAGAGGGAGACAAATGGCATTCTCCTGGATTCTAAGGCAGGCGAGGATCCTGACAACTGGACCATGACGCTGCAGGCAGAATGGACATTCTGGGAGTGGGGGAAAAAAAAATACAATGTAGCGGCTGCAAATGCTGACCTGGCAAGCATCTCCTACCTCTTGCTAGAACTCAAGGACAATATACGTCTTGAGGTAAAGGACGCATATTTATTGCTCAGGGAGGCAGAAAAAAACATTCAGGTGACGAGGACAGCAATAGCCCAGGCAGAGGAAAATTTTAGAATAAATGAGGAAAGGTATAAACAGCAGGTGGCTACCTCAACTGATGTACTGGATGCCCAGACCCTACTCACAAGGGCCAGGTCAAATTATTTTAATGCCTTGAGCGACTACAATATTTCCTGGGCAAAGCTTGAAAGGGCCATGGGAATTATGTATAAAGGAGATATGGTCTAAACTTACTTTATAAAAATTGTATCATGATGTGCAGGGAGGTCATGGGAGAATACTTATTTATATTGCAGAGCCACCGGGCGGAATCGAACCGTCGACATCCTCATTACGAGTGAGGTGCTCTGCCATCTGAGCTACGGTGGCTTTAAGCTCAATTTATACCTCTTTCTTTATTAATAGTCCAACTTTTTATTATTCAAAAATAACCATATTCGAGCCATTTTTTCTTTCAACTAAGCTACTATATAACAATAAATAAATCAAGGAGATGAAATGAAAAACTCAAAGGACTACCTTATATTCCCATTAGATGTTCCAACCTATGAAGAGGCGATTCATTACATTGATATCTTAAAGGAATACGTAGGTATTTTTAAGGTTGGCCTGGAGTTGTTCGTTAGCGCAGGACCAAAAATAATCGAGGAAATTAAAAAGAGAAGCGGGGCAGGCATATTTCTTGATTTAAAATTCCATGATATTCCTGCCACAGTTCAAAGCGCATTTTTAGCTGCAAGCAAATACGGTGTCAAATTTATAACCGTGCACTGCGATAAAGGAGAAGGGCTTCTCCGTTCTATTGTTGAGAATAATACTTCAGGAACAAAAATTTTAGGGGTAACAGTTCTGACCAGTCTTGATGGCACAGACCTGAAAAAATTGGGCTATAGAGATGAGTATGTTAATGACGTAACAGAACTGGTAATGCTTAGGGCCGGTATTGCCAGGGATGCGGGGTGCTCCGGTATTATCTGTTCCGGTCTTGAGGTAGAGAAAGTTAAGGCCGCATTTGGTGTAAATTTCATAGCCGTCACTCCGGGCATAAGGCCTGCATGGTCACTGAAAAAGACGGATGACCAGAGAAGAGTAATAACACCTGAGCAGGCAATTAGAAAAGGCGCTGATCATATAGTGATAGGTAGGCCCATCCGTACAGCCGATAACCCGGCAAAGGCAGCGGAAAACGTCTTGAATGAGATAGCAATGGCAATCTCTTAACAAGTTCACCTGTATTTGAACATGTTAAATAACATAGACAGGTATCTTCGACTTTGCCAAAACCTTTCTTGTATTGCTTCCAATAAGCCGTCTGTCACCTGGCTTCCCCTTGGCTGCTAA
>Ga0307990_1001149_pt1 | contig 22593 bp, 13 predicted proteins | sample EllFjometagen129_FD_203168 | JGI IMG/M metagenome (GOLD analysis project Ga0307990, IMG submission 203168) | Marine microbial communities from Ellis Fjord, Antarctic Ocean - #129 | ecosystem: Environmental > Aquatic > Marine > Unclassified | place: Southern Ocean | collected 2014-10-08
CAATCTGTCAAAGTTTATTAGGGAGCTTATTAAACAGATTGCTTCGCTACACTCGCAATGACGGCTTGAATTGGGTTTATTGGAATATCGCAAGACCTAACAGGTTTTTAAAACCTGTTAGGTCTGATGAACATTACAGATATTCCTTCTAATAAATAAACCTATTTTACAGCAATTTTTCTACAAACAACAAAATCATCTCCAGAAATTTTCAACATATAAATCCCCTGATTTAAGCTGCTAACATCCAAATTATGTCTATTCACACCTGCTGAACATGTTCTATTTTTGCAATAACAAGTACTACCGGTAACATCAATGATGTCAATTTTAAATTCTTGTTTTTTCTTCGACAAAAAAGAAATATTCAGATAATCATTTGTAGGATTTGGATAAATTTGAAAATTTTCAAGTTCGTTAGTTTCCTTAATTCCTGTAAGAGATGATGTATATGATGCTTCCCAGCCTCCTGCTGTTTTAACAAAATTAGAACGAAAAAACACCTGTAATTTTCCATTATAAGAAGTAACCGAAGGAGGTAAAGAATCGCCTGAAAACTCTCCAAGAATCTGACCTGTATGATTATCAATAATCCTTAGATAATCGGTGGAATGAACATCAAAATAATTAAAACTAATTGTTGCTGTAACAGCATTTGGTGGTTCAATTTTCCATCTACAAGTATTAGTAGTATGATAATTATTTGAACCACTGCCATCTTCAAAAGTTCCGCTTGGGGCAGTAAGATAAGTAGTTCCGCTACAAAAAACTGCTAAAGTTGATTTGTAGGTAGCAATAAACCCCGGTAAAACATTCACACTGTCAGAAACAAATTCAACTAACATTCTGTCTCCGGTAGAAGTTATGATGGGCGGCAAACTGTTTCCTGAAAAACTTCCAAGTAATGGTGAAGTTGTTAATGCTCCATCATAGACTTTCACAAAATCTTTTACATTTTCGGTTTCAAAATTTAGAAATTCGAGTTTAATATTTAGCACAGAATCCTGGGGAGCAATTAACCACAAACAACTCGAATTATTTTGATAATCGTAAACTGGTCCACTTCCATCGTCAATTGTACCATCAATAGAATTTAAAGTTGAGGAAGCACTGCAATAATAAGGATAGATATAATTTATTGTGTCGGGAAAACAATTCAACACCACTTCCTGACCATAATTAAAAATACTGCTTCCGGGAGTTAAATCATTCAGATAAAAATAACCATCATTGTATCCACCCCATCCCCAGTTAAAATGAAAATAATTTGTATCTTGATAACCATCTAAAACAAAAGCATGCCCACTGGTTCCAATCAATGAATCTGCTGTCCATCCGGCATAATACATTGGCATTTTATTATCAAGATGCCATTTTATTGTATCAATCCAGTTAATGCTTGTACTATCTTTGAATAAATATTCTGTTGTGGGCAAGTATTTAAAGAATGTTTTTAAAGAATAAGCTGTTTTATGATTATACATTCCTGAGCCATTTGGTCCATATCGAAGGTCACAAGAAACTCCAAGATGAAATAATAATTCCGCAATTGCACTATTGCTTTTATTCAAGCTAAGCGGCATTTCATTCCAGCGATAAGTTGTGTTAGCAAAGTCTGCACTCAATTGTCCATAAGTAGAATCAAGATAAGAATAGGAAGATGTTCCCTGCTCAGGCCATCGATAATAATTTGCAACCTGCCCCATTGCTGTTGGCACACATCCTGCATATGCATGACCACCAACACCATTTACATCTTCGGGACAAGCTTCATTATAATACATACCCTGATTCCACTTGGTTTTTAACAATGGCTGTATAGATTTTGCTTTTTTAATATTAATGTCGTTAATATCAACTTTCAAATAATAATTCCATTCGTTAATATTATCAGAAAAATCAAATGCTTGATTCGAGCTTTCTATAATACCTAAAATTTGTTGTTTATACTTTTTCATCCAACTTATAAAAGATGGAGATTGATTCTTTGTTTGATAAAATCCATCAAAAGAATATGCTAAAATGGGTTTAATCCTAAAATCTGATGATGTGATAATCCATCCACCATTTTTAAAATTAAAAACATAGAAAACTGCTTTAGAATTTATTTTTTCTTCAACAGATTTCGTTATTTCTAACTGTTGATAGTCTCTGTGAGAATATTGGTTAGCTCTCTCGTAAAAAAAATTCTTTGCAAAAGTTTGAGCATTTTTTTTAGAAATATTCTGAGAAAATCCTATAGTTATTATCCCTAAAAAAAATATTATAAACAATAATTTTGTTTTAGTCATAAAAAAAATATTAAATGAAAAATTAAAAAATATTCAATTTTTTATTGAATGATAATTTTGCGATTCACAATCATTGTTTCACCTAAAATTCTCAAAATATATACACCTTGTGAAAGTTGTGAGACATCAATGTTTTTTAAATACAAATCACCATTAGAATCTTTAATCGCATCAGAATAAACTTCTTTGCCTGATACACTTAATATCTCAACAATGAAATCTTGGTTTTCTTTCGAATTAAAAGATATGTTAATAATATCTTCGGCAGGATTCGGATATATAGAAATTGACTTACTAAAATCATTTTCGTTTATTCCAACATTTGAAGAATATGTCGCATCCCAGCCATCATTATTATTTGAATTATTTGTATAGAAAAGGATATACATTTTTCCACTGCTTGATGTAACTGAAGGCGGAATTGAAGAACCTGAATATTCAGCGAGTAATGTTCCTGAGCTTGAATTAAGGTCATAGATTTTAATGAAATCATCATTAGGTTCAACATCAAATTTTGTAAAATTAAGAGTTATTGAACTCGCATTTGGAGGTTCAATCATCCATTTGCACATAGTTCCGTCATTATAATTATTCACCCCGCTCCCATCACTAAATGAATCGGAAGTTGCAATTAATGAAACTATTCCGTTGCAGTAAACAGGCAAAGTGGATTTATACGAAGCATGCCAGCCCGAAAATACAGTATTTGTATTTGATGAAAATTTCACTAACATTTTATCACCTGTAGAGGTAACAGATGTTGGAAGTGAAGTCCCTGAAAATGTTCCAAGAATAGTTGAACTGGAAGTAGTTCCATCATAAACAGTAACAACATCATTATTGCTCTCAGTTTCGAAACGGTCAAATTCAAGAGTTATACTGGAAACAGGTTCCTGAGGTGATATTAACCAATAACAATCAACATCGTTAAGATAATCTGTGTTCCCGCTTCCATCTTCAAAAACCCCTTCGACAGAAGTTAAGGTTTTTATTCCATTACAATAATAAGGATATCCGTTTCCGGGCTGAATATTAATAATTGCTCGTTGCCCGTTTGTAAAACTATAAGAACCGGGATTAAGATTTGTTGTGTAATAATATCCGTCATAACTCCCGCTCCAACCCCAATTGAAATGAAAATAACTTGTGCCTTGGTATCCATCACAAACAAATGCGTGTCCCGCACCATAACCGGAAGGATAGCCCGAATAAACCAAAGGTCTGTTATTATCAATATTATTTCTTAATAAAGTATTCCATGAAGAATTTGAATAAGAATATCTTGATTTAACCTGAATTGAAGTGGAATATTTAAAATAAGTTTTTAAAGCACTACTGACGCTGTATGTATTTGCACTAGAACCACTAGGAGAATAATTCATATCAATCGACACTCCGCAATGATACATAAGTGTTGCAACAGCGTTATTTGGTTTGTTATTAATAACATTAACCATTTCATTCCATTTATATGTTGTAGTCCCAAAATTTGCAGACAAATAACCATAGGAAGTACTATAGCCATAAGAGCCATATCCCTGTTCAGGAAATTTAAAGTAATTCATCACCTGAGCCATTGCAGTTGCTACACAACCTGCATAAGTACGTCCTCCGGGACCATCAATATCAAGGGGGCATAATTCGTTATAATATTTCCCTTGGTCCCACTCAGTTGTAAGCAATGGTGAAACTGATTTAGTTCCATTTAAAATGACAAATTTATTTTTTTCATTTGTCATTAATTTATTCCATTCTTTTTTTATTTCATTACTTGCTTCAGCCTTTGACTCTCTCAGAAAAATTATCTGCTCTTTATAATTATTCATCCAATTCTGAAAAGCAGGAGGTTGATTTTCGTTTTCATAATTTCCTTTAAAGGAATATCCAAAAACAGGATATGTAATATCATCGGCAGAAACAATTACAAAGCCATTATCATTATCGAAATTAAAAATATAATAAAGGGGTTCGTTTTTATTTTCTTCAACGAACACATCTTTTATTTTAATATTCATATTTTCTATCTGGTTAAATTGAAAAGCCTTTTGGTAATAAAAATTTAATGCTACTTTTTCAGCAACTTCAATTTTTACAATTTTCGAAAACACATTGTGCGAGAAAGAAAAAACAAGGATTGTTATAATTAATAGTTCTTTAAATTTCATATTAAAATCAAGGTTATTTATTTGCGGGGCAAATATAATAACTTTCTAAAAATAATTCTTAAGTTCTTACGAAGTTTTTTATAATTTCGTTAATTATTTCAAACATCATTATATAATGAAATTATTGATAAAAAACATCAAGGAACTTATTCAAGTTGAAACTCAGGCAAAAGAGAAAGTTTCTGGCAAAGAGATGGCTAAATTGAATACAATAAAAAATGCTTACCTGTTTATTGAAAAAGGCTTAATTACAGAATTCGGCGAGATGGATAATTTTAAAAAAGATTCATCTGAACTATCGAATACAAAAACAATTGATGCAAGTGGGAAAATGGTATTTCCTGCCTGGTGTGATTCTCACACTCATATTGTTTATCCCGGAAGTCGTGAAATAGAATATATTGATAAAATTAAAGGATTGTCTTACGAAGAAATTGCAAAAAGAGGCGGAGGCATTCTTAATTCAGCAAAAAAATTACATGACACATCCGAGAAAGAACTTACAGAGCAAGCACTCCAACGTATTGATGAAATGATTTCCTACGGAACCGGAGCCATTGAAATAAAAAGTGGCTACGGACTAAATACTGAAGATGAAATTAAAATGTTGAAAGTAATCCGGGAATTAAAATCATTGACTCCCGCAACAATAAAATCCACTTTTTTGGGAGCACATGCTGTGCCTAAAGAATACAAAGGAAATCAGGGAGCTTATGTTGATGTTATTGTTGATGAAATGCTTCCTATTATTGCGAAAGAAAATTTAGCTGATTATGTTGACGTATTTTGCGACAGAGGATTTTTCACAGTTGAAGAAACCGATAAAATTTTGAATGCAGCAGCAAAATATGGAATTCGTCCAAAAATTCATGCTAACGAATTAGACTATTCGGGAGGAATTCAGATAGGTGTAAAACACAATGCTATTTCAGTTGACCACCTTGAATATACAGGCGATGATGAAATAAAAGTTTTGCTTGATTCCGAAACTATGCCAACTATTCTTCCAGGAGCAGCTTTTTTCTTAAATATGATTTTGGCTCCTGCACGAAAAATGATTGATGCCGGTCTTCCTATAGCAATGGCAAGCGATTTTAATCCGGGCTCTTCTCCTTCAGGAAACATGCAGTTTATTTTATCTCTTGCCTGCATCGAATATAAATTGACTCCTGAAGAAGCCATCAACGCAACTACTATCAATGGTGCCTATGCAATGGAACTTAGCGATAAATTGGGAAGTATTGCTGTTGGGAAAAAAGCAAACATTTTTATCACTAAAAAAATTCCAACTTACGCTTATATGCCATATTCTTATGGTAATAATAAGGTAGAAACAACAATTATTAATGGTGAAATAATTTAACAAAAACAGAATTTAAATTTTAGAAAGATGAAACAAATTATTGAATGCGTTCCTAACTTCAGCGAAGGACGAAACGAAAATATCATAAAACAAATAACAGATGAAATAGAAAAAGTTGAGGGAGTAAAACTTCTTGATGTTGACCCTGGAAATGCAACAAACCGTACAGTTGTAACTCTTGTTGGGACTCCCGATGAAGTTTGCGAAGCAGCATTTCAAGCAATAAAAAAAGCACAGGAGTTGATTGACATGAGCAAACATCATGGAGCTCATCCCCGATTCGGAGCAACAGATGTTTGTCCGCTTGTTCCTGTTTCAAATATTACAATGGATGAAGTTATTGAATATGCTCACAAACTTGGAAAACGAATTGGTGAAGAACTGGGCATTCCTATTTATTTATATGAATCTGCAGCATTGACAGAGAAACGCAGAAATTTAGCAAACTGCCGTTCAGGAGAATACGAAGGAATAGCAAAACGAATTACTACTCCCGAATGGAAACCTGATTTTGGTCCCGCTAAATTCAATGCAAAATCCGGTGCAACTGCCGTTGGAGCAAGAAATTTTCTTGTTGCTTATAACTTTAATCTTAATACAACATCAACAAGGCGAGCAAACGCAATTGCCTATGATGTTAGAGAACGAGGACGTCCTAAAAGAGAAGATGGAAAAGTAACAGGAAAGATAATTAAAGACGAAAAGGGAAATCCAGTGATGATGCCCGGAACATTAAAACATACAAAAGCTATAGGCTGGTTTATTGATGAATATGGTGTTGCTCAAATTTCTATGAATTTGACGAATATTGACGAAACACCAATTCATGTTGCTTATGATGAAGTTTGTAATAAAGCAATGGAAAGAGGTATTAGAGTAACAGGTTCGGAACTTGTAGGTGTTGTTCCAATAAAAGCAATGCTCGAAGCCGGCAAATATTATCTAAAAAAACAAAATCGTTCTTTAGGAATTTCCGATAATGAAATTATTAAAATAGCTGTAAAATCTTTAGGTCTTGATGAACTTTATCCTTTTGAACCAGATAAAAAAATTATTGAATATATGCTTGAAGATAACTCAAAAAAGAAGCTCGTTGATATGACACTAACTGATTTCACTCATGAAACAGCTTCCGAATCACCAGCTCCAGGTGGAGGGTCAATATCAGCATATATGGGTTCAATGGGTTCAGCTTTAGGAACAATGGTAGCAAATCTTTCATCGCATAAACGCGGATGGGACGAACGCTGGGAAGAATTCAGCAAATGGGCTGAAAAAGGAAAATACTATCATGATGAACTTCTGAAAATGGTTGATGAAGATACCAATGCTTTTAATAAAATTATGGATGCTTTCGGACTGCCAAAAAAATCTGAAGAAGAAAAAATTGAAAGAAAAAAAGCAATTCAAGATGCTACCAAATACGCAATTGAAGTTCCCTTTAAAGTTATGGTGCTTTGCTTCGAATCAATGAAAGTTATGAAAGCTATGGCGGAATTCGGAAATCCAAATTCCGTTACCGATGCAGGTGTTGGAGCATTAGCAGCTACAGCAGGAGTTCGTGGTGCTTTTCTTAACGTAAAAATAAATGCTTCGGGTTTAGAAGACAAAAATTATGTCGATGACATTGTTTCAAAAGCCGAAGAAATTGAGAAAAAAGCCATTGTTTTTGAAAGCGATATTTTAAAAATTGTTAATGGAAAGATTTAAGGGGACTTCTATTTTTTCCATTTGCAAATTATTGAGAATATGTAATAAAAACTTAATGACTCAGAATCTATTAAATTTGAATATAGATTTTAGCCTTTTTACATTAAAAAAAGAATATTTTGATTATCAAGGCAAATTGCATAATTGCAATCATGTTTATCGTGTAATGTGTCATTGCCTTTATATCGGCAGCAAATTAAACCTTCCAAGAGAAACGAAGTTAGCTTTCTGTGGTGCATTTATTCACGATTTTTCAAGAAAACACGATGGTTTATGTTCTCAACATGGTTTGTGGGCAACTCAGGAAAAATTTAATCTCTTTAAAGATATATTTCTCTCTGTAGGAGTATCAGAAAAAGATTTTGAAGAAATAAAACTTGCTGTAAAAAACCATTCTGAGCAATTTGATATTTCAAAATCACATCCTTTTTATAAAACTTCTGCTCTTTTGAAAGATGCTGACGCACTTGACAGAATTCGGCTTGGGGATGATAACCTAAATCCAAAATATTTAAGATTTAATGAAACTCACGAATTTATTCCTTTTGCTAAAGAATTATTTTTAGAGACAAGAAATTCAGAAATAAAGAATTTTTTTGAAATTTTAAATATTGCAAAAATTATTAACATATTTTTTAAATCGTAAATTACTACTTATTAACATCTTAATAAATTAAATGTAAAAAATTCTTAAAAAAAATATTTTTTTTTTTTTAAGTGTTTATTTTTTTACTAATTTAGCAAATCACAAAATGTATTAATAACTAAAATTTTTCATTATGAGAAAATTTATGATTCTTTTTGCACTCTTGCTATTTTTTGGAATGCAGGTTGTGCAAGCACAAAAAAAAGTAATAACAGGTAAGGCAACCAGCAAGGAGGATGGTAGCACATTACCAGGAGTTACAGTAATAGTTAAAGGAACAACTATAGGAACAACCACCAGTATTGATGGAACCTATTCACTTGACGTTCCAACTACTAGTAAAACTCTACTATTTTCTTTTGTTGGAATGAAATCAATAGAAATAGCTATTGGTAATTCCAAAACAATTAATGCTGTTCTCGAACCTGACATTATGAACATTGAAGGTGTTGTTGTAACCGCTCTCGGTATAACAAGAGAAAAGAAAGCATTAGGCTACTCCGTTCAAGAAGTTAGTGGTGATGAACTTGCTACAGGTGCTGAAACTAACATGATAAATTCTTTATCAGGTAGAGTTTCTGGTATAAGCATTTCTTCATCTACTACTATGGGCGGTTCTTCAAGGGTATTATTACGTGGTGCTCGTTCAATCACAGGTAATAATCAGCCTTTATATGTTGTTGATGGTATTCCAATCGACAACTCAAACTTTGCTGATATTGACAGAACATCTTTAACAGCTGCAGCTGAACAAGTAAGAGGCGGTGGTGGAGTTGATTATGGTAATATGGCACAGGACATCAACCCAAATGATATAGCATCTATTTCTGTTCTTAAGGGAGCAAATGCTGCTGCACTTTATGGTTCACGTGCAACAAATGGTGTTATCATTATTACTACTAAAAAAGGAAAACCATCCAAAAAAGGTGTAATCGGTATTACTTATAACACAGGTGTTACTTTTGAACAAGTATCAGTTTTGCCTGATTATCAAAATGAATATGGCGGTGGATATTACCAACATTTTGACTCAACCACAATTGATGGCGTTAAATATGCTGTTGCATATTATGGAGCTGACGAAAGTTGGGGACCAAAAATGGAAGGACAACAAGTTTTACAGTGGTGGGGACTTTATGATTATGAACAAGGAATAACAAACACACCAGAAACAGGAGCTTGGGAAGCCAATCCTGACAATATCAAAAATTTCTTTGAAACAGGAATAACATTGCGTAATAATATTTCTTTTACCAGTGGTACTGATAGAAGAAACTTTAGATTATCATACACAAATCTTGATAAAACAGGTGTAGTTCCAAATTCTAGTTTAAAAAGAAATACACTAAATTTTAGTGGAATGTCAAAATTTGGAAAAAAAGTTACTGTTAATTCCAACATAACTTATGTAAATAACACATCACAAGCAATTCCTGATAATGGTTATAGCGATAACTCTATTATGCAGAAATTTGCTCAATGGGGTCAACGACAATGGGACATGGATAAAATGTCTGATTATATTAACCCTGACGGAACTCAAAGAACATGGAACAGAATTAGTGCTACTAATCCAAAAGCAGCATATTCCGATAATGCTTATTGGACTCAAAACATGAACTACAACACTAATGACAGAGACAGATTATATGGTAATATTAAACTTAACTATAATATAAACGATTGGTTAAGCTTAAGCACATCTATTAATACTGACAGATATACTGATAGAATTACATATCGTGTTGCAGAATTTTCTCATGCTACTACCGATTTCACAGAAGAAATCAGACAAGTATCTGAAATTAATGCAGACCTTCTGTTAAATGTTAAACATGATTTTTCTGATGATTTATCTTTCCACGGTTTTATTGGATATAATACTATGGACAGAAAATATAACAGAAACATTGGTAGTGTAAGTGGTGGACTTAGTATTCCAGGTTTTTATTCATTAAATAACTCAAATGACCCAATTTTTGTTGATGACTATAATAGTCAGAAAAAAATACATACTGTATTAGGAAATGCTTCATTTGGTTACAAACGTATGTTATATGTAGATATAACAGCTCGTAATGATTGGTCATCAACATTACCTGTAGATAATTGGTCATATTTCTATCCTTCAGTAACTGGAAGTTTTGTGTTTTCACAACTTGGATTATTGAAAGATGTAAATTGGTTAAGTTTTGGAAAAGTAAGAGTAGGATATGCTAAGGTAGGTAGTGATACTGACCCATATCGTCTATATGCAACATATATTCCTTTAGATAATTTTGGTTCAATGCCAAGATACTCTCTACCATCTCGGCTTAATAACAGCGAATTAAGACCAGAACAAACAACTTCTATGGAATATGGTACTGAGTTAAAATTCTTCAACAATAGAATTGGATTAGATTTAACCTATTATAATACATCAACTATTGACCAAATATTCCCAGTTTCTGTTACTTCAACATCAGGATATAGTACTATTATGAAGAATGCTGGAGAAATGACTAATAAAGGAATTGAAACAATGTTATATTTAACTCCGGTTAAAACTGATAATTTCTCATGGGATATTATGTTAAACTGGTCTAAAAACACTAATGAAGTTGTTAAACTTTACGATGGTGTTGAAAATATAAATCTAACAAGTTTATGGGGAGTTTATGTTACTGCCAGAGAAGGTGAAGCTTATGGTATGATAAGATCTTCTAACTTTGTTTATGATGAAAATGACAATGTAGTTGTTGATGGGAATGGACAATATCTTGTATCTCAAGAAATTGAAGAATTAGGAAGTGTTTTACCTGATTGGACAGGTGGTGTTGGTAATACTTTCAGATACAAAAATCTTAGTCTTAATGTTTTGATTGATGTTAGAAAAGGTGGACATCTTTTCTCAACAACTCACATGTTTGGAAGCTGGACAGGTTTATTTGAAGAATCTGTTAGAAACAACCCTAAAGGTAATCCTGAAAGAGACCCTCTTAGTGAAGGTGGTGGAGTATTAATTGAAGATGCTGTTGTAGGACACTTTGATGGTGACGGAAATCTTATAATTGATAACCAAACCAATGACATATATGTCGATGCTTACGATTATGCATATGCTCATTATTCAGGACCAAGAGCGCAAAACGTTTTTGAAACTGACTATTGGAAATTGCGTGAAGTTAGCATAGGATATTATTTACCTGAAAGTATAGTGTCAAAAACATTTTTTGACGGTATTCAAATATCATTAGTAGGACGTAATCTGTTTATGTGGGGAACTAAAGTACCTCATATTGACCCGGAACAAGCTACAAACTCCGGTAATATTCAAGGTCTCGAAGGTGGTACTAATCCTAGCGTTAGAACTTATGGGTTTAATTTAAGATTTAATATTTAACTTTTAAAAACTTATATATTATGAAAAAAACAAATAAAGGATTAATAATATTGCTTTCAGCAATGCTTCTCCTCACAATTGGATGTACTAAAGATTTTGAGGATATAAACATAGACCCTAATCAACCAACAATTTCTCCTACTTCTTATCTATTAACAAATGCACAAAGATCTATAATGGATGATATGTGGGATGAATGGTGGAATGGCCGTTTTGGACTACAATATTCTCAATACTGGTCTCAGGTTGTATATACAGAAGAAAGTAGATATCAACCAAGATTAAATGTTACTAATTCATATTGGGGTTATCTCTATAGAGACATGATGGATCTGCAAAACATTATAGATATAAACACCAATGATGATACAAAAGGCGATGCGCAAGCTTATGGTTCAAATGATAACCAAATAGCAGTTGCAAGAATTCTCAAAGCCTTCACATTTCATTTTATGACAGATACATGGGGTGATATTCCTTACACTGAAGCTCTTATGGGCAGTGAAAATATTGCACCTGCTTATACACTTCAGGAAGATATTTATGCTGACCTTCTTAAAGAATTAACAGAAGCTCAAGCACAAATAGACGTTACTGCAAATGGTGTTGAAGGAGATGTAATCTATAATGGTGATATGACTAAATGGAAAAAATTTGCCAATTCTCTAAGAATGCGTATAGCTTTAAGAACATCTAAAGTTGATGTAAATTATATGACAAAAGTTCAGGCAGCTATAACTGCTGGTGCTTTTGATAGCCCTGGTGATGATGCATATTTTACTTTTGACGGTGCATCACCAAGCTACAATCCACTATATGAAGCATTTTTCGTAGATAATCGTCATGATTTTGCTGTTAGTCAAGTTATGATTAACACATTAGTTGCGTTAGATGACCCAAGATTAACACTTTATGCAGATATGCCAGTTGACACAAGTCAATATCATAATGCTTATCATGGAATGCCTTATGGAATGGATGGTCCAAGTGCAACTTCTTATTCCGGTGCAAGTGGAGACTATGTTTCATTACCTGCTGCTAATACTGTATTAGCTGCTAATGCAAAAGCGTGTTTAATGAATTATGCAGAAGTTTGTTTTATAAAATCCGAAATTGCTGGATTTGATCAAACAGAATATGAAAATGGAATAACTGCTTCAATGACAGCATGGGGAGTAGTTGCTGGTGATATAACTACTTATCTTTTAACCGTACCTGTTGCTGATGCTGAAAACGTTTTAACTCAAAAGTGGTTAGGAAACTATATGCAAGGACTACAAGGTTGGTACGAATGGCGAAGAACTGGATATCCTGTTTTAGCTGGTCCGGTTGATGGCGCTTTAGATGACACAGGTAATCGTGACATTGCATCAAGAAGACCTTATCCAACTGACGAACAAACTCTTAATGAAGCTTCTTATAAAGCTGCTGTTGCCAGTCAAGGTGCAGATCTTATTAAGACTCGCGTTTGGTGGGATCAATAAATTTTCTTGTAAAATAAAAAAAAAAAAATCCTTCGGAATTCCGAAGGATTTTTTTTTTTTTATATCAATTACAAATTTTCTTCTGCTATTTTCCTTCCTGCTTTTAAAGCATCAATATTTTTATTTATAATATCTTCACCTTTACTTTTAAAAATCGTTCTTATTGCATTTTCAATTATTTTATAATCCAAATCAAGAAAAGGACTTGCCGCACCAAGCATAACAATATTTGCCGATTTAGCTGAGCCAATATCTTTTGCTATTTTTTCTGCATCAATAATTATATGTTTGGGAAAGCTTTTGATTTCATTTAATATTTTATCAATATCAGGATAATTTGGAATATTAATAAATGGATTAGAATTTGTTATCAACCAAGCATCTTTTGAAAGCATCGGAAGATAACGAAGGGATTCCATAGGTTCAATAGAAAGAATCATATCTGCTTTGCCTTGAGGAATTAAATCAGAAGCAATTTCTTTGTCAGAAAGTCGTAGATGAGATTGAACATCTCCCCCTCTTTGACTCATTCCATGAACTTCTGCTTGTTTTAGATAAAGCCCTATTTCCATTGCAGCCATTCCAATTGTTGCAGCAATAGAAAGAATTCCCTGACCTCCTACTCCAGCTAATATTATATCTTTTTTCATGTGTTTATATTTTTGATTTAATTTATTTTCTGTGCTTCAATTTTAGAATAATTAATAAAGAGAAATGAGAATTTAGATATTAGAAAATAATTTTGATGCTATTTTTTAAATTTTGCTCTCATTCTTTTACTTAAAGTTTGAACACATTCTCTTTCGGAAATTACTACTGAAACACCCATATATTTAACTTCTTCTTTAATAATTTTCACATTTACGTCATGAAATTTTCTCAAAGGTTTCATAAATTTAATGTGTTCTTCCTCAACACCGAGTCCTTTACAAATTCCTTCAACTTTGCCAGTAGCTGATGATTTTTGCCCACCTGTCATTGCTGTTGCAGAATTATCAAGAATTAATACTGTAACAGGTGATTTTCTGTTAATTGCATCCAATAAACCGGTAATTCCCGAATGAGTGAAAGTAGAATCACCAATAACAGCTATGGCTGGAATTAATCCTGCATCAGCAGCACCAATTGCCATGGTTATTGATGCTCCCATATCTACACAAGAATTAATTGATTGAAAAGGAGGTAAAGCTCCCAAAGTATAACATCCAATATCTGCAAAAACCCTACCTTTTGAATAATCTTCAAGAGCCTCGTTTAATGCTTTATAAGTGTCTATATGAGAACATCCTTTGCAAAACGATGGAGGTCTTCCGGCAACAAAATCAGGAATTTCTAATCCTTCGCTTATTTCTAATCCTAATGCTAAAGCAATAATATTGGGATTTAATTCACCGTCTCTTGGAATTGTTCCATCTAAACGTCCTTTTATTGAAACTCCTTTTAACAAAAATTCTTTCACCATTTCTTCTACAATGGGATAACCATCTTCTAAAACCAAAATTTCATCACATTCATCAAACAATTTTTCAATCATTTTATTGGGTAATGGATATTGTCCAATTTTTAAAACAGGATAAGGAATAACTCTATCTGGGAAATTTTCTAAAAGATAGTTATAAGCAATACCAGAAGCAATAATCCCTTTACTTTTATCAGTCCCTTCAATATATTTGTTAAACTCGGAATTTTTAGATTCTTTTTCAAATAGTTCTTGCTTTTGAAGCAAAGATTTATATCTTTTTCGAGCTATTGCAGGTAACAAAACAAATTGTCTTAAATCTGAGGGTAATCTTGTTTGATTCTGTTCTTTAATATTCATAGGATTTACACCAGCTCTTGAATGAGCAAGTCTGGTAGTAATTCTTAACATTACAGGGATTTGATATTTTTCAGAAATATCGAAACCATAATGCATCATTTCGTAGGCTTGCTGTTGGTTGGCTGGCTCTAAAACAGGAATCATCGCAAATTTTCCATAAAATCTTGAGTCCTGTTCATTTTGTGATGAGTGCATTGATGGGTCGTCAGCAGCAACAACAATAATACCTCCGTTTACTCCAGTTATTGATGAGTTCATAAAAGGGTCAGCAGCTACATTTAATCCAACATGTTTCATACAAACTAAAGCTCTTTTTCCGGCATATGACATTCCTAATGCCGTTTCCATTGCCGTTTTTTCATTTGTTGACCACGAAGAATATATGTTTTTTTCTTTTGCTTCTTTATTTCGCTGGACATATTCCATAATTTCAGTTGAAGGAGTTCCCGGATATGCATATACGCCTGATATTCCAGCATCTATTGCTCCTTGAGCAATTGCTTCATCACCTAATAACAATAACTTTTGCATATAAATTGTATTAAAATATTTTTAAAGAATAATAATTATTTAACGTTTACAAAACTATTAAAATTTTTAATTTTTTAAGGTAATTTTCAATTATTTTATGTCCAGTATTTTTTAAAAAAAAAATTTGTATTTAAAAATTAAACCATTATTTTTGACTAAATTTATATTATTATTATAATATTTGTAAATTATGAGAATTAAATATTTTTCTCTTTTATTAATTTTATTTTTATTTACTACTAATATTAAATCACAGAATTTAATATACATGCCCTATATTGAAGTAGTAAATATTCATCCTGATTATGAATATTCCCTATCAAAGCTAATGCAAGAGAACGTTTCAGAAGAGAATAAATATAAAATTATCATCCCTGAAAAAAGTGATACAGGATATACAATTGAATCATTTATTCAGGCAAAAGAAACTGCTCAATCGCTATATGCCAAATACTTTCTTATTGGTCTTGTAAATGTAGTTAGCCAAAAGGCTACAGTTCAATTCACGATGTATAATTCTTATGATGGCTCAAAAGTATGGAGTGACATGGTAAAAAACCAGAAAGCCGAAAATCTTGAACTAATAATTATAAAATTTGCTCAACATATTGGTGATGAAGAAGAAATATTTTTTGATGATGGGCGAAGCAAATTACATAGATTTGCTTATAATACTTTTATTGAAAATGCAACTTTAACTTTTGGAGGGAAAATCGGTGCTGCATATATTATCATAAACAAGGACAAGGTACCGAATAGAACAGCTCCTGGCTTCGGAATAAACATAGCTTATGACATCAAAAGTTTCATTATTGATTTTAACTATGACATTTATATGAGCAACACCCAGTTAGCAAATTACAATCTTGGAATAATCAGACCTCTTTTCAAAGCTGAGAGGACTCCTTATATTGGTTTTAATTATGGAAGTACGAGCATTACAGCTCATATTTCAACTGTTTCGGGAAAGGAAACTAATGGTGGCTCAATTTTTAAAATTAATGGTGGGTATATTTTCAGCAGAACAAAAGATTTAAACTTCAGAATTAATGCTGAATATTATTTAACAAATTTTAAAGTTTATGGGAAAAATCCAAATGGTTTTATGTTAAATCTATCTTTGTTTTTGTTCCTTTAATAATTATGACAAAATTGTCAATACAATTTTTCTACTTCCACCCTTATTTCTAAACTCACACAAATATATTCCTTGCCATGTTCCTAAATTCAATTTATTATTCGAAATTGGGATATTAAGGCATGTGTCAGTAAGAGCAGTTTTTATGTGTGCGGGCATATCATCACTACCTTCAAAAGTGTGGGTATAAATTTGTGAATTCTCGGGTATCAACTTACTAAATACAGTTTCAAAATCATCGAGAACAGTGGGATCAGCATTTTCATTTATGGTCAATCCTGCCGAAGTGTGTTTGATGAAAATATTTAGAATTCCTTTACTAGGAAGTCTTGGAAGGCTTTTTTTAATTATATGAGTAATCGGGTGAAAACCCCGACTATAAGGAGGTAAGCATATTTCTATTTGTTGAATCATAATAAAATTAATTTATAAAATTAAACAATTTTTACTATCAAAACAAATTAATACACTATTTTTTTATTGGTTTTGATTTTAATGATAATGACCCAAATCCACCTGACCTACTACATGTACGTGTAGCATTTATTATTAATTTTCCATTTTTTGTACCTTTAACCTTAAGTGTTAATTCATTTTCCCATACACCAGAACATATCTCAAACCAATCTGACATTTTAACGATTTTCAAACCTTTGGTATCAAATTTAGTATCATCAATTTCAATTAAGCAATTTCTATGTGTATAATAAACAATAACTTTTACGACAATAATATCCCCAGCTTTATAAACTTCCTTCTTGTTCTTAATCACCTTAAATTTAATATTGCAGGCAGAAACTTCTGCTGAAGAAAAAATCATTAAAGCTATTACTACGAAAATTGAAATTAATGTTATCTTTTTCATTAAATACTATTTTAAAATTCTATTCAAATGCTTTAGTAAAACTATCATCAAAATATTTGACAATACTGTCACAACCATACAGAAACATTTTGTTTTGATTATCAGCATCAGTATTTACAAATTCAAACTTCTTTTTAGTTTCTTCACCTGGCAACATTGAAATCGCTTCTATAATAACATCATCTAATGAATTAAGGCTGTTAGAACCAAACATTTTTAAAAGATCAATCAATTGCTCATAAGATAATTTATCTAATGGAGAATCAATTTGTTTTTCGAAATTCTGAATCACTTTTTGAGTATTAGTAAAGCTACCACCAGATTCAATCGGAAATGAAGCCGGCAAAATCAAATTAGCTTGCTTTGCTGTTTCAGTCATAAAATAATCCTGAACCATTATAAAGTCAGCTAATAACAACCAATCTGCAATTTTCGTTTTATTGTTGTTACATCCTATTGGGTCTTCTCCAAAGATGAACATATTTTTAATTTTATTTTGTTCTAGGAGTGAAATGTGGTTAGCATTAATTGTTTTAGGAATACTTGTAATATTCCATTTTTCTTTAATTTTGGCAACAGTTTCTTCATCAGTAATATTTGTTGCGCCAATGCCAAGTTTAGAACACATTCCCATATCAAACAAGCCTTGAGAATTGTTTTTTTCTTTAAGAGAAATAAGACCGCTTGAAGTTTTTCCAAGCTTACCTGTTAGCATTGCAAGATTAAAAAGTTCGTAGCTTGTGTTTGCTGATACTTCTTTTTCTGAAAAAAGAATAATGGCATTCATTTGATTATTGTAATCTTTGGCAAACTCAACGATTGTGTCCTTTTCAACACCTGAAGCTTCAACAAGATTATCATAGTTCTCTGCTAATAATTCATTTTTATACTTTTCGTATCCGACAGTATTTCCATCAATATACATTTGGTTTTCAAAACCATTTGAAATAAGATAAAAATTTATAGCCCTTATAAAATAATAGTAAGAAGTAATATTTATCACCCTGTCAACTTTATGCTTCATTGAGCTATTCTTATTGACTGTAATTAGTTCAACAGCTATTTCATTTACTTGTTTCGTATTGTGAACCATAAATCCTGCTACAGCATTATCACGGTTTAATTCAGCACCAATTAAATAAATTTTACCTGCTCCTTTAATTTGTTCAAAAGGAACATTAGCAACAGAATTATTTACATAACCAAATCCCCTATCCAAATAATGGAAATTTGAAACATTAAAGGTTTTTGCACCTACTGTTGCTAACTTATTAATTAAGTACATTTCTTCATTCGATAGTCTGGCACCAGCATAAAAAGCATTCTCGTCAGATTTAACTTGCTTTATTTGTTCTTTTATTACTTCATATGCTTTTTCAAATGAAATCTCTTCGAAATGACCATTAACTTTTAATAAAGGTTTTGCAATTCTGTTTTTATCATTTAGATAATTGTATCCAAATTTTGGATACTTACATAAATTTCCATCTTTATTAATTAGACCTTCTGTTCCGGTAACCTTCATAACAAATCCGCTTTTGTGGTGAATTTGAATTTTACAACCAACGGAACAATAATTACAAATAGTTTCTGTAATATCTAATTTAACAGGTCCGGGTTTAAAGTTTACGTTTTCGGTAATTGCTCCAGTAGGACAAGCAGAAATACATAATCCACAAGATTCACAAGAAGTATCTGTTAATGAATTACCCATACTTGGAGCCACATAAGTATCGAAGCCTCTATTAACCAATCCTAAGGCATTAGCACCCACAATATCTTTACATACTCGAATACATCTTGAACATAAGATACATTTATTATTATCAATTTCTATATAAGGATGAGAAAAATCAATATTATATTCTTTAAATTCGCCTTCAAATTTATTTTGTTCTGCACCATATTGAGTTGAAAATCTTTTCAAATCGCAAGTATAATATTCTGTGCACCCACATTCTAAACAGCGTTGTGTTTCGTGTTTTGCAATTTGTTCATCAGCATATCCTAATTCAACTTCCTTGAAATTAACTCTTTTTTTCGGGTCAAGAGTTGGCATTTCTTCTCTCATTTGCTGACGATATCTGTTAGCATAATCATCTGCAACTTGAGTTTTAAAATTATCCTTTTTACTAATAAATTCTTTAATTTCGGGTTCAATTGGCAAATCCATAACAAATTGATGGCAGCTTCGGGAAGCTATTTTTGCTTGAGCAATTGCTTCAATCAAAGTAGCCGGACCTGTAACTCCATCGCCAGCAGCAAATACCGAAGAAATACCTGTTTGTAAAGTTTCAGAGTTTGCATCAATATTTCCCCATCTGTCTGGTTGTAATTCACCATTATCAGAATTATCGTTAACATCTTTAAGAAAACTAATCTCGGTTTTCTGACCTATTGCAGCTAAAATATAATCAAGTTCCATTTCAAATTCTGAACCTTCAATAGGAATAGGTCTTCTTCTACCTGATGAATCCGGCTCACCTAACTCCATCTTAATACAAGTCATTGATTTAAGTACGCCATCTTTATCTTTATTGACTTTAGTTGGATTAGTTAAAATCATATATTCAATGCCTTCTAATTTAGATTCATGAATTTCAATGGGGTTGGCAGGCATTTCATTTTCTGTTCTACGATAAATAATTTTAACATCGGTGCTACCACAACGCATTGCAGTTCTACAGCAATCCATTGCTGTGTTTCCACCACCAACTATAGCAATTCTTTTCCCTTTGAAATCATATCTTTGTCCTGTCATTTCCATGTTTCTCAAAAAATCGATTCCTGAGAAAACATTTTCAGCATCATCACCTTCGCAACCAATCAAAGTTCCTCTTTGAGAACCAATTGTCAAAATTGTTGCGTCATATTTATCATTAATATTTTTATAGTTTAAATTTTCACCAAATTTTTTATTATAAAAAATATTAACACCAATTTCAATAATAGAATCAACTTCTTTTTGAATAATATCATTTGGTAAACGGTACTCAGGGATTCCATATCTTAACCAACCACCTGCAGCGGGTGCTGCTTCGTAAATATCACACTGATGACCTTTTTTCTGTAGGAAATACGCAGAAGATAAACCACCAGGTCCTGCACCGATGATTGCAATTTTTTTCCCTGTTGATGGTTCTATTTCAGGAACAAATTTATTGTCTGAATTAATATCATAATCAGCTGCAAAACGCTTCATATAATCAATTCCTACAGCATTTCCTTCATCTAATAAATTTCTACGGCATGCAACTTCACATGGACGAACACAAACTCGTCCACATATTGCAGGCAAAGGATTTACTTCTTTAATCAACTCAACAGCTTCATTATATAAACCTTTTTCTATTAACGAAATATATCCCTGAACATCAACACCAGCAGGACAAGCTTCCTTACAAGGTGCAACACAATCGGCATAGTGATTACTTAAAAGCAAATCCAAAGCTGCTTTTCTTGCCTGATAGATTTTTTCGTTATCAGTTTCAATTTTCATTCCATCAACAACAATCGTGGAACACGATGGTTGCATTCCTCTCATACCAGCAACTTGAACAACACAAACAAAACAAGAAGAAAATGGTTTTAATCTTTTGTCGTGGCAAAGTGTTGGAATATTAATATTATTTCTTCTTGCAAGGTCTAAAATGGTTTCTCCTTTAAATGCTTTTACTTTTTCACCATTTAGAAAAACACTTATTTCGTTTAAATCGTTTATCATTTTAATATGAAATATTTAGATTTATAAAAAATTTTCTTATAATAATTTAATAGCATCAAAATTACAGTTTGAATAACAGTCGCCACATTTTATACACATTTCCTGATTAATTATATGAGGCATTTTTTTCTCTCCTGTTATAGCTTTTACCGGACATTTTATGGCACAAATTGTACAGCCCGTACATTTTTCCGGGTCAATTTCATAGGTTAATAATTTTTTACAACTTTTAGCCGGGCATTTTTTATCGTAAATGTGTGCTTCATACTCGTGTCTAAAATATTTTATTGTAGTAAGAACAGGATTAGGAGCTGTTTGACCTAATCCGCAAAGTGAACTATCCTTAACCCGCATAGCCAATTCTTCCAATTTTTCAATATCTCCATCTTTTCCTTCACCTTCGGTAATTCGCGTAAGAATTTCAAGCATCCTTTTAGTTCCAATTCGGCAAAATGTACATTTTCCACAAGATTCTTTTTGAGTAAAATCGAGAAAGAAACGAGCAATGTCAACCATGCAAGTTGTTTCATCCATAACAACCATACCTCCTGAACCCATAATAGCACCAGTTGCATTAACAGATTCGTAATCAACAATAGTGTCGGCAAGATATTCGGGAATACATCCACCTGAAGGTCCTCCCAATTGAACTGCTTTAAACTTTTTGTCGTCCTGAATTCCACCTCCGAGTTTGTAAATAATATCTCTGATAGTAGTCCCCATAGGAACTTCAACCAAGCCACCATTTTTAACTTTTCCTGTTAGTGCAAAAACTTTAGTGCCTTTACTTTTTTCAGTTCCATATTTTGAATAAGCACCTGCTCCATGATAAATTATCCACGGAATATTAGAATAAGTTTCAACATTGTTAATATTTGTAGGTTTATTCCAAAGTCCTGATTCAGCAGGGAAAGGAGGTCGTTTTCGGGGCATTCCTCTTTCACCTTCAATTGAGGCAATTAATGCTGTCTCTTCTCCACAAACAAAAGCTCCTGCACCTTCTTTAACAAAAATATCAAGATTAAAACCTTTTATCCCAAGAATGTTTTCTCCCAAATATCCTTTATCTCTAGCTTGTTGCAAAGCAATATTCAATCTTTTAATAGCAAGAGGATATTCTGCACGGCAGTAAATAACGCCACTTGATGCTTCAATTGCATAAGCACCTATTATCATTCCTTCAATAACAGCATGAGGATCACCTTCTAATAAAGAACGGTCCATAAAAGCTCCCGGGTCACCTTCATCAGCATTACAAATTATATATTTTTCATCAGATTTATTATTGTTAGCAAATTTCCATTTTAAGCCAGTAGGAAATCCTCCTCCACCCCTTCCGCGTATTCCGGAATCAATAATTGTTTGAATAATATCTAAACGAGAAATATTTTTAGAAGGTATCATTTTCAAAGCCTTGTACCCATCACGACTTTCATATTCCTGAATATTTTCGGGGTCAATCAAGCCACAAT
>Ga0307990_1001150_pt1 | contig 22578 bp, 14 predicted proteins | sample EllFjometagen129_FD_203168 | JGI IMG/M metagenome (GOLD analysis project Ga0307990, IMG submission 203168) | Marine microbial communities from Ellis Fjord, Antarctic Ocean - #129 | ecosystem: Environmental > Aquatic > Marine > Unclassified | place: Southern Ocean | collected 2014-10-08
TCAAAGAAACATTTAGCAAGTTACGTAGCGGAGGTCCCACCTTCGCGCTCCGCGGCTACGCCGTGGCGGGGTCAAGGCCCCCGCCCTACAGTTTTAATGTTCATTTAAGCATTTACTGTAGCTGAGGTCCACTTCGACAAGCTCAGTACAGGCGTGACCTCGGAAGGCCGTAACCCCGCCTTGCGGGGCATAGGCTGAACCTCAAAACGATTACCCATACAAAAATTGACATAACCAAAAATTTGATCACTCTCTATGCAAAACCTGCGGTTGGTATTTTTAGCGATACGTCGTCGTCCCGCACGCGGGACTATGCCGCACAAGTCAGCGTTAAAAAAATCCCAACCGCTTTTATTCGCGAAGATTCGCGGACAAAAAACAGCGTAGCAATCACTACAACTTACCATTTACAACTCACAACTCACGGAGCCGCTATACGGCAACACTGCGGAGTAATAACTTGGATTACAGCGGCTCTGCTGCGTTAAGATAATGCCGCATAAATCTCTTTGGTGAATTGCCGAAAATCACCCAGGTGTGCATTAATTATTTTATCCACAATCATCCAGTCAATCGACTGATAGGCATGAACCGCTGTATTCCGAAACCCGACGGCCTTTATCATACGCTCCGATGTAGGTTCGCTTATCATCCCTTCTTTCAGCAAAACCGTGAATGTGTCCGCCATTGTATCCGGCAGAATCAGTTTACGGGAACTCAAAATATGCATTCCTATATCCACGCACATTTGCACGGCACGCTCCAGATTTAAGACTATGACATCCTGCAAATCCATGTCTTCTTCCAGAACATCAAGTGAGTGCGGGTTTTTGCTTTCAATTCGGTCTATACAACGACTCAGACTCTCCAGTTTTTTTAAAATGACATCTTTATCCATTGATAAATTGCTCCACTCTGTTTTTCATCTCTCTTTGATAGAAGGGCATAAAGTCACTTTGATTATAGATCATCCGTTGCAACAACTTATAAAGCACATGGTCGCTTTGTTTGTAAACAATCACCCCTTTTAAAAGAATCTGTTTGAGCAGAACTCCATTGAGCTTATATAGATCAACCAGATCAATTTCACGCCTCAATGCTAATGCAAGTTCACCTAACAACGTCATCTTCTGATCAGGAGTGAGAGGTTCTTCAAACAGCACCGCAATATCAATATCGCTTTGCCCTCTAAATGATTCTGTTACGGCCGACCCATAGATAATTACCAGCCGCACCCCGGCATACCGTAAAAGGAGCTGCCTGACGTTTTCGATTAATTCTGTCTGCCGGTCGTTGCTCATGGTTAGCTTTTTGTACCCGCGAATCTTTGTTGCGGCTGTTGCTTTGCTGTTTTTTGCCCGCGAATCTCCGCGAATCTCTGTTGCGGTAAGAATTTTCTTAACGCTGATCGCTAAAAATTCTCACCGCAGGGTTTACATAAAGAATTGGTTCTTCCGAGTTTTCATGGATCAAAGAAACATTTAACAAGTTACGTGGCGGGGTCACGTCTTCGCGCTCCGCGTCTACGCCGTGGCGGGGTCAAGGCCCCCGCCCTACAGTTTTATAGTCCATTAAAGCCTTTACTGTAGCTGAGGTCCTTGACCTCGGAAGGGAGTAGGCTGAACAGAGGAAAGATTACCCGCACAAAAAATCAAGATAACCAAGAATTTGATCACTCTCTATGCAAAACCTGCGGTTGGTATTTTTAGCGATACGTCGCCGCACAAGGCTATGCCGCACAAGTCAGCGTTAAAAAAATCCCAACCGCTTTTATTCGCGGAGATTGGCTCTCTCCCGCAAAGCAGGATCATTGCCGTCGCTTCGCGCCAGCCTCTACCTTCGGTGGTCGCGGGCCAAAATTACAAGCGTAACAGATTAGCGGTAAAAAAATTGAGTCCAGAACATATCGTATTTTGTGCAAGTTATAACGCGCACAAACTATACGCCCTTGTGTCTAAAACACCATTTTTCTCTAGACTCTGTCCCCGCAAACTATGCAGATTTTTCAATCCATATAGTTTGTAAATAGCTTAATATAAACAATTTACGCATATTATTTTGTGGCATTCGAAAACAGCATATTGCTGTCACAAAGTAGTGTTAATATAGCAAAAAACAGGGTTGTTACGCAACGTTAAAAGTTGCTGCGATTTTTTTTGCCCGCGACCACCGAAGGTAGAGGCTGGCGCGAAGCGACGGCAACGATCCCGCTTTGCGGGAGAGAGCCAATCTCCGCGAATCTCTGTTGCGCTAATAATTTTCTTAACGCTGATCGCTAAAAATTCTCACCGCAGGGTTTGCATTGTTTGATAAATCTATGATGCGGAAATTTTAAGTGATCAACGACCCCGCGCAGCAGGGATCTGGAGTTTGGCCGATATTCTAGCTTATACCACGGCTTTGAGGCATGCCTCACGAGGCTCAAAGCTTAGATCCACTGACTTGAGTAGCTAGGGGTTCTCGATAGCCTCCTTTCGGAGCAGTGCGAGCAGATCCAGACAGGAGAGGCGGGATCTGCGCCGTTGCCATTTCGGTGGTCGGAGGTACTCATCTGTGCGCTTCGCACCATAAGCTGCAAGCGAAGCTAGACGCAGGAAAGCATAGGATGCCACAATGAACGCCGGTAACCGATCAACGGAGGCATCATTCCAGATTTGAGGGTCTCCGACACCCAGATGTTGCTTTTCATCCCGGTGATTGACTTCGATTTCCCAACGATCAACATAGACTTGAATGAGTTTGTGGATATTCATATCGTTGGCATCGGTTAGCAGATAGACAGGGTCGCGGTAATTGGCCCTGCTGTTGGGCGAGAGATGATATGGAATCGGTGCCAACACGATCAGGCGAAGCCGCTTTTGTCCTGCACCTCGTTGCCACAGGACATTGGAAGCTTCTTTGTAACGGATCTTGCGGTATTTTCCGCCGATGAAGAACTTACCGGATCTATAAGGTATGGATTTATCCTTGCGGATAGACTCCGGCGTAAATTTCTCATCGGCATAGCGTTTTTTCGGGTGAGCGGGGTCGTTGGCTGCAAAACATAGCTTGGAGTCCTTTCTATAACGGGCCGGAACAAGACATCGCTCCAGCACGGCTTTCTTTTTCGGTTTGACCAGGGACTCAACCGGCTCGAACAGAACGGGCACGGAGCGTGCCGTCACACTTGCTATGCGATGCAAAGCCGGTTGCTCAGCAGAAGTCGCGTCGCTCTGTGTGCCGTACGTTCCTGCGAGAACATAGGGGTGAGTTCATTGCTGATACTCAGAAAAGCTTCCAGTCATTTCTGATGATTATCAAAAATAATTATTGGTGATTATTTAGTGAAATGTGAGGGTGCGCGAAATGCCCCAAAAAATGACCAAACTCCAGGGTCCCGATTTCATCGGGAATGTCCGGTTGGAAACCGGACCTACGTTTAGAGAATGTCCGGTTGGAAACCGGACCTACGTTTAGAGAATGTCCGGTTACAAACCGGACCTACGTTTAGACGGCAACAATATTCACCAGGCGGTTGGGAACACAGATCACTTTTACAACTCTTTTACCATTAATTGCGTTTCTAACAGCCTCATTTTCCATGGCAATCGCCTGCATAGCACTCTGATCCAGATCGGTATCCATCATAATACGGGCCTTAGGTTTTCCTTTAATCTGCACCAGAACCTCTGTCTGCGCAACTTTCAGGAAAGACTCATTATATTTCGGCCATTCGGCATAGGCCAGCGTGTTATCATGTCCAAGATGCGCCCACAACTCTTCGCACATATGCGGAGCAAAAGGAGCAAGCAGCAGAACGTATATCTCGGCCGCTTTACGGTTGAGGGTCTTGTTTTTACCGGCGAAGTTATTAATAAAGATCATCATTTGACTGATTGCGGTATTGAAGCTCATAGATTCAAGGTCATCCGTAACCTTTTTAATGGTTGCGTGTAATATGCGCAACTCATCGCTATGCATTGGCTGATCGGTCAGATCCTGCTCAACCACCATACGGAATGAGCGTTTCAGAAAGCGGTAGACTCCTTCAACACCCTTTGTATTCCAGGGTTTAACCGCTTCGAGCGGACCCATAAACATCTCATAAAGACGCATGCTGTCGGCACCATATTCCGTAATTATATCATCCGGATTAACCACATTTTTCAATGACTTTGACATCTTGGCCGGAAATTCGACCAGTTTTTCACCACTCTCTTTATGACAGGCACCCTCGGGACGCATCTCAACCTGTTCCATGGGGACAATGACCCCACGGCTGTCCTTATAAGAGATTCCCAGAATCATGCCCTGGTTGACAAGTTTCTGAAAAGGTTCTTTGGTTGACACATAACCCAGATCAAACAGAACCTTATGCCAGAAGCGTGCGTACAGCAGATGTAGAACCGCATGCTCAGCACCGCCCACATAGAGGTCAACCGGCATCCAGTATTTCTCCTTATCCGGATCAATTGCCGCCTGTTCATTACGGGGATCTATATAACGCAGATAGTACCAGCAGGAACCAGCCCACTGGGGCATGGTATTTGTCTCACGCCTACCGCGCATTCCGGTTGCCGGGTCTACGTAGTTTATCCACTCCGCAGCTTTTGCGAGCGGCGGTTCCCCTGACTCACTTGGTTTATAATCCTGCAACTCCGGAAGAGTCAGGGGCAGATCATTTTCAGCAACCAGCCGGGTGGTGCCATCCTCCATATGAATCAGAGGAAATGGCTCTCCCCAGTAGCGCTGACGACTAAAAAGCCAATCCCTGAGTTTATACTTTACAGCCTCTTTTCCGATCCCGAGTTCCGCAAGCCACTTAGTTGTTATAGACTTAGACTCAACAACTGCCATACCGTTAATATTCAGGCCGCAGTCATTTGCCGAGTCAATCATGACACCATCACCGGTCCAGCAGCAATTGCCGGCCAGCACCGCATCAACATCAACCCCGGCGGCAAGAGCAGCTTCCGGATCGGGTGTAATGATGCACTTAACCGGAATATCGAATTTTTTTGCGAACTCAAAGTCACGCGAATCATGCGCCGGCACCGCCATGATGCTTCCAGTGCCATAGCTGATCATGACATAGTCGGCAATCCAGACAGGCAGCTTGCCTCCGGTAACAGGATTGACCGCAAATGCACCGGTGAACACGCCGGTTTTATCTGTATTGAGTTCAGTTCGATCCATATCGCTTTTCAGGGAGGCCGCATTGCGATAGGCAACAACAGCTGCACGCTGCGCATCTGTAACAATTGTATCGACTAACTCATGCTCCGGCGCAAGCACAAGATAGGTTGCACCAAAGAGGGTATCCGGGCGCGTTGTATAAACTGTAACCGGAGCCTCGGTTCCCTCTATCCTGAAATCGACTTCAGCACCGGTGGATTTGCCAATCCAGTTGCGCTGCATCTCTTTGATGCCGTCGGACCAATCGAGGTCATCCAGGTCTTCCAGCAATCTCTCGGCATACTGAGTTATGCGCAGCATCCACTGTTTCATTGGGCGACGTTCAACCGGATGATTCCCGCGTTCACTGCGACCGTTGATGACCTCTTCATTTGCGAGCACAGTACCCAGAGCAGGGCACCAGTTGACTGGAGCTTCAGCTTCATAGGCCAACCCCTTTTCATAAAGCTTCTCGAATATCCACTGTGTCCATTTGTAATAACCGGGGTCTGTGGTATTAACCTCCCGGTCCCAGTCATAACTGAACCCGAGGGCCTTGATCTGCTTCCTGAAATTATTGATATTCTTCTCTGTTGTCACAGCCGGATGTGTACCGGTCTCAACGGCATACTGTTCAGCAGGCAGACCAAAGGCATCCCATCCCATGGGATGTAAGACATTGAACCCGCGCATACGCTTGTAGCGACATAAAATATCGGTTGCGGTGTATCCCTCAGGGTGGCCCACATGCAGTCCGGCACCACTGGGATAGGGGAACATATCGAGACAATAAAACTTTGGTTTACCCGCCTCAAAATCATTCACTTTGAAAGTTTTGTTCTGCTCCCAGTAAGCCTGCCACTTTTTCTCTATTGCCGTAAAATCGTATTCTTTTGTTATCATATTATTATCCCATATTTATTACGGGATATAGTATCATAGTGAAAGGAAGGGGGTGCAATTTTTTTTGTTAAAACGGTGCGTTTACACATGATTCAACACGCTCAAGCGTGAACTACGTACGAAAACCTGTATGTAGTTCACACTTCAGTGTGTCTTTCGATTTCCCTGTATAGTTTTCAACTAAAAAAATCGCAATGGAAATTAATTTCAAAAAGATCACGCTTACAGCGGTTAAATGGAGCAGATCGCTCCAGAATGAACTGACTCCTAACGAACGTCAGGCGGTGCTCGTTATTGTGCTACTGCTAGTTATCGGGGCTGTCGTGAAGATCCTTCGCTCTGCCTAAAATGGGCTCTGCCCGCAACCCAATAAGTTAACTACGAAAGGCGCGAAAAACACGAAAAGCTGTTTTACGGATTATTTATACGCAAACAGCGAAGGGTTGTCATTTTTTCAAGTTTCTGTCCCGGTCGTCAATTTCAGGGGGCCTCCTGATTCTCCAGGGGATAACTCATAACTCGAGGTTCGTCCTCCTCAATCACCCAGCGCAGAAAGAGGCTCTTGAGATCATACTCGGGTACCATGAAATCAAATGGGTTAGAGATAAACACAAGGCACTCATTATTACTACCAAAAGAATCAGCCGTCAGGTAGTACTGAATTAACAGATCCCACTTATCAGCCATCAGTTCTTCTTTACCCTGAAGTTTCAAGGTTATAGTACCACCTTGAATGTTTGTCAGATTATTACCATTCAGATCCATATGCAACCTGACATGAATATCGGAATTTGTATCAATCGAGAAATATTTAATAACACACCTGAAATCATTCGTAACGGTTGGATCGGCATCCAGCCAGAACTGCTCAGTCAGACTCAATATATCGCCATCATAGAACATTGGAACCAACGGACCCTCACCAAAGCCAAGAACCCAATCCAGAACCTGCGTATTGCCTTCAATGCTGCTCAGGTCTTCACGCAGATTAATCTGAGCCTGAACATCTAAGTCCCCCTGAATGTCATTTACCTCAAAGGTATAGCTGCTATACGCACTTCCCGGTGACAGCTGCTCCACATTATTAGACTTAACTGATACCAGCTGATACCATGGATCAACATTATAAACGATGTTTGATGATAAACCAATCGGCACCCGAAGCGAATAATTCAACAAACGCCGACCGTTCTGAGTGGCCCTGAGCTGATTCAGAGAGGACCTGACAAGCGCATTAGAAGCACCTGGGAAGAAATCATTGGCATCAGGAATAGGCTGCAGGCCATTAGGAGCACCTGGAGTATAATTTGATGCGAAATCCGCATCTCCCGGAACCCGCAGCGGGAAGAGCGGGAAATCCCACGTATTAGTTGAATCAAGGTCATAATCGCCGGTCTTAGAGAGTGAACCACCGTCACCCTCCTCGCCTATATAAATAAACTCTCCCTCTGGGCTGGGGCCATAACCAGCCCAGTTGGTCCCCGAAAACTCATTACCCCAGAAGTTTAAGCTTTCATCATCATAGGCTATGATCTGTTCATACATTCCACCTGGTCTTACAAGCCGCAATCCACCCGCATAAAAATTCGGAATATGAACACTCAGCTGATTATATTTTAAATCAGGATTTCGCAGTTCCGGAGCCCTCGAGGGCGGATCATCATCGGCAATCACGAAAAAGGCATATCCATTGGTAACTGCGCTCTGAGGGGGCAGTCCCCCCGGAATCTTGATGACTGTTGAGGCATCGTAACCGGATTCCCCGTTGACCAACTCAACCGACCAGCCGCCAAGATCCAGCCATGCGGGAACCGCAATTTCAATATATGCAGTCTGCCAGATGCCGGGAATTGTGTTATACGCCGCATCCTCATGGGAGTCTCCTATATTAATTTCATTGATCCAGACCGCAGCCTCAGTTACCCCGAAAACAAAGTAGTATGGCGACCAGCCCTCATTCGATCTCTCTTGATTAATATCAATCGGGTAATACCACTCCGGATTTATAAACTCCTCCTGATATTCCTCATGCGATTTCTCTTCCCGATGAGTCGCCCATACGCGATATTGAACAACCGCATTCTCGGCCTGACCCACAATGCCGCCAATCTGAGTTGGCGAAAGACCAGGGACATCACCCTCATCATTCCTTGTACGATAAAGATTATCCTCGCCATCAACCGGGTGCATCCGCTTGGTCACAATATCAGGTGATGTCCACCAGTTATCAACACCCCAGACATCATCACCGACATAATAACTCACATACAAAACGATATTAGAGGGTGAAAGCTGCTGGTTGGAAACTTTGGCTTCAACATGCATCTCATCAAAGCTTAAGGGCTGCGGATGATCACTGAATTCACCGTAGTCGTCGCACAGGCCAAGTTTGACGTCAGTAATATCAAAACCGGGAAATACCGGTTCAGAGATAACGACCTCCTCAATACAAGCGCGTCTTGACCCGATCTCGGTTTCCAGACGAAGCGCATCATAGCCGGAGCCTTCAAAAGGTTTATAGCTGTAGGTTTTATAATACTCGCTATTAATATCATCGAACCTCTTGATAAGCACCCAGGTGCCAGGTTCTGGATTAGCACTCCAGCCATTGGTCGAGGCATATACGTAGACAGTTGCCGCCTCATTTTTATTATACGCTCTGGCCTGGAAGGTTAATGTCCCCAATCCATTGACAAGCAGCGGACTTTGCAGATTGGGCGCATCCTGATCCAGGAGGACAGGATAGGTATCTTCTGTCTGGCTGTTGTTAAGAAAACAACCCTTGCTCTCATCCAGAAGCAGGCGTATCGGATCGGCTGCACTCACCTTGGCATTATAAGCCAGCCATGATTTTTCATTAACATAGGGTTCATCCCAGACAACTGCATTGTTAATCTCAACCAGGGCATTATTATAGCCAACACCTCGGTCGTTCAATACACGCATCCAGCCATTATGACCAGAGTCCCCTTTATAGGCCGTTGCATGAACCCAGCCGCTGACACCAGAAACATCAATGGTCAGAATATCCACCCATACACCAGGCTCGCCTTCGGTTGCATACTGGACCACCAGTTTGGCTGGCCCGTTTAAGACCCGGTAATCAAACTCCATCAGCCCTATGCCATTGTCCAGATAAAGCGATCTTAAAACCTGTTTTTCAGCTGGATCAGTGCGGGTGTGATCCATCTCCAGAATCTGCCCCTGGGCACCCCCGATATTTTTAATCCAGGCCCCGGTGGCATACCAGGAGTCATCCAGAGTTTCATCACCTATCGAGGCCGCGCGCCAGGAACTGATCTCAAGTTCATCCACGGCAACATCACCGTCGCCATCGCCGACCTGCAGCATCACAAACTGTGCTTGCCACGACTTGACCTCGACCGACACACTCTGGTAGCTGTAATTCAGAATATCCACCTGCCGCGCTAGTATCCACTCAGGGGCCCCTGGGAGCAGCGGAGCGTCAGGCAACTCATAATCTGTCGCCTGCAGATAGACATTAAGCTTCTGATCCGGCGGAGTTTTGTGGATACCGAGAGGGACGACATTGCTCTTCATCTCATACACATCCAGCGGAATAAACCAATCAGGAATCTGAGCCGTAATATCACTTGCTGTAGGCCCGATAACAGCTGTCGTAGAACCGCCGGAGCTGACAGCATTCATTAAGCCAAAACTTGCCGCACAATCTGATGAGCGCACACCGAATGTTCCATGCGTCAATGCTGTGGCGCTTGTGTCATCAACCGAGATTGACTGATCGTGATATTCACCCTTAATTGTGGTTCCTCCTTCGACGATCGGAGTCATCGTCACCTTCATAATCAGCTCTTGAGATATGCTCAGGTCTTGATTGGGAGTTGTTATTTTTAACTCCTCTGCGACCCCATTGACCCACTTGAGTACATGCAGGCTAACGCGTGCATCGCGCTGAACGTTGTTTTCATTGTCAGTATCCGGTTCCTGAACAACCCTGAACTCATAGAAGTTATTATAGTCCTGATAATAGGTTATAACTGAGAGATATGGGTATTCCGGTGATTTAACGGCCGCATAAGCCTTGCCCAAGGTAACCGCATAACCACTCTCTGCAAAATAGTTTCTGTAATAACAGATCTCGGTGTTGTTGGATACCACCTGGCCAGCCCTGGCCTTGAACTTGATATACTGTAAACCATCCGGAAGATTCAGAGCCTGATTATAGACATACCCCAATCCAAGCAACGGGTCGCCGCCCTTAAGCCGCAGGGAGCGATTGCGGTAATCATCATAACCAGCCGGACCATGATTTACATCAATAGTCCGTTCTTCAACATTTGCAGCAGCACCCGCTAGCCAGCGGCCCGGAGTTTCAAAGGGACCACGCATAAACCCGGTTGAATCTTCAAGCGTCGTAAAATACTCGAAGAATGTTCTATAGTCGCTCAAAGAAAAGTCATCGAATGTATTCTCAAAACGCTGCTTATCCGACTGGCCGCTGCTGTCAGAAAAATAATCATCGCGAGCCGGCCAGGCGTTGAAATTCTGATACTCCGCTCTGGTAGCCAGAAACTCCAGAGTCCTGGTATCAAAATCAACCTTCATATACCCGCCATCATCGACCTTAAGCGTAAGTTTTTTGCTGGCATTTGTCTCACCAAAAACACCTCCATAAGGAAGAACCGGATCAAAACTGCTGGCAGCAGAGGTTGACGACCAGTAGATCAGATTTGTTTTATAGCTCTCAGAGCCATCAAAATACTCCTTCTCCGCCTTCAGATTCCAGCTGACATTAGTGGGTGCAATCCCGCCCAGAGGCACCATGCCGCGCCACTTATGATCACCGACAAGCTCCATCTTGATCGGCTCTGAATGCTGATCGCTGACAACATAGATGGCCCCGTAATCTGAGTCGTATTCGCGCAGACGCACAAAATATTCACCGTCGCCGGCAGCATCCCCCCTCAGTTCGCGGGGCGACAGGTTCTCGCTCGGGTATTCGTAACCAAGCTCTGTATAGTCCTGTGACTGATAAACATAACCGACAAATGAGCTCGAGAAGTAATATTCAATATCGCCAACCTGATTCGCCGCGGGAATGGTCAGCTCATATAGTTCGCCGTTGCCCCCTCCATCACCGGGATCAATTAGATTCATCAACTGGGTTTTCCATGGATCAACCTGCTGGTCCAGATAACGCCATCGGTGCACAAGGAAGACCGACCTCAGATCAGTCGAAACATTTGTATCCGCATTACTGACATAACAACGAACTGTAAAATCACTGTCTGCAGTTGGGTACCCGGGATTTGTGAGAGCCTCAGTCTTATCAATCACCACATCCGTAGGTGGTGGTGAGATGCGGATATTGTCGATAACTAAAAATTGGTCATCCTCAGGGCGCCCCTCAATTTCGAATTCCCGCACAAATTTAACCCTTGCAGCACCTCGGTAATTTAGAGTTTGGTAGTATCGAATAAACTCTCCCTGCGTTGCATAATTTAAATTAAGGACATCAATCTCGACCCAGTTATATGTGTAGATGTCGTCTTCCTCGGGAAGCATAACATCAACATTCTGCCACAAATTGGTATCCCACATATTAGTTGCGATATATATGTGGAGATCAACTGGTGCCGCTCCGTTCACAGCTTCTAAATATAGAGTACCAACACCATCCCCATAAAAAGGAGATTCAATCATAGCACCCGCGACATTTCTTAAATTCCCCGCCTTGTTCGCAAGATCTTTAAGAGGCACAACATTACCATACCCCCCCGAATACCCTGTTCGAGTCTCCGATATTTCCCACCCGTCAGCGCGACTATGATACGTTCCATCAAGTAACACTTTTCCCGCTTTAGGCGGTGCGTCTTCACCCGAATGTACCCAGTCGTCGTAATCAGCAAACAGAAGGATACGGTTGTCAGGCAACTCTGTTTCCGGTGGAAAAGTTCCAAACTCCCAGTTGTAATCAAAGGGATCGGCACCCCCCATGCCATCTTCATAAAGCTTGGCTGGTGATACAGCCTCACTAGGATAAGGGTATTTAATACCGGTACCGGTATAATCCTGCGCAACGTAATAACCATCAAACGTACAGGAGTAATAATATTCAATCTCCCCCTCAGACGCAACTATGACAGAACCTTGATACTCTAAACCTGTTTCGCCATTACCACTGCCGGTAACATAGTTGAGTTGTAGAGCCACCCAACTACCAAAATTTCCACCCACCGTAGGAGCTGTGCGATACTCTATAGACACCGTGGAACCGGCAACCGCCCGTTCGTTATTATATTTATCCAGCTGGCAGCTTACGTTGAGACTGCCTGAAGAAAAATCCGGGTTAGAGATCAGTTCAGAGTCCAGTTCAGTCATAATAACGTATTCAAAAGGATAGGAAACCTGGATATTATCAATTACAACGAACTGGTTATCTTTATTTGAAGAACCAGCATTTGCATTCTCTCTAACAATTTTTAATTTTGCAGCACCTGCATAATTAAACGGATACGAATACCGTCCAAAATCAGTAGCTAAAGAAAAATTCAAAGTTATTATATCAACCTGAATCCAATTATAGGTCAAGGTTGCGGTTTCAACAGGCTCCATTTGATTAACAACTCCACCTGTAGTAAGGTCGTTCATATTTGTCGCAATATAAACATATAAATCCTCTGGATCATCAGCGTTAACTGCATCAAAATATAAAGTTCCTACCCCATTAGTATAATAGGGCGACTCAACCATTGAACCGGCTACATTACGTAGATTCGCAGCATAGTTGTCAGTGATGTATGGAGGAATAACCCTGCCGTAAGAAGCCCCCGCATAGCCAGTACGCCCTTCATGAACATACCAACCATTAACAGTATCACGGTGAAAGGTTCCAAACAATAATTTAACTCCTGCTTTAGGAGGAGCCGCCTCTCCTGTATGCTCCCATTTTAGATCATCATAATCATTAAGAAAGAGTAACCGATCCTCCGGGAGGGTGGTATACTGAGCCATTGCGTTCAAGCCAGCCAGCACTATTATAAAAAAACAAAGAAAATTATATTTAAATCTCATATTAAAACCCACACTATCTCTATTTTCAAGCCCTTTTCCACAGACTTTATACAGCATATAACATACCAAAAAAACGACATCAATGCATTTTCTGAATCAGATCCTGCTCTATTCCGTCACCGCGACATATCTGCTCGGTCAACCTGACCATATCACTCTGACTGGCACCTGACGGCTCAAGCAGGACTCCAACATGCCCATCAGCATAAACCACATGGGCAACGTTACGCTTGCCGGCCCGGTGATTAAACCCGATATGCTCATTATTCGATGGATCAACTTTTCCATCGCCCGCCGCTTCAGATGTATCTATATCATTTGCGGAAAGCTCTGCAAAAAGCAGAACTGTGGCAGCCATGCGCTTACTGTTGGTCAACTGTGTAAGCTTCCAGAAGCGCGGATTGACACTGCTGCCATCCTCATTACGATACCAGCGACCCACAAATCTATAGTTCATGACATAAGAGCGCCAGATCTCAGTCTCACCCGCAGTTTCAGCAGCTTTTTTATAAGTGCTGCAGATATAACCCGACGCATCCTTACCGGCAAGGCCCCAGAATGTACCGTTGGTTAAGGCCTCATATGCCAGCTCGCCGCGGAAACTGGGCTGAGTCATCTGATCAACCTGCGGTTCTTGACTTGGCCAATCGCCGGAACCCGTCCAGCTGACCCAGCCTTTATTTTCCTTGTAAATCACCTCGCCTGAACTAAGGTCAATTTTGCTGGTCTCATATGAGCAGGCCTGAGGAAAGCCTCCTCCGAGAACCGCCTGGTTCAAGGTGGCCTGGCCAAGATTCTTCAAATTTGTCTTGCACTTCATTGCACGAGCCACATCCGCACCACGGGTGGCGGCTATAACCAGTGCCGCTGAGAGCATTCCTATAATCGAAATAACCACCAGCAGCTCAACTAACGTGAATCCTTTTTTACCTAAACGCATACATCTCCTAATCTGCCTGTTAGCATCTCTTTATTCTCTCTTTTATTGTGATTTAAGGCAAGTGTTTTTATTTTGAATTTTTATCTTGCTAAAAAGTCAGAAATTCGATGAAATACTATCTTAATTTCTTGTTACATCGAAGGTTAGGAAGGATACCAAAAGCATGCGCTGGTCGCGAACATTGTTAAACACACTGAGGGACAACCCCCAGGATGCCGAAATCAATAGCCATAAATTAATGATACGAGCCGGACTGACTCGAAAACTATGCGGAGGACTCTACACATTTATGCCGATGGGCCTGCGCTCGCTTCATAAAATCAGCGCAATCGTGCGGGAAGAGATGGACCGCGCCGGTGCACAGGAAATCCTGATGCCGGCTCTTCAGCCGGCAGAGCTGTGGGAACGATCAGGCAGGCTCAAAACAATGGGACCGGGAATGTTCAAGTTAAAAGACCGCGCCGAACGGCTGATGACGCTTGGACCAACGCACGAAGAGGTCGTAACTGAGCTGCTATCCAGTGAAATTAACTCCTACCGGCAACTGCCCTGCACTGTCTATCAGGTTCAAACAAAATTCAGGGATGAGATCCGTCCCCGTTTTGGTCTGATGCGCGCCAAAGAGTTTATCATGAAGGATGCCTACAGCTTTGACACCAGTATGGATGCGGCCGACAGCTCCTATAAGGCGATGTACGATGCCTACGTACGCATATTCAAGCGCTGCGGGCTTGATGCCCGCCCGGTTGAAGCCGATACCGGCGACATCGGCGGCCAGTGGTCTCATGAATTCATGGTGCTGGCAGACTCAGGGGAGGATGGTATCATCGAATGCCCTTCCTGTGGCTATGCTGCCAACCAGGAGAAGGCTGAACGCTCTATCGCTGAGAGAGAGCACTCACCCTGCCCGGCGATTGAGGAGATTGAAACCCCGGGCATCAAAAGCATCGACAGGCTCGTCTCTTTTTTGAAATGTAAAGCTTCGGCATTTATCAAAACTTTGATCTATCTGGCTGATGAGCAACCGGTCGTCGTAATTATCCCGGGCAACCGTGAGCTGAACGAAAACAAACTGAAACGACTCCTGAATGCCGGAACTCTTACAAAGGCCGATGATGATACCATCGCATCTGTCACGGGAGCCCCGACCGGTTTTGCCGGTCCCGTGGGAATCACGACAAAAATATATGCCGATAAATCTCTTAGAAATGCGACAAATCTTATTAGCGGTGCAAATAAAGTTAATGCCCACATTAAAAATGTGGATATTGAACGCGATACAGATATAAGCGCATATGAAGACCTAGTTATGGTCTCAGCCGGAGATATCTGTCCACACTGTAAGGCGAGAATGAAGATAAAGCGGGGAATCGAGGTCGGACACGTATTTAAACTGGGCACCAAATACTCCAAGGCGTTTGAAGCAACATACCTGAATGATCAAGGCGAAAGCCTGGAAATGGTGATGGGCTGCTATGGCATCGGAGTAACCCGCACTCTGCAGGCTGTAATTGAACAGAGTAACGATAAAGACGGTATCATCTGGCCGATATCTGTCGCGCCGTTTGCCGTCACAATCCTGAATCTGGACCCCTCTGATGAATTGGTCAACAGCGCCGTTTTAAAACTGGAAAATGAGCTTAATAAAAGCAATCTTGATGTTTTCATTGATGACCGCAACGAGCGCCCCGGTGTTAAATTCAAGGATGCTGACCTGATCGGCTGCCCCATACGGGTAGTCATCGGAGCGAGGGGACTTGCCGGCAACAACATCGAAATCAAACAACGCGGCTCAAAAGAGATGGATCAAGTCCCGGCCGAAAGGGCTGCCGAAAGTATAATTGAGCTGGCCGGTCATCTTTTTCATGCCGTGCATCCGCTTACAAATCTTTCAACTGAATAATCAAACTATTATAACACGAAGTGTTTTTTAAAGAGGAAATTACTATGAGTGACAATGCAAAATTCGAAACAGGTGCATCCCTGACAAAAAAAGAGCTGGCAAACTATATTGCTGCGCATGAGAGCATCGCTAAATCAGCTCTCTCTCAACAACAGGTTCAAACTATTCTGCAACTTGTTCTTGATGGAATTATCGATGCACTTAGCGAAAACAAACATGTGGAATTTCGTGACTTCGGGGTTTTTGAAAAAGTTGAGCGTAAAGGACGGATTGGACGCAACCCCAATAAACCTGAGAATACGGTGCAGATACCCGACCGCAACGTTATCAAGTTTAAACCGGGAAAGCGCATGCGTGAGATGCTGGCAAACCCGGAACCAACCCCCCTGTAAGTGCGTTAGTTCATCAGGAAAACGTTTCCGAAATAAGCTCTCGAATTTGTAAAATTTTGTGCTCAACAAATGGGAAGGGCACCCCTTTTACTTGTTCGATTGGATATTCCTTGTTGGCTGTTGGCTGTTGGATATTGGGTTGCGGGCAATGCCCAGATTGAGTCATACCTTCAACCTTCAACCTTCAGCCTTCAACCTTCAGCCTTCAACCTTCAACCTTTCAACCCTGAAACACCATGAATAAAAAACCCATATCATTTGCACCGCCACGTGGAATGCGCGATTTTTTTCCGGAAGACATGCGACTGCGCAACAGAGTATTTGATGCATGGCGTAAGGCGGCATCTGCCTACGGATTTGAACCCTACGATGCATGCGTTGTTGAATCACTTGAGCTGCTTCAGCGCAAAAGCGGTGAAGAGGTCTCAGAGCAGATATATCACTTTGAGGATAAAAGCGGCCGGAAACTGGCCCTGCGTCCTGAGATGACCCCGACGCTGGCTCGCATGATTGCCGCCCGCCAGGGAAGGCTTAGCTTTCCCTTAAAATGGTATACAACAGCCCAGTGCTTTCGCTATGAACGCATGACCCGCGGACGCAAACGCGAGCACTACCAATGGAATATGGATATTGTGGGCGAGGAGAACATCTCTGCCGAAATCGAAGTTCTGGCGGCAACAGTTATGTCCCTGAAAACCATGGGCCTCCCGGATGATGCCTACTTTATACATGTCAACAACCGCGCACTTTTAGCTGAAATGCTGGAAAACTCCGGTATCCCCGCTGAACAGCATGCGGCTGTATTTCTTGCTCTGGATAAACGCGGCAAAATAAGCGACGACGAGATAACAGCCCTGCTTGAAAAAGCAAGCCTCTCTACCGAAGCTATCGAAAAGACCTTTCAACTACTGGCGGTTAAGACAATTGATCAGGCGGTCGAACTGACTGTTCCTGACTCTCCTGCGATCAGGACGCTGAGAGAGCTCTTTTCTCTCGCCGAAATATATGGAATAAAGGATAGACTGCTCTTTGATATATCAATTATCAGAGGGCTGGCCTACTATACAGGAATCGTTTTCGAGGCCTTTGATGCTAAACGTCAGTTCCGTGCCATTTTCGGTGGAGGACGCTACGATAGTCTTTTAACAACTATCGGCGGTACTTCAACGCCCGCGGTCGGCCTTGGTTTCGGCGATGTGGTCATAATGGAGGTTCTCAAAGAGTATCTTGATGATGATGCCGAAAAACAGCGCAACGGAGTTATTATCGGGTACATGTTCCCTGAACAGCAGCTGGCGGCAACTACCTTGGCCTGCAAATTACGCAGTCAAGGCGAAGATGTCAACCTGATGCTGAAGAAACTGAAACCCAAACAGTTTTTTGCACGCGCGAGCGAGAGCACCGCAGCCGATGCCGTTTTTCTCGGACCTGATGATATTGAAAAAGGTATAGCCAATCGCAAAAACCTGACCACACGCGAACAGACCGAGATCGAGTTGAACTGAAAATCCTTCTAAAACCAGGTCGGTTCTCTCGATTAAATCGAATAATTCAATTCAGTCGACGAATCATATTTCATATTTTGTGGATTTTTGTGCTTTTTTATGGTTATAATCACCGGAACCGAAGGAGCAACCCATGAACGAAATCAAACCAGGACAAAGAGCACCTGCATTTAAACTGATGGACCAAAACGAAACCGAAGTAAAACTCTCCGATTTCAAGGACAAAAAGGTCCTGCTTTACTTCTACCCAAAGGCACTTACCCCCGGATGCACAACCCAGGCCTGTGCCGTCACCGATGCAAAAGCGGAACTGGACAAACTCAACATCGTACCTCTTGCTGTCAGCCCGGACAAACCATCCCTGCTTAAAAAATTTGTGGATAAGAAATCTCTGAATTTCACGCTTCTCTCTGATCCAGATCACGCGATAGCTGAGGAGTACGGTGTCTGGCAAGAGAAAAAAATGTACGGTAAAACCTATATGGGGATTGTGCGCTCCTCTTTTCTGATCGATGAAACAGGCAAAGTGACCCATGCATGGTACAAGGTGAAACCTAACGATACCGTACCCAATGCAATCAAGGCCGTATAAACCCTGGGAACCTTCAGCCCTACTTCGACAAGCTCAGCACAGGTCAGTAGCACTGCGAAGCCAACACAGAAGGTCAGTCGCTACGCGGCTGACTATATCAAGAGACACCACATGATCACAAAACATACCTTAACTCTCATCTTCCCGGCAATGCTTTTCCTCTGCGGTTGCATCTCGTCCAAACCATCAATCATCATCGGCAACGAAAAGTGGTTCTTTTATTCGGAAGACTCCACCTCCCCTATTGAGAACACCTGGACCCAAAAGAATGATATTCTTATCTGCACCGGTACTCCCCGAGGTTACATATATACCACCAGAAATTATACAGACTTCACACTCAGCCTTGAATTCCAACGTCCTGCAGCCACGATACACTCCGGCAATAACCGGGGCGGCATTCTGATCCGCAAAACCGGCGATGACAAAATCTGGCCAAAATGCCTTGAGGCACAGATCAATGCCCCCAATGCAGGCGACTTTGTCAGCATCGGTGGATTCAAACTAATGTCACCGGGACCAAAAATAAAAACGATTGAGCATCCAGCTCTCGGCGAAATTCTTATTCTGTCGAAATCACTTGATGCCGAAAAAACCGCCGGACAGTGGAACATTTACGAGGTAACTGCCAAGGAAGGAAAAGTAACCATTCGGATTAACGAAAACCTGGTCAACACCGCAATCAAATGCGATACCGCCCCTGGATCCATCTGCCTCACATCAGAGGGCGATCTGTTAAGCTTCCGCAACATTGTAATAAGCGAGCTGAAATAGAACTCTTCAGAGTGCTTAGACCTGACACTCAATCCATTAAATGCACATCCACTCTCTATAGAAACCCTTCTGGTCAACACTGTGAACTCTGTCGGTATAGCAGTTGGAGGGATAACCAATACCGGATTCAAGAGAAATAAACGATTCACTTAGACTTGGAGCCCAGAGCACATTATAGTATCGACTCTCAACCACATCCCACCAAATTATCATTCTTCCTCCAGGCGTAAACATCTGACTCATATCCAACGATATGCCAAAGTATGACGCACTGTTTGTCGGATTTGTACCCGCAAAGTACTCTTGAACATTGGAGTATCCATCGCCATCAGCATCATAACCCGCAACAGCTGAGGCCGAATTTGAGAAAAACTCTCTCTCCCATATATCCGGCAGTCCGTCTCCATCTGAGTCTTCCCCTCCCGGCAGTCGCACCTTGACCATATAATAACCGGAAGGCTTTTTTGAATAGCTTATATCCAGATAGCTGTCGACCGGATATGCTATACCTGACTCCAGCAGAATGAACTCACGGCTCAAGCTTGATGTCCAGTAAACATCATAAAACCTACCCTCTGCCGCAGTCCAGGATACGACAAAACCGTTTTGCGTTCGGTTCAAGCTGTTAACCATAAACCTGGATGAAGCCAGAGTCGGATCGGTACCAGCGATATATTTTTCGATATTGGAAAAACCATCAATGTCATTATCAGCATTCGCAGTCTGCTCTAACGTGCCAAATTTTGCGAGTTCCCAAGTATCATTGATTCCGTCATTATCAGAATCAACCTGCCGTCGAAAAACAGGATAACCACTCATACTCCATATATCATTTGTTCCATTAACCCTTTCACCGGAAAAATCCCAACCAGCATCAATAAATATAGATCGTCTCTGCATGGCTTCAGTATTGATTCCTGTACCACCAAAACTTGTTGTCTTATTGGATGTTTCGATATCCCAAAAACACCCGCTTATTATTCCCTCAGTATAACGTCCACAAAACCCTCCATACGAATTGTTCCCGCTAACACTACCTGTCGAATAACTGTCACTAATCGTCCCACGGTTATCTGCACAAAATCCTCCAACATACTGTCTCCCACTAGCACTACCTGTTGAATAACAGTCACTAATTGCACCCTTGTTATATCCACAAAGACATCCAACATACCACTCTCCACTAAGCTTTCCTGTCGAGCAACTATTCTTAATAATTCCTGTGTTATATCCACATATGCCTCCAGCATTATTTCCAGCATTAGTTACAACGCAACTAGCTACCTGTAAATTTTTTATTATGCCTGATGATACCCCAAACAAACCGACATACTTTACACTGAATGAATCAATATACATATTAGTAACCACATGTCCTCCACCATCGAAGATTCCTGTAAATGGAGTTCCCCAATCTGGAGATATGATCGCAGATCCAAAAATTGTGTCAGCCAGATCGATATCAGCAGTCATAAAGCATGCAATGAATGCCATTATCAATTTTCTCATTATATCTTTTCCACTTAACTATCTCTGTGCAGGATATTCAGAACAAACGCGTAAACCAACGGTACGGTATCGAGACAGGCTTGCCCAACTTCGACCAGCCGATCGACAGTAATGAGCGTCGGTAATATATGCTCCTCCACGAATCATACGATACGAAGAGCTAACAGTGCCTCTCGGATCACTCACCGTTCCTTCATATTCTCCGCACCAATCCAGGCACCATTCCCATACATTTCCGCTCATGTCATACAAACCCCAGGCATTCATTTGCTTCTGACCGATAGGCTGAGTCCCTTCTTTTAAAGCATGTGGATCAGACCAGTTACTTGCATACGCATTACCGTCAAACCACCCTAGCGCATCCAGATTCAAACAATGTCCATCAATTTTCGTTAATTCCGTTCCGTTATGCAGTGCTGAACTGGTTGTGGCTCTGCAAGCATACTCCCACTGTGCCTCCGTCGGCAGATCAATTGCCAACCCAGTTCGCAAACGAATTTTCCCAAGAAAGGAACTATCATCTACATTATTATCAAGTGGCCAGCCAGCTCCTTCCGATGAGCCGCGGATATCAGTATAAGAAACTGAATCTACAGGTCGTTGATTATCTAAAATACCATAGCTGTCGTCAGGGTTACCTGAATCAAAATACGACGGATTATTACCCATTACCAACAACCACTGATGCTGTGTCACCTCAAAAACGCCGATATAGTAATCTCTTGTCAGCGTTACCTGATGCTGTGTTTCTGCATACTCCGACTCTCCTTCTTCCCTCCCTAATTCACCAGACGGGCTTCCCATAATAAACGTGCCACCTGGGATGCGTCGCAAGACCAACTTAGTTGTTTTATAAACATCTGAAGTGGGAGAAGGCAACGTTTTCAACTCAATCACCGGATAACTGGTGACGTAAGGTCCGCCAGAGAGGTCTATTACCAGAAATTCATTGGGAATATATGAAGGATCAGGTTCGACAGCCTCAACCCTGTACTTCAAAGTTGCTACATTCCCGTTCCAATCCTCGCCCCCATTCCAAACAATTGACTTCTCCGCCCCTGTATATACCCAAACCCCAATATCGCCGCTAGCACTTGAACAATCAACGGCCTGTGCTCCATTGCTGAGCATCAGTGAAACTGTAACCACATTAGACTCCGTATTGTTTACATCATACGAGATATCGACTAGTTTGGTTCCCGGACGTTGAGCAATCGATAGATTCGACACAGTCACCTCAGCCCGAGACTACAATATATAAAACGAAAGAAAAATATACGCCATCAATCTTCTTTTATTCACTTAATCCCCCATATACATGAATTACTTTTGCAATTAACAAATAATTACCTATCAAGACACCAATGCGATTATGGATGTCTTTTGTAGCTTAATGAAGGTCAATACAGGTCTGGGCAGACAAGAATAATAGAACAAATGCGCCAGATGAGCCACATGAGCCCAATGTAGAGGTGCTTTAGGCTGATGGGCCGGATGGGCCTGATGGGCCTGATGGGCCGCCGGATGGGCCGGATGGGCCGGATGGGCCGGATGGGCCGGATGGGCCTGATGGGCCGGATGGGCCTGATGGGCCTGATGGGCCTGATGGGCCCGATGGGCCTGATGGGCCTGAGTAAAAACCGTTGGTCTTATTTTAACTGAATGCTTTTTCGAGTGAATCGAACGAATCGATTTAGTCGAGTGAACCGATTCGCTGGAAAACCCAAAACTAAAGCAGCACTCTGCGCCATGCGCGGCCTGCCACGTTCCACAACTCATCACTCATAACTCATAACTCGCGCAGCGCAGCGATGCCTTCATGGCACAAAAAAAGCCGCAAAGCTGTTAAG
>Ga0307990_1001153_pt1 | contig 22547 bp, 20 predicted proteins | sample EllFjometagen129_FD_203168 | JGI IMG/M metagenome (GOLD analysis project Ga0307990, IMG submission 203168) | Marine microbial communities from Ellis Fjord, Antarctic Ocean - #129 | ecosystem: Environmental > Aquatic > Marine > Unclassified | place: Southern Ocean | collected 2014-10-08
TCGATGGGAGTTCTGAGCGTGCTCTCACGGGATTGTGTAGTTGCGAGCCTGTTTCCTTGCCCAGGAGAGCTGACAACCTGAATACGGGAGAAGACCACAATGTACCCACAGATTCTGCGGAAGACCCATATTTTTAAGGATAAACATGTTTGTCTTGCCCTTCGGTGAAGGGCCTAAAGCTGGATGCATTACAGCCGATAACTCTCGACCTTCTGGAACGATAATCCACCGTGTATCCTCCAGCGTCCCGCACGCGGGACTACGGCGCGATAAGACGGAAGACTATACTATGCTGCTCAGTATGTACACCGGTATCCGGTGGACGAAACGGGTAATTAGGTTGCAGAATTTTTTTGATAAGTCACTAATGGCAATCCTGGTTGTGAATTTATTTTTGCGTAGGCTCTAAATGAAGCTCTTGAAAGTATCTGTCAGAGCGAGTGCAGATAGTTTATCTGGTTTACCTGCTTGACATTTATAAAGAAAAAGCGTATAAAACGCCCCTCTTATGCAAAAACATCAAAACTTTGAACGTCGCGGCAAACGGCCCCAGCGTTCCTTCAGACGGAGCAACAACCGTCATCCCGGCCTGGCCGAGAATCAGCCGCAACGTCGTTTAGAAACACCAAAAGGGGAGATCCCCGAGGAGTTTGCAAAAACAGTTTTTGGCAGTTTAAATCCCTTGCTACAGCATGCCGCTTTGGCGCAGGGGTTCAAAAATCCGACTCCTATCCAGGAGAAATCAATTCCGGAGCTTCTGAAAGGCCGAGATGTCTTTGGCTGTGCCCAGACAGGAACCGGAAAAACAGCCGCATTCCTTTTTCCAATTCTGGATAGATTCCTTGCTTCCGGGGGTAAAGCGGAACCTAGAAAGCCGCGGGCTTTGATAATTGCGCCAACCCGTGAACTGGCGGCACAGATTGCTGAAAGCACGGTCGGCTTTTCACGCTATACAAAGATTTCCTTTGCTGTGGTATTTGGCGGGGTTAGCCAGCAGCCTCAGGTGCGCGCCATAAATAGCGGTTCGGATATTGTTGTGGCAACACCGGGTCGTCTGATTGACCTTATGGAACAGGGGCACATATCTCTCGAAAATATTGAGTGCTTTGTGCTGGATGAGGCTGACCGCCTTCTGGATATGGGCTTCATGCCCGACATCAAACGTATCCAGGCCAAGCTTCCGCAAAAACGTCAGACTATGTTCTTCTCAGCCACTCTCACAAAAGAGGTAATAAAGCTCTCCGAAAGCATGGTCGTTGATCCGGTTCATATTGAAATTGCCTCGGAGGCTCCTACTGTTGATAAGATCAATCAGTCGTTGATGTTCATCGGCAAGGGCAAGAAAACCAATCTGCTTGTATGGATGCTGCAGAATAAACCGGAGATGAAGAAGGTCATTATATTTGTGCGGATGCGCTATGTGACCGACAATATTGCGCTAAAGCTGAACAGCGAAGGTATCTCCGCCGCATCTATTCACAGTGATAAATCCCAGCGAGTGCGAACCAATACGCTTAATGGTTTTCGTAATGGCAGGATCAGGGTTCTGATTGCCACCGATATTGCCTCACGCGGGATTGATGTGGATGGCATCACCCATGTGGTTAACTATGACCTGCCGGAAGAGATCGAGTCCTATGTGCATCGTATTGGGCGCACGGCCCGTGCCGGCTCTGATGGTGCTTCTATATCTTTCATCAGTAAGGGTCAGCGCAATCTGCTGCGTTCAATCGAGAAGCTGATTCAGAAAGAGATTCCGCGTGACCGCGAGCAGCCCTATCACTCTGAAGAGGTTGAAAAGGATCTCTTCAGCAGTGGCGGTGATGATAAGAGAAAAAGAGCACCTCAGGGGCGCTTCAAGCGTTTCCGCAATCCGGTTCGCGGCAAGAACCGCGGTGAAGTCAAACCTGATCGCACCAGGCGTCCAAGATTCGGACCGGGCAATAAATGTAGTGCCCCCAAAACAGGTGAAGAGAAACCACAACGGGTTGCAAGACCAGGTGCTGACTCTGGCGCAGCTGCCGCTGAAAGCCACAATAGACCGCGCAAACTCAAAGGAAAGAATCGCGCAAACAAGCAGAAGAATCTGCCGCCATGGATGAAGTAGCGGATTTTTCGAATCTCTTGTGACGAATCAAAAGAACTCCGGGTTACCTTTCGGGTATCCGGAGTTTTTCATGTACGTTTTTCATTAGCGTCCCATAGGACGCATAGGCTGTTAGGTTTTTAGGCTGTAGGCTGTTAGGCAGGCTCAGGACAGGTGAAATACGCATTACCTGTGTGATTCTATAAGCAAACGGTGTTTTCTCTTAGAGCTAGAGGGTTTCTATTATTGCTAAAAAAATGTCCTTTTTGTGGAATCCTAAACACCTAAACACCTGCATCCTGCTTGATGGGATGCCAGTGTACGTTTTTTTAATTATATTTAATTACCCATTCAGTTGATGGGAGTTTTACTTTGATCGATTCAGGCTTTTCAGAGAGCTTGCCCTCTTTTTCTGCTGATTTGCCATCACATATAATTTCGTATGCGTTGTATTTATCGAGTCCGACAGCTTCAATAAATGATTCTGTTCGGATCATCATAGAGACGATATTAGTGAATATGCCATCTTTGATTACCGGGTAGCGCATGGCCACCAGGGCTGGCTGCATAATACTGCCGTGGCCCGGTTCGCTTAATTGCGGGGCGGGTTTTTCCTGCATCTGCTTATAAAAGGTTTTCAGCTCTTTAACCTTTTTCAAGTCATAACCTCTGGCGAGAAAATTTCTTGAGTAATAGACCTGTTTGATAACAAAGTTTGTGCTTATCAGGGTTGCTCCGTACATTCCGTCAATGTCCTTGACTAATGGCTTCATGATCTTGCGAAAGGTCTTTTTCTGCGGGTTTTTATCAGCTGCCAGTTCGAGTTTGGCAAACATCCCCTCAAAATATTTGGTGATACTGGTTCTCAGCGGGTCTTTTGGTTGTGCGTCATCTGCCTGCAGGTAAGCCGCAGCGATAAAAACGAGTAGAGTCGCTGTGAGTATTCTTTTCATAATGGATTCTCCTCTGATTTTTTAAGACTGTATATTGCTATATAGCCCATATGTTGTGAAATTTTGGTAAGAGTTTTGAATTTACAACTTTCAATGGCTGTGACCAGTTTGCCCTGGATGTTCTCCTTGATTTCAGCCTGTCTGAATAAAAAATAGCCCGACCACGCACATAATGCGCCAAACCAGTTTGATGGCGGGGCGACATCAACAATGATGGCCCGGCCTGTATCTTTGAGGACACGCTTAATCTCAAGCAGGGCCATCTGCTTCAGTTCATAGTCGATGTGATGAAAAAAGAATGTTGAAATAACGGCATCAAATGATGCATCCTCATAGGGAAGTCTCTCGGCTGCCTCAATATCAAATCTGATGTTTCTGATACCGCTTGATTTCTTTCTGCAGACATTTATCATCTCTTTTGCAGCATCCAGACCTACTACCTGATATTTTTGACTGAGATCAGCGAGTTGTTCGGCAATTTTTATGGTCAGGGTTCCGGTACCGCAGCCGATATCAAGCACCCGTTCTCCTCCTTCCAGATCCAGCAGATTCATTGCTTTACGTGAAAGGCGATCCTCTTGGTAAAAGGTCATGAGCGGACTTAAAAGATCATAAACCCCGGCAACATGACCAAGGGTTATTCCACGCGTCGGCCGATCACCTGCACCTGCTTTATTCTGTTTGTTTAGCAATCCGGCAACTCCTTTACATCAAGCACATTTACCAGTGACCGTATCATCAAGTCAACAATCCCGGAGCTTATATTTAATCCAAGTGAATTTAAAGAGAATAGCCCCTCCCTTAAAAGAGATTGTGCCAGACTCGATGCTGGAAGAACTACCTCGGGGAACTGGCTGTAGATTTTATTGTCAGCTTCCTCTATGTCCTGCAGCTGTTCAACTCTGTTTATATATGCAATATGGTTATGGAAAAATATTTGAGAGAGAATATAGTTATGTTTCTTTTCTAGATAATCTCTGGCAATGTCTCTGATGTCATCCAGCAGTTGGCAACCTAACCCAATTTTATCATAGGCAATTTTCATTTGGTTCAGAGTTTCCGGATTGATGGAATGCTCAATAGATTCAGGCCCTAAAAAAGGTATATGGAAAAGAATTGCGGTTTTCATACGATGTATTGTATTAAGCACATACTCAGGGTCAGGCCGATTTTTGATGCCTGTTTCCTCCTGGGCCTCTTCCGCCGCACTTGGTAAAATTATCTGTAAAGAGCTGGTGGCCAGTAAAGATGATTCCTCCAACGTGATAATATTATCCGCTACTGCTTCATCAAGCAATTCTTTTAAAACCCGGTCGGCGGCCATGATAGAGATTATCTGAGGCATGATATGTGCGCATGGAGCGATCCGGATTGGAACAACTATTTTATTCTCATTATCAAGCAGGTTGTCGGCAGAGGTTACCCAGATCCGAAAGAGAAGGTTGAGCTTGGCATATAATAAACGCCGCTGCTTGTTTATTTTCAACAAACGGTATGAAGCCTGGAAAAGAGTAGAGAAAATGTTGCGCCTGGCGGCAAAGAAATCTTCTGGGAGTGCATCCATGCCGATGCTGAATTCGGGTGGCGTAGATTCGGGAGTTCGTATGATATGTTCCAAATGCAGATAAACACTTCTCATGCCCTCTCTGTACTCTGAAAGAGAGCCGGATAGAACTTTTCCTGCGCCCCATATCGATTCTATAGTGGTATCTTTCATATACGGCTCATAATTTTGCTAGTCGGCCTCTTACATTTTATTTAATGTGCCAGATTATTTTAAAGAGATACTATAAATTATATCGCTTGCGTGGCAGTGAGTCCATAAGTTAAGCAATATTTTTATGGAAGTTTGATTATAGATAGGTTAGATTATTGCTTGGTTCAATTTAATATGCAGGGAAGATCTGATATGAGTAAAAGAGAGATGCATAGAGTTCATCGGGCTGGCTGGCTTCGTGCAGCGGTGATGGGTGCCAACGATGGGATTGTTTCCACCGCAAGCCTGATTATCGGTGTGGCGGCGGCACAGACAACTCAGGCCGAGATTATGCTTGCAGGCATCGCCGGTGCTGTTGCCGGGGCTATGTCGATGGCTGCCGGTGAGTATGTGTCGGTCAGCTCGCAGGCGGATATTGAGAAAGCTGATATGATTCTGGAGGAAAGCCATATCAATGAAAACCTTGAGTTTGAAAAACAGGAACTGGCTGAAATATATGAGGAGCGGGGACTTAAACCGGCTCTGGCAGCAGAGGTGGCTGAGCAGTTGATGGAGCATGATGCTCTGGGAGCGCATGCCAGAGATGAACTGGGAATATTTGAGAATTTGCGGGCCCGGCCGATCCAGGCGGCACTCTCATCCGCCGGCATGTTTACAATTGGTGCGGCTCTGCCTCTATCGGTTGCAATGGTGACGCCGAAAGAAATTCTGATTCCGCTTATCGCCGCATTGACCCTTTTTTTTCTGGCATTGCTGGGAACTCTGGCTGCACATGCAGGCGGGGCCTCCAAGTTGGCAGGTGCCCTCAGAGTTACCTTCTGGGGTGCGTTGGCCATGTTGCTTACGGCGGTGGCGGGTACTCTTTTCGGGGAGATGACGTTTTAGTTAAGGTAAACGTATATGATCTCATTAAAAAACATAAGAGGACGTTTGGCACCCAGTCCGACGGGGGCCCTGCATCTTGGAAATATCCGCACCTTTATGATTACCTGGTTGCTGGTACGCAGCCGTGGAGGTGAGCTGGTGATGCGGATAGAAGATCTTGATCACCCAAAAGTAAAGCAGGGCGCAGTTGAAGGCATGATTGAAGATCTGCGCTGGCTTGGTTTTGACTGGGATGAGGGCTATGGTTGTGGACCGGATGCAGAGTCGTATATTCAAAGCAGACGTCTTAAGCACTATGCCGCTGCGATTGAACTCCTGAAAAAGAAGCAGTTGATCTATCCCTGCACCTGCTCGCGCAAGGATGTTGAGAGTGGACATTCCGCACCGCACGCGGGAGAGACTCTCTTTTATGATGGCCGCTGCCGGGAACGATACACCAGCTTTGCCTCTGCTCAGGAAGCTCTGCCTGCCGGACGAGTTCCCGCCTGGCGCTTCAAGGTACCTCGCGCTGAAGTTGTCAGCGTTCCAGATGTTTTTTGCGGGGAGTATTCGCAGGTTGTTTCAGAGATGTCCGGCGACTTTGTGCTGGCGCGCCATGAACTTGGCGCAGGTTATATGCTGGCTGTGGTGGTGGATGATTCCGCTATGGGGATAAATCAGGTGGTGCGTGGTGATGATCTGCTGGTGGCTACACCACGTCAGATATTAATTTATCGAGCATTGGGGCTTGAGCTGCCGCAGTACATACATCTGCCGCTGGTTGTGGGTACGGATGGAAAGCGTCTTGCTAAACGGCATGGCGACACACGTGTCTCTGCTTTTCGTGAGGCGGGAGTGACTTCAGAGAGGATCATCGGCCTGCTGGCTGCATCCTGCGGCTGGGCGGAGGCAGGGGAGGAGTTGTCCCTCTTCAATCTTCTTGACCGTTTTGATCTTAACCTGCTCCCGCATAAACCATTCGTCTGGCGTGATGAGCTGCTGAGCTAATCCGCATCCGAAAAGGGTTTGAGGTTCGAGAAGTTGAAAAAAATAACCCAAAGAATTGGGGCGTTCTTACCTAAAAACTCTTGGTCACTGTGATATGGATCGATTCTGCGTTGTCATCGCTGAGGGCATAATCCCGCGATATGCGGTAGCCGGGTATCCAGAGCACATCATCTCCACAGGCGATGATCGGAATGGTATCGCGCTCCTCCTGCGGAACTTTTGCATCAATCAGGATATCTTTGATTTTTTTTGAGCCGGACATACCGGTTGGATTAATGCGATCGCCACTCTGGCGCTGACGCACTGACAAGGTTTTTTCCTCAAGTTTTGCGGCATCCAGTGAGCAGGATGCCGGAAAAACTCCGATTCCCGCTGAATTTGCCTGAATGCCTTTTGAGAGTCGGATATTAATATCATAAACTCCCCACAGAATGGTCTCATCCGGGATGATTTCCACCTCTGGCAGCATCTCTCTGGTAATCGGATTGAAGATTGTGAGCAGATTCCCATCTGATTTAGCAAGGATATCTCTGCTGAGTTGCAGCTTCCAGCTGGTATCTGAGTTCTGGCATTGTGCAAGTAATTGATTGACTCTTTTAAACCCGGCTGCCTGACTTAGATCATGTCCGAAAAGCCACAGGCGCAGGGCGCGGCGTTGAATCGAGAGAGGCTGCTTGAGTAAAGCAGGGATCATGATTGCGTTGTTGTAGCTGATGTTTGCCAGCTGCTCCTCGGCAATCTCATTCAAAAATGCTTCATCCTCGCGCATGGTCATGGCTGATTGACACAGACGGGATTCAATATCGGCCCGCAGGTTTTCACGCAGCCATGGAATGACCTTATGACGCATCTTATTACGCAGAATCGAAGTATCAAGATTGGATAGGTCGTCAAACCATTTAAGATTCCGCTCTCTGAGCCATTCATGTAGAGCCGATGATGTAATGTTTAGGAGTGGACGGACAAGCTTGACACGCAGGTTCTCGCTGCCACCGCTCATGACAAAAGAGAGTGGGCGCATCCCGGCAAGTCCGGCAATGCCGGCCCCGCGTGTCAGCCGCAACAGCAGGGTTTCGCAGACATCATTGGCGTGATGACCGGTTGCAATGGCATCCAGCTTGCCGTCAGCGGTGCACTCGCCATAGAACTGCAGGCGTTCTTCGCGGGCTGCCATCTCCAGCGACTGCTTGCTGGACTCTCGGTTCTTAAGGTCCAGCGATTTTGTGAAAAAAGAGAGATGGTTGGATTTTGCAAGCTCTTCCACAAATAAAGCCTCCTGCTCAGATTCGGCCCGCAATCCATGATTGAGATGCAAAACAACAGGGGTTATATTAATCTTCCTGCAGATGGGCAGGATCAGGTGAAAAAGAGCAAGAGAGTCTGCCCCACCCGATATCGCCAGGCCGAGATGCCGTATCTTCTGCGACTTTAGGGTGCTCACTGCAAATTCCTGCATCAGAGCTTCAATAGCATCTGCGTTAGTGCAATAGATTTCTGTGCTTAACATTTGCATAATTGATTATATTTCTGCTGCTGCAGGGTATAGATGTAGGTCCCGATTGTATCGGGACTGTCCGGTTTCAAACCGGACCTGTTTTTTGAACAACATCTAAACAGCTTTAGTACACCGGCAGCTCGACTATATCTTTAAAGGATACAGATGGAATCTGCTTCCAGCGGCAGGCCTCTTCATCCGGACCATCTTCGCTTGTGAACATGTGCCGCCAGCGTTTTTGAAAAAGCAGCCCGTTGCGAATTACAACCGCCTGATTGCGTACCGTCGGTGTGCCCTGGGTTGTTACGCTTTCAAAGTGATACATCTCCACATCCGGGGTGTAGACGGCGGTATAACCTGCCTCCCTTAAACGATAGCAGAGATCAAAATCTTCAAACTGAACTGGATGAAAGGCTTTGTCAAAACCGCCATGTCTGCTGATTAACTCAGCGGGTATCATAAGGCAGGCGCTGATCAGGCACTGCACCTCCCTCTTTACATTATAGGCGGGTGTGTCAATGGACGCGCCTCTCCCTGAAAAACAGACGTGTCCGCGTTTTGATATTCCCACTCCCGCACACTGGATTGAGTGAGGCTTCCAGGCGTAGACCATCTTGGGTCCGACCATTCCAATGCCGGGTTCTGAGTTCAGAAGGCTGCGCATGACAGTCATCCAGTTGCTGGTGCGCGGCGCTATGTCATTGTCGGCAAAGATCAGATATTTGCCACGGGCTGCCTTTATGGCCTGATTGCGGGCGGCAGAACAACCTATGTTAGTGCTGTTATGCAGAACGGTCACGGGAATGTTGTGGCTTGCTCCAAGTGCTTTAAGATCGTTGTCGCACCACTCTTTGCTGTCGTCAGTAGAGCCGTTGTCAACCACAATCATCTCCCATTGATCATCACAGACCGACTCTGTGATCAGGGCCGTCAGACAGCGCCTGGTGCAATCAAGTTTATTGTATGAAAGTGTTATCAGGGAATATGTCATTGTTTGCCAGTATTGCTAAAAGAATGTCCTTTTTCGCAAAATCCTAAACACCTACAGCCTAAACACCTAAACTCCTGCATCCCGCAGTGACGGTTTAATCTGCCTGTGCCAGATCCCGGGCCTCCGTTGTTACAACCTCGACTGATGGAATACAGGCTGCCTCCAGATCTCTGGCTGAGGGAATCGGCAAGTTCATTCCGGCCACGCGTTTGACTGGGTAATCAAGGTATTCAAAGGCTTGTTCAGTGATCTGAGCTGCAATTTCGGCGGCAAAGCCTCCGGTTATGGGGCCCTCCTCTATAATAATGACCCTGCCGGTTGCCCGGACCGATTCTATGATAGTTTCGATATCCAACGGACAAAGCGTGCGCAGGTCAATTACCTCGGCTTCGATATCATCTTGCGCCAGCTTTGCGGCGGCCTGCAGCGCAATCACCGACATGTAGGACCAGGCAATAATGGTCAGATCATCTCCCTGACGGGTTATTTTAGAGAAGCCGAACGGGATTGGTTCAGGTAGCTTGTCCCCGACCTCAAAACGCATAGGGTATAGCAGCTTGTGTTCAAGAAAGAGCACGGGGTTGTCGTCGCGGATCGCTGTTTGCAGTAGTGCGGAGGCATCATATGCATTTGAGGGCGCAGCTATTTTAATGCCGGGAATACCGCAGAAGAGACGTTCGAGAGATTGTGAGTGAGTGGCTCCATAGCCTCGGCCTGCACCGGGGGGGGTACGCAGAACCAGCGGACAGCTTTGCTCATAGACAGCATGCAGCTTGGCCGCCATATTGACCATCTGATCAACGCAGAGAGTTATGAAATCCATAAACATGATTTCAATCACCGGACGCTGTCCGGCCACCGCGGCTCCTATTGCAATTCCGGTGACGGCCTGTTCAGAGATAGGAGTTTCGCGAACACGCGTACAGCCGAATTTTTTCAACAGGCCGTGCGTGGTGCCGAAAGCACCCCCATAAACGCCGATGTCTTCGCCCATTAAAAAGACTGATTCATCACGTTTCATCTCGGACTCAAGAGTTTCGCGGATAATCTGTGTAAATGTGATATTTCTCATAGTTGAAATTATAAGTTTGTTTTTTCAGGATCTGTTGTTTTTACGCTGCAAGATTCGGCAAAAAGCGAATTCCGGAATTCAGATAAGCCAGGAGCCGGAGCACGCTCGCTTTCTGCGATGGCCTGATCAATCTGCGCAGTTACCTCGCGCCGCATAGACGCTATCTCAGCAGGAGTTATTATTATTTCGGATATGAGATGCTTCTCAAGTGATTTGACGGGATCTTTTGCCCACGCATCCTGTTCCTCCTCGCGGCTGCGATATACACGCGGATCTCCCTTGGAGTGTCCGGAGAGACGATATGTGAGGCACTCAATCAGGGCCGGCCCTTTGCCTGCACGAGCAGCTGAGGCGTATTCAGTTACACACTCACGAACTGCCTCAAAGTCATTGCCGTTAACGGTTGCACCCGGGATGTTGTAAGCTTTTGCACGGTCGGCTATACAAGGGTTGGAGAGTCCCTGATCTGTGGAAGTCGACATTGCATAGCCATTGTTTTCAACGATGTAGAGTACCGGCAGCTTCCATAACGATGCTATGTTTAGAGATTCATGAAAAACGCCCTGGTTTGAGGCACCGTCCCCGAATAGGCAGGCTGTTACGCGATTGCTGCCGCGCATAGATGCGTCCAAGGCAAGACCTGTGGCAAAGGGGATGCTTGCTGCGGTGATTCCGTTTGAACCGTAAAAACCGATCTCCGTGTGCATCATCATCTGACTGCCTCCGCGCCCCTTAGAGTACCCGGTGCTTTTTCCGAAGATCTCAGCCATCATCTTAGAAGGATCAGCACCCCGTGCCAGAAAGTGCCCATGTCCGCGATGTGTGGCAGTCATAGCATCCTGCGGCTGCAGTGCGGCGGCAATACCGACAGATACCGCCTCTTGTCCGATGCATGTATGGGCTGTTCCCATAACACGCCCTTCCAGAAAGAGCTTTTCAATGGCCTCCTCAAAATATCGAATCAGCAGCATCCGACGATAAGCCTCTTTTAATGACATATCTTACCCCCTGTTTTTGATAATAATATTATATCAAATTGCGATCTCCTACGCAAATAAACCTGTTTGTAAGAGTAATGACGCAAAAAAAACTGATATGTGCTATGCTGGATTGACTTTTTGGTTGAATTAAGTGATAATATGGGGGATTTTCATAGAAGATTAGATTTTTTATTATTTTGGCAAGAGGTATGTATGCGTAGTTTGATTAATCATTTAAGACAACTTCAGGAGTTGGTCCTTATCCGGGCTGAGCACAGAACAACCGGTGACGGAAGTCATATGGAGAGGTTAAATGATTCTATTGATCAACTAACCAAAAAACTGCCGCTTGAAGTGCGATCACTTTATATGCGTTTATATAAGAAAGATCATCTGGTAATGGCTCCAATGTATAATGGATGCTGCTCAATTTGCGGGATGCGTTTACCGGTGAGTATGGTGCAGGCTGTCAGGCTCTATAAAAATATGCAGAACTGCCCAAGTTGTGCACGAATCCTGTTTGAAGAGGCCGATGCACCTCATTGGGTGGGCGATAAACCGAGTCGCGTCACTCCCCGTAAGTCGGGGATTTCACGATTCTCTGCAGAGTCTTTAATGCTTCCCCGGATGGAGGCCGCGAGTGCATCTGATGCCATCACACTTCTGGCTAATTTAATGGCGGAAAAGGAGTTTATCTCAAACCCGGAGAAGCTGGTGGAGTCTGCGCTTGAGCGTGAGGCGATTCTAAGTACAGCTATGGATAGCAGCGGAATTGCCTTTCCGCATGTCCGCGGCGTTGAGGGAGGTGGCTTGACAATGTCTCTGGGAATCTCAAAGAATGGTTTTGTCTTTGATGACGAGGGGTCTAAAGTTAATATTGTTTTCTTTATGACAATCCCTGTTGCAGTAAGCGCATTCTATCTGCGGTTGATGTCCGGTTTAATGGAGTCTCTTTTGAAAGAACAAAACCGTGAGGCGCTTATGTCGGCTGATTCTCCGCTGTTGCTTTGGAAGGCACTTTCCAAGGCAACCCGTTATACGGTTAAGTGATTTATAGGTAGTTTTAATTCAATAACTTATCTCCGCTTAAATGATTGTTATGGACTTTTAAACTCAAAATGGTATTTTATATTGCTCTTTTAATGATAACAATTGGACCAATAGTGTAATAATCAGGATTTTTAGATGAGTATTTCAGTTTCTAAAATTATTCAGGGCGGCATGGGAATCGGGGTCTCTAACTGGAGACTGGCCAAAGCTGTCTCAAAACTGGGCGCACTAGGTGTCGTTTCCGGCACCTCGCTTGATCAGGTGCTGGCAAGACGCCTTCAGGATGGAGACTTGGATGGTGCCATGCGGCACGCATTGGCCAGCTTCCCGTTTCCACAGATGGCGCAGCGTGTTATTGATACCTTTTTCGTTGAGGGCGGCAAACAGGAAAATGTCCCATATAAGATATCCGGAGTGCTCTCTCTTAAAAACAGCAGATGGTTTGATGAGCTTTGCATAGTTGCAAATTATGTGGAGGTTTTTCTGGCCCGTGAGGGTCATGGCAATCCTGTCGGCATAAACTATTTAGAGAAGGTTCAGCTGCCTCATCTTCCTTCGCTCTATGGGGCACTGTTAGGCGGTGTCGGAGTTGTGATAGTTGGTGCTGGTATACCTCTTGAGTTTTCCAAAGTTATCAGCAGCATGGTGCGACATGAGCAAAGCGAATATTCTTTGCATGTTCAGGGTGCACTGCCCGAAACAGATTGCAAAAAATATTTTAACCCCGCTGATTTTATTGAAGAGGGGGTCTCTATAGCCGAATTCGAAAAACCTAAATTCCTCCCGATTATCTCATCGGATTCACTCGCAACTATGTTGCTTCGTAAATCTGAGGGAACGGTTGATGGTTTTGTGGTTGAAACTTCAGTGGCTGGTGGTCATAATGCTCCGCCGCGTGGTAAGATGACCCTCTCCGAAATAGGTGAACCAATCTATGGACCGCGCGATATCTGCAAGCTTGAGAAGCTGCGTTCAATCGGATTGCCCTTCTGGCTGGCTGGCGGTTATGGATCGCCGGAGGGACTAAAGATGGCTTTGAAGGAGGGTGCTGCCGGTATTCAGGTGGGTACAGATTTTGCGCTTTGTGTCGAGTCGGGTATCACTACGGATTTGCGCCATAAGCTGGTAAAACTGGCTCTGGAGGGTCGTGCAAATATATTTACCGATCCGAAGGTCTCGCCGGCAGGATTTCCCTTTAAGGTGGCTCAGGTAGAGGGTACGGTCTCTGACAAGGAGCTGGACTCCGGTCGTCCTAAGATCTGTAACCTCGGCTATCTGCGTGAGGCCTACCAGAGAGCGGATGGTGAAATCGGATTCCGCTGCCCAGCGGAACCAGAAGCCGCGTTTATTGCCAAGGGCGGAAATCCTGAAGGCATTGCTGGCCGCACATGTATCTGCAACTCGCTTTTTGCGACAATAGGATTGGGTCAGACATTTCCTGATGGAAGTAAAGCCGCACCGGTAGTCACGCTGGGCGATGATTTTACTAAGGTGGATCGCCTGCTGCGCAAGTATGGAACGCGGGACTATACCGCTGCGGATGTTGTCAATTATCTGCGTAGTTGAAAAAGATCCTTTTAGAACAAAACGCCCCAATTCTTTGAATTATTTTTTCCGTACACGTACACGTACACGTACTCGTACACGTATACTCCAATCTCTTTTCCCGCTATTCCGGCCCATTCTTCCTGTCTATCGCCGTTTCGGCGGACGATAGCGGTGGACGATTAGGATGCTCTCTACCCCCGTCACGCCGTAGTCCAAAGCGAAGGCGGATCGTTATCCGTTCTCAGCCTGCCACGCCGTAGCAAGCGCAGCTCGAAGGCGGGTCGTCCGTTCTCGTCAACCGGTCTCCGTTTTTATTACTTTTCATAAAACTTTGGCTCTTCCGGTTTTTTTATGGGTCAAAGAAGTATTTCGCAAGTTGCGTGGCGGGGTCACGGTCCCCGCCCTACAGATTTACAGAGATCAAAGCCTTTGCTGTAGCTGAGGTCCTTGCATGCCAAGCCGTAGCTCCGCTTTGCGGGGCGTAGGCTGGACCTCGGAAGGGTTACCCACACAAAAGTCGGAATAACCAAACTTAGACGCATTCCATAAAAATCAATGAAGAGCCAAAACTTTTGACAGAACCCAAGGTTTTGGAGATTCGCGTGTACGAGTACGTGTAAAAGTATGTGTTCCTTCGACTATTTCCGCCTCTTTATTCCACAAATCACAACTCACAGAGCGCAGCGACTACACTCGCGTGTAAGATTACGTGTTCCTTCGACTATTTCGACTTCACTCGAGTCTCCAATTCTTTTAAGACGGGCTCGTGTTAGCGCAGTATGGTCATACCCAGATAAATCAGGGTTGCGCTCAGTCCTAGATTGATAAATCCACCAATGCGCAATATCAGAGGTTTATCTTTGGTCCATTCAATGCACTGACGCATCTTCCATGGATAGAGTATCAGAATTATCCCTTTGATTATGCTGATGTAGGCAATCGTAATAATCACTAGACGCCAATCTGATGTATGTGAGCGGGCTGTTATTAAAAGGGTATATGGGTAGAGAACCAGGATGGCACCGAGTGCCCGGCAGGGCAGCAGGTTGGCCATACTGATACAGGTCAGCGGTGCACAGACTAAAACCAGATAGGGGATGTATTTGCGATAGGGGGTAATGAAGTCAATCGGCAGCACCCAGAGCGCATGCCCGGCCCAGACCCAGGCAATCAGAGTTAGAATTATTCCAAGAATCCTGTTGCGACAGAACCCGGCCATCAGGATGTTTGTTTTCCCAGGAGTAAATGTGCACGCCGCTCCTGAAATCAGCAATAATAAACCAAGGGTGTAACACCAGCAATGTAAAGGCATCTGAAAAGCTCCTCGAAAAAAAGATTATGAATTTTGATTATTAATCAACATTATATCAGAATTTCTACTACTTAGGGGCGGCGCGTAAATAAATTCACAAATTTTTGTTTCGAGGCGCATGCCTGACAAGGCGCGGAAACACAGGAATATTGAAATATTTCTAGATTCCGCAACGATGTTAGGCGTGATGTATTCGCCATCAAAATGTGAAGTTATTTTCGCGTGGGTCCTTAGGGTAACTGGAATGTAGAAAGAGTTTAACTGAGGTGTGATTCAATTTAATTGAACTTTTCCATATCAGTGGTTTATAGCACACTGAAGTGTGAACTACATACAGGTCTTCGTATGTAGTACAGGCTTTAGCCTGCCATATGGGACCATTAAGCATCTGTTTAACTAAATTCAACCGCCGGATCTAGGGTAAATGCACCCCCCTGTGATCGGGAATTGGTGCATTTATTCTGCGGTCTGAATAACCTAATTGAGCTGCAGCTGTGCGAGGTTCTGTTCATATTTTGATATGGCATCGTTAATACACTCAAGCGCGGCCCTGGATGAGATGGTGGCACCGGTAACAGCGTCAAAATCGCCGCCGTCCTGCCTGATCTTCCAGTTTGAAGAGAAAAGCTTTTCAAGCAGCGGTGCCTTGAATTTTTCGCCACTGATCTTTGTGCCGCAGCCCGGTGTTTCGTTCGACACAATAACTTTGTAATCCACTACTTTTTTATCCCTGCTAAGTCCGACCATGAGCGACATCCTGCCCCCATAACCGTTCTTAGAAATACCCTCTAGCGCAACTGCCTCTATTTCTCCATTTCCGGCCCGGGCAACAAAGAAGTCTGTTTCACCAATAACTACTTTGTTTATTTCAGAGCTGCCCTCAGGCATGACTTCATGGGCGGCATCAACAGCTTTGGCCTCAAGCGCAATCAGGATAGGTTCCATGGTCTTGTTGTACACCGCTGCCAGCAGTGCCGCACTGAGAGCACAGATTATCGTAAGAACTGCAACCAGTTTTAATGTTTCTTTCATGATTTTGTTCCAAAAACTCTATTGCGGCAGCCACGGTTGATAAGCGGTGTGACCGCATTCATAAGCAAGATGGCAAAACTGACACCCTCCGGGTAATCTCCGGTCTTTACAGTACGAATCACCATCGTGATTATTCCGCAACCTACACCGAAAATCAGCATCCCCCGCTTTGTAATAGGAGATGTCACCATATCAGTTGCCATGAAAAATGCACCAAGTAAAAGACCACCGGAGAGGAGATGAATATGAGGCAGAACAGAGGTGGCCGGTGAAACTATATGCAGGATTGAGGCGTAGATGAAAACTGTTCCGATGTAGGCCACCGGAATGTGCCAGGTTATCACCTTGCGGAAAAGCAGATAGGCGGCACCAATCAGAAGTGCCAGTGCAGAGGTCTCTCCAATGCATCCGTTGATATTGCCGGTGAAAAGATTCATGATGGTCTCTGATCCAAAATGAGGAATGGCATCACCTGCTTTAACTGCCTCTTTGATTAATCCCAGCGGGGTGGCCCCAGTCGCGGCATCGGCTGCTCCGGATGCAAGCGAGGTAGCCCAGTTAGAGCTGCTCCACTTTGTCATCGGAACTAAAAATGATATCAGCATAAAGGCACGTGCAGCCAGAGCTGGATTAAAGACGTTATAACCCAGTCCGCCAAAGAGCTGTTTGCAGATGGTAATTGCGAACAGCGAGCCGGCAACCGCCATCCAGCCCGGTAGTGATGGTGGAAGATTGAAGGCCAGCAGAACACCGGTTACAACAGCACTCAGATCGCCGATGGAACCGGTCCGCTTCATCGCTTTGCGGCAGAGCCACTCAGCTACCACACATGTAATTACACATGTGCCTGTCAGCCGGATGGCATTCAGCCCGAAGAAATAAAAGGAGGCCGCAAATGCAGGTGCAAGTGCAATCAGTACATCCAGCATAATGCGCTCTACCGAACTCCCGGAATGGGTGTGCGGTGATGAACTTACCATATAAAGGTCAGGTTGGTTTTCCGATTTCATTAAGTTCTCAATCGTCTTTCAATAATTAAACTGTTAGTGCTTGGCCGCAGCTCTTTTGGCCATTACAATGGCTTTGCCTCTGCGCATGTGCTGAACAAGAGGACGGCGGGCCGGACATACAAATGCGCATGAGCCACACTCAATACAATCCATCAGGGAAATTGCTTCGGCACCTTCAGCGTCATCTGCCTCAATAAACTGACTCAGCTCGGAGGGAATCAAACCCATTGGACAGGCTTCTACGCATCGCCCACAAGAAATGCAGGCCTGCGATGTGTATTGAGTCACTCTTTTCTTGGAGAGCAGCAGCAGCCCGGATGCGGTCTTGCCGGTCGGTGTATCAAGCGAGCTGACAGTAAAGCCCATCATTGGTCCACCTGAGATCACCTTGGCTGCTTTAGCATTTGTAAATCCGCCGCTGGCATCAATCAGATCCTGATAGCTGGTTCCAAAGGGGGCCAGCAGATTGGAGGGTTCCGCCACGGCATCGCCGGTAACTGTGATCACTCGCTCTATCAGAGGAATGCCCTTGACAACCGCCTCGTAGATCGCAAAGGTTGTACTTGTGTTCTCAACCACGCACCCGACATCCATTGGCAGACCGCCGCGCGGCACCTCCCGCCCGGTAACTGCATAGATCTGCTGTTTTTCAGAGCCCTGCGGATAGCTGGTGTGCAGCACGGTCACAGCAACATCACCGTCGATACCTTCAAAGGCCTCAGCCATAGCCTTGATTGCATCCGGTTTGTTATCTTCAATGGCAATCCGCAAAGTCTTGGCACCGAGTATGTAACGGATAATCTCAGCACCGATACGAATCTCTTTGGCGTGCTCAATCATCATGCGGTGATCAGATGTCAGATAGGGCTCGCATTCAGCTCCGTTAAGAATCACGGTGTCGATCGGCTTGTCCATCGGCGGAGAAAGTTTAACCTTTGTCGGAAAGCCCGCCCCGCCCATTCCAACAACACCTGCTTCACCGATGCGTGCACGAAGTTCATCCCTGTCGGTATTCTTCCAAAGTGTAATGGGAGACATAGATAAGGTTTCACCTGCCTCGCTACATTCAATTGTAACAGCCTGACAAAGGCGACCTGATGCGGTTGAAACATCTGTGATAGCCGTTACCTTGCCGTTGGCAGGTGAGTGCACCGGCACTGAAATAAAGCCGTTCTGCTCGCCTATGATGGATCCGCGTTGAACTACATCACCGGCTTTAACACACGGTTTTGCAGGTGCCCCAAGATGCTGCGACATCGGAACGCTCAGAACCGCCGGCATTGGCAGTCGTTTAATGGCGGCACCGCTGGAGAGCTCTTTGTGGTAATCGGGATGGATTCCACCTCGGAAATTATATGGAGATTTAATTGTTTGCATAAAATTAAATTCGGGTGCTGTACTAGGTTAATCCTTCAGGATGCACTTGGCTGGACACTTATCAATGACCTCCTCTTTGGTCACCGCAACAGAGTAATCCCTCTTTGCAAGAAATCCATCCATTATAAATGCACCTTCATCACCGAATTTGGTGCACAAACGACAGCCGATGCAGCCTGTTGAACAGACCTTTTTGACAACCGGACCTTTGTCTTTGGAACTGCACAGAACGTGGATTACGGCGCTGGCCGGAACCAGTTTAATTAATTTGCGGGGGCATACCGCAATACATTTGCCACAGGCAATACAAAGCTCTTTGTCAACCTTGGCCAGCCCGTTTATGATGCTTATGGCATTGACCGGACATACTCTTGCGCAGCTGCCGTAGCCGAGACAGCCCCAGCTGCAGCTCTTGTCACCACCGGCTGTGGCCTGTGCCGCGGCGCAGTCAGAGATGCCGTTGTAGTCAAAACGACGTTTGGAGTTACTGTCATCTCCGCTGCAGAGCACAATGGCGGTCATCTTTTCAACCGACTTTGATGCCACTCCCAGATAGGAGGCAATAGCATCAGCGCACTCGGAACCGCCTGGTGCACAAAGAGTTATATCAGCATTATCCACTATAATGGCCTTGGCATAGTCAGCACAACCGGCAAATCCGCATCCGCCACAGTTGGCTCCAGGCAGCAGATCGGTCAGCTCGCCAATGCGGGGGTCTTCCTTGACCGCGAGATACCTGGCGGCCACAGCTAGAGATATGCCGATAACTAAACCAACGAGCCCGATCCAGATAAATGATTGTAAAATTAGATTTTCCATAAGTAGCTGCAAAATAGTTTGTTGGTGATGCGTGTTATTTAACCAACCCGTTAAAGCCCATAAAAGCAAGACTTAAAATGCCGGCAGTTACCAGCGCAATAGCTATGCCTTTAAAACAGCGGGGCGGATCAGCGCGGTCGATCTTCTCACGCAGTCCGGTAAATATAATCAGAGCAAGCGAAAATCCAAGTGCGGCCGAAAAACCGAAGAGAGTCGATTTGAGAAAACCGTAGCCCTCTTTTGTGTTGATAACTGCCGCACCCAGAACAGCGCAGTTTGTGGTGATCAACGGCAGGAAAATGCCCAGGGCTGCATGCAGCGGAGGTGCAAAACGCTTCATCACAATATCAATAAGCTGCACCAGCGACGCAATAACCAGAATAAAGGTGAGAGTCTGAAGAAACGGGGTCAGACCATATTGTTCCAGTAGAAACGTGTGCAGACACCAGGTAACCGCAGATGCACAGGTCATAACAAAGATAACCGCACCGCACATTCCCATGGCAGTGGATATCTTTTTGGAAACACCCAGAAAAGGGCATATTCCCAAGAAGCGGCTCAACACAAAGTTGTTTACCAAAACTGCGCTGATGATAAGAAGTAAATATTCCATTTTGATATAATCCGGATTCGAAACAAAAAACAAAAACAAATTCTACTAAAAAGAGATTAACTTTTCAACACCCTAAACTGGGTGAGATTCAATTTAGTTGAATCGGTGCATTTATGGATAATTCAGCACGCTAAAGCAGAAGATCATGAACCTGGATCTTACGGGAGATTGGAATCACCCATTCGGCGTAGAGTCCGGCAATTTTTTGCTGCAGATCATCGCTGCCAAGTTGTACCCGGGTAACAGCAAGCGTGCGTTTGATCACCTCATTTTCAACTGCCTGATTTGTAATTGCCGCCTCTAAAAGCACGGGGTCACCCAGCTCAATCGATTTGCGTAACGAATTCGAGATATCCTCTTTTTTTAAAGTTGCTATGTGAACCGAGAGGTTGAGACGTTGTACAAGGGCGTTCATGCAGCTTGAGTCGGTCGAAATACACTTGCGGCTATCCTCATCGCTGCCAGCTTTGCAGATCATCGGAAGAATTTTATTGATGTAGACAGGGTGGATAATGTGAGCCCTGCCTGCCATTGTTTTGGTTGCCCCGAACATGTTTGCAATCTCCACTATCGATTCGTAGGTGCGCCCTTCGTTGTAAAGGTCGCTGTTGAGTTTGAGTTTAGTGCGGTTGCATAATGCCCTGACAAGTGTTTCATCAAGCGATGCAATTATATTTCTAAGCTGGTTTAATTTATTCATAATATGTCTATTTAACGATGTAGGTGCCCATTTGTCGTCCGAACTCGGAAAGTGTCGTAATCAGCTGCCATGCGGCTATATGCGCTGGATTTGTCCAGTTCGTAACTGCTTCAATGAAAAAGGCGTATTCCCATGCTCGTCCCGGCAGGGGACGACTCTGGATAAATGTCAGGTTCACCCCGGCTGCATCAAATGGAGCCAGCATATGCAATAATGCTCCCGGACGGTTGTGAAGCACTACGTAAACCAGAGAACGAATTTTTTTAGAGTCGGCATCGGCGAGCTTTGCTCTGCGCTTTCTGGTGGATAGTACCAGAAAACGGGTTACGTTTTTATTGCTGCTCTGCATGTTGCGCTTCATTATCTTGAGACCGTAAATTTCAGCTGCGGCTATACTGGCAAGTGCTGCGCTGCCGGGTTCAGATGCAACCCGCTCGGCCGAAGCGGCTGTGCTCGATTCAGGAATGCGCTCAACATTAGGGAGCCTTTTGTCAATCTTGACCCGGCACTGGCCCAGTGCCTGAGGATGGCTGTATACCCGTTTGATATCTCTGATGTTCTTAGTGCCGGGGTGCGCAAGCAGATGATGCTTGATCGGCATTGAGAAACTTTCAACTATCGATATCTCCGGGTGCGCCGCAAGCAGATCAAGCGTCTGAGTTACCGGACCTTCAGTCGAGTTCTCAACCGGCACCAGCGCCGCCACAGCACTACGCTGCTTTTTTCCAGCACCAAGCTGTGCAAATATATCATGATGGGAGAGACAGGGCTTCAGCTGTTCTGATTCACCAAAGTATGTCAGTGCTGCATCATGCGAATGGGTGCCTTTCGGCCCAAGATAGAGAACAGGGGACATCTTTACCTCAAAATCCAAATAATTTTCAATAAACAAATTTTTATCATTTCTGACACAATATTTCAAGCCGCAATTGACAGAGACCAGATATCAGGATTTCTGCGCAAGATCAATCCACGGCTGAATCTTGTCCAGAAAATCTTTAAATGTGGAAGACTGCAGCTGCTGGGCAGCATCACTGAAGGCATTAACCGGATCAGAGTGAGCTTCAACCAGCAGACCATCAGCACCGGCAGCAATGGCCGCCCGCGACAGCGGTAGCACCAGTGAGCGAGTTCCAGCTGCATGACTGGGATCAACTATAACCGGCAGATGGGTCAGCTGCTTGGCCACCGCTACTGCACCGATATCCAGCAGATTGCGGGTTGTTTTATCGAACGAGCGCAAGCCCCGTTCACAAAGAACAACATCAGAACATCCGTTGACCACCAGATACTCGGCTGCTGTCAGCCACTCCTCAATGGTGCTGGCCATACCGCGTTTCAGTAGCACCGGCTTGCCGGCTTTGGCAATCTGCTCCAGAAGATCATAGTTCTGTGCATTGCGTGCTCCAATCTGATACATGTCGGTAACATCACTCAATATCTCGATTTGCGCCGGTCCGGGAACCTCTGAGACAAAGGCAACGTCGAACTCACTCTTGATATCACGCATGATTTTAACACCATCCAGTCTAAGCCCCTGAAAATCGTAGGGGGATGTGCGCGGTTTGAAGGGCATGGCGCGGATTATTTCAATATTATTATCAACCAGATCTGAAACTGATGTGCGGAACTGGTCGTACGATTCAATTGCACAGGGACCGGCAATTACAGGAATGCCTCCACAACCGATCTGTGTATTCTTGATCTTAACGCAGGAGGACTCCTGATGATACTCGAGCGAAACGAGTTTGAACTTGCGCTGCACCGGGAAAACCGACTCCACCGCCGACAGCGTTTTCAAGACCTCAAGCGAGCGGTTGCTCAATTCATCACCTATACAGGCCAGAACGGTTTGTTCAACACCGCGGATAATCCGTGGCTGATAGCGCAGTGAACAAACCAGATCGCTGACAGTCTGGA
>Ga0307990_1001154_pt1 | contig 22537 bp, 18 predicted proteins | sample EllFjometagen129_FD_203168 | JGI IMG/M metagenome (GOLD analysis project Ga0307990, IMG submission 203168) | Marine microbial communities from Ellis Fjord, Antarctic Ocean - #129 | ecosystem: Environmental > Aquatic > Marine > Unclassified | place: Southern Ocean | collected 2014-10-08
CTAATACGGGGGATAGGCCTTGAATCCTTGCCGGGATCATAGTTCACCCCATTCTTTCTCATAAATTTAATCAAGAATAATTTAAGAAGTAAATCTAAAGGCCGGGGGAAGGAATTCGCTTCGAGGTAAAATATTAATTGATTTTGATCCATGGTCCCAACTCAGGCACTTTAAGTACTCAAGGCACTCTAAGTACTCAAGGCACTCTAAGTACTCCAAGTACTCACTTTACTCACTTTTCACTACCTTTGGTTATAATTTACGATTATGAAGATATTTTCTGCTGAACAAGTTAGAGCTATAGATAATTACACCATTAAAAATGAACCCATAGCATCTATTGATCTTATGGAGAGGGCAGCTATGCGTTTGACGGGATGGTTTGTGAAAAAGTATAAGACTGACCGTGATGTAGTAATTTTTGCAGGTTCGGGGAATAATGGAGGTGATTCATTAGCGATGTCCAGAATGCTGGCAGAACGTCAATATAGGGTGAGGTGTTACCTGGTATCTACGGGTAAAAAGTATGCTGCAAATTGTGAATTAAATCTTGAAAGATTAAAATCTGGTGGACTGGCAGAAATTAATGTCATAACAGGTGCTGAACACTTGCCAGAACTGAATGACAAACAGGTAATTGTTGACGGAATATTTGGCTCTGGATTAACGAGGAAAGTGGAAGGGTTGTATGCAGAAGTGATCCAATGCATAAATGAAAGTAAAGCAAATGTTGTTTCCATAGATATTCCTTCCGGGCTTTTTGGGGAAGATAATTCTGATAATAATGAGAAATCGATTATTCGTGCGGATTATACTCCTACTTTTCAATTTCCTTTTCTTTCCTTCTTTTTTCGTGAGAATTACAAGTTTACCGGTGAATGGACAGTCATAGATATAAAACTTCACCCGGGTGCTATTGAGAATAATAAATCTGAATACGCTGTGTCGAAAATGTCCGGTATACAACATATTTTTCCGCAACGAGAACGGTTTTCTCATAAAGGAACTTACGGACATGCACTTGTTATTGCAGGGAAGTATGGGATGATGGGAGCTGCAATACTGGCAGGAAAATCTGCCTTGAGAGCAGGTGCCGGACTGGTAACGGTTCACGTTCCTAAATTGGGATGTGAAATTGTGCAGACCGCAATTCCGGAAGCGATAGTAAGTATTGACCAGTCTGAGATATTGTTTAGCAAAGCTCCGGCTATGGATGGCTTCCATGCAGTTGCTGTTGGCCCGGGCATAGGCAAAAAGCCAAATAGTACCAAAGGTTTGAGAGCGTTATTGGAGATGTGCAAAGTTCCAATGGTATTGGATGCAGATGCATTGAATATTATTTCTTTAGAAAAGGAATTAGTAAAATTGCTGCCGGAAAATTCAATACTGACACCACATCCAATGGAGTTTGACCGGCTTGTTGGAAGTTCTGTTGATGGGTTTGAGAGACATAAAAAGCAAATTGCCTTCTCAAAAGAAAATCATGTTATCATGGTATTAAAAGGAGCATATACAGGAATTTCTTTTCCTGATGGTTCATATGTTTTTAATATGAAAGGCAATCCGGGTATGGCCACCGGAGGGAGTGGCGATGTGCTGACCGGAATTATAGTATCTTTACTTGCAAGAGGAATTGCACCAGGGGATGCAGCTGTTTCAGGTGTGTTTTTGCATGGATTGGCAGGTGACCTGGCGGCAGAGAAGATGGACCAGGAGGCCATGATTGCAAGTGACATTATTGATAATTTAGGAGAGGCCTTTAAAATAATAAAGGCCAAACCATTTTTGCACGAAGGACGAGGGACGCAATTCATTGCGCCCATATAGACCTACAAATATGAATAATAAAACAATGGTACGACATAAGATTTTATTAATTACATTATTGGTTCTTGCAGGTTCATGCACACCAGCTACCAGGTTTATTGTTACGAACATTGGCTATGAGCCGGAAGAGGTTCAGCAGAGTTTTATTTATGCGCTTCCACAAACAAACCTAATTGTTGGCATCAACTTTGAAAAGCAAGTATTTTTGCCCGGACCATACTGCGACTATGCATTGAAACAACTTGGAATAAATGGCGTAAACCGGACAAGAAAAGAATCATATAAAATTTTTGGCACGGAGCTATACAAATCGATTGAGGCTGACCAGGATCATATTTATGCCCTGAATGTATTGGAAGGAGAGTATTCCATGCTTGAAGTTAATGAGCTTGTCCAAAACGGTTTTGTATTAACTAATAATCTTTATACAGAAATGGAGATCATACAAAACAGTGCCAATGCCATCTCAAGCGGTGGAATCCATTTTAAGGAGGTTACCATGGAGCCAAACATCGAAATGAAGGAAGAGACCATGTATAAAACCATTTTAACGGATACTTCATTTATCAGGGTGCCTGTGGTTAGTGAGCAGCTGGAGAGAAAAACACTGGAGAAAAAAGCTGAGGAGGCAGCGAAACTAATTCTTGAGATAAGATCTGACAGGTATTTTCTTGCAGCTGGAATTGTAGATCCATTTCCCCAGGATTTTGATCTTAAAATAGCGCTAACAGCCCTGGATGAGCTCGAGGAAAAGTATCTTTCACTGTTTATCGGGAAATCCTACACCCAAGGATATTACCGCGAATTTTTCATCTTACCCAAAGGATCCATGGAAACAGAAGAATTCACTATTGGTGCTTTTTCAAATGAAGCAGGTTTTGTCTCAGACGGATCAGGAGAGGAGCTTAAAGTTGAAATTACACCTGTGGGAAAGACCAAGAGCATGCGTAACCTTTTACCGCAACATCCCGAGGAGGAGGTGTATAATAAACTTTATTACAGGATGCCGGAGATGACAGTAGTTGATATACTTAAAGGTGAAGATCTTGTTCACCAGGAAAGAATTGCTTTGTTCCAATCTGGCGCTCTGGTTAATGTGATACAGTAAGCATATTTCTTATAAATGAGATAGGAGCTAAGCACAACTTAACTCCTATTTTTATTTTCTGCCCATTTCGTAGTCCGTAGCTTTAGCGAAGGACTACTGCCTACTGCTTACTGCTCCCTGTTTCTCAAATAGTTTTATAAAACTATATCTTTCTGATACTGATGACTCTCATTTGCTGCCTGTCGGGAGTAAATATGCGGAAGAAATATACGCCATAATTGTACGCGGACATACTCACCGGGATAACATCACCCGGATGAATTTCCTTATACTGCTTCTGGCTTAGAATTCTTCCGGTAACATCTTGTATTTCAATCCAGAAATTTGTTGGTTCAAGCACATCGAACTGTATACTCAGTTCTTCGCTTACCGGGTTTGGATAAGCAATAATTTGCCAGTCAATGGGGTCAAGTCCAATACCCACTCCTTCAACATATGCTTGTTGAAATCCTTGTGTCAAAATTAAATCTCCTTGCTCTAATGTAGATACAGCAATTTCACCCAGAGTCCAGGATAAACTAATACCTCCGGCCTCAGAGTAATTTCCGGCAGAAGCTATTACTGTTGGTGACAATTCTATCTGGCTGAAACCAATTTGAGTTGTAAGAACAGTAGCCGCAAAAAGTGTGATTAGTTTTTTCATTTTTTCTGGTGTTTCTCCAAATTTCTTAAAAAACAATGGTTTAGTCAAGTAATTAACATCTTTTTATATCAACTGCCCTTTTTTCCGGACTGATGGTTAGTATAACTCAACAGACCAATCTAATAAAAACAAATAAAGTGACACTTTAGTTGCAAGATATTTGTATTTATTAAAGAATGAATCATTCAATGTCTTTTTTACATATTTCAGGGAGAAAAGTTTCATAAATCTGAGAAACAAGCAGATATATTAAAATTTCGATTTGTAACATTAAAAAGGGTGCCGAATCCGACACCCTTTTATTCATCAATTGAAGTTCAATTTAAAAGTGATTCAGCTCAAAGTATTTATGAATTAGTAAGACTCTCAACTAATTCTGCTTCCACCATTTTTACTTTGAATTCCAGGGAAGTGAGATAATTTATAGTCCATATTAATATGGCCCCCCTGAAATGAACTTCTTCCCATGTATAAATTTCGTCTTCCCATCCAATGTCATTGGTAGAGAGGTATTTGTTAATAAGTTCAGTATTTTCACTTTCTGCAAACTCAAGTAAGAAATTCTTATACTCATTAATACTTACCCTCAATTTTTGCGCCTTGTTTTCATTAAGCATAATTTCGGCAGATACATTCCTGTTGTCTTTGCCTCTTATATTCCAGATGTTAATTCCATCTGTATCATTGATAACGTCTGTATTATTATCGCTAACAGCAATAATTAATTCCTTCTTAAGGTCATAAATATCATCTATTAAATGATCTGTTTTATCTGATAGCAAATTCAACTGTTCCATGTTTGCTGAGTCAGCATTACTTACATTATAATTCGTGCTATTATCATAGTATGCTGCCAGCAGTGTATAATGGTTATTTATGAGTGTAGAATCATCAAGCACCACTTTGCTCACATTTATAGCAAGTAGCGCACTCATTGAGGCAACGTAGACAAGTATAAATAGCACTGAAATAAGATTTTTCATCGATTTTTCTGCAGTCTTGTTCAGGTATACAAGGTATGCCGGAAGGAAAAGAACAAAAGGTATGATGATGGCAATTGTTAGTAAAATGCCTGCGCCTGGCCAGTGCATTATTTTAAACATGGCACCCACAAAATTAAATATGATGGTAATTAAACCAGCCACGTATACAAAAGCATACTTTTTTTCTTGCTTGTAGCAATCTATAATAGCTAATGGAGTGAATACAAATGAGAAAAGCGTTAATGATACAACCAGTGCGATTCCTGCTCCGGGCCAATGCATTATCTTAAACACGGCTCCAAGCGTAAAAAGTATTATAAGTATGATCCCTAAAAGATATATTTTATTTTTCATAACGATGTGTTTTATTTATTGCTATTATCTGCTGCGATTATTTTCTGCCCTGTTTCAGATTCATTCCGGGTAATTACAGTTATAATTTCCTTCTCAGCCAACCTTAGCTGTATCTGAATAGTAGTAAGAGAGTTCAGGACAGTTATTAATGTGCGATGCTTGAACTGAAGCTCTACCCATCCATAGGTGTAATCATAAATTTCAGTTTCTTGTGAAACATTGAGTAATATATTAAGGGAGGAGATAATTTTTGATCCATCTGAGTAAGATAACAGCAACTCCCTATACGATTGTAACATGTCTTTCAGTTGGAAGGCCTTGCCATCATTTTCTTTCCCAATGAGTATCTCAAAAGGCACACTTATATTATCTTTTTCATGAATATCTTTGTAGTTAATTTTATCACCTGTCAGTGCTTCGCTGTCAGGGTCAGTTGTAATGATTAACTCGCGTTTTAATGCATCAATCCAATTCTCAATTTCTATAGTTTTATCATGAATTACACCCACTGTTTCATTGATTGAATTCTCCGAAATTAGTTTTTTAGCCAGCCCATTGTTATTCAAGATGAGGTCATCATGCACATTGTCCATTTGAGTTCCTGTCGCTACAAATTCATTAAAAATGTTGCGAGATACAGATAAACTTATCAAGCTAATAGTTAAAACTGCCATCATCACAGTAAAGGTGAAAAAGATAAATCTGCCCTTCACATGAATCTCATCCTTGAAATGTGCATAGGTATAGGCAGGTAGAAATACCGCAACAGTTAGTATGAGCCCAATAATAATACATATGGCAGCTCCAGGCCAGTGCATCAGTTTAAAAAGAAATCCTGCGATGTAGAATAGGCCTGCAAACAGACCAACAAGGTATGCAGTTTTCTTTCCTTCACCTTTGTCATCAGATATTTTGGAAAATACAAGGGAAGGGAGGAAAACCAGCGCAGCAAGGACCATCCCAAAGGATATAGCAATTCCGGCACCAGGCCAGTGCATCACTTTAAACAGGATACCAATCAAAATTATACTGGAAGAGAATAGCCCTGACAAATACATCAGCAAATGTTTCTTGCTTGATTTGTTTTCGATATAAAGTACATATGTAGAGGATGGGAGAAAGAAGAAGCTTAGGAAAAAGACTCCTAAAACTAGCATAATACTTGCTCCTGGCCAGTGTTGAATTTTAAATAATGCAGCCAGGGCTAGTAATGTTGGAGATAGGACTCCAAAAATTTTCATAAATGTTTTCATTGTTCTATAGTTTTTGTCTATTAAGAAAAGTGTTTCTTCCTGTATTTTTTTGAACCTGTTCGATCCTGCACTGGTTTTAACTTTTGAGTAGGCATTTTCAAAAGTCAGTCCTTCATTCATCTCTTTTTCCACATCGCAGCAAACATGGTCCACCAATTCATCAAGCAAGTGAAAATAGCTCACTCTCTGCCTGCTTATGTCAGATTTAATATGATCAATGTTGTCAAGACTTAGTAGGTACATATTGTAAAGTGGTTTTAGGTTGAAGCAGAATTAAAATAGTTTCGATAAAATCCTTCAATTCATCAATCTTTTCAGCCGCAAGACTTTTCCCTTTTGGAGTTAGCTTATAGTATATGCGCATCCTGTTCTTTACATTTTCAGATTCAGTCAGCAGGTTTCCTTCCTTTTCAAGTTTATGCAGAATAGGGTATAGAGCACCATAGGTGAGCTGGATTTTCCCATCAGTTAACGCTTCAACCTTCTGGGTAATCTCATATCCATACATACGGTCATTCTCTGCAAGTAGCTTTAAGACTATCGACTTTAGGCTCCCTTTTAATAATTCTTTTGGTATTTTATTCTTCATCTTTGTATATATGTTAAACTTATATATACCAAAAATAGTATATTTTATTTATTAAAGTCAAGTTTTTCGTCAAAAATTTTTATTTTTTTTTAAATTTTCCTGAATTTCGCTCGGTAAAATCAGGATAAAAAGGAAGCTTTGAAGTCCTTCGGTAAGTAGTTCGGCAAGCTCACTATGCTACTCATCATGGCATACAGGAGTTGGGGAGTATTTAATACGGGTATATAAAAAAAGGGGATGAGCTGTAGGCGCATCCCCTTTTTATTTCACTCAAATCGGAACTCATTTACTGAGTTTACCGAATGACAACTAATATATTATTTCACTGGAATCTCTTCCAGCAGTGCAACGATAAAATCCCAAAATTTGGTAACTGTATCAATTTTCACTTTCTCATCGGGAGAGTGGGGGAACCTAATGGTTGGTCCGAATGATATCATATCCATGTTGGGATAAACACCACCGATCAGTCCGCATTCAAGGCCTGCATGTATGGCCATTATTTCAGGAACATTGCCAAACCTTTTCTGGTAAACATCCTGGCATGTCTTAAGTATTGGAGAGTCCATATTCGGCTTCCATCCGGGATATTCACCTTCGAAGCTTACGTCTGCATCAATAAGGTGGTAGATGGCAGCGATTCTCCATGCTGTTGCAGTTTTTGCTGTATCTACAGAACTCCTTGTAAGACAGCTTACGTCTAATGCACCATTACCCATTTTTACTATGGAAAGGTTGTTTGAAGTTTCAACCAGTCTGGGCATGGATGTGCTCATTCGTTCAACACCGTGGGGTGTTGCAAAAACAGCTCTTATTATTTTATATTGATCTTTTACATTAGCTACTTTCCTGGGAGCATCGACCTTTTTACATGTAAATGACAAATCCGGTTCAGTGTCGGAGAATTCAGCCCTGTATATACTATTGAAACTGCTAACAAAAGCTTCAAACTTATGGCTTTGATCATTGGGAACCATCATGAGTGAATGAGATTCTCTTGGAATAGCATTGCGAAGGTCGCCACCGGAAGCTTCTGCGAGCCTGATTCCGAAATCTGACTCTGCCTGCATAAGGAAGCGAAACATAATTTTATTTGCATTGGCTTTTCCAAGTGGAATATCAATCCCTGAGTGACCGCCTTTTAAGCCTTTTGCTTCGACAAGGTAAGCTGTCATGCCGCCTGGTACATCTTCTTCAGCGTATGATTTTTTTACATTTACATCAATTCCACCGGCACAACCTACATACATTTCACCTTCATCTTCTGAGTCGAGGTTGATAAGGATATCGCCATCCAGCAAGCCAGGTTTTAGTCCAAAAGCTCCTGTCATACCCGTCTCTTCATCTATAGTAAACAGTCCTTCAACAGGACCATGTTTTAGAGTAGTAGATTGTAAAACAGCCATAGCCGCCGCAGCACCTATACCATTGTCTGCACCTAAGGTAGTTCCGTTGGCGGTAACCCACTCGCCATCAATCATTGTTTCAATTGGATCTTTTGTAAAATCAAATTCTTTGTCACTGTTTTTCTGAGGAACCATATCTAAGTGGCCCTGCAGGGTTACAGTTTTTCTGTTCTCCATTCCCGGGGTAGCAGGTTTTTTGATGATTACATTTCCCACTTCGTCTACCTTGGTATCGAGTCCAAGGTCCTCCCCAAACTTCTTCATGTAAGCAATTACTTCTGCTTCATTTTTAGATGGTCTGGGAATTTGAGTCAGTGCGTAAAAATTTGTCCAGATCTCAGCTGGCTGTAGATTTTTCATTTCACTCATTTTGGTATTTGTTTTAATATTATAGGAGCATGGACGAATCGACATAAGAAAAGATTTTGAAACGTCTATGATCTTTTATTGTTTGTTAATATTACAAAAAAAAAAGGCCGACTCAAATTTAAGTCGGCCTTGTTTATATTTTATTCTGGTGTTACTCCGGATGGAAGCTCAAGTCCGAATTTTTGCTTGGCATCAGCTTTTTTCAACTGCAGTGCCAGGAAGATTGATATTACTCCCAGTATTACCAGCATAAATATCGGCCATGTATAATCGTACGGAGGAATTTCTCCTGATATTTTCATAGCAGCTATTTGATTGCTTATCTCTCCTGTACTGAGTCCCTGTGCTTCTAGACCGGTTCTTGTCTTATCAATTAATGATACAACAGATGGATTTACCATGTCGAGGAATTTTCCAATTCCCCAGAAGAACAATGCTAAGCCCCAGTTCTGTATTGTGAACATTGAAGCATATGCTGTTCCCAACCTCTTCTCTGCAACAATCTTGGCAACTGATGGCCACATAGCTGCAGGAACCAGTGAAAATGCAATCCCCAGGCTTACCAGCCCAAGATAGCCAAGTATTACACTATCGAAGATCGAAAGTGCAAGGTGAGCAAAGATCAACAGCAGTGATCCCAAAATCATAAGAGAAGCTGCTTTTCCTTTATGGTCTACAATATTTCCAAAGATGGGAGTAAACAGTATGGTTCCCATAGGAATCAGACTGGCTGTTTTAGCTCCATCGCGAAACCAAACAGAAAGTGTTGTTTCCCATAATCCGTTTATAAATAATCCAAACAGGGTACCTATAATCACCAGCGACAATATCTTTCCTCCTAGGCTCATTATTTTAGAAGGAATCATCGAGAATCCTAATCCAAACATGAAGAGGGTTAGATAAATGGAAACTGTTCCCATGGCCTGGCTGCCGAACAGGGCAAAATAGGCATCACTAACCGGGAGGTTAGCTGTAAATCCAAATTTATTGACCAGCAGGTCAGGTGCATATTGGATAAATGGAAATACTGCAGCGTAAAAGGACACACAAAGCAATGCAATAAACATGAATGATCTATTCTTTACCAGTGCGATTAAATCTGCAAATTTGAAATCGTCTTCAGATTCTGCAATGCCGTTATCCTGTCTAATCTGCTTATCTTGTTTGTCAAGATTGTAGTCAAATACACTATAGATTAAGAACACGATGAAAGCAATACCGATCAGGCTTGCTGCAAATGCTACTGCAGGAGGTACACTTCCTCCACCAATATCAAAAGAAAGGGCGAGACCCATCGCCGAACCAAGTCGGCCAAATCCCATGTTTATTGCCATGGCAAGGGCCAATTCATATCCCTTGAACCACTTTACAACAGTTCTGGTTGAAACGACACATACAACCTCCAGACCAGATCCAAATAATACTCTACCAACGATCATCATTGTTAGCTGGGTACGATGAGATTCACCGAAAACTCCATAAGCGGCTAAAGCAGATATTCCTGCGCCAACTGCTGCAAGTGCCCCAAAAATCATTCCTGCCCTTCGCACTCCCCACTTATCAAGTACTATTCCACCTACTATGATCATACCAAACAGATTGGCAATAGTAGTCAAGGCAATGAGACGTCCAAATTCTTCACTTGTAAATCCCATCTCGCTCTCCATTAATCCTTTCAGTCCTCCGAAAAAATCCTGAAACCAATATGTTGCAAGCATTAACATGCTTATCAATACCAACATGAGCCACCGCATCGGGACAGAGTCTCTTAATGTCTTCTTCATCGTATTCATAAAGTTGTTTTTTGATTGTTAATTTCCAAAAGTATAAAAAAATACTTCCTTACAAGTCCTTTTATGCAACATAAAACACATCAATATAGTTAGATAAGTAAGAATGTATTATTTTTGCAGAATTATGTAAGGAATTGTTAGATTGCCAGACCAATCTATTGAAATGAAAAAGATTGAAATGAAAAAGATATTTTTACTAATTGCGATATTAACTTCAGCACTTCTATTGAATGCACAAGAAGGCATTCAGTGGCATTCACTGACAGAAGCAATTGAATTGAATAAAACCGAACCGAGGAATATTATCATAGATGTATACACAAATTGGTGTGGTTGGTGCAAGAGAATGGATGCCCAGACCTTTTCCAATGATGTAATTGCAGATTATGTGAATGAAAATTACTACGCGGTGAAGTTCAATGCAGAACAACGCGAAACAATAACACTTGGTGAGAATGCATATAAATTTGTAGATAATGGAAGCAGGGGATACCACGAAATGGCCGTGGTTTTGACCAAAGGACGATTGTCATACCCAACTATTGTGTACCTCGATGAAGAGCTTCGTCACCTAAGTGTTGTTCCTGGTTTTGTGGATGCCGGGCAACTGGAAATATACCTGGCCTACTTTAATGAAGGTGCAGATAAGAAGACCACTCTCGACAGGTATGCTGAAAAATTCCAGGGAAATGTTACTGCTGGCCAGTAAGGATATGGAAAACCACCAATGGTGGATTTTAAATTTGCGCCGGTAGAACTGGATAATAGTGCAAATTTAACAAAGAGTAATTTGTCACTTCATCCTCAAATTATAACTACTCAATAGATAAATACTGCTATTCATACAATAACTCCTTTTTACTATGCGGGAAAAAGGAGGAATTTGTAATTTTATTTCTCTTGAAAGCCAGTTTGTCTAATGAGGAAAATTAGGATTAAAATTCATAATGGTGGCCGAAGCCACTTATTCGTGGAGTACAAACTCTGTGGGCATAAAGAGTTGCGAAAATTAGAAATCAGGAACAGAACCGTGCTTAAATTGAATCCCGGTCGATATGATTTTTCTTTGGGTTATGAAGATGCAAACCTGGAGCTTAAGTCAAATATGAATGGAGTAAAAGATATTGCAGAGACCCCGTCATTTAGAAATGTGAAATGTAAGGGAATGAAGTTAATGATTCATGATCCAATGCAGACTGTGAAGTTGGATTGCAATGATACCGTATCAATAGCAAATCTTATTGAACATCTTTCTTAAGGTGGAATTCATTCAGACACTTGATATACAAAAGCTTAAAAAACTGCTTTTGCAATCTTCCTGATGTTGTCAGAAATACCGATAGTATAGTAATGAATAGCAGGCACACCTTTGCTTTGTAGCTCTTTTGATTGGTGAATAGCCCATTCTACTCCTAACTCCTTGGCTTCAGCATTATTCTTGCATGTTCTTGCACCCTCAACAAGATCCTGTGGAATGTCAATATGAAACACTCTTGGAAGCAGTTCCAGATCCTTCAAGGTTGTGATAGGTTTAATTCCCGGAACAATGGGAACGTTGATCCCATCTTCCCTGCATTTATTTCTGAACTCGAAAAATTTATTATTATTGAAAAACATCTGGGTCACGATATAATCTGCCCCGGCATCTACTTTCTTCTTCAACCAGTGCATATCTTCATCCATGTTTGGTGACTCAAAGTGTTTTTCCGGGTAGCCTGCAACTCCTACTGAGAAATCGGTAGCTACGGGATTTTTAAGTTCCGGTTCCAGGTAGTGGCTATTATTCAATGCGACAATCTGCTCTACCAATTCATTGGTATGGGCATGTCCTCCTTCAACGGGAAGAAAATCGCGTATACCACTTGGTGGATCACCCCTGAGACCAAGGATGTTTTTGATTCCCAGGAAATTAAGGTCAATAAGAAGGTCTTCTGTTTCTTCTTTCGTAAATCCTCCACAAATAACATGGGGCACAACTGCCTGGTTGTACTTTTTCATTATTGCCGCTGCAATGGCAACAGTACCAGGTCTTTTACTAATTATTTTTCGTTGCACAGTGCCATCCGCCTGCTTTTTATATACAGATTCTTGTTGGTGGTAGGTAATATTAATGTTCAGGGGATTAAACTCGATCAATGGATCGATTGAATCATATATTGTCTCGAGGGTTCTTCCCTTGCGGGGAGGCAATAACTCGAACGAAAAAAGTGTCTTATCCGTACTTTTTAGTTTGTCAATTACTTTCATAAATATCTTCTGCTTCTTTTCTTATCACAAAAATAGTAAAAATGTGGGAAGTGCCTGACACCTGACACCTAAGGCCTAATTCCTGCCTCAATATGCCAGATTAGAGGCCAGTAATATTTCAACTTCTTCGGTAGAGTATCTTTTCCTTTCTGCATAATCTTTTACCTGGTCTTTATCGATATTTCCAACAAAGAAATATTTGGATTGCTCATGTGCAAAAACAAGTCCGCTTACTGAAGCGGCAGGCACCATGGAGTAATTTTCTGTTAATTTGATACCGTGATCCTGGCAATTCAGAAGATGAAAGAGTGTCTCTTTCTCACTGTGTTCAGGACAGGCTGGATATCCATGGGCTGGTCTGATACCTTGGTATTTCTCTCTTAACAGATCATCCATTGAGAGTTTCTCTTCTTTGGCATAGCCCCAAATTTCTTTCCTGATTTTTTCATGTATCAGTTCAGTGAAAGCTTCGGCAAGACGGTCGGTAAGTGCCTTTATCATAATAGATGAATAGTCGTCATGGTTTTTTTCAAATTCCTTGATCTTCTCTTCAATGCCTATACCGGCAGTTACAGCAAAGGCCCCAAGATAGTCTTTAAGACCGGAATCAAGAGGAGCTACGAAATCAGAAAGGCAGAGATTTGATGTACCCTCATCTTTTTTTGTCTGGTTTCTTAAATTGATGAACCTGGTTATTTCAGTATCCCGTTTCTCATTTTCATAGATAACAATGTCATCTTCAATACTATTGGCAGGAAAAATACCATAAACGGCATTGGCTGTAATCCATTTTTCTTCAATAATCAGCTTGAGCATGTCCAGGGCATCATTGTATAGCTTTTGAGCTTCTGTCCCATATTTTGAATCCTTCAGTATTTCAGGAAATTTTCCTCGCAGTTCCCATGTAACAAAGAAGAACATCCAGTTGATGTAAGGAGCAATTTCACTAATTGGAAAATCGCTCAAGTGAAATGTTCCGGTTTTCAGTGGTGAGGCCGGGGGATTGTTAGGCCAGTCGATGTCTAATTTGTTTGCCCTCGCTTCTTTCAAAGAAATGATTTCAATACCTTTTTTTGCATCAGCATATTTGCTTCTTAGCTCAATATATTCATCCTTTGTTTGTTGGATAATATTCTTTCTTTTTTCTTTAGAAAGAAGGTGGCTGACAACAGGTACACTTTTTGACGCATCTTTAACGTGAAGTACCGGGCTTGCAGCATTTGGCTCGATCTTCACTGCAGTATGAATTTTAGAAGTAGTTGCACCTCCAATAAGCAGTGGCTGCTTCATCTTCCGCTTTGCCATCTCTTTTGCAACATTAACCATCTCTTCAAGTGAGGGAGTGATTAGGCCCGATAGACCTATAATATCAACATTATTTTTTTCTGCCTCTTCAAGAATTTTTTCCGTGGGCACCATAACTCCCAGGTCAATGATGTCATAGTTATTACATCCCAGGACCACGGAGACAATGTTCTTGCCTATGTCATGTACATCACCTTTTACTGTAGCCAGCAATATTTTACCTGCACGCTGATGAACTGTTCCATTTGCTTTTTTCTCTTCCTCAATAAATGGCAGCAATATGGCTACTGATTTCTTCATCACCCTGGCACTTTTTACCACCTGTGGAAGAAACATTTTACCGGATCCAAACAGGTCGCCAACTATATCCATTCCGGCCATTAATGGCTCTTCAATAACTTTTATTCCTGAACCATACTTTGCATGTGCTTCAAGTGTATCCTGGTCGATGAATTCAGTAATCCCTTTAACCAGTGCATGCTTCAATCTTTCTTCTATACTGCCGTTTCTCCACTCAAGGATTTCATCTTCTTTCTTGCCAACTTGTTTGACCTGTTCTGCAAATGAAATCAGGCGGTCAGTGGCATCTGGTCTGCGGTTGAATATCATGTCTTCAACTAATTCAAGAAGATCTGCCGGTATTTCGTCGTACACCTGGAGGAGCGAAGGATTAACAATACCCATATCCAATCCTGACTTAATTGCATGATACAGGAATGATGAGTGGATAGCTTCACGAACCACGTTATTTCCCCTGAAGGAGAAGGAAAGATTGCTTACCCCGCCACTGACTTTAGCATATGGAAGGTTTTTCTTTATCCATGTAATCGTTTTGATGAAGTCAATGGCATACTCATTGTGCTCTTCCATTCCTGTACCAATGGTAAGGATATTAGGATCAAATATGATGTCCTCGGGGGGGAAATGAATACGCTCTACCAGGAGTGTATACGCACGTTGGCAAATTTCAATTTTTCGCTCATATGTGGAAGCCTGTCCCTGCTCATCAAAGGCCATAACTACTGCTGCAGCACCGTAGTTCCTGATCTTTTCAGCATGATAAAGAAAGCTTTCTTCTCCTTCTTTTAAGCTAATTGAATTTACAATTGCTTTTCCCTGTACGCATTGCAAACCGGCTTCGATAACACTCCACTTCGAAGAGTCAATCATCATGGGCACCCTTGCGATATCGGGTTCAGCCATTATTAAATGCAGAAATTTGACCATTTCTTTTTCTGCATCCAGCATGGCGTCATCCATATTGATGTCAAGAACCTGTGCTCCGTCTTCGACTTGTTTCAGAGCAATCTGCAGTGCTTCTTCATATTTTTTCTCAGAGATTAAGCGGGCAAATTTTTTGCTCCCCGCCACATTTAACCGCTCACCAATATTGATAAAGTTCGAGCCATCATATACAACAAGTGGCTCCAGGCCACTAAGCTTAAGATTGTGTTCATTAGAATTTACTTTATGCTGAATTGAATTCTCTGTCAGGGCAGCAAACGCTTTGATATGCTCAGGGGTAGTTCCGCAGCATCCCCCAATAATATTAACGTACCCGGCATCAAGAAACTCCTTCATCTGGGAAGCCATCTGCTTTGGCGTTTCGTCATACTCGCCGAACTGATTTGGTAATCCGGCATTAGGATGGCTGCTAACATAGAAGGGCGATTTCTCTGCAATTTCTTTGATGTACGGTCTCATCTCCTTAGCGCCCAGTGCGCAGTTGAGGCCTACTGACAGCAAATCTATGTGCGATACAGAGTTGACAAACGCTTCGAGCGTCTGCCCGCTCAGTGTTCTGCCTGATGCATCGGTTATGGTACCTGAAACCATAACAGGCAGCTTAATGTTATTCTCTGCGAAAAGCTCCTCCAGTGCGAAAAGTGCGGCCTTGGCATTCAATGTATCAAATACAGTTTCGATGAGAAACAGATCCACTCCACCATTCAATAAGCCTAAGCCCTGTTCTTTGTAAGCATCTTTAAGCTCATTGAATGAGATGGCCCGAAAACCTGGATCATTCACATCGGGAGACATTGAAGCTGTTTTATTCGTAGGTCCAATGGATCCCGCTACATACCTTGGTTTTGAAGGATCTTTATGCGTAAAATCATCTGCTGCTTTACACGCAATTTTCGCTGCATGATAATTGATATCATAGGACTGTGATGAAGTATTGTAATCTGCTTGTGAGATGGAATTGGCATTGAAGGTATTGGTTTCGATGATATCGGACCCTGCTTCCAGGAAAGCCCTGTGAATTTTATCAATTACATCGGGCCGTGTCAGGCAGAGGATATCATTGTTTCCAAAAAGATCATCAGGGTGATCCTTCAGAACATCACCACGAAAGTCTTTCTCTTCCAGCTTCTCTTTCTGTATCATTGTGCCCATTGCACCATCCAGCAAAAGGACTCTCTCCTCAAGAAGAGACTTTATTTTAGGTTTCTTTATCATAGGTAGAATTCAAACCGCAATTTACTCAATATAACTGCTAAACATGAAATATGTTCAAGTCCTACAGATACTCTTAAAAGGGTAGGAGAGACACCTGCTCTATACTGTTCTTCTTCAGATAATTGCTGATGTGTTGTTGCAGCTGGCTGGATAATAAGTGTTTTAGCATCTTCATCCAGTTTGAATTGGGTGGGTTGCCAGGGGATCTCAGATCCTAATCTCTTACCCCGTTCTCAATAACCAGTTCCATCAGGAAAGAATTGATAGTTCAAAAGTATGTTGAAAAACATAAAGTTCCAAATTCTTGCTTTGAAGAATCCGGAACTTTATTAAGAAAAAATATAGTAGTAATCTATATGTCAGTTAAATAACAAGTCTACTAATTTAGATTGACGAAAGAATGCAATTTGATGTTATGCCATTAAAAGCTATAAGTAAGTCCTAATCCAAATAGCTCCTTAAATTGAATTCTGTCTGATTCTACGCCAGCTTCATCAGCAATTTTAATATCGTAATCATAGATAATCTGTGAGACGAATGAAGCAGAAAGGTATTCATTGATCTTAAAGTTTAGCATGATGTCGAAGTTTACATCGATATATTGTGGGTTTTCAATATAATTTGAAAATAAATCAAGTTTAGTAAGTAAAGTAACATTTTTCAGGATTTCGTTGCCATAGGCAATCTTGACATATCCTCCAAATTCACTTCTTACATTCTGTCCGGCAGGAACACCAAAAACACCTGCGGCTGAAAGGACATCATCCATAACCATTGTCATTTTTCCTGCTACCGGGGCAATGAGCATAGTGAAATGCTTATTTGGTTTAAAGTCCATACCGAATGAAAGATTCATATAGGCAGGAGATAAAAATGTTGAGATTTTTTCCTTGGTTCCATCATTGTTATAAATAAATCCGTCTGCAAACTGACTCTTAAAGCTGAGCAGTCCGGAGTAAAACCACTTTTCACTGGCTTTGTAGCCGAATTTTGATGCGAAGTCAATTTTATCATCACTTTTTTTAGCATCATCATTTCCTAGCTTTAACAGGCCATATCCCATGATTAAATCATTGTTCCAGTTCACTTTGCCATCCCTGCTTTGGTAATTTCCTGAAAGATTAACGAATGCATTTAAAGCAACAGAATTTTCACCACCGGAGGCCCAGTTAGTGAGTGATAATTGAGAAAAATTCAGAGATGTAACACCTGAAAAGTTCCATAATGTGTCTGGATTTTCCTGTGCTTGTGCTGTCCCAATGAAAATTGTTAAAGAGATAATAGTAAATAGTCGTTTCATATTAATGAAGGTTTTAATAATTAGTATTTTTTTCAATTACTTCTTTTAACACACAAATAGCCAGATTGTTTTCATCTATTTAATAAAGTTACTGCTTTGGGGACTTGAAAACAAAAAAACGCTTGTATATTGCCAGAGATCACTAAATTTAAGGGAATTTTTACAGGAGCAATAAGGGGTGAGACATAAGCAATTTCATATCATCAATAATTTCAGGAATGCTTTCCATGGGATTTATTTATTAATCCGCGAAGGGAAAATATTCAGGGTTCATCTCCTGATTATGATGGCAGTTATTGTTGCCGGGATAGTATTTAATATTGAGAAAACTGAATGGCTGATTGTTATATTGACTATTGGTGTTGTTCTTGCTGCCGAGGGGTTTAACACCTCAATAGAAAAACTTTCGGATCATATCGCTCCCGAATATCACCCTACGATAAAAAAAGTAAAAGACATTGCCGCTGCTGCTGTGCTGCTGGCTTCCATTTCTTCCGCAGTACTTGGGCTATTGATTTTTATTCCTTACCTGCTTGACTGGATAAAGGGCTTGTCCTAAGTCTTTGATTCATTAGCCCAGCACCCGGTCAAGACAGTTTGTTGGCTACTGAATCAGCTTCCTCATCTTTTCCTTGTTCTTCTCATTCAGCACATTCTTAGCATCAGGAGTAAAGAGATACTCAATCAGACTCTCATAATGCTCTGTAATTTTCGGTCTGATGATTTTATAAGTAGGATTCATCAATTTGTTCTCGATAGTAAATCCTTCATCCAGGATTCCAATGGTAGTAGGGACCCAGCGTTGTGGAAACATATTTCCAAATTTACCTTTTGTCCTGTACTCCTTTACCTCATTATCAACCAATGTAATAGACGCTTCTATTGCCTCTTCGCTTGCAGGATCAATTCCTTTGTTTTTCAGATACCTTAGAATGGCATCTTTAGCAGGTACAATAAGTGCTGTAGTATAAGGGTTCTGATTATTATGAAGCAGACATTGCTCAATGTATTCAGACTGGTCTGTAAAAGCCTCTTCAAGACCTTCCGGACTGTATTTTTCTCCGTCATCTGCAATAAGAAGACTCTTGTACCTGCCAAGTACGTATAGGAAACCGTCTGAATCAAGCAATCCCATATCACCGGTGAACAGCCACCCGTCTTTTATAGCTTCTTTAGTGGCCTCTTCATTTTTCCAATACCCCTTCATCACGTTTTCTCCACGAATAACGATTTCACCTTTTTCACCTATCGGCAATTCCTTGCCATCCATATCACAAATTTTTATTTCAAGGTTCTCCGGAATATTTCCTGATGCACCCAATTTGTGTCTGTCCGGGGAGTTAATACTAATCATCGGACTGGCTTCTGACAGTCCATATCCCTGGTACATAGGGATTCCAATGGCATAAAAGAATTTCTGTAATTCAATATCCAGCAATGCTCCACCGCCGATAAAGAATTTCATATTACCACCCAGTGCACCACGAACTTTTTTAAATATTAGGACACTGAATAGCCAGTTGATGGGCTTCAGTAAAATGCGGAATCCTTTTCCTTTATCAAATCCTATTCCATTATAAGCGTAGCCAACTTTCAGACCAGCAGAGAAAAGTTTCCAGGTGAGTTTCCCTTTTGCCCGTACTCCGCTTTCGATATTGTCCCTGAAATTTTTTGCAATGGTAGGAACGCTGAATATCACTTCAGGCTTAATCTCCTGTAAGTTCCTGAAAATATTCTTCCTGGTTTCAAATCCGGTTTTGCCCATTTCAAGTGCTGCAAGACTGGCTCCACAACCCATCAATGTAAAAATTCCGGCTGTGTGTGCAAAGGAGTGATCCCAGGGAAGGAACAAGAACATTGTATCCGTTTCCGGAATGGACGTAACTGATAATGCCTGTTCCGTGTTTGCAGTATAATTTCTTTGACTCAACATGATACCTTTTGGATCAGCAGTAGTACCAGAAGTATAACAGATGTTTGCTATGTCATCAGGTTCTATTGCTTCGTAAACTGCCTTGAAAGCATCAAAATCTTCTTCAAGAAACTTTTCACCATCCTTCATGATGTCATCCATGAGAATTTCATCTTTTTCATACGTCTCTTTTGGATCCATAAGGATGATCTTTTTGAGATCGGGAAGCTTGTCTTTTATTGCAGTAATTTTGGCCAGCTGGCTTTCCGAAACAACTATCATACTGGCCTCTGAGTGCTGTAAACGAAAAGTAAGATCCAATGATTCGTTAAGTTGAATGGAGAGGGGGACATTTATGGCTCCAACGTAAAACATTCCCATTTCGGCAACCACCCAATTGGTCCTTCCTTCAGCAAGTAGAGAAATTCTGTCACCTTTTTTCACTCCCATTTTATGTAAGCCAGCGGCAAATTGGTAAACCAATTCACGCATCCTTCCGTAGGTGGTGGATTTGAAGCTATCGCTTCTCTTTTCCCACATGTAGGCGTTGCTGGTATAGCGATCGACATTCTCTTCGAAGAATTTAATTAGTGTTTTCATTTCAGGTTTTATTGAAAAATTGAGAAATGAAAATTACTAAAATAATTCGAATGTGGAGAAAATGAAGGGTGTATAATGAGAAAGATGATGAATATCAAGAAGATGGAGGATACGTGATGAGCATAGAGGAGACGTGTTGACTCGCGTCTCTACATCTCAATAATTTGTTCCCTGTCGGGCCCTACAGAAACAAATTTAATAGGAACCTTGAGTTCTTTTTCCAAAAAGTCAATATAGGACTTCAATTCTTCCGGGAACTGTTCTTTTTCCTTTATTTCTGTCAGATCAATGTTCCATCCAGGAAGATCAGTGTATACCGGCTTAGAGTCTGAATCCAGTGTATAGGGGAACTGATCTGTGAGCTCACCGTCAATTTTGTATGCAGTTGCAACCCTGATGGTATCGAAATCATCCAGGACATCTGTTTTTGTCATGATGAGTTGAGTGACTCCATTGAGCATGATACTGTATTTCAGTGCCACAAGGTCAATCCAGCCGCATCTGCGAGGTCTTCCTGTTGTGGAGCCAAATTCATTACCCACACTTCTTAATTTGTCACCATCAACATCGAAAAGTTCTGTTGGAAATGGTCCGCTTCCAACCCTGGTACAATATGCTTTAAAAATACCGTATACTTCACCAATGGCTGAGGGCGCTACACCCATTCCTGTGCAGGCACCGGCACATATTGTATTTGAGGATGTTACAAAAGGGTAGGAGCCAAAATCGATATCCAGCAGGGTGCCCTGTGCACCTTCTGCAAGTATGCTGCTTCCTTCTGTAAGCAGATTGTTGATCACAAATTCGCTGTCCACCAATTGAAACTTCTGAATTGTCTTAATTCCTTCAAACCATTTTTCCTCATCTTCGAGCGTATAGTTGAAATCGTATTGTTTCAATAAGTGCTTATGCTTCTCCTTTAAGGCAGTATATTTCTGATCGAAGTTCTTTTCAATATCACCAACGCGGAGTCCATTTCTTCCCGTTTTATCCATATATGTCGGACCAATTCCTTTAAGGGTAGATCCTATTTTTGATTTCCCTTTTGCAGCTTCCGAAGCGGCATCAAGGATCCGGTGTGTAGGCAGAATAAGATGTGCCTTTTTACTGATGATTAAATTCTTTGTGAGGTCAATTCCCATGGCTTCAAGTGCCTCTATCTCCCTTTTGAATACGATTGGGTCGAGGACAACTCCATTGGAAATTATATTCAGTGTTTCTTCTCTGAATATACCTGAAGGAATATTGTGTAAGACATGTTTTATGTTATTGAATTCCAAGGTGTGACCTGCATTTGGACCACCTTGAAATCTAGTAATCACATCATACCTGGGAGTTAGCACATCTACTACTTTCCCTTTACCTTCATCTCCCCACTGGAGACCCAGGAGAACATCTATTTTCATCTGCTTATATTTAATTCATGATTATCAAAACAACCACGTCCATCAATAAAATTTCACTCATTGGATTCATAATAATTAGAAAATCAGTGAGCGAATATCATAAAATACGCCGGTAAAATTCCGGCGTAAAAAATCATTATAAAAGTAAAAAAAAATCCATCCTTTTGAAGATTTTTTTTTGAAAAGTAATTAACTATTTATCATCAGAATTCATATCCCTGCTTGTTCCGTATATATAGAGGGAATGATGATTGGGCTTGAAGTTGTTTAATTCACATGCAGTCTTAATAATCTCATCGATTCTCGGATCACAAAACTCTATTACATTTCCAGTTTCAAGATCAATCAAATGATCGTGCTGCATGCAGTTATAAGCTTTTTCAAATTGAGCAATATTTTTTCCAAACTGGTGCTTTATAACAAGACTGCAGTCCAGCAATAGTTCAATGGTGTTATAGAGTGTGGCCCGGCTAACCCTGTAATTTTTGTTTTTCATGAAGATGTAGAGGGACTCGATATCGAAATGTCCTTCACGAGAATAAATCTCATCAAGAATGGCAAAACGCTCAGGCGTCTTTCTGTGCCCTTTCCGTTCCAGGTATTCAGTAAATATCTGTTTAACTGTATCCCTGGTATCTTCTATTACCATAATTAGTCTAAGTAAAAATTACTTAGCGAATATACACATCTTTTTTATTATTTAGAAAAGTTATAAAGAAGTATTTTTTGGTAGATAAATTTTGGAGTCCCTGAAACAAGTTCTGGGAGACTGCCCACTGAACTAATCTTTCACTTCAACCCGATGAACTGACTCTACTCCTTTGAGCTTAATAAGGTTAAGGATCAAATTGTTGAGGTCGTTTGTGTTGTGAACGTAGAGGTCAATTGTACCATCGAAGATACCATCATGTCCATGCAGGTTAATCGTTCTCATAGAGATGTTGAGTTCCTGGGCGATGGTGGAAGTGATGGAGTTGTAAAC
>Ga0307990_1001155_pt1 | contig 22524 bp, 14 predicted proteins | sample EllFjometagen129_FD_203168 | JGI IMG/M metagenome (GOLD analysis project Ga0307990, IMG submission 203168) | Marine microbial communities from Ellis Fjord, Antarctic Ocean - #129 | ecosystem: Environmental > Aquatic > Marine > Unclassified | place: Southern Ocean | collected 2014-10-08
ATAGCCTTAAGCACGTCCACGAAGGCCAGATTTTTTTTCACTTGCGGGAGTTGGAATAACTCGTTGCGAAAGCTTCGCCAATCGCTTTTCGGCAACCTCTTAATACTATCCAAAGTGTATTTTCCCGTGAGCAGGCCGGATGCCATGGGCGAGTATGCCACGACGCCGATTTCGTGTTCTTCGCAGTAGGACAGGGTATCAATTTCCACATCACGCTTGAGAAGATGGTACGGCGGTTGAAGGCTTGCAATAGGGGCGATTCGCGAGCAACGCTGCATCTGCATGACATCGAAATTCGACACGCCGCCGTATCGTATCTTGCCTTGCTGAATAAGGTCACTGACGGCCCGCCAACCGTCCTCAATTTCCTCGTCGGGATTCGGCCAATGAATCTGATAAAGGTCGATATAATCGGTGTTGAGCCGACGCAGGGAATCCTCGCACTCCTTTATTATCGACTCGGGCTTTAGGCTGTTGTAGATAATTCGCTTTTCATCCCATCGCAAGGCGCACTTCGTGGCCACGAGCACCTTGTCCCGGCGCCCTTCAATGGCTTTGCCCACGACCTTTTCGGAATGGCCCAGGCCATAAACAGCGGCGGTGTCGATCCAGTTGACGCCCATATCCAGCGCCTTGTGGATTGCCGCGACGGACTCGGCGTCATCCTGAGGTCCCCATCCGAATTGCCAGTCATGGCCGCCGATGGCCCACGAGCCGAATCCTACGACGCTCAGGTGAAGATCGGTATTGCCCAGTTGACGAGTACGCATAATAATTTTTCTCCGAATGGATATTTAAAACACCCAAAAGCGAAAATAAGTATAGGGGAATGCAAACGTCATTGACAACATTTATCGGTTTTCGTGAAATAACCTGTTATGGGCATCACGGCGCGCAGGAGCACTTTCTCGGCGCCTGGGAGTCAGATCGAAAAAATGGAAACGTCCCTTCTCCGACTCAGTTCCCGGCAAGCGGCCTCAATCCTTGGCGCGTTCGACGTATACGCCGGCTTCGGGATCAACCTTAATTTTCTCGCCGACTTCGACGAAGGGCGGCACATTGATCGTGACGCCGTTTTCCAGTTCCGCAGGCTTGGGCGAGTTGGTGGCGGTGGCGCCGCGCAGGTGGGGCGTAGTCTCAGTAACTTCCAGAATCATTGTCTTGGGCAGCGTGACTCCCATGATATCGCCTTCGAAAAACAGCACTTGAATCTTTGTATTCGGCACAAGCCACTTGGCCGCATCGCCAAGAATATCCGGGTTAACAGCGATCTGCTCGTAGCTTTCAGTGTTCATGAAATGATAATTATCGTCGGCGTAGAGAAACTCCATCTCCTGCTCGTCCATATAAGCCCGCTTGACGTCTTCGGCGGAGCGAAAACGCTGCTCAAACTGCGTGCCCGTTTTCATATTGCGCATCTTCGTCTGCACCACGGCATTGCCCTTGCCGGGAGTAATGTGCGTCATTCCCATGACCTTGCACGGCTCCCCTTTGATGTCGAGAATCTGGCCGACTCGAATTTTCGTAGCTGAAATGAACATTTACTAACCTCCTAAAGTCTCAGGCGGTGGAGTATAGGAGACACGCGGGAAATATCAAGCGCTGAATCCGCGCGATGCTCCGACCGCTGCCTGATCGTTATTCGAGAGAATAAATCAGCAAATCGCCGAACTCCTCGGGCTCGCCGAGCAATGTCATCAGCGCTGACGGTAGCGCTGAATCTTTGACATCCACGTTCCGGTGCCAGGCTATCGTCGTCACGCCGATTTGTGCCAGCGCGTCAATATCCCCTTCAATATTCGCGGATAGATTTGCGTCGTCCAACGATTGGTCGCGAAGATCCCGGGCGGCGCGCGCGGCGTCGAAATACCGCGTTCCCTTAAACAGATCCACCGATTCGCCGTGCCGGCGGCGGGCGGGCTGCGACATCACGTAAAGCAAATTGACGAAATAGTTATCGCGCAGACTCGGCGCAAAATCTTTTCCCTGCACTCCGTAAACAACCGGGCGATGGTGGCAGCTTTGATCAACGAGATATTTGCCGCGTCCCTTGGGAGCGAAAAGCATCGGGAGGTCAAACACAGCGCCTTCGTCTCCCTGAAGCATCGATGCGCCCTGCGTGCAACGTAAGTCCTGCGCTGTCATGGGCCAGGGCGCGCCGGAAAGGCTGAGGATTTCGACTATCAGCGCGGCGGCGGCGATGGTGAAAAATAATTTCCGCCTTGTCAGGTGCGTCCAAACACCGGCCAGACCCAGTCCCAGCGCAAGAGATGAACAGGCATAAAAGGCCAGAAAGAAGCGATAAGGTAAGCGCATTTCCTTGAAGAAGGGCAGCAGCTTGTAGAGGAAATAATATGGCAGGCGCAGCATTTTTCCTTCAATCAATACGGGCTTGCCATGGAAACCCAATAAAGGACCGAAAGATAATAGGGCGAATAGGAGCGCCAATGCGGCGAGTCCGCCCGAAAGCCGCAGCTTGCGCCAAACAGCGACGGCGAGGAGCGCGGGCAGCGTGAAGCCGACGTAACCCAAGTGCAGGTAGTTGTCGAAATGTGGCCTTGCGCGCAGCAGAAAGGCCGGATCGGCGCTGTGCGAAAAGAGAATGGAGGGCTGCGTGATGTAGAAATCCATGCTGCCCAGATAAAACAGGCTTTGGCCGCCGGAAAAGCAGCGCGTGAACAGCCAGGCGGGGCCTGCGATCAGGATGCCCCCAAATGCGGCGGCGCCTAGACCCGCCGCAGCCAGCGTGCCCCGGCGCTTCATCGGCATTTTTGAAAGTAACCCGACCGCGACAATAAGACCCGCCGCCAGGAAACCGTAAATGCCGTAATACCACTGTGCAACGGCATTGACGGCCAGCAGCGTCCCGAGCCAAAAAGCGCTTTTGATGACGCGTCGCGTATCCGAATCGATGTTTTTCAGTGTCTCGACCAATACAAGCGCCCGGTCGATCACCAGAGGCAGCCACAAGGCCTGGAGGATTTCGTCGATGCCGCACACGATATTCCCCAGCATCACAGGGCACACGGCGTAGGCTATGCCGCCAAGCGTTGACGACGCCCAATCGCCGGTGCGCTTATAGACCACGGCGAAAAGCACGAGACCGGCCAGAAGCATCTGCGTGAAAACTAAGAGGTTGTGCGCAAAGGCGACGCCGAATATCCACACGAACAATATGGATGCCGTTCCGCCAATCGGATCGGGCAGGAACATGCAGCCGCCGTCGGGATAGGCGATATCCCTGGAAAAAAGAGGGAAGGGACTGCCCTGCCCCGCCTGGTGCGCCTGCCAGGCCATCAGATTAACGTGCTCGAAAAAGTCGTCGGTTTCGCCTCCCCACCCATGCGTGAATGGATTGATCGGTCCCAACGCGGCAAGGAGAACAATCCCCGCAACAAGGGCAAATGATATATGGGGACGGCTCTTTGTCATTGCCCAAGGATAACTGCGATGGCTTGCGGGGGCAATGGAGCTTGACAAACAGGCAACAATATTTGCCATTTACTTGCATTGTCGTTAAGATTGTTCGCTGCGTGACTAGGGAACATTGATTGTCCTCATGGGCGCAAGCCGGAAAATGCGCCAGGCCGGGTCGGGTCAGGTCGATGCGAGGGAGACCTCGCGTTTTTTATTTCCCCAAGAAAAATCCAGGTAAAAAACCATGAAAATAAAAGATCGTTGGATCGTATTGAAGTTTGGCGGCACCAGCGTTTCCAGTAAAAAGCGGTGGGACAATGTTGCCGAAATAGTATCCGATCGATTGGCCGAAGGATTCAAACCGATTGTGGTTTGTTCCGCCCTATCCGGCATATCAGATGAAATTGAAAAGATGCTGGCGAAGATTCCCGATCATTCCTACAAGGAAAATCTGGAACGTTTTGAAAAGCGCCATTTATCCCTGGCCGAAGAGATGGGCCTGGATGCCGAAGCCTGGCTGAAAGAATATTTCACGCAAGTTGCTCAGTTGACACGCGGCGCCGCATTGGTCGGCGAGGTGACTCCGCGCCTGCATGCCAGAGTGATGGCCTATGGAGAATTGTTGGCTCCGGCCCTGGGAGCGGCCTATTTGAATAAACTGGGAATCGCCGCGAGATGGCAGGATGTGCGGGAGGTGCTGATCGTCAAAGAGGAGGAAAATGTTTTTGCCTCGCAATCCTATTTGAGCGCGAACTGTTATTACGAACCCGACGATAATACGCTCGAAATCCTCAGCGGAAACATAAGTGAAGTCGTATTGACGCAAGGATTCATCGCCCGCAATCAAAAGGGCGAAACGGTTCTACTCGGTCGGGGCGGATCGGATACTTCCGCGGCTTATCTGTCGGCGATGCTCCACGCCGAGCGATGCGAGATTTGGACGGATGTTCCGGGTATCTATTCGGCAAACCCCCTCTTGGTTCCAAAAGCGCGCCTGATAAAACACTTGAATTACGAAGAAGCCCAGGAGATATCCGCCATGGGCGCCAAGGTGCTGCACCCCGATTGCATCGAACCGCTTTGGGACAAGAGCATCCCACTTCACATTCGCTGCACGAAACGCCCCAAGATGACCGGCACCATCATCAGCGAAGACATATCGCGAGGCCTGGCCCAGGTGAAGGCCATCGTTTCCAAGGAAAAGATGACGCTGATTTCGCTGGATTCGCAAGCTATGTGGAAGCAAAGCGGCTTTGTGGCGAAAGTTTTCGGATGTTTCGCAAAGCACGGCATCTCGGTTGATCTTGTTTCCACTTCCGAAACCAACATTTCCGTTACCCTGGACAATCTAGAGGGACCTTTTCACGACCAGACCATCGAATCCCTTATGACGGAATTGGCCCCATTCGGACGCGTTAAAAAAAAGGATTCCTGCGCTTCGATCAGCCTGGTCGGCAGCAGCATACGCAAAATACTGCATAAGCTGGGGGACACTTTCAGCGTGTTCGAAGAGGCTGGAATGCACATGGTCACGCAGGCGGCCAACGATTTGAATATGTCCTTTGTCGTGAATGAAAACCAGGTCGGGCGATTGGTGGGCCAACTGCACCAGATTCTATTCGAGCATCATCGAAACGATGCTGTATTTGGTACAACCTGGAGCGAAGTATTTGACAAAAATTTAACTGCGGAATTCCCGGACGATATCATTTGGTGGCGGGAGCGCCAGGAAGAACTGCTGGCTCTGGCGGCAGGCCGTACGCCGCTATACGTTTATAATGAAGAAACATTGCTGGAGTCGGTGGAAGTACTGCTGAAGTTGGACTCAGTGGAGCGCATTTTTTATTCGATGAAGGCGAACCCCTATCCGGACATCCTCCGGCTTTTCGAGAAAGCCGGGTTAGGATTTGAATGTGTTTCACCGGGTGAAATCGATCACTTGTTGAAAACCATTCCGGGTCTCGATCCTCAGCGTATTATTTTCACGCCGAATTTCGCACCACGATCGGAATACGAATATGGTTTCGAACAAGGCGTTAGAATAACTCTCGACAACCTGTTTCCACTCGAAAAGTGGCCGGATGTTTTTCGCGGTCGCAAAATCATGGTGCGCATTGATCCTGGAAAAGGCCGCGGCCATCACGACTTCGTCAAAACCGCCGGCAGTCATTCCAAGTTCGGCGTCGCTTACCACCAATACGAGCGTTTGAAGACCCTGGCGAAAGAAAACGACGTGCATATCGTCGGCCTGCACGCGCACTCCGGGAGCGGCATTCTGACGCCGGACAATTGGCGGGACGTAGCCTCTTTTCTGGCCTCGCTGGCCGAGGACTTGCCCGAAGTGGAAACCCTGAATCTGGGCGGCGGTTTGGGCGTCGTGGAGAAGCCCGGACAGATTGCGCTGGATATGGAGAAAGTGGACCAAAATCTCCAAGGGGTGCGCGACGCTTTCCCACATCTGAAACTGTGGTTGGAACCGGGCCGCTTCCTCGTGGCGCAGGCGGGCGTTTTGCTGGCCCGCGTCACGCAACTGAAGCAAAAACAAAATTATTCTTACGTTGGCGTGGACACGGGCATGAACAGCCTGATTCGGCCCGCCCTGTACGGATCGTATCACCACATCATCAATCTTTCAGCCACGGAAGGCCGCAAAAAGCTTCGGGTTAATGTCGTGGGACCTATCTGCGAGTCGGGCGACGTGCTGGGGAACGATCGGCGGATCGCCTCGCCGAAGTCAGGCGATGTGCTGCTGATCGCCACAGTTGGGGCTTATGGTCACGCCATGAGTTCCAATTACAATATGCGACCGCCCGCGCAAGAAACCCTGCTGCCAGCAAGAAAGTGACCTGGGCTTTAACGCGGCAAATCCGCATTCCTAATTCAAAATTCCATATTGAGCTATTTGCGATGTTGGCAAAGCCAATAGGAACAAGGCTTTGCGCGCGTCGTAAAAAAACTTTACCCCTAGTGCAATCCGACAATCCTGTCATTTCGAGCGAAGCTGACTTTAGTCGGCAAGTCGAGAAATCCCTTCGACATAGCCGGTTGAAAGCCAATTGTTATGGTGACAGCACAATTTTAAGGGATTTCTCCACTTCGCTTTGCTCTGAGTCGAAATGACAAAGATTGGTACATTGTTTTTAGTCGAGCTCTCCTTCGTTCTTTCTCCAGGGCGCTGATTTTTGCAAACATTCCAAAAATCGGTACAGCGCAAATAGCTCTTTTTAATATCTGTGTTGACAAATGCTCGCCATTCCGACAGCGTGATTTTGTAGAGTATACAATATGGGGGTTTTACTATGCCTATCACAAAAGAAATGCGCAAAGCGCTCAAAGACGCGCAAAAGATCATTATTGCCCTTAAAGCCGATGACGGCAATGAAGCGGAATCCCGGCGGCGCCTGGAGAGAATATTTGAAAATGTTCTTGGCTACGATGCCTTTGAACACTTAACGCGGGAACATGCAGTTCGCGGAGCGGGCGAAACCGAACATGTGGATTTCTCCATTACTATTGACAAGGGCGAAAATTCAAAGCCAGCCATTTTGATTGAACTCAAGCGGGTTGGCATCAACTTGAGCCGTAAGCACCTTAAGCAGGTAACCTCATATGCCATAGATATGGGCTGCGAGTGGGTGATTCTTACAAACACTGTGGAATGGCGCTTATATCATATCGAGTTTGGGCAACCCCCAGAGACAAAGAAAATTTCTGAGTGGAATTTGCTTGAAGATGATCCTGTAGATCTGGCCAGAAATTTTGATCTGGTTTCGTACAAAAATGTCAAACGCGGCGGCCTGGTAAAACTGTGGGAAAAGATGAACATCTTAACGAATAAAAATCTCTTGCAGGCTTTATTTTCGCCCGAGTCTCTTAAGTTAGCCTGCAAGTACCTTCGCAAACGGACCGGCGTTTCCGTGATGCCGGAAGATATCTTAGTTGGGTCTCGCAAACTGCTGAACGAATCCGCCTCAATTGATTTATCCGGTGTAAAAATTACATTGCCGACACGCAAGAGAAGAGCGGTAAAGAAGGCGACGCCACAGCCAACCACAGTGGAAAATCCGGCCAAGGCTGGGTTGACGCTCGTGGAGCCTGCGACTCCCGGCAGCGATGAATCCTGTGGGGCGCTGGAACGAAAGGCAGCCGACGAATCGGAATAAACCATTTAGGGTTTTCAGAATAATCTAATCGGTTCGTGAGCAATTAGTGCATTCTTGTGTATTTTCTTGTGTCATTTCCATACCCCTATGCCTATACGCCAATAAGCCATTTTACTTTTGCAACATTTTTGCAACTTTTTACGAAACCTGCCTATATCCGCGAAACCCGCGAAACCTGAAACGCTTGATTGCCCCCAACTTCCAGGAGTATAGACAAAGAAAAGCCCCTGCTTAAGGGGCCTTCAGCATATTCGCCTTTGTTTCCAAGGGTTGCCAGAGGAGGGAATCGAACCCTCACTTCCACAAGGGAAACGGGATTTTGAGTCCCGCGCGTCTACCAGTTTCACCACTCTGGCCCCTGACTTCTAAAAGCCAGAGGCGCAAATCTACGTAAGCCACCGCCTGCTGTCAATGGCTTGGGTGAATCACATTTTTGGGTGAATCAGGCCTTTGAGTGAATTAATCCGAAATAGGCCTGCGCGTATTGCTCGCCGATGTGGCTCCAGCTATAGCGGCTTGCCGTTTCAATGGCGCATTGCGACATAGCCCTGGCGTCGTAATCGCTACGCATGGCGAGAATCGCTTTGCTCAAAGCGTCGGGATCGCCCGGTGTCGTCAACATGCCATTGTCGCCGTCGCGGATGACATCGTCCAGGCTGCCGACGCGTGAGGCGATCACGGGCTTGCCCGATGCCATTGCTTCCAGGATTACGACAGGCAGACCCTCGGTTTCTCCTTTTTCCGTGACGATGGAAGGAACTACGGCCACATCGCTTTGTCGATACAACTGAGCAATCTCATCTCGGGATTTCGGTCCCAGGAAATGAATATTTTCTGCAAGACCCAGTGTTTGCGCCTCGGCCTTAAGCTCGGTTTCGCAATCTCCGCCCCCGGCTATGAGCAAAACAGCATCAGGACACTGTCTGGAAATCAGGGCAAAAGAGCGAATGAGATGGATGACGCCTTTCACATGGATAAGCTTGCCGACGTATAGAATTACATAGCGATCCGAAAAAGGACCGCTTTGTTTGATATGCGCGGGATCGGCTGGATGAAATTGATCCAGAGATACGCCCATGGGAAGAACCTTCGCCCTGGCCGGACTTTGGACAAGCCCGTCCAACAACCTTTGCAGATGCGTGCTGACGATAAAGAGCAAGTCCGTTCTTTTGACGACGAAGTCAACGATTTTGTCTCCCATGGGAAAGTGAGAAAGAAAGTGCAGATCCGAAGAATGAATCGTCATCAGATGAGGTAAGTTATATTTCCTATTCGCCACGCACACGCAAAAGCCGCTTGGGATGATCCAATGACTATGAATAAGGTCGAATCGCTCTTGCTTTAAAAGTTTGCGAAGGAAATTGGTCTGCGCTGCGAACAGGCAGGGCGCCTGCAGTTTTCCCAGGAAACTCGATCGGAAGTTTGGCAGGATTCCGACGCCGTTGCACAGAGCTTGCGCCGAATGCGGAAGAAAATATGGAAAACGCAAAACGCGAATTTCGCCCATATTCTCTTCGAATGCGGCGCCTGGGTCATGCGGGGCAACGATGCTAATGCGAAATCGTCCGGTGAGTTCTCGGCACAGTTCCAAGACGAAAGGAGCGGTGACTGGATCGTTTTCCCACCTTGGAAAAGTCGTGGTGCACACAAGGATGTGCGGTTTTTCACTCATCGCTGGCGTTGCGCGATGTGAATGGAGACTGGCGGCGAAGGCGCTGCAAGTTATCGGAAAGAAGTCGGCGGTTGGCCGCAAGCAGATCGGCCAGAACGCCCAGCACAAAAACCTGAAAGGCGATGATGGCCAGGATGGCAGCCAGGATCAGGCTTTGAATGTGGCCCTGCCCGCCTTGGCTGAGGTAGTAAAACAGAAATCGCATGCCGATGAAAAAAGCCGGCAGCATCAGCGCGGCGGCCAGCGTCGTAAAGGCTTTGAAGGGTTCATACAATACAGAGATGCGAAGGATTGTTCCAACCGAGCGCAGAATATAGTTGAAGTTTGACGAAATAAGCCGGGATTCGCGCGTTTTCGGATTGGTTCGTATGGGAACGCTGACGATGGCGATGCCTTCTCTGCCTGCCTGAATGAGAGTTTCCAGCGTGTAGGTGTATCCCGAGAGCACGTTGATCCGCGAAGCGGCTTCCCGCGAGTACGCTCGAAATCCGCTGGTGGCGTCGGGGACGTCGGCGCCGGAAAACCATCTCACGGCGCGGCTGCCAAGCCTTTGCCAGAAACGTTTGGTCGGCGTGAAGTGATCAATGGCATCCATATCGCGAGCGCCAACGACCATGTCCGCCTCGCCCGCCAGGATAGGGGCGATGAGCTTTTCGATGTCCGCCGCCGCGTACTGATTGTCGGCGTCGGTATGAACGATTATGTCGGCGCCCGCCCGCAGGCTTTCATCCAGCGCCGTGCGGAAGGCGTTGGCCAAACCGCGATTTTTCGTGAGCCTTTTCACGTGGTCGGCGCCTGCGGATTTGGCCACCTCACTCGTTCGGTCCGCGCTGCCGTCGTCGATAACGAGCACCTCGATCTGATCAATTCCATGCAAGCCGCGCGGAAGGTCCTTTATTGCGGCTTCCAGATTATTTTCCTCGTTATACGCCGCGATTTGGATGATGAGCTTCAAGTGGCGTCCTTAGTCAATGTCCCTTGAAATTTTCAGAGGTCATAGGGTTTAGGATTTAGGGCCCGACACTTCATACTTCATACCTCCTACTTCATACCTTGCTTCTGCATTCCGCATTCCCGTTAATCCATGAACCTGTATTTAATCAAGGTCCAGACGGCGCCGAAGCCATCGCGCCAGGTGATCTTTTTGCCTTCGTCATAGTCGCGCCCGGCGTAACGGATCGGGACCTCGAAAACTTTGGCCTTCTTTTTAAATATCTTCGCGGTGATCTCCGGCTCGAACTCGAAACGATTGGAGCGGATTGTGATGGATTTGAAAAGGTCGGCGCGAAAGGCTTTGTAGCAAGTTTCCATGTCGGTCAGGATCGTGTCGTATAGCAGGTTCGTGATGAGGGTCAAAAAGCGATTGCCCACCGAGTGCCAGAACAGAAAAGCCCGGTGCTCGCCCATGAAACGCGAGCCGTACACCACGTCGGCGCGCCCTTCGGCAATGGGTTGCAGCATCGTGGAATAATCCCTCGGGTCATATTCCAAATCGGCATCCTGCACGATGACCACGTCGCCGGTGATGTGCTGTTGCGCGGTGCGGATGGCGGCACCCTTGCCCAGATTTCGCGGGTGAAAATGGATGCTCACATCTTTTTTCCCCGCGATTTTTGTTTTCAAAACTTCCACCGTGCCGTCGGTGCTTCCGTCGTCGACGATGATAAGTTCCTTGTCGATGTCCTCAGCCAGGACGCGATCAACAATTTGCTCCAAAGTCCCGATTTCATTGAACACGGGCATAAGAATCGATAGTTTCATGGGTCAACCTGCCTTTCAATAAGGCCCAGGAATTTCATTGCGGATTCCACGATATCCCGTCGCGGATTCTTTGATGCGATCACGCGCGAGAACTGTGCCGACGCTTTTTTCGTATCGCCAGCGTCAAAGTATATATAACCCAGCACGTAATGCGCCACAAGCGAATCGGGTTCGATAGCCAGCAATCGTCTGGCCGCCTTGTCCGCCTCGTCCATTTCGCCGCGAAGAACATAAAGCTGCGCCAGCCCCTCCAGCGGACCTGCATGGTTCGGGTTTAACTGACGGGAACGCGAGAATAATTCCATAGCCTTATCATGCTCGCCGCGCCGCGCCGCGCATTCTCCCGCGCCGACGAGACTCTCAACGTGATCCGGATTGAAGTGTATGGATCTGTCGAAAAGCGGGCAAGTATCTTTGGGAATCGAACGGCGTTTGATTTGATTTCCTAAGTTGGAGAGGATCAGCGCGGCTCTGTCGTCTTTCTGATAAGCGTCGCCCCAAAGGCGTAACTCATCGGACCAGATATATCCCCGGTTAAAAGTGAAGACGGCCATGAGGAACAGGCATGTGGCCGCCAGAGCTTTGGCCAGAGTCTGCCTGGAACTGCCTTCTGACGCCAGCAAGCCGGATCGTTCGAGCACCGCGCACGCCATGAGAATCAATCCCGCCAGCGGCGAATAGAGATAGCGCTCAGCCATGAAAGTGTCGCCGGGTATGATATTGGAAAAAGGTGCAAGAGCGATGAAAAACCAGGCCAGGCCGAATGCAAAAAGGCTTTTGCTTCCCCGCTGTTTCAGCAGGTACGCGGCGGCGGCGATCAGCGCTGCGGATCCAAAAAGAACCGTCAGCGACCAGGGCGAAGTGTTGATATCAACGTAGTAGGCAGGGCGAAGCGAAAAAGGAAACACTCCCTTGGCCATTTGATGCCAGACGACATTTGTCATCGTGAACATTCGCGCCGCGAAAGGGTGCGCGGGATCGAGACCTACGCGCGCGACCTGCCCAAGGACGACGGTGCGTATGACCAGATACATCGCCAAAATCGAAAATGTTGTTAGAAGGGCGCTTCGGTCGCGGGATTGCCTGAAGCGACCATCATCGACCCAAATCCACCCGGCGATCAGTAGCGGAATCGTGGCACACTCCTCGCTGCCGAGAAGTCCAAGAAATAAAAGCAGCCCTGAGGCAACGAGGCGCTTGCGCCCGCCCAGGTTGCGATAATTCAACCAGGTGACAAAAGCCGCAAAACCGAAAATTAATCCGAGCAGATCAAAAGAGGCGGTCGTGTTGGCAACGCGGTCCGCGTGAATGGGGTGCAGCCCGAAGGCCAGTCCGGCAATGATCGAGACAGATCGCGACAATCCGAGCCGTCTGGCGACAACAACGAAAAGCAGCGAGACCGCGATGTGAAAAGCGATGGCGATCAGGCGATAGGCGATGGAATTATACTCAAATAGCGCGTAAGTCAGCGCGTAGGCGGTAGAGCGCAAAGGGCGGTACAGCATATGCTGACCCTGCGTGAAAAAGGACGGAATGTTGGAAAGCTCACGATGCGCTTCCTCATAGAGGATAAAGGGCAGATCGTCCCAAATAAAAGGTTTCGCAATGGTGGACGCATAGGAAAGGGTTACAGCGACGGCGATCAAAAGAGCCGGCAGTAGATTTTTTCTGTTGAGTATATTCATCAATACAGATCTTCTTCATCAGCCGTCAGCAGTGCTTTGACGCGCGGGTCGCCGGGGAATTTTCCGCGAAGATATTGAGCCATTTCCCCGGCCTGATCGGCTAGTTTTCTTTGCGTAAGCCAGTAATAGAGCATTGACGGGGGACGGGGATCGTCGGGCATGACGCGCATGGCCTGGCGCAGCGCCGCGTCGGCCCGGTCGTGCATTTTCACTTGGCGAAGACTTTCTGCTCTATGAATCAAGTGAAATTCAACATTGTCGAGAAGCGAGCGAGTGTGAAAGTCGCGATAAATGGAATCCTCAATGTACGAAGACATGGGCAGACGATCCCATATTTCATTGTCGCAGGCTTTGCCGCCGAGTATAAAACCGAGGCCGCACGGCGCTATCAAGCCTTCCGCTGCCCATTGGTCGAAAATCTGATTTTCCACGGGATGATCACCGGCGTTGAAAAGCGAGTAAACCGGGTAATCGGATGCGATCAGGTTGCGCAGCGTGGAATAGAAAATGGGGTACGGCACTTTAGCATAGGCTTCCCGGATATTCGTCGCGTCCTGCGGGAGGCGCGGCCTGATTTCATCAAGAATCCACTCCTCGGCAATTCCGGCCTTGGGAAGCAAAACGACATCTTCGCGATAGCGTTCGACGCGCTGGTAATACCACAGGGGAAATACGTTGTTGTCGCCGGTTGCTGCCAGGGCATAGGCTTGCTCAGGATAAGAGAGGGAAGATTTCGCGAAGTCTTCGCCGACGGTGTGCCGCGAAAGATCATCCCGATCGTAGTAACGCAAAAAAGGCCATAGTGCCGTGAGCGCAAGAACCGGCAGCATGATAGCCGGGCGCACGCGGCGACTGATAATTGAAAGGCCGATCCCGGCCGCAATCGCCACCATCAACGTCGAGCTGATGGTGTAGCGAAGCACCTGGTGAAACTCGGCTTTGCCGATATAGTTCACGCGAATTGCGATGTTGGCGACAACAACGCCGGCAAGAGCAATGAGGATTACCCGATCCTTTTTCGCTAATGAAACAACGCCGACGAGCGCGGCCGCGAAAACCCAGACGCCGGACTGCGTGATAAGGCTGCGCAAAATAATTCCTGCCATGCGCAGCTTCATGGACCAGTCGGATCCCAGCATCTTATGGGCATATTGCTTTTGTAAAAGAGCGTTCGAGAAATTTTCCCACGTTGACGGATCGCCCCAGTTGAGTATCGGGTCAGCGGCGGCGCGCAGCGGAAGATAGAGATAACCAGTAAGCCCGACGAAAAATAAAGTCGAACAAATGAGCCAGTCCGCCACTTTGAGACGACGGAATTGGCTGAAAACGATGATGCCCGGAAACATGGCGGATGCCAAAAGGACCTGATGGTTTGTCATGCCCAGGCCAAAGACAAAAGCCGACAGATACAAAAAGCGCCGGTCATCGGTGTCGCGCCACAGCAGCGTCAGATAAATCAGCGCGGCGGTGAATGCGGTGTTCAGCGGATAAGCTCTGATTTTCAGGCTTTGTTCCATAAACATCTGCCCGCCGGCGAATGCGGCGGCGACGGCGAAAGCGACAAGGTTGTTTTTGCTGACGCGGCGAATCAGAAAAAAGATTGTCAGGCAAGCCAGCGATCCGGAAAGCACGGAGAACAGATTGCCGCGAAAGGCCACAGAACCCAAGGGCAGCCTGGTTATGGCGTGAGCGAATTGCGTGGTGAGCGGATAACCGGGAACATGCGCGATGGCCAGTCCCGCCGCCGCGGTGGCGAGTTCCCCCGAGTCGCCCAGGTGAATTGTTGGGCAAACGGCGCTCAGATAAATCGCCATCGGGAGAAGAAAGGAACAGGCAGCCAATAAATAAAAGGCTTTCGGGGAGGTTTTTTCGCGGATGTTGGTCATTACACTCTGGTTGTCAGCATTATCAATTTCACAAGCGGCATTCTGCCAGTCTTTTCAGATTGTGACCATCGTCGGATCCGTTAGGACGCATCGTCCGCCTCATCGCGCCTGACCGCATAGACTTCAAATGCGCTCCAAATTCCCAACTTGCTTTCCTCCTTCAGCTTCACAAATACATCGGGATGCGTTTTCGCCCAGTTACGCTCGATAGTGTATCCATCTTTGTCTGTTTGAATTCGGTCCCCTGGAGCGTTGCTTCGGGGCTGAAGGAAAATATACTCGATGCGTTTTCGTCCAAGCGCCGCAATCCATTTTTCGTAGTTCGGTTCTTTTCTTCGCCAATTATCCTTTTCCAGGCTCTTGTCGAGCAATCCCTTTTGCGAAAGCTCCCGGATGTAGTCGTGCATGAGCATTTCGTCCCGACCATCCACGTTGATGCTATGGACGCGGCTGGTTCCGTCGCGCCCCACCAGATAGAAAGGCATGTTTTTCCCCGCGTAGGCGATGTTCCGCGGCCACAGTTCCCACACGCGGGCGTAGCCGTTTAAGGGCAGGATCTTCGCATTACTGATGCCCGTATGCACGAAATGGCCGCAAAATGAACCGGTGAAAGCCAGAGCAGTCATAAATGAAGCCGCGAAGGCGACGCCGATGATGACCGAGCGCCTGACCTTCAAACGGGAGAAAATCGCCGCGACCACAAGGGCGGGACCAATCGTCATCAGGATGGAGAGCCAATATTTATTTTCTTCCCATTCAAACCCTCCCCCGGCATAGACGGCGTGCCCGCCAATTCGCATAGAAAATCCGGCACCGAAAAGAGAGAAGAAAACGCCAAGGGAAATGATGATGGCCAGGCCAATTTGAAAGGGTTTCCATACCGGCGTACGCGACAGGACAAGAAAAGATAAAGCGACGGCCCAGATCAGGAATCTGTCCTGCGAGCTGTAGGGCACGATGAGAAAGTGCAAGGCGAAGGCGACGGGCGCGATCCATGCCACGTAGCGCCAGGCGGGATGGCGACGCATGAATAACAGTCCGGCAATGATGCTCCCTATGGCGAGGGGCGCGAGCGCCAGACCGAAAGCGTGCGTCGAAACGGCGATAGCTGATGGAATGTCCGGCGTGTGAAAAACGCTGCTTAACATCGCGGCGCGCGTGTAGGCCCCGGGGAAAATCGTCCACGGACCTATAGCAATTTCCACGGGAAACAGGGGATTGCCGCAGATGATGAGATTCCGCAAATACCACGGCAGTCCGAAGGCGATCAGAAACGCGAGCCAAAGCAGGAAGGCTTTTAGGTTCTTGCGGAGGACCAGGATCACTGCCATCGGGATCATAATGACAAGGCCATACGGGATAGCCACGAACTTGACGCCGAAAGCCAAGCCCAGGGACAAACCAGATATGGCGGCGTCAGTCGTGCGTCCGCTGTCTCTGTACTCCAAGATGAATGCAAGAGACGCCACGAGGCAGGCGCCCATCATCAGGTCAACTCCGGCAGAGGCCGACTGGTGCAATATCCAGGGAACAAAGGGAAGCAGCGAGACTGGCAGATAATCCCCTTTTCCAGGTTCAAGCCTTCGGATCAGCATGGCGACGGCGCAACAAAGCAGCACGAAGAAGGGAAATTGCCCGACCTTGGCCAGGGCTTCAATGCCGATGAATTTGAAGCCACCCATATTGGGAACGCGCCCCTGCATGGGGGCCATAAGCCAGGCGAACCATAGCTCGCCGCTGGCCGGAGCGTAGGCAGGCGCCGCATCGCCGAAAGGCGTGTCGATAATGAGTATTCGCTTTTCCAAAAGCCATTGCGCGGGAAGGTGGAGATGATAGGTCAGTTCGTCGTATTCCACCGTGGGTTGCGATATTTTTGCCGCCAGATGCCCAGCTGTCATCGCCAATCCGATCAGCCCAATGATGATGACAGTGCGGGAAAGCGGAGCCTCCTTCCCTGTTTTCAAAGCTGAAGGCTCGGTCAATTCGCGCCGCTTTTTCTCGACCACCGTCGTGATGATCGCCGGAATCCAGAGAGCCAGCGCAAATCCTGTCAAAGAAAGTTCGCCGATTATCCCGAGAAAACCACCGGCGGAGACGACCAGGGCAAAAGCCGCAAGAATGCCCAGGGCAACGCGCTTTGGCGTGTTAGCCTTCCGGACCTTCGAGTGAGCCACGCCAATGGCGAACAAGGCGACCGGAGCTATGAGAAACAGAGCTTTTGCCCCGTGCTCAAGAAAATAGAAAAAAGGGAAACCGGGCATTTAAAAATTATTAACTGGATTGCGTGCGTTGCACAAGATAACAAAAGTCATGCTAATATCAAATGCGTATGTCCAGGAAAGACCACCTTAGCGCCGCGAATGACAAATATCGGATCGGCATTTTCGTGCTGATCGCGGTTTTGCTCGCCCTTCCCGCCGTGCGACACGCCGGCAGCAACGTGACTTCGCGTTTCGCCACGGCGGTGCGGATTGTTGAAAACGGAAGCGCCGAGCTTGGACCCTTCGCCGCATGGACTAACGATGTGGCGAAAAAAGATGGCGGCTCGTATTCGGACAAGGCGCCGGGCGTCACGCTGATTCTTATTCCGATCTATGCGATGGTCCGAATTTTCACACAGGATTTCGATCGGGCGCGACATCTGTGCCGCCTGCTAACGCTGCTTCCCCTGGTGCTTTTCGCGTGCGCCGTTTTTTGGCGGTGCCTGCGCAGGTGGGATATTGACGAAAAAATCGCCGCCGCCTCTGTGGCGACATGGGCTGTCGGCACGGTCGCCTGGGCTTATCACTCCATGCTTTTCGGGCACGGTTTTGCGTCGGCGTTAATTCTCCTCGGCGTGATATTTTTGATTCAATACCGCCAGGGCGAATCGAAAGACGCCAAAGCGCTTGCCATAAGCGGACTATGCTTCGGGCTTTCCATCGCCATCGAGTATCCCACGGCCCTGATCGGCGGCGCGGCAGGTCTTTACCTGCTCAGCTTTGAGAGAAGCCCGAAGCGCATTGCGATCTTCGCGGCGCTTGGAGTCCTCCTGCCGGCTGCCATCATTCTGGCCTACAACGGCGCGGTCTTCGGCGATCCCCTTCACATAGGTTACACGCAGGTCAAATCTCAATATTACCAGCAACAGATGTCGCAGGGCTTTTTGGGCATCGGTCTGCCGAAAGCGTCCGGCCTGTACCTGCTTTTGCTGTCCGCGGCCAAAGGACTGCTTTTTTGGAGTCCGGTCTTCATCTACTCGCTTGTCGGCCTTGTGTTCATGCTGAAAAAATCGCCTCGGGAAGGCGCGTTTATCGGAGGAACATTCATCTTGTACACGCTGGTGTTCTCCGGCCACTTCGAGGCGAGCGGCGGCGCGGGCCTGGGTCCTCGGCATCTGACGCCTCTGGCGGGACCGCTGGTTTTTGCGGCGGCCTGGCTTGCGGCGCAGACGCGAGGGTGGAAACGGGGCGTTTTTTTCGGATTGGCAATTATTTCCAGCGTGCTGGCGGCCATTGGCGTTTTCAGCGAAGCGCAGATGCCCGACCTCGTGGGCAACACCTTATTCGAGTTCGCCTTGCCGATGCTAACCGAAGGCGTGGGGTCCGGAAACATTCTCGGCTTGCCCAATTGGGGCGCATTCGTTTTGGCCCTAACACTGATCGGCGTATTGTGGGCGCTGATTCTGCGCAGGGGCGAAAGTAATTCTCCAGACGCACGGAGGTTTCGGTACGGCGTCTTTTTTACTATGGTGATCTGCTTGGTATTTTATCTGGGTGTTGCGCCGAAAATCGGGCAAACCGAGCCGGGCGCTTTGCACCAGATTAAGGGCAATCATTTTATGATGCGCAAAGACTGCCACCGCGCATCGTGGGAATATGGTGAGGCTTTTAAGACAAGAAAGGATCCATATATTCTCCTGTATTGGTCGCGCGCGCTAAATCGTTGCGGACGCAAGGAGGAGGCGGCGCTGATTTATAACCGCTGGCTACAAGCAAACCCGGAGGCCGACCCCAATCCAATGACGATTCCATGAAGAAGCTTCTAGTAAAATTGGAGCCAAGGATTGAGCGGCGCATATTTTTCGCGCTACTCGTTTTTTATATCGCCTTGCGCGTTGTGGTGTTCATGTATTCGGACAACGGAATCGACTTTCATCACAACGCATACGACCGCGGCATCTTCGTGCAGAATTGGATGCAGGATTTCCGGCTTGTGCCGGATGTATCTTACGGACCCGTGCACTTTTATCTTGTCGGCGCAGTGATGTTGATTTTGCCTGACCCCGTTTTGGCGCCGCGCCTGCTGGCCCTGTTCTGCTCTGTTGTCGTCTTCTTGCTAATCTACAAGCTGACGCGGCGGCTCTACGGCCCCTGGGAGGCCGTCGTTGCGGGCCTGTTGGCGACACTGCACCCGCACGGCGTACGGCTTTCCGTCGTTGGCCTGGAGATGATGCCCTACGCCATGATTCTGATCGGCGCATTTCTAGCCCTGCACTATTTCTGGACCAGCGATAGCAAATTCGGCTGGGCGGCGCTTGCCGGTCTGCTTTTCACTTTAGCGGCGGCCACGCGATTCGAAGCCTGGATCGTGTTGCCGGTCGTGTGCATCGCGGCGCTGATAAAAGAATGGAAAAGCGGCCTGGTGTTTTGCCTGACCGCGTCAATATTCCCCGCAGCCTGGATGGGTTATCACTTTCACCTATATGGCGAGCCGTTTCACTTCCTGGGCATCGCCGGTAATATCGCCAGCGTGCATATGGAAAAGCAACCTTTATGGTGGCGGATTTTTGGCTGGCCTCTCATCATGGCGCAATACGCACCGGCGCCCACGTGCATCCTTGGCTTTGTCGGCTTTGTCACCGCGTGGTCTAACAAGGCGATTCGCCCGCTGCTGCTTAGCGCAGGTCTGACATTCGCCATATTCCAGGCGCAGACCATTCGCGGCGTAATGGGGACCAACGAAACGAAGTATGTGATGCCGCTTGTGCTAATGGTCATCCCGCAGGCCGCGCAGGAAGCCGTGCGCCGCATCGACGGTCACAAAGTTTTGCGCGGCGTCATCATTTTCATGAGCTGCGTGATGTTGATATTGGTTCCCGTCCGCATCATCCGCGATGGCCGCGCCTTCGCCGCGCCAAAAGGGGCGAAGGAACAGGCGGCGTTTTTGGCAAAGCTGCCGGCAGACGCCAAAGTGATGATCGGCACGAGTCTGCAGGGCTACCTGCTGGTGGAAGGCGATCTGATGGATCGCGCCGTTTTGCCCTACCCTGAAGACACGACCGGGCGCATGAGCGCCGAACGCATCGCGGGTTTCGTGAAGGATGAGTCCGTGCGCTTCGTGGCCTACCAGTACGACGACCCTGTTGATTTTGCGCCGCTGATGAAATTGCCGCCGGACGCGGACAACGCGATGTGGAAGGATTTTGAGTTCAAAAGAGTGTTTCTGTCGGTTGACGGAAAATTCGCGGTTTATGAGGTCCTGTAGGAGCGGTTTTTCCTGCCCTGTGCATGCCTGTCCTGAGCGAAGTCGAAGGGGCCGAAGGGAGCCGCGAAATGTAGGAGCGGTTTGTAACCGCGAAACGCAAAATCGAGGGCACCCAATCCTTTTAGCCACTCGCGAGTGTGATCTTCGGTCAAGACCCAATGAACGTTCACTTTGTTGATGGCTTGTCTGTCGAAAAGGCTACGGCAAAATCAAAACGCGCTGAGACAATTGGGGACACCCAATCCGCGAACCATCGTAACTGCGATTTATCGTTGTTGATCGCTGGATTTCATGCTAACTTCGGAGAATCAAGAAAGGGTGGGGATGCAAATTTTCGACGCAAAAGGGCAGACAAAGAGGGTAGCAATAAAGATAGTATTGGAACGCAGAAATTAGCAGGAACACATTACCAAATATAATGCAAATAAAAGAATTACCAGCTGAGTATTACGAAATTCTCATCGAGTCCATCGACGCGAATCCCAAAAATAATACAAGGGAAGACGTGGGCGATCTGACCGGTCTGAAAGACTCGATCAAGAACAATGGCTTGCAATCACCCATCCTTGTGCGCCCAAACAACGACGGCACATATAGACTCGTTTCAGGGTTTCGCCGTGTCGGTGCGTGTAAGGAACTAGAATTGAAGAAAATCCCTGCACGGTTCATTGCGAAGAACTCTTCGGCACAGACTATGCTTGACATGAACTTGACTGAGAACCTGCAACGCAAGAATCTGACGCCCATCGAGGAAGCAAAGGGATTCAAACGTGCGATGGAGTTCGGGTCCAGTGTGAACAAGATTTCGATGAATTTCGGTGTGCGTGACGGCCATGTACAGTCACGGCTTCAATTACTCAAAATGAGTGAGCATCTTCAGAACGCTGTGCATAACGATATAATCGCTATATCTGCCGCAAAGGAGATCAATCGACTTCCGCTCAAGCTGCACGAAAAGGGCATTGAGATTGCATCCGGTGCCAGTGCTACGCAGGTTCGGAAATTCGTCGACTTGCAGTTGAAGCGGAAGAACGGGCAAGAAGACATCATCCAAAAAGGCCAAGCAGAGGACTCCGGCGAAGGCGATGCAGCGTGCGTCGTGCGTAAATGCGTCAAAGACGATCTTATGCTTATTGCGCGAGTATTCTGTCCCGACGCAATGGACGAAATTGGCAGTCTTATGTTCAACGGTGTGCCGACTCCGTTCTTGAGGCTGCTTAAAAATATATTCTCGTTCGTTCCGAAAAGCGCACAGAAAATGGACGAGATTCGAGAGGCCGTTGAAAAACGTGAGAAGTCCATCGAGATTCTGAAAGAGGAACTTCCTTCCGAGCCGGAATTTTGGGGCGGTCCCACGAAGGCGCCTGCCAAAGTGTTCACGCATTTCTTGGAATGCTACAAGGACCAGTACGACACGACCGATGAGCATATCATTGAAGCCAAGGCACGGCTTGTCGAGATCGCTTTCGACAGGATCGGTGGTGCCAGTGCTCCGAAGATTACGCAGAGGGACGTGCTGACATTGGCAGGCAAAATGAATGTGAGACTCTGTCCAGAGAGGAGAGTATCAACGAAACCGAAAATACAATTAGTCAATCTTCTTGACAGGAGTCTTTGACATGGGACGAGTCGCAAAGACATATACGAAAGAGGAACTCGAAGAACGTCGTGAGAAGCGTCTTGCGAAGTTGCGCGTCGAGAATAAGAAGTACTACGACGCGAGCAAAGTCGAGTTAAATATAGCAAGAAATGCGAGGTACAAGTTTGACCGTGAGTACCGTGAGAAAATTCAATCACAGCAGCGTGAGAGCTACCGTAGGAAGCGTAACGCTCAAGGCCACATCCCCGGTGGGCAGGGTAAACATGTGAAGCGCACAGCCCCAAAGACGTACGAAGTAACAGTTCGTGGAGTGCGTGTGCCCACAGAGCTAGTAGGCACAGCGTTGTTCACAAAAGCTATCGGGGTATCTAAAGCCACGTTATTTATGTGGAGTCGCGAAAAAGCTATTCCAGACAGTCTGTATACGGTCAATCGAACATGGCGCCTGTACACGTACGATCAGATCAACATCGCAGCGCAAATCATGGCAAAGTTCTTTGCCGGGCCTGTTCCGCGAAGTGTCAGATGGGCTACGCATCCGTTTCTTGACGATCTTCGAGAAGCATGGGGAAAGTTGGAAGACGGATTTCTACCCGAAACAATCGACAAGATGTTTGCTGAGAAAGCCGCAAAGGACAAACAATCCACAGATGGAGATCAAAAATGACAAAGGGAAGTCATTATTAATTATTTTAATTTTTTTTTTGGGATGACGAGTAAAAACAGAAAAAGAATCGGAGGACTTAATGAGCGAACAAATTAATCCAAATTCATTGTTATCAATTTTTGGGGAAAGGGAGCCAGGATTTTCTAAGGCTCTAGGACTTTTACTTTCATTTCAACCTGATATTCGCCTCAGCTTTCTAGAAAAATT
>Ga0307990_1001156_pt1 | contig 22516 bp, 21 predicted proteins | sample EllFjometagen129_FD_203168 | JGI IMG/M metagenome (GOLD analysis project Ga0307990, IMG submission 203168) | Marine microbial communities from Ellis Fjord, Antarctic Ocean - #129 | ecosystem: Environmental > Aquatic > Marine > Unclassified | place: Southern Ocean | collected 2014-10-08
CCACAGTTGAGATTACTGGAGCTCAAGTCTCTACAAGGTTCGGATCCCAGCATCTAAACAATCCGCTGCCTAAGAGCTACGACACATACCGGACGATGGCCAAAGATCCGACAATAGCAATGGTCTCTGAACTTTCTGCCGCACCCATAGTTTCTGGGGAGTGGTCAATTGAAACGGAGGACGATGCTACTGACGAAATGAAGGACGTCATTGAAACTTGCGTTACCCATCTTCGAGAACCCTTCGTCGATACTTGTGTCAAAGGTGGCGGCAAGTTCGGCTGGCAGGGCTTCGAGAAGGTGTTCGAACTTCGAGACGGCAAAGTCATCGTCCGTAAGCTGAAGCCTCTCTTGCACGACATTACATCGATCCTCGTCGATGCTCGCACTGGTGCCTTTGCCGGTTACCAGCAGCACGATGTTGTTCTGCCGCTCGAATATTCTTTGCATGTTGGGTTCCGAGTTGAGGGAACGCAGTGGCACGGTAACTCGCTTCTTGAAAATGCTCGCGAGACCTTCAATCAGTGGCAGAAGGCTAATGATGGTGCTGAGCGATACGACGGCAAAGTTGCTGGCTCCCACTTCGTTGTATACTTCCCGCCGGGCAAGTCTAAGGGAGCCGACGGTGTCGAGGCTCCTAACTACACAATCGCCGGCAACATTCTTGACGCACTCGAATCTTCCGGCAGCATCAGTGTTCCGCGTGTTGTTGGAAAGTGGATCAAAGATCTCGAGAACGTCGATCCTGATAAGCTCGGTTGGAAGATCGAGATCCTCGAAGACAAGGGTGGACGCCAACCGACATTCATCGACCGACTCAAGTATCTCGATACGCAGAAGGCCAGAGCGCTCATCACCCCGGAACGAGTCGCGATGGAGGGAGAGTTTGGAACCAAGGCAGAAGCTGGTGTTCATCAGCAGCTGTGGATAATGTATCTTGACTTGGTTCACAGACACATCGTTCGTCATATCAATTGGTATCTCGTCGACCAGCTGCTTGTTTTGAACTGGGGCGAGAAAGCCCGCAGTCTTGTTCACGTCAAAGCTGCACCGACTACCGACGCACAGATTCTGTATCTCCAGCAGCTCTATTCTGAAATCATCAAGACACCAGCTGGCTTCGGTGAAGAGTGGCAGAAGATTGACAGCGGTGCTGTTCGTGACACGCTTGGTGTTCCGGAGCTCCCAGAGGACCGACAAGAAGACCTGCCCGCTGAAGGCAGTTCCAAAGAGGAAATAGACGACCTTGCCGCTACCACTCGATAAGCAGATCCGCCAGCGGGCTGCGCTTGAGAACAAGGCGATGAAGGCGGCAAAGCTGGTGCTTGCACCCACCCTTGCAAAAGCGCTCGCAACGTATCGTCGCGGGAAGAATCCCGGTGTCGTTGTAGTCCGCGAGATGGCCAAGCTTGAAGATATTCTTGCTGAGACTATGTACGCCGCACACCTTGCTGGATGGCTCGGCATCGCCGTCCCACTTCGCGAGTATCTCAAGAAACAGCTCAAGCTCAGCGTCCACGGATCTGCGGTTGCACGTTTTGAGAAACTGATCGGAATATCTGAAGCAGCAAGGTCCGAACTCAAGGCAAAGTATTCATCGGCCGCAGTTGAGGTGGTCAAAGATTCATCTGATGCTGTCAATCTCAAGCTGTTAAAAAAGATGCGAGACATGACTGCTCGAGGTGTTCATGTCAGGGAAGGTGTCAGAGAACTCGGTGACGCAATGGCAGCGTCTGGTATCACGCCGTCCAGTTCGTTCAATGTCGAAGCTATCTTCAGAACCCAGACAAGCGCGGCGTATTCTGCGGGACGCTGGGAAGCTGCTCAGGAGCCTGGGATAGCTGAGTACATCTGGGGATTCACGTACATAACCGCGGGCGATGATCGCGTGCGAGAGAGACACATCGGGCTGCATAACGTGACCCTCAAAAAGGACGATCCTCGTTGGGCATCAATCTGGCCTGTGAATGGTTGGGCTTGCAGATGCACTACAATCGAGCATTATGGACCAGAGAAAATCGTTCAACCTAAGAAGGGTGCTGGCGCAGACAAAGACTTCAACTTTAACATAGGTCGCATGGATGCTCAATCTCTCGCAGCAACTTGGGTCTCGCCATCCGCTCCGTTCGAAGTAGCAAAGCTTCAAAAGAGAATGGTCGAGTTGTACAAGATCGTTCAAAACAAGAAGGGGTTATATTCTGAGAGCGCAATAACACAAGCTTTTGATGAGCGAAATGCTCTCAAGGCCAAACGAGCAATCTGGAAAAAGGAGCACCCTGATTGGTTCTTGACTAAAGCTCAGAAGGCAGCGAGCAAGTCAGGGATGCCGAGCAACGTGACAAAGACGATTGAGCTCATAGAAAAAGTTAAGCCGTCGATGGTTCCGAAGGTGACTTTGCCGAAGAGCGCTCATAAAATAAGCTCGCTTACCCCTCGTACTGAAGCTGAGTTCGCAAAGTACATGGAGATTTATGACGCGGGCGAATACCGTGAGTTTAAGGAATTAGTCAAACACATCAACGAATCACCGTTAGTTACTGCATGGCGGAAGAGTCTTTCGCCAGCTGAAAAGAAGCTCGTCTATAAGTACTCAAAGTCAAAGTGGTTGAGTCCCAAGGTGGCAGTTGAGAAGAAGCTCGATGCTATACTGGTGAATGCTCCAAAACATCAGGGCGTCGTGTATCGTGGTTTCCGTGTGAACACAGTGGACTTCGATAAGCTTTACTCAAAAGGCAAGGTCATCGAGTATAAGAAGGCCAGTTCTTTTAGTAGATCTCAAGATGTTGCCCGTGTATTCGCCGAGCGTAAATCAGTAATGACTGCGGGCAACGTCGGTAAGACAGAAGTATTTCTTGAACTTCATGCTTCCTCAGCGATCGACATTCGTTCGCTCTCAGCATTTACAAACCAAGAAGAGTTCTTGATGCGGATGGGGACTAAAGTCCGTGTAAAGAAGATCATCAAAAGCAAGGGCAAGATTCGAGTCATCTTAGAGGAAATATCTGATGACACAGTTGCAATAGCAAAGACAAAGCCACCAGTAGTACTTCCGAAGGTAGCAACTGAGTATGACGATATCTCTGCTTGGAAAAAGATCAGTGGTCAAAAGGGTTCGAATCTAGGCGGGGTATACCGCGATGCCGACGGGAAGCAATGGTATGTCAAGCTGCCGAAGACCGAGGACATAGCAAGAAATGAGAAGCTCGCTGCTGAGTTATACCGGGCGAGCGGTGCAGATCTGCCGAACGTCAAGATGATACAACTTGATGGGAAGGTTGGTGTTGCAAGCGAATGGCGAGACGGACTCGAGTCTGGGATGCACACTCTGACCAAGCCAAAGGTCATGAAGGACGCTCACGAGTTCTTTGCAACAGACGCTTGGCTCGGCAACTGGGATGTCGTCGGTCTCGAATATGATAACTTGCTCGTGAATCCTGCGACAGGGAAAGTCTTCAGATTGGATGTTGGCGGTGCTTTGCGCTACCGAGCTCAAGGCGGAGCAAAGGGAACGGCATGGGGAAGCAAAGTCAAGGAGCTTGATACTTTCCGTGATGCGAAGATCAACTTCCAATCTGCGAAGGTCTTCGGTCCGATGACTGATTCGGAGATCGTCGCGAGTATAGATAATGCGCTCGACAGTATCACGATCAAGGAAATCAGAGAGCTCGTTGAATTGTACGGGCCCAAGGATATCGCTACTCGTAAACAGCTCGTGGTTACACTTTTGAATCGCCAGATCGATATGCTCGAGTACGGGTCGAAACTTGAAGCAAAGCTTGTGGTCAAGAAGGCTGTGGCGAGGCCAACTATTCCAGTCAAGGAAATTATGAAAGAGACCGCGGTTGAAGTCAAGAAGGCAAAAGCCGCGGTCAACGCGCTCGGCGAAGAATCTTTGAAGCTCGTTCCCGACAAGACAAAGTTCAAGAAGTACTCAACGAAGTTTGGTAAATGGCAAAAGACAAAGAAGCTCGACGATACGGTCACACAGCTCGGTGCTCGGTATGAACTCGAGGATATCCAAATTGTAGGTTGGGACTTAACCGACAAAGTTCAATACACAAAGCTCGTTGAACAGCTCAACGCAGTTGGTGAAGAAATGTACTTAACGTTAAAGGCCAACCCAGCTGCAAAGAAACTGTATCTCGTGGGTAACAAGGTCAAGAGCGTCAGAATCTCAAAACATAATATGGTTCCAGACGCCTACGGCCAACCTGTCCCGGGTCAATATTGGCCTAACGCTCGAATGATTGAAATGGGTCAACAAAGTTGGGGTTATGAAAGCGTTGCACCGAAGATAGGTGGCGGAAACTGGACTGTCTGTAATAACTGGCAGGACGTGTTTCGTCATGAACTCGGTCATCATGTCTACGAGGAGTCTTTGATGCCTGTACAAAAGAAGATGTTTCTTGATTTATTCAAAGGATCTTCGACAGGATCTTGGGGAGATCATCTGTCGAAGTACGGAGCAAACAATGTAAAGGAGTTCTTTGCTGAGTCTTTCTCCGCGTATACACATCCAAAGTTTAGAGCTGAGATGTTCGAAGATGTCGCAGAGCTTTTTGACGAGGTCATTAAAGGAAAGAAAGTAAAGTATGCTAGCAAGGCCGCGGTTAAGAAAGCAACTGTTAAGGCCGCGCCAAAGACTGCAAATTCGCTGGTGTATGATGGTGTAACCCATACTGAGGACATGACTGTAAACAGTCAAGTTCATATGTGGGAACATTATGAGCTAAAGGCTAACGAGAAAACTGGGTCATACTTCCTTAAAATATTCGACACTGGCTCTGGGAAGAAACTCGCAACACAACAGCTTGATTCTCATTCTGAACTTCTGTACTTTGCTAAGCAAAACAAAGTAGCGCTGCCGAAGAAAATACTGACGCAGCCTTTGAGGCCTACGGAAGCGTGGCCGAGTATAAAAGAGTTCAAAGGCAAAGTTGTAAAAAACTCTGATGGAACTCACTTCGGCTGGTCTGAAGGATCTTCAAACTACGACATAACCATCGACGGCATTGGTGGATACAAGATCAGAAAATTGAAGAAACTCGTTCAAGTTTTAGGTGACGACTTTGCTTCAATCGATGACTTAGCTAGCTTTGCTCAAGTTCATCACATCCCGCTACCCAAGAGCTTTATCCCGCTTAAGCCTCTCAAGACTTTCGTTGGTAAAGCAACTGTTCAGCAGTCTAGCATTAGCACCTTTATTAAGTGGGACGGGTTCGAAGTGATGCAGAACAAAACGTCTAAGAACTTCATCTTCGTAGGTGATAAGGCAGAGAAAGATCTTGGGTCTGTAGCTTACAGTGACTCTTACACAGCGTCTCAACTCAAGTACATAATGAAAGAGGCAAACATACCGATGCCTAAGGAGTTGGCAAAGCTTGCTGATCCAAAGGCTTCTAAGTTCTTCAAGGGTAAGGTGTCGATTACCACAGATACCAAAAGCACTGGGGCTGACATATTCGGTGAGCAAACTTATGTGAAATGGCAGGATGTTGAAGTAACAGTAAAGCAGATAGAAGAGGAAGTTCACCTTGTAGCATACAAGGGTGGACATCCGATGCTTGACTTCAAGTATGCTGAGTTTATAGAATTTGCAGAAAGCAAAAACATAGCGTTGCCTGAGAAGCTCTATGATCTTATCAAGCAGTCTACAATAAAAGCAATACCTAAAAAGCCTCTGGTCTTTGAGGGCGAGGCTTTCAAGACAGTTCACTCTGACTCGATAAAGTATAAATGGGACAAGTATCAAATAACGTATTACAATAAGGCCAATAAAGTAACTATTCATTCTCAGTGGCCTGGTCATCATGACGTCATTCCTGAAGACTTCCTTGCTGAAGTGATTAGATACAAGATTCCGGTTCCTAAGCAAGTGATTGCTAAACTTGAGGATGCTATCGCGGATGCAAAGACTATCACAAAAAACATGAAGAAAAGCAACCTCAGTTTGTGGTCTGGCAAAGTTACAGAATCAGCAGACTTTGATGGATCACTTATACTTAAGTGGGACAAGTATGAAGCAATCTTTGATGAAATGGGAGAGATTGACATTACCGGTTTGAGCGGATCTTTTAAGCACTTCGAAAATGTAAGTGAGTTCGTCGATTGGATAAAAGCTACGGGCAAGTCTGTCTCGGTACCGCCGGTACTCGTTGAAAAGCTCTACACTGTTCCGAAAGAACTTAAGAAGAGTGTTGCTAAACTGTGGACTGGCCCAGTCAAAGAAAAGTCGTTGTACGGGCAAAAGCACTTTAAGTGGGACAAGTTTCAAGCTATTGTCGATGATGACTCTGGTGAAACTTGTGTTATCGGTTGGAATCCGTTGCACCCAACTTCTTCAAAGATGTTCAAGAGCATCGATGAATTCGTAGAGTATTCTTCCAAGAACTCAGTTGCTGTACCGCAGGAACTTCTTAATGCTGCTGTCATTTCTCCAGCTGATACGCTTGCCTTCACAACAAATACGAAAGTTGTTGGTGCAAGGTCTAGTGAAATGAGACAATGGCTAACAGGAATATCTCGCACACAGAAAAAGGTAGTTAAGTATTGGTCAGGTTCTGGGTATGATGTTATTAGAGCTATCGACACAGGTAAAAAGCTCAATCCAACAGCTGGTCAACTTATGAAGTACACGAATCTTAAGAAGTTGGTGGCTGAAGCTCCTAAGGTGCAAGTCAAAGAAATCTTTCGTGGACTTCGTCAATTGGACGCTAAAGACTTTGATTCGTACACTGGTGTGGGCAACGTCTTTGAACTTAAAGGTGTTGCAAGTTTCTCGATTAAAGAAAAGATAGCCCATACTTTCGATGGCGGATCTGATGGTCTGGTGTTAATGGTGATCAAGACTAACAAAGCTGTTGACATTCACAGCTTGAGTAATTTACAACACGAAGCAGAGTTTCTCATAGACAAAGGTACTCGATACCGAGTTGTGTCATATGAGAAAAATGCAATAGTAAAAAGATCGAGAGGTGGTGACCTGGTGCACAATCTTGTGATAGTAGAGGAACTTTAATGAAACAGCCACCAAGACTTTCACGGTTCGGTAGCGAAAGCTTCGACGATATGGTTCTCGTAAAGGACGCCAGTAATGATGAAAGAACCGACGTGCTCGAAAAGGTCATGCAAGTGGCTTCTAGGAAGCTGCGGCGACGAAGTAAAACAAAGGCCGTGTTGCGTCGCCTTTCCTAAAGGCATTCCAGTTGAGATTGCTTACGGCGAGAACACGCACACCGATCCGTACCCAGGGGATGGTGGTTATCGTTTTATTAGAACATCAGACTAAACCTGGGTACAATCTAGGGTAAAGGTTCGGATGGTCCGAATAGGAGAGTTGTAAATGCCTTTTCCGAATGAGCATTCGGCGACACTGTTGGACTCAGCTGGGTTCAGCAAGTTTCGTCGAGCCAGTGACAAACCCGTAGACGACGTCGAACTTCCCAGTGGCGTATTCGCTATCTGGGGGAACGACGGTACGAATGAGGGTGCGTTAGCGATCCGTTTCGATAAGTCGAAATGGTCGCCTGCAAAGGCGAAGGACTGGTTGCTATCTAATAGTATAGCGATTGAAGCCTTCGAGACTGCAACTGAGCTTGATTCATGTTCGTCGATCCTTCAGTGGAGCGGGTCTGGGAAGGCCCTCTTGCTCGGGGAATCTGGGAGCGTGCGGAGGTATCGCAAGGACTTGATTCGGGACGGTGACTTTGTTCACCCTACTGATAAACTCAAGTTCAAGATTACGCCACAGCTTCGTGAACATTGGGCCGACACGTTCGACCGAATGAAAGCGAACGGCGTGCGGGTGCCGCTTCCTGCTGGGCACTCTACCAACGCGGATAACAATCGTGGATGGATTACCGAGATGTTCAATGAAGGTGATCGCCTCGTAGGTGTTTGTGAAGTCTCTGGCGATGCGAAAGAAGCTGACAGGCTTGTTGCCTCGAATGATGTGAGCATATTTGTGCCACAGGCTTTTGAGGATGGCGCAGGAAATCGCTACCAACGACCAATAGTGCACGTGGCGTTGACACCCCATCCGGTAATTACTGGGTTGGGTGAGTTCGTACCATTGGCCGCTTCAATTTATAGTAACCAAGAAAAGGAACCCAAAATGAACTGGGACAAACTGAAGACTGGGCTGGGCATCACCGAGGATGTAACGGATGACAATGCCGTTGACCTCGTGCTCGCTCATGTTGTCAGCTTGAACGAGACTCACGAGACTGCGCTCAAGCCTCTCAATGAACGTATCGTTGCTCTCGAAAAAGCTACGCCGAAGAAACGCGATGTTGACGATCTGCTCCTTAAGCTTGCCCACGAAAACCGGGCTGGCAAACTGGATCAGCTTGTCGTCGCAGCTCGCATCACGCCTGCCGTTCGCGACAAGCTTGTTGCAGCATTCATCGGCGACAAAAGTACGGCGCTTCGCCTGAGTCTCGAGCAGGGCACCCCGGATAAGTTCGATGAACTCGTCTTGGCCTTGTCCGAGAACGATCCGGTCAAGCTCAAGGAGCAGACCGCAGCTCAGACGTTGAAGCTGAGCCAGGACATCGACGACCCGAGCAAGAGCTCCATCGTCGCCGATGCCGAGAAACGGGCTGCTGCCGAAAAGAAGTAAGCCCATCGTGTAAACCCCCGAACCTCCGATAAGGAGAGCAACATATGAGTTCCGAAACCGAATCGGGCGTCATGGGCGACGTCCTCAAATACGAATCCTACAGCGAGTTCTGCCGCGAGAAGAAAACGCTGACGACTGGCCAGACCATTGCCATCGGCGATGTTCTCGTCGATGATACTCTTCTCGCTACCGTGGCGACCAAAGAGATCAGTATCCCGCTGACCGATGGAAATACGGTCGCTGCTTGGAAGGATGCTTTGCCCGACGCCGCCGATGCCACGAGCATCGGCTTGGCCGACGCCCAGGGCTCGCCTCTCCTGGGTGCTACGACTATCAGCACAAGCACGGCCTCGTCCAGCGAGACTGCGTCCTACGAGATCACAATTCCCGATGACTACGTCGCCGGGTCAACCGTATCAATCAGGATCCGGGCAAAGACCACAGCCCTGGCCACCGTTTCGGATCTCGTCGACATCACCGCGAAGCTGATCGGCGACACTCTCGGCGCAGACATCAATGACACAGCTGCAACGCAGATGACCATTGCATACGCCGATTACGACTTCGTTGTCGCACCGGCAACCCTGATCCCTGGCGCCAAGCTGCTCATCACTTTGACGCTCTCCCGCAATGACACCGGCGGCGCGGCCATCTCTGGTGCACCTTCTGTCGTTGACATCAGCATGGTCTATGGCAGCGAGGCCACTTACAGCTACGTCGCTGAGGCTGCGGCCGGCAGCGAAAAGAACATCAAGTACGTTGCACTCGAAGCTGTCACGACTGTCGGTTCGACCGACAGCATCCTGGTTCTCGCTCGCAACGCAATCGTTAACCAGAGCCAGCTGAATCTCAGTGCCTTCACCGCCGCGGACGTCTATCGTGCGCTGCAGTTGCAGGGCATCATCGTTCGGCAGCAGCCGACGGAAACGACGACGCAGACCACGTAGGCTTGGGCCGTTAGGTGACCGGACGAATTATTCAAGAAAGTTAAGGAGAGCAAACTATGCTCGACGCGTTCAATTCCAACTCCTTCGGTGTAGTCGCACTTACCGAAGCTATCAATAAACTCCCGTATCACCCCGGCATCATCGGGGCGATGGGACTCTTCGAAGACGAGGGCGTTCCGACAACGTCTATCGTTGTCGAAGAACGTGACGGTGTCATTGCCTTGGTTCCGAACCAAGTTCGCGGTGGCCCGGCCGCTGTGAATCTGGCTGTGAAGCGAACGCTTCGCAACTTCAACCTTTTGCACCTGCCCATGCAGGACACGGTGAAAGCCGACGATGTCCAGGGTGTTCGTGCCTTCGGTTCGGAAACTGCCGTCGACACGATCTCCGGTCGGGTCAATGACAAGATGCAGTCGATGAAGGACGCTCTTGGGGTTACCCACGAGCACCTCATGATGGGTGCGCTCAAAGGCGAACTTCTGGACGCCGACGGAATGACATCGCTGCTGGACTTGTTCACCGAGTTCGGCTTGACCCAGGGTACCAACGACTTCGCCCTTTCGGTTCCGACCACCAAGATCCGTACGATCTGTGTGGGTATCGCTCGTAAGATCGAAGCTGCTTTGGGCAGCGGTGTTTACAGCGGCATCCACGCGATGGTTGGTTCGACGTTCTTCGATGATCTCATCGACCACGAAGATGTTCGCGCTGCGTACGAACGTCAGTCCGAGGGCGTCAATCTTCGAAATGACCTTCGTCGTGGATTCACTATCTTCGGCGTCACGTTTGAGGAGTACCGTGGAACTGTTGGTTCCGTGGACTTCATTTCGAAGACTACTGGGATCGCGTTCCCCACCGGAGTTCGCGGATTGTACAAGATGCACTACGGCCCGGCCGACTACATCGAGACAGTCAACACGATGGGCAAGCCGTTCTACGCCAAGCAGGATACTCAGAAGTTCGACAAGGGCGTGGACCTCGAAGTTCAGTCGAATCCGCTTCCGATTGTCACTCGTCCCCAGGTCCTCCAGGAACTCACTAAGAGTTAGTCGTCACCTCTAACAGAGCTTGGGGGAGCTCTGTTATTTTATGTTCAAGGAGAACATTGTGGATCAGAATCGACACAGACAAAGTCATCAAACAAACCTGATTGCGGATCCCGGCAACCTCGGGGCCATTCCCGTCAATCAGGGATCGGGTGTAGTCCCGGTCACGACGGCAGCCGCAGAAACTCGAACGTTGGCCATTCCGAAGTTTTTAGGCCAGCGCCTCGAGATTATCTGCGACGTGTACGTCGGCGACGCAACCATCACAGTTGCGTCGGCGATTAACCAAACTGGAAACAACACGATCACGCTTGGAGCTGCTGCTGGCTTCATCGTGCTCGTGGCGTCGCAGCTCGCTGGCGTCCTAGTCTGGCGCGTGGCTGCTAATGACGGTGCACCGTGCAGCACCGTCATGTAATCAAAGAAGCCCTGTTCCGCTGCCGTCCGTCGGACGTATCCCACTCGTTCGGCGGGCGGCGGGAACTTTGGAGCGTAAACAATGGCTTTAACAATGGCCTTCTCAAATAAAGCAACAACCGATGATACTGCGGTCGCATGTCTCGCAGCTCAGTCAGGACAGCGCTTTTCCAATATAGCAATCTTCAATGACGGCTCGGTCTCTGGTTGGTTCTCGATAGACGGCGGTGTTGTTTGGCGCCGACTTCCTGCGAGAACTTCTCGGTCTATGGACGGGGTGGTAATTGGCAATGTGGCAGTACAGATCAAGCGTACTGCTAGTGGCTCTAACATGACCAAGATACACGGAGATGTCTGGTGAGCAACGTATCACAAATTCCTTATGTTTGGGCTGCCACTCCGAAGGGCAGCAAGACAGCCGACGCAGCATCATGGGACGATGATAGTGGCGCTTTGGATCTTGGAGCTTCGCATAGCTTCGAACGAATCCGAGTTGCTGCGGTCGAAGATACTTGGATCGTGCTGAACAATGCATCAGCTACTTTCAGCGGAACCGAAGGAGAGTTTGTTCCTGCAGGTTCTGCTCTGATGTTCGATTGCGCCGGTCTTCGGTATGTTCACTACAAAACTGTTTCAGTGAGTGGCAAAATCAGTTTTGGAGCTTACTACACGACTTAAGGAACTGACGTGGACACAAAATTCGAAGGTGGCAAAATTGCAGTTGACGACCGGGAAGCTAAGGCTAGCTTGCTTGGAAACGTTCGTGGCCAAGCCGTGGGGCTTAGCCCGGGCAAGTACGAGGTCATGTTGGTGCCGGCAGGGACGTCGGTGCTTGAGGGCCAAGTCATAGCAAAGTTCGCAAGCGAGACTCCGCCGATTGGCCAGGTCAATAACGTGACAGTCATCGTTCACGTGTCGAATGCCGGGAGGCCTCCGATAGCGGAGAAAGAATAATGGCCGCCTATATAGCAGACAGCGACACTTGGAGCACATGTAACGGTGGCAGTCGGCCAGCGGACGGTGACGAGATTACTGTAGACGCGGTTCTTTACATGGACGAGAACTCAGCATCCGCCGAATCGTTCACGGTCATCGTCCCTGCTAACTGCAATCTTTTCTTGGATGGCTTTACGCTGGAAGGAAACGTCCTAGTAGGTGGCGTATCGTCCAGACTGGACTTCTCCAACGGGCTGATCTACATGGGCACGGTATCCGCCACGGCTGATGGGGCTATCATAACTCTTTTCACCACCGGAGCTATTAACGGCGGGATGAACGCAAACGGTTTCACTGTTGTTTGGTATGGCAGTGGCACCCTTGACTGCTCTTTGGCTGTCGGCGTGCTAGACCTTGGCGGGGCCGCGACAGGGCTGGCAATCACCACGACTGCCGCGACGACGCTCGCCTCTGCTCTGGTGGCGAAGTCCCTGTCCGTTGGGGCCGACTGGAATGACGGTGGAAACAACGTCACGGTTGAGGATCTGCTTTACGTTGCAGGGACGCCGACGATGACCGGCATCTACGCCGTCCGCGATACTTTTATATGGACCCTACAGTCGTCTCCAATTCCCCACCTCGTCACTCCCGATGGCTACACATTGGTTTCATCCTCCATTGTGTGCCTTCGCAAGGTTACAGTGGGCACGGGCTTGAACGGAATCGCTTGGAGCCTTCTAGGCGCCCGTATGCGGTTCCTTCCGAATGCCACCAATCCCTGGATTCAGCCGGAGGGGAGCGGGCAAGTGCAAGGCTACTGGCACTGGAACATCAGACCTTACGCCAACATCGATCTTGGCCGCATGGACATCAAGACGACCGGTTCTAGCGTCGTCACTTTCTACGCACCGACTGCTGGAACCCCGGTGATTACACAAACAGGTGACTGGCTGATTGACACAGCCACGGACGTGTTAATGAGAGCGTCTGGAGGTTCGATGGGCATAGTGCTTGGCGATTACATCACCCGTCTTGCCAGCAAGTTTACGATGGGCTACCCTGGCGGTTCGTCACCTATGACACTAACGCTTGCGGGCACCGTGTTCTTCGGCGGCGGACTGTCAAAGACGGCCACGACCATTGGTGCCCACGTCCTCAATATGGGATCGGGCCGTGTACGACTCACGGGAATTTTGGATTGCGCCAATATCACTGTCACCAATGCCTTCGCAAAAATCATTGGCGGCACAGTCCAGAACGTAGATGCGCATCTCACTGACACAATTAAAGCGTACCGGGCCACGGACGGCGGCAGCAATCAGAACGTAATATTCAGAAAACGCATGGGTTCTCAGCTTAACGGTTCGTTCGAGCTAGACAAAGTTGTTAAGGAACTGTCATTAGTATGAGTAAGTATGTTAACTATGAAGTTTGGGAAGATTGCAAGAAGGCCCATGTTCGTACGCTAGCTCTTGCGTTAACATTGTTCCTTTTCTTGCTCTCATCAATTGGTGGTGTTTATCACTGCATCTCAGAATATGCAGCTGATCTCACTGACATTAAAATTAAGCTCGCATGTGTCGATCAGCGGGTAGGCAGTATACAGAAAACTCTTGAGCGTTCGGAACAAGCTCTAAAAGAAAAGGAATTGAACAATGAAACCGTGGGTTATCTTAGCAGTACTTTTCTGTGTCACGGGAATCGCCGTGGCGCAAACAACGGCACCGTCACCGGCGTTCGACGGGACAAGTTTAATGGGCTACCTTGGTTCGGTCCCAGGAATCGTTATCTTGACTATGGGACTAGTCGAGATAATCAAACGGCTCCTGCTCAAGTACAAGGTGACTGGCTTCGAGAAAATCCCGGTTCCTGGAATGGCTATTGGAATAGCTGGCTTACTGACACTTATTTCCAACCTTTGGGGACCGTTACAAGGTGACTGGTATGAGCTGGTGTTTAAAGCTGTGATATCTGCGGGAACGGCCGGCGGTTGGTATACTTGGATTCGTGAACCACTGGACAGCCCAAAGAGAACAAATGCCAAGTTACCAATTCTGCTTCTGGCTATCATGTTGCTCCCAGGATGCACGTGGTCGACTGTGACGATGACACCTGAGCAATGCATTGAAGTACAAAAGGCAGACTATCTGGCAGCTACCGAAATATATGAGGGCTCCGGTAATACCGCCGCGATGATTATTCGGCTGAAAATATTGTCCGAGCCTGATGCACGAATTCTTGCTGAAGCAGTACACACTGTGAGACTTTGCTTAGATGAGTGGGCCGCGGCCATTGAACTGCAGCTTCCAGCTGACAAGATAATTGAACGATGGAAGCTGCTGATCTCCGACCTGGTAGCCAAACGAATCGCCGCAGAACGAGTCGCAAATCAAGTATCCATAGGAGACTCAGATGCCAGTGACCGAGGTATTAGCCGCGATCCAGCTTGGCGAGCTTATCACTATTGCGGTGATGGAGTTAGCCCAACGTATTGCCGCGCTAAAAGCGATCGACGACCAAGTCAAGTCCGGGAAAAAGATTACGCCCGCGCAGATTCAAGCAGCGAAAGACGGAGTCGCGTCAGTCGACGACAACGTCCAGAGCGCGCTCGAGGAAGCATACGGGAAGCCTTCGGATTCCCTACCACCAACTGTGATCCCGACATAATTGAGTTCGACTAATGTCATACGCAACACGATCAAACATCGAGGACGCCTTTGGCGTAACCAACGTCGAAGTCTGGGCTGACCTAGACGCAGACGAGGATTCAACGAAGATCACGAATCGCATTACTCGTGCTCTTGCTATTGCGGAAGAAGAAGTCGATGAATCTCTTCGCAATGGTGCCTACGTTGTGCCCGTGACGATGGACGTCGATGGTGTCCTCGGTGTTTCCGTGACTCTAACCGACGTGACAGCGAAACTCGCTGGCGGTTGGCTCTGGGAAAATCGGCGACTCGAAGACACCGATAAGGACGAGGACTCAAGCCGAGTAAGTTCTCATGCTAAACGCGCTCGTGCAATCTTAACAGAGATCGCGTCAGGCAAGAGAAAGCTCAATGCGTATCGTCAGGATGACGATGTACTTGCACCGTCTGCTGATACACAAACTTTAACCCGTGATGACGACTAATGATAGCTCCTTACGTGACAATCCAAAGACGTGGATTCAACCGACTGATGAACACAGTCAGGATGCAGTTCGCGGGCACGCGGACTGGAGCTATCAGAGATGGGTTCCGTCTCTGGGGACGAGTTTATAGATCGTTCGCTCAAAGACGCTTTTCTATCTTCAGCGGTGGTGGTGGAAATTGGGCATCGCTTGCTGATAGCACGAAACGCGGAAGACGCGGTCCTCGCAAAGGACACAAAGGTAAAAGAAAGTTTGGAATTCTTTATGATACAGGCTTGCTGTTCGGTGCACTTTCACCTAGTTCGCTAGAAGTACCCGGGCGGCTTCAACAAGATATCCCACGTGGCATCCGCGTAGGATATGGTGGCCCGCACCGGCACTCAGGTGGTAGCGCAACGATCGCGGACATCGCGGTCTTTCACCAATCTGGTAATTCCAATTTACCAAAACGTGAAATAATTACTTCACCTGATATCGTAACTATTAGACGAATGAACGGCATAATTGTTAGAGCGCTGAAGAATGAGATTCGGAAAAGTCAAATATGATTCATCTTCCAAATACTAATGCTACCGTTTCTCTTTCGAACGGCGACGATGCATTCTATGGACTCGGTCGTAGTCGCCAGTTCATAGATCATGGGGACGGTACGCTAACTGATCTGGCTACGGGCCTTATGTGGATTGCTGACCCATCGGCGCTTGCCGATGATTTTGATGCTGCGGGTGATTATGCTGCAGCTCTGGTTCTTTGCGAAGGCCTTAGTCACGCAGGCTACACAGATTGGCGAATGCCAAACATACAGTCGCTGTTCTCGATGGTCAATCCTAATCTCGCAGTTGGTCCTTATATCTTTTCTGACTTCACAGCGGAGAATGCTTTTTACTGGTCATCAACACCGTTAGAGGCTAGCACTACTCTTCGCCTCGTAGTTGACATCGAACACGCAATCCTGACGCCGGGACATACTTCTGCATCGTACTGGGCTTGGCCGTGTCGAACATCTGGGTATATAACCGAGAGCGACCCGTTCACCGCTGTACACAACGCACTGCTTAACTTGCTCATGGCTTACGTTCCGTTGAGTAATATGTTCAAAGCTGGCAACCGCGTCGCGTTTGTAGGATCGAAGCGAAGTCCAGTCAAGGATCATCCGCAAGCTGCAGACCTTCCTGAGATTCGCTTAGTACCGACGGGCGGAACACCTCATCTGCAGCGCACAAGCAATTCATCATCTTGCGTCTGTACCTGGGAAATCCAAATCTCAACTGGAGACCAACGGGTTGACGAAAAGCTGTTACCCGCTGAGTGGGCAGTGTATCGAGCAATGGAAGACTGGGTTGCTGTTCTTGGAGCTCTCGAATGGGAAGGCAAGACGTACGTTAAACTGTGTCGTCCACAGTCTATCGCATCTGGAGTAAGTAACGCTGATCTCAATAGGGACATAATCGGCTGGTCAACAATCTGGGGCTGTGAAGTTGAGATGTGGTTCTCGACTGCAGACCTTTAGGAGAAACAAATCATGGGTGTAGTATCTGGTCTTTCAGGAGCTGTGGACGGGAAGTCAACTGTCCGAAAGTGGAGCATAAGCTATACTGCCGACACGCAGGCCTTCGTCGCCAGCAACACAAAACTCGGCACAGGACGTCTTGCTGGGAACAAAGATTGGTCTGGCTCATACGAAGGTTACGGCCATACACCTGACGCAATACCGGGAGCAGAATTCACGTTCACCGGTAGCATCGATGGTACAAAGGGTGTGGCGGGAACCGCGATCGTGGACACAGTCGAGATCGTCATTGACATTGAAAGCGGTGGGATCATTTCTCACACCGTTAGCTTCAGTGCGAATGGCGCCTTGACAGAAGGTGCTGCAGCTGCAGTTGACGCATCGCTTCCCGCGGTGTATACTGCGATCGGTTGCAAGGCAGAAGTTTCAGACGTTCTTGCTGAAGTCGAATACGCGGATCTGCCGGATGTTCGGACGATCACGATCAATATGACAGCCAGCAATGCTTCGTATGTCTCCAGTGACACGGGCGGCGAAACGAAACGTGTGGCCGGCAACCTAGATGTGACAATCGCAGTTTCGTTGTACACGAATGATCCTTCGACTTCTCCGATTCCAGCTGTCAACGCACATCAGTTTATTCGATGTTATGTAAACTCAACGGAGTACTGGGAATTCCTCGCTGTCTTAACTGGCGAGCATTCCGACGTCGAGGTGGACATCGAAGGCGCTGCCATCACTGGCCTGACACTCAACTTTGGCATGAGTGGTTGGTACGATCTTGATGGCACAATAACAGAAGGCGAGATTAACACCCCAGCCTTGGCAACAGTCTGGCCCGTTTAATTTCAGTCACAAGGAGACATTACTGTGAAAGGGCTTCCCGAAGTAACAGCAGCACCATTGGTCATCGAGGTCGAAGGAAAGACGTATCAGTTTCGTCCGTTCAACGACGAGTCGTACGGGTCGTTGCTTCGATGGATTCGAGCGCGTTTCTTCACGGTAGCAAAAGAAGTAATCGCGGAACATCCGGAGCTCGAAGAAAGCGTAATGAAAAATGCTTTCGACAAAGCTGCGAACGCAACGTTACAGGACCCGGACGTTGCTCAACAGCTTTCAACTCCGGATGGCACAGCTTTGCTGACGTGGTTAGCGATTCATCAAGATGCTCCGACTGTTGAACTGTCAACTGTTCGTGGCTGGTTGGACAAACCTGAAGTGTTAGAGCAGCTGATGGGCTTTATCAATCAGGTGAATCCGTCAGCGCCTAAAAAAGGGGTCAAAAGGAAGAAGGCAAAAAAGGTCAAAAGGCCAAGAAAAAGATAACGCCACGCGAACTGTATCGAATGCTCGGAAAGCTATACGGTTGGTCGCCTAACATGATTCGTCAACTTACTCCAGACCAACAGCTTGCGATGCTTGGAGACGTCGGATCTGATTCACGGACTGGCAATAGTACGGTGAAATGCTCTAACATACAAGAAGCTAGAAACCTCATGCAGAGTCTACAATAATGGCAGTAGCAAAAGCAACAATTGACTTAGTTGGGCGTGACAAAGCTTCAGGCGTTCTGTCTAAAGTCTCGAGATCGCTTAGTGGCTTTCAGTCTAAGCTTCAAGGGATAGGAAGTCTCGCGAAACGAGTCTTGCTTTTCGGTGGTCTTGGAGCTGCTGGCCCGGCTGGCTTTGCGATAAAGGCTGCGAGCGATCTTGAGGAGACAATGAACAAGTTCAACGTTGTCTTCGCGGATCAAGCTCGAGCCGTTGAATCTTGGTCAGATGATTTTAGCAAAGCGGTTGGTCGTTCTAAGAATCAGATCAGGACGTTCGTCTCTCAAGCCCAAGACCTCTTCGTTCCGTTGGGCTTCGCAGCAGATGAAGCAACCAAGCTTTCTAAGAACGTGACAAAGTTAGCTATCGACATTGCTAGCTTTGACAACCGCGTAGACGAAGATGTCTTCAGAGATCTGCAGTCCGCGCTTACAGGCAATGGAGAAGCAGTAAAGAAGTTTGGCATCATCTTAAATGAGACGACAGTAAAAATGGCTGGCTTCAACCAAGGCCTGGATCCGAAGAAACTCACGAATCAGCAAAAAGTCATGCTCCGTTGGCAGATCATAACAAAGGGCTCAGCCGCTGCTATTGGTGATGCTACTCGATCTGCGGGTTCCTTTGCTAACCAACTGAAGCGTCTTAAGGCTGAGCTTACAAATGCTGCTGCAAAGGTTGGTATGCTGATGTTGCCAGCTGCTACAAAAGCTGTTAAGCTGTTTGGCAAGTGGGCCGAGAAGATTGGGGACTGGGTAGTCCAGAACAAGACACTGATCTGGACTGTCATCAAATGGGCTGGTGCTATTCTTGGAACCCTTATCATTTTACCAAAGCTGATCGGACTAATAGTTGGACTCGGTAAAATCCTGAGTTTCTTAGCTTTCACGCCGTTAGGTCATGTAATCATTGGACTTGCTCTTGTAGCTGCTGCAATGATTCTGCTTATTGGTGATGGCGAGACCTTCGGGGAGCGAATGAAGAGTGGATTTGGAATAGTTGTTCGGGCTGGCGATGCGATGCTCGGCAGTTTTGCTGGACTCCGCAAAGGGCTCAGTATGATATGGAGCAGAATTGTTGATAGCTTGTACACGGCTTGGGATGAGCTGTGGGGTGAAAGTCTTCAGTACTCAGTAAAGAACGCTCTTCGTAAAGTTGAGATCGCGCTTTCAGAGTTCACTGGCGTTGCTCAAAAGATGTGGACCGATCTTTCAGCTGGGTGGACAAAAGTTACTGGTGAGGCAGCTCGAGGTCTTGTACCTGCGATGTTATGGGTTCAAAACAAATTGGGCCAAATCACAGACGAACAGTACGAGGATGCTCTTAACTACGTGGAACCTGTCACGGATCTTGACAGAGAATCTGAAGCAAAAGAAATTGTTGCAAAGTCTGATACATCGAAAACAAAAATTGATGCTGCTACAAAGGCTGACACCACAAAGATTAACGCCAGCTATCTTACTGACGTAACCGAAACTCGAAAAGAACGAGCTGCTGCTATTGCGGACCGAGGCATACTGCGTGAAGCACGACTTCAGAAAGACTTGGCTGAGCTGGATAAAATGCCAAAGCTTTCAGATACGCTTAAAGGTTTGTCTAAAGGTTTGTCTAAAGGTTTGTTAGGTTGGTTTAAAGGTTTGTTAGGAAAAGATAAGTTAGATGGATCACGATATGGCGCAACGCGGGAAGCATATGAAAAACTGTTAGACCAACAATCATATTCTGAATCAGGTGGCGGTGACCCGTTCGCGGGCGGTGGTGGCGGTGGTAGCACGAAAACGAAAGCTGGTTCTGCGATCGAAGGGTTGACCGATCTGTATTCACGGATCTCGAAAGCAGCTGCTGGAACTGATCCAAACGAACGAACTGCTGATGCCGCAGAACGCGGAGCGAAAGCTGCTGAAAAACAAGTGATTCAACTTATTGCGCTACGCAAAGATAATAACGCAGAACGCGGAGCGAATAATCAAGGCGGGAGATTCACATAATGATTACAGTCAGCTACGGCGAACAACCCGGGTCTCCAAGCAACCAAGCTAATCTTAACGGAGACACTACAACTCGGATTCTTCTGTGCGATTGGGCCGATCGCTTTACACTGATGCGTGAGCTGATTGGCCCACCCGGAGAACTGCTCGAAGACTACACGCCGCAAGAAAATTCGCCTGATATCATTGCTCTCACAGCTTCGTCGTCTCCTCATCCTGGTAAAATTGACGGCACCGGAGTAGGTTCCAGAATCGCAGTTTACGACAAAGCTATTGTCACTGTAAACTACGGTGTTGCGCCATATCGTGAGACTGAAGATCAGCAGTTGTACAGCGAATCGTGGGAAGGCATTATTGAGTTTATCACGCTCGACCACAGAGCTTACCGCTGGGGTAACGGAGCAACTGGCGATGCTCTTGCACCAGACGAAGCCCCAGGTATGCAAGTTCGCAGCGGCGAGTATGTGCTAACTCGCTACGGCCTTGTGACTATACCAAATACTGCTGGGCTTGAGGGACGCGTCAACAACGCAGTATTTTCAAGCAAAAGTCTTGGGCGAGACTTCGCAGCTGAGACTTTACTCTTTACACCACCTACCCTTGATCGGTCAATGTCTATAATAGGCACAGATGGCTGGACAGTAGTTCAGCGTCTTGCATACCGTGAAAACGGGTGGAACAAGTTTTACCGTTCAACGTCTGGTGCATACGAAAGCATTTACGTCAAAGGTGGTGCCGTGATCAAGCCATATCCGACTGCAGATTTCTCACCGGTTTGGAGTTAACTTGGGTTACGAAAAGCTTAAGAAAGTTAAGCCCGGCGATCTGATATCTGCTGATCAGCAGAACTTGATCCGTCAACTTCTTCGTCGAGTTTCGGCAGACCGACATGGGATCGCTGTGGGCGATGGTAGAGCTTCACGAACGACCCCGCAAGCACCTGCTACCCAATGGTTTAAGGCAACAGAAGAATGGACCCATAGCGCAGATGACAATAGCTGCTTCGTGATGGCAGATCCGTGTGAGAACCAAGATGGTGATTTGCCCAAGTCCGATCGCGAGACGAAAGTATGGTTACCGCGTCAAGGCCTCGAACTTGATCCTAACATAGAAACAGACGATGTCTTTCTTGCATCGGTTATGCCGATGCCAGATGCTGGTGCTGCTGAACCCGAATGCGTGGCTATAAGTCCAAATCTTGACGGTAAGGTTTGGAGAAGCATTCAAGCATGGCACGGTACTGTCGTTCCGGATGGCTGGCATCTGTGTGATGGGTCTGTGATTACTGGCCGAGCAACTGCGACCGACAATTACTTGCACCCAGACTTACGTGGTAGATTTATCGTCGGTTATCATTCCTCTGCGGGTCTCGCGTGCACAAGCAACAAAGGCGCAGAAAATGATTATGGCTCGATAGGTTGGATGTGGGGAACTGCTTGGCACGGCGTAGAAGAGTATGATGACTGGGACGGTGATAGCAGTGCTGCTCAAAGCAACAATCACCCAGATCATAAAGATCACGTTCACAGTGTAGACATCAAACCAATTGGTATGGTAGATCCAATGACTGGTCCTTTTCCGTGTGGCGCCGATCTTTTATGGTGGTCGGGTATTCAAAAAACCACGCCGTGTCATGCTGCCATGGTATTTCGCCACGCCGGCCCGTTTAATGCTTGGCCTTCTGGTGACACTGACGAAGAAGTACATTCGTTTGCTGACACAGATAACCGCCCGCCATTCTATACTTTAGCATTCATCATAAGAGTAGACAACAGTGAAGATCAAAACGTTCCGATAGCAACAGAACTTCCAACAGAGGCATTACCTTGAACTTTGATCCACAGAAAACTCTCACAGTTGTTGCAGCTTATCCCGACGGCAGAATGGACCCGAGCTTGTTTTGGTTCTTCAATCGACACGGACTGCTATTCGATGAAGAGCATATCGCTATGACGAACATACGCGATCCTGCCATAGCAAAGAACATCATCATCAAGAATATTCTACTTCCATCTGACGCAGAAACTTTCATCGTTGTAGACAACGACATTGGATTTCTCGCTAGGACAGACCCATTCCTTGATGCAGACTTTGATCTCACTTGTGTTGTCTGCAACAATGGTCACGGTCCAGCAGCTTGGAAAGAACCAGGGGCTTTTCACGCGGGTTTGTGGCGAACCCATCGAGAAGTTTTAGAGAAGACGTTGCCTCCTTGGTTCAGGCTTGAATACAGCCAGGATGGCACAAAAGTCAAGAGATGTTTGTGTATGCACTTTGCAGATAAGGTAAAATCTATGGGTTTCACTGTCGGTCACGCTGGGTTTGCACACCACGATCCGTAGAAAAAAAAAATAAATTAGGCATTGACATTCC
>Ga0307990_1001158_pt1 | contig 22507 bp, 24 predicted proteins | sample EllFjometagen129_FD_203168 | JGI IMG/M metagenome (GOLD analysis project Ga0307990, IMG submission 203168) | Marine microbial communities from Ellis Fjord, Antarctic Ocean - #129 | ecosystem: Environmental > Aquatic > Marine > Unclassified | place: Southern Ocean | collected 2014-10-08
GCCAATAAACTACTGAAGCAATCATTGGCGATAGCCAAATCGGGATTAATATATGATGAAAACTTTAGAAGTGTAAACCCAAATTTTTCTTGAATTTTGCTTGGATTTTAGCACAGTTCATTGTTATTATGTCTAGTTATTTAGTTTTTAAGTTCAATTCATATAATAGATTGAAAGAATTTTACCTTTAAACATAGGTGATATAGGGTTGCTCTTGACAACTTTTAAATCGTCCTTATTTTCAATTAACTCAACAATTTTTAATAATATTAGTTGAAGGGCTTTATCTATATTAGTTCCCAAAGCTTTTTTGCCTATTCGGTATTTACGTTCGTCATCATCTCCAAATGTTCCAAAATAGATTCCAAATTTTCGAGCATTACTGCCATGAATATTTCCCCAAGGATTTAATTCATTTTCAATCCTATTACAAAATGTAGTTGTTTCCCCTTTTCCTACAACGTATTCATCAAGGCTTAAATTTCTAATTCTGGATGTAGAAAAATCTTTTACGAATTTTCTTCGTAAGGATTCAATCTCTGTAAAGCCTTTATGCAAGTCTTTTCTTATAACTTCAAATTCAGCTTGGTATTCTCTTAATTCAGTCTGATTCATGATGCGATAATGTTGGTTTAAGGGAGATGAAAAACAAGTTATGAAATTTATTCCAATTCGGGTAGTTTCGATTTGGGGCAATCGGTTACATGGCGATCGGTTGCCCTTTTTCGATTAAAATTTTTTTGATTAGTTTTATAATGCACCAAACCCTGCAACAATGAGGTCTTTTGCTTTCATATTATTTCTAATACTATCAATCCCAAACTTTGCACAAGAAAATAGAGTTGCCCTAATCATTGGAAACGGTAACTACCAAAATGGAGGAGCATTGAAAAACCCGGTAAACGATGCAACCTTGATGGATTCTACTTTAACCGCATTGGGATTTGAGGTTACGATGTTGAAAGATGCATCAAAAAATGAAATGGACAAAGGCATCCTTAATTTTTGGCGCAATTTGGAGAACAATGATGTGGCTTTATTCTATTATGCTGGCCACGGTATTCAGGTTGATGGTACAAATTACCTATTACCAGTTGATGCTGTAATTGAGGATAAACTAGCTCTTGAATTTGAGGCCGTTGATGTGGAGAAGATAATTAGCCAGTTCGATAGCTACCCGGAAAACATAAATATTGTAATATTAGATGCTTGTAGGAATAATCCATTTCGATCATGGGTAAGGGGAGCTAGTCAAGGGTTTTCTACAATGGATGCCCCAAGTGGTACAATAATAGCTTTTGCTACTGCACCAGGAGCAACTGCATCTGATGGTTCTGGTAATAATGGGCTCTACACAGAGAAGTTAACTGAACAAATGCTAGAAGCCCAACGGATTGAAGACGTGTTTATAAATACACGCGTTGAAGTAAGAGAGGCTAGTAGGGGTTATCAAAATCCACAAGAGTGGTCTCAATTAAATGGGAAATTTCTGTTTACTACTGTGATTAGGGAGGCAAATCCTCCGGAAATTCAAGTTATTGCCCCTTATGCTTCAGATCATCATACTATTTACCTTGACTCGGATGATCCGATTATCTATATTGAAGGAAAGGTCAAAGACGAGAGTATAATTACATCTATCTATATCGATGGTGTTTCTGCAAGCTATATGCCCACTGACCTTGACCCTGTTTTCTCAGCACGCGTTCAGATCCAAGACAAAAGTAATTTTACAATTAGCGCAACAGATGAATCTGGTAATTCTACAGAAACAATATTTATTTTAAATAGGGAAGCTTCAAATTTTCGTGATAATCCCATGGGAAAAACATGGGCGATATTCATTGAGAATTCTGAATATGAAAGGTTTAAAAGTCTAGGAGACCCATCCAAAGATATTACTCTAATGAAAACGGCCCTGGCAAGATATCAGGTGCATAATTTTATTCACAAGAAGAATATGACCAAGCAAGAAATGGAAATTTTCTTTGCAATCGAACTAAGGGACCTTATAAGTAGTAACAGGGTGTCTTCAATCTTAGTTTGGTATGCTGGTCATGGAAAATTCGTGAATGAAACCGGCTATTGGATTCCGACCGACGCAGTCCAAGATGATGAATTTACCTATTTTAATATCAATGCATTGAAGGCTTCCATGCAATCATATCCTGAATCATTAACTCATAATTTGGTGGTCACTGATGCATGTGAGGCTGGGACTAGTTTCTTCCAAGAGTTAAGGGCACCAATGAAAATAAAAAGTTGTGATGAATGGGAAGCAACCAGATTCAAATCAGCCCAACTATTCTTCTCACCAGGATATGAATTGTCCGAGAAAAGTCAATTTACAAGGACCTTTGCTAATACTCTAGCAATGAATCCAAATTCCTGTATTCCAATTGAAAGTTTAGTCGAAAAAGTGTCTGCTTCTGTTATAGCAAACAAACAGATGAATCCCATGTTTGGTAAAATTGCTGGATTAGAGGATGAGAACGGAACTTTTTTCTTTATTTTAAAGGAATAATAATTCTCGAAGTAGCCATTCCGTTTTTTAAAATTGAACTGTATGCTAATGAAAGGATTTTTATGGCAATTCTTTCAGGAACAATTATCCTTTCTAATTTGGTCTTTGTAAAATTGTTTGATTATGATCCAAAAACTTTATTATCAGGTTCATAATATTGAAGATTGTAATTCGTTTTTTGGGATTCACATAGTACTACCTTGACTTTTGTCGATGTTTTTATTTAATTCTAAATTAGAAAACAAAAACTTATTAAATTTGACCCAAGATGGAATTTAAAGAAGTTGATAACCATACGGTGGGTGAAATTGTATTATCTAAGCTCGGACAACAGGGTGGAAAAAACCCATCGGAGTTAAATAGGATGCGAATTCCACCACCCAAATTCTAACAGTGCATGAAAACAATTGCCATAGTTATTTTTCTGTTTTTTAACCTTTACTTTTGTTCAGCTCAGGAATCACCATTTCCCGTAAAAAAACATTTTGTGCATGATGCTATCAGCAGGGAATATCTTTTGTACATGCCCCATCAACTGGTGGATAATGCTCCGCTTATTGTAATCCTGCATGGTTATTCCAGCAGTGCTGAAAAAATTATGAGCTACTCAGGGATGAATCAACTGGCAGAAGATTTTGGCTTTGCATTGGTGTATCCTCAAGGAACATTTGATGCTGATTCTAATCGGTTTTGGAATGTTGGCTACTCTTTTCATCAGGAAATTAAAGTGAATGATGTGGATTTTTTAGCCATGCTGGTCGACAGCCTTCAAAGGGAATACAGTTTATCTAATGAAAATTCATTTATAACAGGGATGTCCAATGGTGGCGAAATGTGTTACCTCATGGCTTGCAAATATCCTGAATTATTCAAGGCCTTTGCTCCTGTGGCAGGAATGATGATGGACCATTTTTTTGACTGCTGCAACTCGACTGTTCCTGTTTCGTTATTTGCAATTTTTGGAACCAACGATCGTGTGACGAATTTTAATGGAGATGCTTTAAATAAAGATGGCTGGGGAGCTTACAAGAGCATACCTTTCGCCATTGATTTTTGGAAAGAACGGTTGCGAGATCCAGTTTGTAAAACAAAAATTCTTGAAAACAAAAATCAGAATGATGGCAGCTATATCGTAATAGAAGATTGTATGGATACTATTAGTCAAAAAGAGATATTGTTTTACAAAGTTGAGAACGGAGACCACGATTGGCCAGGAGCATGGGGTAATATGGACATTGATGCCAGCTTAGATATTTTGAATTTTTTCCAAAGCAAAATAGAATAAGTACGTACATGAGTCTTACTGGAAAACCCGCTCGAAGGCTTGATCATTTCAAGCTGATTCTTATTGACCAATCCGGGTCCTGTTTGTTTGAAGAATTGCACACTTGAATCAGAAATCACCATACTTTGTTAATATCTCAAACCAATTAGAAAAATCCTCCCATAGTTTGATGTCTGAAAACAGGGGAGGATGACAATAAAAAACAAGCCATACAGAGGACTCTAATTATTTGGGGGAGAATTATTAGGTCGGTGGCGGAAAGTAACTATTTACTCTTTTTAATTAATAATAAGTTATATATTACTTATATTATTCAAATATAGGTAATTAACTAATAATTAGTGGTTATAAATAAGTAAATCACCTGTCCCAAAGTGTAACATGTTACTTTATATATCGTATATAAGAGTAAATCATTACTTTTTAACGATAAATACATGGAAAACTTTATTTCAAACCCGTTCAAGACAAAAATTCATTACGAAAATGAATACTATCGATTGCATGTAACAAGCAATAAATTCAAAGGTAGAATAAGGAAACGATTAGGGTGTCACGAAGAAGATGAGGCAGATAACATTGCTTTTAATCTTAAATATGAGTTAGGTAAAAACTTCAGCAACGGTAACGTTTCTAAAGAAGAGGTAGAGTCATATATTGAGAATTTCGTATCAATGAAAGTAAAACTCAATGCATCTATATTCACATATGTGTCTGAGTTTCTTGAAAGCAAGGCAGCAGAAATCAATAAAAAAACAAGAAAAAAACTTACAAAAAGCACCCTGTCTGGTTACAGAACAGCTATAAAATATTTCGAGGATTACTTGAGGAAAAAGAAACTTTCACCTCATCCCAGTATGATAACTGATAAAGTCCTTAATGGCTACTATACTTTCATCAAAGGCAGTCATAACTATAAAACAAAACTGCATACCAAAATTAAGGGATTCATTAAATACGTATCAGAGGAAAAGCAAATCAGTGTAGACCCCTCATTCAAGAAATCAATGTTCACCGAAGAATATGATAATCAAGCACCAAAGGATAACGATATTGCCCTTACAGAGAAAGAAGTTAAAAAACTCATTCTACTCCGTAATAGATTGAAGACTGGTGAAATAAAAATAGAATCGAATATTCAATCAAATAAAATACCTGTAGAACTACAACTTCGTAATTTCAATTTAAAAGAAGAAAACTTGATTAAATCTCTTGATTGTTTTTTACTGATGATTAGTACTGGGCAGTACCATTCTGACATTATGAAAACTCAATTACAATTTTCAAGCAATGGTAAAACTAATCATGTAAAATACCGTAGAGCAAAAAATGGTAGTCTATGTAAAGCCATCCCTCTTCAAGATGACGAGGTATTCATCGGCAAACAAATCATTGAACAATACAAAATTATAAACGGCTCAAATTTTCCCTTAAACCTATCATTAACACATTTCGATAAACACCTTGGAAGAATTGGTGAGATGGCAGGAATAGGCTTTAAAGTGACAAATAAGATGGCTCGTAAGACCTTTGCAAGCATATACTATTTTCGTAGGGAACTCCCAGTACATTTTGTGCAAATATTACTTGGTCATAAAAACGTGAAAGATACATCTCATTATCTTCGGATTGCTGATGATGATATTGCTGATGAAATAATAAGGCGGTTGGAATTGAAAAAATAACATAGAAAAAAACTGCCAGAAAAAATTGACCCAGCATTCAACAAACCTATCATCATGTATTCAGGGTTTCCAATTTTTCCCCAGAATTTTTATAAAAAATTATAAAAAGCAGTACTTCTTGGTCTCTGGAAAACCTAAGTTTTGTAAATGCCTGTATATCTGCCTCGTGTAGCACCCTGCGCTCCACAGACCCATGGGTGGGGGAGATATGGGAGGGGGAGATACCCACCCGCCCTATCATTTCCACTTTCTATTGTCTGCCAGTATTTATATGAAAGCAGACCAATGAAACCAGACACCCAATCTCAATCCAGACCCCATGTTTTAAACAATGCATTAGGCTTTCAAAGACTTAAAGGTTTCTTCATACTTGACTTCTTGCCTTTCATGACGAGGTTTAAAATGGCTACTGTTCTTGACACCTATGTTTTACTTGAGTTTAAGGAAGATTTTAAAATAGATTATCGAACTGTAATGTTCTGGCATGCCAGTCTCAAGAACGAATTTTTAAAAATTATTGTTTACGATATCTATAACAAAGTCCTTATCACGAAACTTCATAACATCGAAACCGAAGACCAAGATTTCACCGATTGGTTTCTTATCGATACAGATATTTTTAAAAATGAGATGTTGTAGTCCCGTCATTAATTACCGTAATAACAACACAGAGCCAAATAGAGAGCAAATAAAGGATTCAAATGAAAGCAGATGCCAAGAACGGACAGAGTTGTAACGATGGTTTATTAACTCTATTAGACCAGTTAGAATCAGAGTCACTTGATGATATTGTCCTTATAGATTCTCCTGATTTCTTCTCAACCCAATACATCAATGTCACAATCGACTATCCAGATTTGCTGGAATTCGATTTCTAATTCAGCATCACCAAATCAACCTCAGTTTATTTTATATTACCTAATTATTAATTAACTTCGTTGACAATCAGGTTAATATGGAAGAAGACAATATTCAAATCACTGAGCTCTTTGGTGCAAAGTGTGGCAAAGATTGGAGCAGATTCTTTATAGGCACTATTCGAAGAGAAACCGATGCCACTGGGAATCAAGTAGTATACGGCAATATTAAGGTCTTAGATGGCTATATAGCCGCTCAGGCAGTCAATCAGGATGTGTTAGGGTCACGGCTGGATGAACTGGTAAAAATGGTTCTTGATTATGGTTTACATTCGGATGCTGGTGTAACATCAAAAATTGCGGACATGAATTGTTTTCTAAACTGAACCACTTCAAATTATAATGCATAGTGAAAGGTTCTGCAAATTGAAGAAAAATCAAGTTTGAATGAATAGGTCAGAAAAAGTAAAAACGATAAAAGAGATTGGTGACCAACTTAAGAATGAAGAATGGGGACTAATCGACCTTACACTTAGACAGTTTGAATTTCCAACCTCGGACTCATTCAATGGTGAAAAATTTGATTACATTATGGGTAGCCTTGAGAATGCTGAGGATGATAATCTCTCAGAACTTGCCGCTCACTTAAATATTAATGAGATTGATTCTTTGGAATCAGAATTAGAACCTGACTTCTGGAAAAGTGGATATTTACGACTATTTATTTCTCATTTAGCAACGAATAAAAAAAGAGCCAAAGAATTAAAAAATTATCTGGAAAAATATTCAATTTCTGGATTTGTTGCTCATTCAGATATCGAACCGACAAAAGAATGGCAAAATGAAATTGAGATTGCACTCAGGACATGCGATGCAATGGTGGCTTTAATGGTAAAAGGATTTCATAAGAGTAACTGGACTGACCAAGAAATTGGACTCGCTTTGGGTAGAGATTTATTAATAATTCCAGTAAGAATGGGAGAAGACCCTTATGGATTTATTGGTAAATTTCAAGCAATAAGTTATACAGATGTACCAACTCTAACAGAAACAATCTTCCATTCTGTATTAAAAAACAAAAAAACTAATAAAAAGATTGCAAACTCGTTACTGTATAAATTTGAGAATTCTGACACATTTGCCGAGGCTAAATATAATGTAGGACTTATTGAGCAGATAGAATATTGGGACAAAAAACTTATCAGACGACTAAAAAAAGTAAAGGAAAACAATTCGCAGATTTCTTATTCATTTGGTGTTCCAGAACGCATAAAAAGTCTTCTTGTAAGAATAGAAAAAGGGAAATAAGGCACATAATCGAGTAGACGACTGACGTTCGATTATTCACCAGTGCACTTCTCTCATCATTGTACGGATGTGTCTTGTATAAAGCGGTTCGTTAAGTTGTGGGGGAACTTTCTTGAAATACTTAATTTTGGAATAACTCTCCGCAAACGGCAAATAAGAATACATGGAAAATGGCAACAACAATTCGCAACTTATAGTGGCATAAATTTCACTAATTATCGTAATGGTAGTAATATTCCTGCTGGATGGTTTGCTGCCTGTCCATATAAAGATGGGAGATTCAATTAAATCATCATCAGAAATGGACAGATTGATAAATAAAATTGATTTCTTGTATTAATAAAAATCTCGATAAACTTGTAAATATGGCTGCATTGACCCATTATTTAAGATGTGACTTTAGGGCAGTTAGTTTGGAAGTGACAATTAATGGTTTGATTGATACAATTGAAGTCCTAAAGAAACAAATCAATGAAATACATTGGTATGATGGTGATTGGTTTATGGAAGAGAGCGAGCCTATTTATGGATTAGCATTCATTGCTTTTCAAAATTACATCAACGGAAGCATAAAGGATTATAGTAACAGCATTAGTAATAAAATACGATTTTATAAACTGGGACAAAAAGCAGATGGCTTCTCAAAATCAAAAATTGAGCTCGTAATTGGACTTGCAAATTATTCTAAACATAAAGACGAAGGAAAACTTCACAAAGGAACACAAGAAGTATTAGATTGTTTCAATTTGAATTATAAGGAAATTTCTTTCCTTAACAACTCAGCAATTTTCCAAGGTCTTACAATACTCAATAACGATTGGGATTTAAGGCAAATAAAAAAGGTTGTTACTGACTGGCGAGAATTACTTTGGACTGAAAAAGATGCTATTATGCCATAAAAATATTAATTGATGAATTTTGTCCAGAAAGAAGGTCAGTGGTATGTGTTGATTTATATGGAGAGATGAAATTGAAATTCATAAATTTGCTGAGATGATTTCATAAATACCCATAATAATGACAGAACAAGAATATCTGAACCTGATTGAGGAATCAATAAAAGAAATCAATTTAATTGACTTCGAGAAAAATGGGGCATATGAGGAAGTCGTTAACGCTTTCAGAAAAATTCCTAAGCTCCCGATTATTTTGTTCAAGTTGCCCAAAGACTATAGCATATATCGTGCTCGAATCAATTCTGGTAATGTTCTATTTACTAAGGTTTCCGAAATATCTGCTCCTGAAGAAAAGAATGTAAAGAAGTATGGACGAGCAAATCAGCCATCGCAAGTAGTTTTTTATGGTTCAGAGACCCGACCTGTTGCTTACCTTGAATTTGTCACATATTTGGCAGAGACAACTCCAATTGGTGAAGAAGCCATGATTACTGTTGGTGCTTGGACATTATTAAAAGAATTACAACTGGTTTTGGTATTTAATCCTTCTTTAGCTCGTGACAACGAATACAATAAGTATCATGGAGAAGCATTTGATGATTTTATTAGGAAAATGCCAGTAGAATTTAAAAAAGGTACAATCAGGTTTTTTGAATTCATTGGTGAGGAATATGCTAAGTTGAGCGACAAGAATGAAGCAACCTATAAAATAACATGTGCATATTCAAATATTGTTTATTGTCAGAAGGACTATGATGGCTTAATATACCCAAGCGTTCAATTTAGTGGAGAGGGGTTCAATGTTGCGTTGAAAAAGGATACCATAACTAAAAAAAATATTCAATTAGACTCAGTGATGGTTGACAAGTTCATTGCAACTCAGCAAGAGAATGGCAAGCATGATTTTCGCAATAATGCAAGCAAACATGCCCAAAACATTGCTGAGACAGATATTGAATGGGAAGATGCATGGAAGACTTTTTAGGAACTAAGATATTGATAAACACTGCCTCGACTAATCTTTAATTCTTTGGCAATGGCAACAATGCTAATACCATCATTCTTCATTTTTTTTATGCTGCTTACTTTCGATTCATCAAGTGTAGGACGACCACCAACTCTGCCCTGCTGACGAGACCGTTCCAGACCAGCCTTTACACGTTCACTAATTCGAATACGTTCTTGTTTTGCCAGTGTTGATAGCAGGGCAATAATCACATCCTTGAAGATGCCAGATGAATCAATGTATTGTTCTGTGTAACTTTTATATGCTACGCCATAATCATCCAACATTTGAAGGTAATGGATAGTCTGGCGTGTGCCTTCACGGGTGAGTCGGTCGAGAGCGTAGAAGAAAAGCATATCGTATTTGCGTTTTGATGCGTCTTTCATCATTCGATTGAATTCTGGTCGGTTAGGTGAGCCACCAGAAACGACATCAATGTATTCATCATGAATTTCATAGTTCATTTTCTGGCAGTAATCCCGCAAGATTATTAGCTGGTTATCGTTATCCGATGTTTCTTTCGAGACCCTTGAGTATATAGCGACTTTCATGGTTATGCTTTTAGTGTTTAAAAAACGGATGTTATTTGGACAGTGATTTTTGATTTCTGAAACCCCTGAAAACAGGACGTTTTTTGTGTTGGATTTTACAAGGGTTTTTTGAACAGTCCATTTGAGTTCAATAATATTAATTTCTGGAGAATATGTAGTACCGAAATCTTCTATCCATGAATCTGTGCCATTCAGGAAACTTCACAAAATGCGTGGATTTCTTATTGCCTTCTTTAAAAGTCAATACCAAGTAATTGTCAAGACTATCTGGAAGGTCTACGCTGAAGTGACTTTGATATATTCTATTCGGCTTTTTCATAATTTACCCATTTGTATGGGCAAATATAATAAATTATTCTAATTCTACCCTCTTGAATGGGTAATTTATTATCTTTACAAGAAAAACAAGATGTTGAGAGCCGACCAGTTGTCAAAAGAGCAGCAAACTGTTTTAGTAGAGTTTGGGAAAGAATTAAAAAGACTTAGAAAGAACAGGAAGAAGAGCTACCCTGATATGGCTAAGTTATTAGGTCTTTCAAAGAACACATATTATCTAATGGAAGCAGGTACTCTCAATTTTCAGTTCTCCACTTATCTACAAGTTCTGAATTACTACGGCATATCCGAGATTGAACTACTAAAGCATGTCGAGTAATCCTAAAATCCGCTAATTTTTTCATAAACCGAGGTCGCTCAATGCCGTGTTGGGACTACTTTTCCTCCTGTATGCCTTAAAAATCGTAAAAATTAGCGTTGCATTGCCCTATTTACGGCATTTATTTAGTCGTTATTTCCCGTATTAAACCCATATCTGGTATATATTAAATTGATATAAGGTGTTCCATTATGCCCAATTTATTTGGCAAGTATTTATATAAAAAGAATCAAATGAAAGCCAAAGAAATTCAAGAACACAACTCGGAGAGACTACGAGCCATTACAGCGTTTCTGAAGGAATATAGACTTAGTAATGGATGTAGCCAACTTGAAGTCAGCGACTCCGCTAATCTAAGCCGTAACACTATTGTTCGCATGGAATCCGATTGTCCCGTGAATCTAACTCTTCTTACAGTTTTTGAGATTGCTGACGCATTGGAAGTAGATGTTAATCAGATTTTCCTTGAGATTGAATAGTTCATGGTGTTCTACTTTCTATTCACTTATTATTGGAAATGAGTTATTCCTTTATTTCTGACTTCAGTAGTAATTCTATGGTATCATCTGGATTCTCTATCATTTCCTGTCTTATTTGAGGTATCTCTTTAAAGTGATAACATATATCATCCCGATACATTAGACAAGAATTAAGTCCCCTCATATCTACCATCTTACCAAAAAAGACATTCATTAGGTAAACCAAGACCTTCTCGAAGTCTATAATCTTCATATACTTGTTTGGGTATTGTTTAGCATAATTATTATAAAGGTTCTTTACCTTGTCTAATTTCTCTGGTAAGAAGTACTTGGATGAGTTATAAATTTCAAGTTGTTTCGCATATCTCTCATCAGGTTCAATTGGTAATGGTTCTGGTTCAACAATTGGATGTGGTATTTCTTCAACAATTGGCATAGTCTCATCGTCCATTGGAAGTATGTCGGAGTTTTCATCACCAGTTGATAATAATAATTCTTTGTCCACATTCTCGACCTCTCCTTTTGGATGGTGATGCGAAGGAGCAAGCTCCGAAGGTGCGGCTTGCGACTGAAGCTCATCACCATCCAAAACCAAATCAATACCCATGTTGCCTTTAGTATTATCATTGGAGTGTGACTGCTCCGTGCTCCCGCTTTTAGCGGGCACGGGCAGCACACGGGTATTATATAGTATTATAGGACTTGTATCATTTTCACTATCAACACCTTCCAAAGGTTTTTTGCAAGGATTCTTTACTAAAGTGGTTAAGTTTTCTTTACCCGATAGTAAAGTTTTCTTTACCTCAGTGGTTAAGTTTTCCTTACCATCCTGTATTGTTTCCTCTGATTTAGTTGGTGAAGTTTTCTTTACCTCAGTGGTTAAGTTTTCTTTTTCATTAAGATATCCCATTCGATATTTTTTCATTTCCTCTGGGATTATGACTTCGATAATATCATCAGTGATTTTTACAACACCTGACTCAATTAGTCTGTCAAATGACTTATCAATGGATGGTTGGGTTTTCCCTAAGTATTTGATGCAATTCTTAGTTGTAATGATTCTATAATCCTTGTGCATCATAATGTATATCAACAACCTTAATTCAGCGTCTTTGATATCAGGATTCAAAAAAAATGCGTTTGGTATCTGGGTGAAGTTCCCTTCCTGTTTCATAACTGGCTTCTTCAATCTTCTGCCAGAATATTTACCTTTCTTTCGTGCCATTATATTACTTCCAAATTATTATCAGTTGTATTGTTCGTTGAAAGAATGGAAGTATCTGGTTTGGCATCCCTATTGATTGGAAAATGCCTTACCCTTGAAGCATCACTTGCTTTTAAGATAATGTCTGATGCTGGAATAACAACGCAATTTGCCTTATAATGCTCTCCACGCAATTCTGCTTCAGTGACCTGAATTCTGATTACCTTTTTGCGTTTCATGTACCATATAGCTTCAATGCTGCCGTTTTTTACCCAGCATTCTTCTATCTGATAGCCAATTGCTTTTAGAGTTGCAAGTCTTGTTTCAATCCAGTGTGTATTATTGATGGTGTCACGAATTTCAAACAGCACATCATCTAATGTTCTCTGGATGCAAGTGTTGATTAAATTCTGGGTAGATTTCTCTACTGAAATCTTACTTAAAGTCTTCATGGGTCATAAGTGTTAAATAATATAATTTTTGCTCATAAGCGTTCTTAGCAATGGTTACAGGGAGCAACACCTATGATAAATCTCCCTGTAACCTTAATTGAATGATTCAATTATATATAAATACTCGTTGTCCTCATAAATGGTTAAAAACAATAATTAATCCTTAGCTAAATCTTCAATTATTTCTGAAATATTATCGTTTGCATCCCACGACTCCTGTATTAGGTTGACAAACACATCAAATTCAATAGGATTTAGCAACCTGATTTCCGCTTTAAAAGCATCAACATCACCTAAACGAAACTTTGATTTGCCTTCGTGGTCGATGTAATCAATTAGGCTTGCCAGTGGTGTTGAATCTCGGCTGTCTTCATAGTTAGGTATAACATCATTAAAGGCATGAAAAATGCATGATAATTGCTCTGAGTCTAAACGTTCTTTAAAAATATGTTTAACGTTATGATGAAGTAATTTGATGAACTGAAGTCTTTCATATATATCTTTGAATAAGTTATACAACTCCTGCCTCTCATCCTCTCCTTCCCATTTAATATAATTTGAGGGGTCATCTTCGCATTGAAAATATTCCACTAATCTTTCTATACTATATCTGCTCTGATTACGGGAATTCGGTTTACCAACCGTTTGTTTGATTTTTTTCATCAGTGAATAATTTACATATTCCATCTCAATGGATTCTGCTGTGCGGGTTTCAGTTCTGAACTGCTCCACCGCCTTTTTTACATTATTTGTCATAAGTTTTTCTATAAATAGTATTTTTTTAATTTTTATAATTTGATTAAAGATTACCATAATTAACCTTGTGCTCCCTTTGGAGTCTTTTATTAAACAAGACACATCTTTGGCATCTCACCAATATGGTGATTAAGCAACTGAATGATTATGTGTTGTTTATGATTTTGCTCGGATATCTATCCGTATTTTCGACTTCCTTTGTATCTCATTGAGGATATATTTTCATGCTTATTTTTTACAAATTCTTAACTCAGATTCCTTGCCAATAAAACATACCTTTTCCCTTTGCGCTTGACTCAATCCATGCACATCTCAACTCTCCAAGAACCGATTTATGATTTTAATTAAAAAAGACTGTCTTTATAGTCTTAGGAAATGTAACTATTGCTACCTGCCTGTGATAAGAGAATAAAGTCTTTAAAGAACTTATGCAAGATATTATTGCTCCACGATTTCCTCTGGTATTCTTGCGTTGTTTTTTGAATTATACGATAAAAATTAAAATATGTTACAATTTTTGAAACCTTTTTGCATAACTCCCGTTTAAGGCAGCTTTGAGCAAAACTATTGTATATTGAATGTCAGGATGTTTGACAGTATAAAATACTATTGATTCAATGGTCTACGCCCCTGAAACCCCATTAACAAAGGTCTCCACAAATCCCACAATCTTCTTTAGAATCCTGTCACCAATGGTCTTGCGCTGAAGCAAGGTAGGCTTATCACCTTCCAGTAACTCTAATATCTTATCCCTCATTGGTTCTTTTTCGGCATACAGATAGTGTTCAATAAGAGTCTGAGTTCTTGCCTTGCTTAGGTTCTCATCTGTTACGAGTTTCAGGAATGCCTTGTCTTGTTCCAAGTTCCAGAATTTTTCGAATTCCTGTGGGATGTCATCGGTGTTGCCTATGCTAACCATGTTCTCTTTGATGAATCTCTCGATGAGTTCTTTCTTTGAACGCAACTGGGTTTCGGTATTCAAAAGGTTCTGGATTTCCTTTTCGACCTGTTCCGCTTCTTTCTTCTGGTTTGCTTTGAGTCTGATAAGCAACTGAATAATGTAACTCACATTGATTTCATCTCTGTGAATCAGTTCGAGTTCGAAATCCACGTCATTCAAGATGCTGACCTTATCGGCTTCATGGCTTGACTTCACCTTGTCGTGCAGGTCAAGGTATTTGGACTTGTAGTTCTCAAATTCCTGTTCATCCATATAAACATCATCCCAACTGAAATCAGAGAAGCTGGTAAGGATATTTACTATTCTCATCAGGCTTCTAAACGCCTTAATGAATTCCAATTCATCGTCTTCGGTTTGCAAATCATTGACGCTATCTACAGTAGGCGCAATGCTTAGCATGTGTTTGTATGCTTGATTAAATGCATTGATGTAATCATCATATGGTTTTATTATGATTTCTTCAATGGCTTCTTTGTTGCTGAAAAGCGTTATGGCTTCGTCTGTGGCTTCTTTTAGATTACGAAATGCCACTATGTTTCCCTGAGACTTGAGGTCGTTGATAATTCGATTGGTTCGACTATATGACTGAATCAGACCGTGGTGCTTGAGGTTCTTATCTACATAAAGGGTGTTCAGTGCGGGACTGTCAAATCCAGTGAGGAACATATTCACAACAAGCAGAATATCAATCTTGCGTTCCTTGACCTTCTTGCTGATATCGTTGTAATAATTATAGAAGCTCTGGCTATCTCTTGTACTGAATGCGCTACCGAACATCTGGTTATAGTCCTGAATGAATTCATCAAGTCTCTCTCTGGTGTGAACATTGGCATACGATAATTTGGGTTCGGCTGCCATCGGGAGTTCTTCAGGAATAAAGCCATCGGCATCGGCATCATCTTCATTGCTGGTGTAACTGAAGATGGTGGCAATTCTCAGGTCGTGTTTGCCCTCGGTTTTCTTTAGTTTAAAGACTTCGTAGTACTTAATTAGGGTTGCAATACTACTTACCGCAAACATTGCTGTAAAGGTCTTGTTGTGGGTCTTTTTATTATGATATGCCAGTATGTAGTCAGTTATCTTTTCTATACGTTCTTCTGATTCCATAAGTTCTTCAACATCGATTGCCTCAACTTGGATATCGATATCATTAGCACTATTGCGGTCTCGGTATTTTCCAACGTATTCGATACTGAACTTTAACACGTTTTCATCTCGGATGGCATCAGTGATAACGTATTTATGAAGGCATTCTCCGAAAAGGTCTTTGGTGGTTCTCTTACCCAAAACATTCTTAACAGCGTTGTCAGCAAATATTGGTGTGCCAGTGAAACCAAACATCTGAATGTTTCGGAAATATTCAGTGATTCTTCCATGGGTCTCACCAAACTGACTGCGATGGCATTCATCAAAGATGAAAACTATTCTCTCATCTCGGACTTTCTCCATCTTCAGGAGATATTGTTTTTTGCTGATGGCAGTATTTAATTTCTGAATCGTTGTGACAATAAGTTTGGTGTCATCACCAAATTGTTTCACCAGTTGTCTGGTGTTATCAGTGCCATCAACACTGCCTTTGGAGAACGAATTAAATTCTTTGTTGGTCTGGTAATCAAGGTCTCTTCGGTCAACAACAAACACAATCTTCTTTACCTTTGGCATTCCCATCAAGACCTGAGCGGCTTTGAAACTCGTCAAGGTCTTTCCACTTCCCGTAGTGTGCCAGACATATCCATTCTTACGGCTATTCATAACCCTGTCCACAAGTGATTCCACAGCATAATACTGATAGGGTCTTAGCACCATCAAAATCTTATAGGTTTCGTTTAGCACCACATACTTGCAAATCATCTTTGAGATGTGGCAGGGTTCTAAAAAATCTGTGGTGAAACCGTTAAGAATGTTGGTTAAGCGTTTGTTTTGGACATCTGTCCAGAAGAAGGTCTGTTTGAAACTTTGTCTGCGGTTATTAGCATAGTATTTTGTGTTGACTCCGTTGCTGATAACGAAAATCTGAACATACTGGAACAAACCATAACCAGCACCAAAACTATGACGTTGATATCGATTAATCTGGTTAAACGCTTCCTTGAGTTCGAGTCCTTTGCGTTTCAATTCGATTTGAACCAGAGGCAAACCATTAACAAGCAAAGTTACATCATAGCGGTTCTTATACTTGCCTTCCACGCTGACTTGATGGGTAACCTGATATTGATTTTGACACCAGTGATTGGTATTGATAAACTCAAAGTAAAGGTTATCTCCGTTATCCCTTTGAATATGTTGTTTTGCTCTGAGGGTCTTGGCTTTCTCGAAAACAGAACCCTTACTCAATATATTTAATACCCTGTCGAACTCCGCATCACTGAATACGATATCGTTGTGTTTCTCAAGTTGTGTCTTGAGGTTGGTTATGACCTCAGTTTCATTCTTGAGATGCACCAATCCATATCCGAGTTCAGTTAGTTGCTGAACCAGTTTTTCTTCTAATATTAATTCTGGTTGACGTGACATTTATCTGTTAAAATATCGTTTAAACTCATTTTTATAATAAGATGCCGTTTTTTCGTCTCCTGAAAGCATATCCATAAAAAGCCTGTAAAACATTTGTGCGGATGTCATTATCCCTTCTTCATTTATAACTTCTTCAGAATCAAAATCTGGATTGGTTGGAATTTCTATATTCAGTATCCACCATTTTTCAATTTTAATACGTAGTTCAATTAGTTTGGCAAATTTACTGGGCAATTCTTCTGGAAGTCCTTCAAATAATAAATCCATAAGTTCATGCGAAAGTTTATTTCGGTATTGCCTTAATTCATCATATAATCTTATATCATTTTGATTAGTAGCACCCATTTCTTCAAGCCATAACAGACTTGCTTTTACAGGACTTTTATTTTTTGCGGTAACATGTGACTTATACTTTGAATCGAATATGTACTCACCATCTACAAAGCCATTATTGAAGAAAAATTTAACTTCCTGAATTACATAATCTTTAAAAGATTCAAATGAAGCAATATAGAGAGATGAGAGCATTAAATTCCCTTTTAAGTTTTCTGGGTCAAGAAACTTTAACCATTTATCTATATTGTCATTTGCATTCATTTTCAAACAAACATTTTTTGAAGCAGTCCTTTCTTCCAAAGTTCTGCTTTTTCTATTTGGGTTTGGGTATGGAGAATTTTATCATCAATGGATGATAGGAAATCAGCGATTTTTGTTTGCTCTGGCAAAGCAGGAAGATTTATTCTGATTCCAAGAAATATGTCCATGCTCAAATTTCTCCGTACAACACTTGCCCCTTGTTCAGATGCTTGTTCATATTCAAACATCATTTCGGGAATAGTAAGATAATACTTACAATACTGTGCAGTTGTAAACTCTCTATTAAATGAAAATATTTTATAAGATGGAGACACAATACCTATCTCAAATTCAGTGTTAACATTAATATTGCCAAGCCATAAATTCTGAGGACTAAATACTAATTGATTCAACCGCAATATTTTATACCCTGAATTATCTTTACTTGCAATATCTCGATTAAAATATTCATCTTGATTAAATATTCCCTTTGCTGTTGAAGAGAGTATGCGATGTTGGTTTGATATCGATGTTTTCTCAGAACTCTCAATTAATAAATCTTCCAACCTCTTTTTCTCCCACTTCGGAAACTCCTGCCCATTATCATCCCTGAACCTGATTTCCTGAGAGAAGATTTTTTGCATTACCCCTTTTTTGTAATGTTCCAGCAGGGTTTTCTTTCGTTTGAGTTGGGAAATCTTCTTGTCAATGGCGGTGAAAAAGGATGCGATTTTTTGTTGTTCAGGAAGGGTGGGCATAGAAATAGCAAATGCTTTTAAGTCACCTAAATCAAGTTTCCCAGCACCAATACCTGTTCCTGATACTATACTTAATAACTTATTCTCATTTGAATTAAGATAATAGAGAATATACTTTGAAGTTGATTTACTTTCAATTTTAATAGCCTTAACATCTTGATTAAATGCAACATCTTTTGTGGCTATACCGATTGGAATTTTATTAAAAAGCATACTTCCTCTTACCAATAATAGCAACGAACCTTTTTTAGCAAGCCGTGAACCACTTTTCAAACCATCCTGTGATATTTTCAACTTTGAGTCCCCATATTCATTACCACGCATGCTTGAAGCACTTATCCAAGGTATAGTGCCATTCCAAAATTGGTCATTTTTCTTTGATGGTGTCCCGCCTGAATACCAAGAAGAAATATCACCCAGTTTGACTCTCTCCCAATCATTATCAAAATTGGGAAATCTTATTGCAGGTATATTTATATTCCCCATCGTTGTCTTATATATAATATATTACCTTTTTTCGGTGCAAAGTTTGGATAATATTTGGTTCGGAATAAATCAAATGTATCTCCGCTCTTTTCAATCATGTCATGCTCCAACAAGTACATTAACGCTATTGACGGACTTCTTGACTCACCCAGACTGCAATAAATGAATACATTATTGTCTTTCTGTAAATGCTGGTGAATAAAGTCCAATGCAGGAGTAATCATCTCATCATTTACATATTTTGGGTCAACTCCATCAATCATATTCAAATAGATAGCATCAGGCTCTTGCTTGAATAAGTAGTATGGATTATCTGGATTACATCCTCTGCCCGTCCAGCCAACTACAGACTGATGGGTTACATATCCACTGGCTCTATTCAGAGCACATACTATTTTCATTCCTTTCTGAACAGCAAGTCGATATTCTTCTTTCGACCCAACATATAGATTTAGTTCACCAATTCTTACCATAATTAGAAGGGTGTTGGGATATTTAACTCATTACAAAAACCAGCAATGGTTTTATCAGTGGCTTTCATATCGGTTTCCAGCGTCTTTAATTCATCTGCGACCTCAACAATATCAACCTGTTCTTCTTCTTCAAATGTGTCAACATACCTCGGTATGTTCAGGTTATAATCATTCTCTCTTACCTCATCGAGACCAGCAACATAACTGTACTTATCAATGGTCTCCCTCTTTTCATAGGTTTCAATAATTCGGTCTACATCTGATTCTCTAAGATAATTCTGGGTTTTGACTTTTTCGAAGTGCTGACTGGCATCTATGAACAAGATATCATTAGGATTTTCCTTACATTTCTTAAACACCAGAATACAAGTTGGTATGCTTGTGCCATAAAATATATTTGCAGGAAGTCCGATAACGGCATCCAGCCAGTTCTTCTCTGCAATCAGGTACTTTCTTATATGTCCTTCTGCTCCACCTCTAAATAAGACTCCATGAGGCATCACAACAGCCATAGTGCCATTCTCTGCCAGATGATATAACATGTGCTGTATGAAGGCATAATCAGCCTTAGACTTGGGTGCAAGTCTGCCGTATTCACTGAAACGGTCATCTGTCATGAATAACTGATTGGCACTCCACTGAGCACTAAATGGTGGATTTGCCACCACGGCTTCGGCTTCAAGTTTATTATGTTGTGGATACTCAAGAGTATCTTCTAATTTCATATCAAACCTTGAGAAATGCACGTCATGCAAAATCATATTCATTCGGCAAAGGTTATACGTGGTTCGGTTCAGTTCCTGACCATAGAAGTTCAGGACTTCGCATTCACGTGACAATCTGAGCAGTAGTGACCCTGAACCAGCTGTTGGGTCATAGCCTGATTTGATTCTGGTTTTACCCAGTGTAACGACTCGTGCAAGAATCTTTGATACCTGTTGGGGCGTATAGAACTCTCCCGCCTTTTTACCAGCACCACTGGCGAACTGACCGATAAGGTATTCATAGGCATCTCCAAGAACATCAACTTCGGTGCTACCAAGTTGAAAATCTATTTTATCAAGATGCGATAGGACTTTAGCAATGATTTCATTTCTCTGGTCTACGGTCTTTCCTAATTTGGTGCTGTTTAAATCGAGGTCTTCAAACAGGTGGTCAAAGTCTTCTTCGCTTTCAGTTCCCATTGTGCTGTTCTCGATACTTGTAAGAATGGCATCAAGGTCTTCAATGATGAAATTACTTTCTGATTTTCCGTTGCCGTTACCACGCTTGGCAATCTGACTGAATAGTTCCGATGGCTTGAGAAAGTAACCAAGTTTTTCCAGTGATTCTTCTCTGATGGCTTCAAGATATTCTTTGCCTTTAGTGCTATCTTCTTTGATATCCAGATAAACAATCTTGTCTTCCTTGAGAATCTCATCGGCATAGATTTTCATCTTTTCAGACAAGTACTTGTAAAAAATGAATCCCAGAATGTAATCACGGAATTCATCGGCATCCATTTTACCTCTTAGGGTATTTGCTATATTCCAGAGTTGTTGTTCGAGTTGTCGTTTATGGTCTTCTGACATGTTAGTTTTTTGAATGTTAATCTATAAATAACACGCTCCCAATGAAGGAATTACCTCGCTCATCACACATCACTCAGGGGTTTCTTCTGGAAAGCAAATACAAGCATCTAAGGTATTCATTATGATTGGTTATTGCAATCATTAAATGTATTTGGAAAACCCATCTTAATGTTGAATTAACATGGATTGCTTAACTTTATAATGCATTCGACAAAATCAAGTCATATAATACTACACTACAAAATGAGACAGCAACATTTCGACACCTTTTTTGAAGCATTACTAACCAGTACAGAATCTATCAAGGAAAAGTACTTTCAACTTCCTGTTGCTTATGGAGAAGAGTATATTTATCGGGAAAGAGCCTATTGTTATGAACTGTACCACCAGATTAGAAACAACTTACCAGATAATTATCCATACTTGTTTAGTGGTGAAGTAAATAAAGCAGGTCATCCTGATGTTGCAGGTCATTGCGGTGGAATAATACCAGATTTTTTGGTTCATAATGCTGGTCATATGGGTGCTGAAGATAATTTGGTTATAATCGAGGTTAAAACTATTATTGGTGCAGATATTTCAACAGAAGGAACAGGTTTTCTAAAAGATATTGATACAATTAATTGTATGACCTCAATGCCCAATGGATACTTCAAAGGAATTCTTCTTGTGTATGGTTTTGATAACAATGAGAAAAAGAGAAAAATAAAAGAATTTTATAGAGAACGATGCAATCCTGAAAATGTGTTATTGCTTTTCCATAATAATCCATTAGAAAAAGCCATTGTCCCATTGTAAATGAACTTTATCACTGAGTTTGAAAATGAAAAATATGTATTCTATTACTTCTTTTAAGTAATTTATTATTATTTTTGGAGTAAAATATTACTTATATGGCTGCCTCAGATATAAAACAGAATTTCGCAAAGATTTTTCAATCCTTGCAAGACAAAGACATGAATGTAACCCATATTGCCAAAACAATGGGTTATACTACAACCGCACAAATTCATAGTGCATTGAAAGGTGATAGCCTTTTATCTACAAAGGCAGCCATTGCTCTTATTGACAATTTCAAAGTAAATCCAACATATTTGTTTTTGGGCAAAGGAGAGATGTTCCTCACCGATGAATCTGAATTAGAAACACTGAAAAAGGAACACTCCGAACTGGAAAGAAAGTTTTTTGGACTACAGGATGACTTTTTTAAAAGTCAGAAGGAACTTGAAATTGCTGTAAGACGATACAATAAACTAATTGACATTATCCCTATCGCTGGCGATAAAACACAAAAATCTGATAAAAAAGAAGATATTACTGATAAAGAATCATAGTTCTTTGAATGCGATAATAAAGTAAATTGTTACTCTTTTCTAATTGAAGTGGATGAAAAAGTAAATAATTACTTTCCATAACTTGTCCCAACTGTCCCAAAATTTGTCCCACAACAAAAAAGACCCCGCATCAAATGCGAGGTCTGTCATGGGTAGAGGTCGGTGGCGGATTCGAA
>Ga0307990_1001160_pt1 | contig 22490 bp, 24 predicted proteins | sample EllFjometagen129_FD_203168 | JGI IMG/M metagenome (GOLD analysis project Ga0307990, IMG submission 203168) | Marine microbial communities from Ellis Fjord, Antarctic Ocean - #129 | ecosystem: Environmental > Aquatic > Marine > Unclassified | place: Southern Ocean | collected 2014-10-08
CGCGCCACCACCTGCCGCATGTCAATACATATCACACGCACCTGATGGAAGACAGAAAGTATCTACCGCTACCACTTCGCCCACGCGAGCGGGAGGCGGGAAAGATCATCGCTGCGTTCTGTAACCGGTGCACGCTTATCACGGCTCCGTCAACCCCATTTAGGGAAGAGCTACTGAGTTACGGCGTGCATCGTCCTATCCGCGTCTTCCCGTTTGGGGTGAAGCTCTCGCTTTTCAGGCAGCCCTCAACGTGGGATCCTCGCGCTGAATTGAACATCCCGCAGAGGGCGAAGATGTTCCTTTACGCGGGGAGGTTGGCCATGGAGAAGAATCTCCCCTTTTTGATTCGCGCTTACGCACAGATACATGTGCAGGATCCAACGTCTGTGCTTGTACTGGCCGGTGACGGCCCGCTGCGCGAAAAGACACAAGAGCAGGTAAAGGAGATGGGGTTTGCTGACGCAGTTCGTTTCACCGGTTTTCTCGATCACCCTCGGCTAGTGGATTTGTACAAGGCGGCCGACTTGTTCCTTTTTGCCTCTAAGACAGAGACACAGGGATTGGTGCTTAACGAGGCGATGGCGGCGGGGACACCGGCGATCGCGATTGGTGCTCTGGGTGTGCTCGACGCAGTGCAAGACGGCATAAATGGTGTTCTTGTGCCTGAAGATGAGGACGTATTTGTTGAACAGACGCTCGCGCTTGTAAACGATGAGAAACGGCACGCTCTATTACAACAGGGAGCGCTCGCGCGGGCCGAGGAGCTCTCTACACACAATTCCACTCTGCGCCTCCTCGAAGTATTCGATGAGTGCCTAAATGGCTCCCCGAACTAGCTGCAACAGTATACTGTCTTCATGACGACTCTCTGCTTGTCTTATCAGATTGTTACGATCTTTCCCGACTTCATCATCAATTCAGAAGCCTAATCAACAAATACAACCGCGCGACAGGCATCGTGTGAAGAATGGCTCCTGACACAAACACAGGGAGGAGAGAACATCTTCTCCTCCCTGTGTAACAGATCAGTAAGTGTTAGCTGTTCGGTGGGGGTTGAATGTGCCCGGCATCCATGAGGATCTTCGTCTCGGCCTGCGCGTGACGGATCTTTGTCTCCGCTTCCTGCCGCAGCTCATCCTCCGATCCCCACGCCAATTATTCCGGGAGGACACGGCTTCCCAGCACAGTCAACGACGTGGTCGACGACGAACATCTTAACTCCGGTGAGCCCTGCTCCTGGCGGAAGCATCTTCAGGGCAGAGCAGTTCTCACTTCCACCACCCTTGGGAAGAACATGGATTATACAGCGATCACCATCGATCAGGTCCCACGTGATGTGGGGGATGTACTCACCCACGTTGTCTCCCGGGTTCTCCCCGCTGAATGGATGTACTGTGTTTGGGCGGAGGGGGATCTCCTGCGTCGCCTGGGCAACAGCATCGACGATCAGAGCGCGCAGAGAAGAAAGACCGGGAAAGTTGACACCTACACGGACGATGAACGTCTATATCCCCGTATCTTGACACATGGGGATGGAACCTTGCCGCGAGATCTCCGCGTTTTTCTGGATCGTCTCCAGCTGCACCCGTGCCAAGCCCTGTTCCGCTTCCTTGGCCAGTGCGAGGGCGGCGACAACATCACGAGGAAGTATTGTCTCTGCCCTACGGATTGCCTCCACAAGCCCGAGCCTGATCTCACCGTACTCCATTCCAGCCCTCCCATCTCAGAGCATTAGCGTAGCTGCCCGGTCCCGCGATGGCAAGGCACAGTGCTGCTAGCTGGCCTTCAGGTGATGTCTCCCGTGATCATCCCTGGCAACGGGCCGGCCCCTTGCCACAGGGAACGCACTGATCTACACGAAAGCCGGAAACGTGGAACGAGAAACGTCAACGCCTTGCGCATGATCTTCACCTCCGATAGATGCGAACTTCGTCAGTTGCATTTCTTGTGTCGATGATCCACAGATCGCCCTGTCGTGTGACGTCTAGTTGCCGATCGCCTACAGCCTGCGCGCGAACAGGGCTCCTCGACAGGACTGCCAGTGACGGGGTCTCAGTTGTTGGTCTGACGTGCCAACCATCGTTCCACCCCACTCTGGAAAGGAGACCGTTCGGCATAGGGACGAACATGTTGGCCAGTCCCAAGACGCCGATTCACTCTCTCTCCGGTACGAGAACATAGTAGGCGAGTCTCCCCGGACCGAGGCTTCCACGGATCTCTGGCATGACTTCACGTGAGAATTCATCCCAAACGAGGTATTCCCCAGCAAGCGGCGGTTCCATGGCGTACGGCAGTTCCTCATCGCTCGTGTTCAACAACAGTAGATATCCCCATTTGAACGCTCCCGCGTTGTGTTCGGTGAAGAACGCCTGCACCTCTTCGTTTATCGTCTCCATCAGCGGGTACGGCGGATGGTCGGGCTGCGCCAGTGTCCCGTCCGGGAGCAATAGTCGATCGATCAGGTCAGGATCGACCATCTCTGGCCCATCTCCTATCCCCACCGGACCGCAAGAGAGTGCGCGCAGCACCGCCTCTTCCTCTGGATGATCACCGCCCAAGCCAGGATGAGGGCGCGTTAGAAAGAGGTCGTGGAACGGGAGCATCCCCAGTGAATAGAGGACCATTCCCATCAGCAGGTTTTGCCTGTGAAGCTCAGATGGCTCGATGAACCCTTCAAGGAAGTCCGGGTGCCCGTGCTCTGCCAGCGTGTGCAACGCCTCGTCCTGCATGAACAGAAAGTCGGTATGCGTACGTCCCGAGACAACGTTCGGTAACTGTGTCGAAGCTAGGTTCATCCCCATCGTCTGCATGCACATGAGGACATTCACCCCTTCATCGGCGAACGCCTCCGTCATGCCGGAGAACCAGTCCTCCGCTGCCTGCGGATCCTCGCGCAGCTTGGGCGTGAGGTATTGCTGCGTACGCAGCCAGTCGTGCCATGCGACGATCCCGCGTTGTGATGCAATCTCCCGTGCTACCTGATGGTAAAACGATGGATCGGCTCCGTCCGCGTGGTAGGCGTTCTTAGCGCTCAAGGAAGAGAGGTGGAGGACAGTTGACAGCTTTGCCTTGTCGGCAAGTGGTGCGATGCCGCGCGGGTATTTCTCCACGTCCGGAACGTACTGAATCGCTTGCCCGATCTGCTCGTACGGATACCACAGATCCAGTCCAAGATATTCAATAGGGATGTCGTGCTCCTTCAGGTCAGCGATGACCTCTTGTAGCGAGGCCTCATCCAGCCGATGGATCGGTTCTGTGTAGTAGCTTCCATAAGCGTTCCACCAACCAAGCTTGGAGAAGATGGGATGGGAATCTGGATATAGGCGGTTCTTCCCGCTACGAGCAAGGAGAATGTCGCCGAGGTTTAGAAGCGCGTTCGGGACGTCATCTGCCATGGCAAAAAGTGTCTCTAACCGTGTCCCTGCCGGCAGATGGTCGACTGCTCCGTGCAGACCGCGGCCAACTCCGTTCTCCATCCTCACAAGCGGGCTTGTCAGGAAGAGGTTAGCTGGGGAGATGGCGAGTGCTCCCGTTTCGGAGAAGAGGACCAGCGGAGCGAACGCTTCTCTTGGCAGATCGCGCGGCCCGCGTCCGATCTTCGCCGTTGGCCAGTAGCCGCCGGGGTAATCATCGTTGATGCCGCCCAATCCGAACGTCGACAGGAAAAACGACATCTCTGCGGGGAACGTGAATGTTGGCACCAGCAGCGTTGCGTCCTCGAACGAATCCTCGCGTTTGAGATGATTGATCTCTCGCAGAAGTTCCCCTCTCATTAACAGAGATGTCTCGTAGAGCCAGAGAGAAAGAGAGAGGAACGGCGCGCCATCGAGTGTAAACTCGCGTTCCCATAGCTCGTAGCTACCACCCTCGTCTTCCCCGCGGGAACTGCCCCAGCTTCCACCGACGATCCCTTCTGAATCGCTCTTCCACTCCTTATCCTGTGACAGGCGAAGCCCGATCTGAGAGATCAAAGCCTTATTGTCAAGGTAGATCGCTGCTCGCCCGTCGTTTTCTATCTGTATGCGTGTGTTCACCTGAAAGTCCTTTCTGTTGGTAGTTGGAAGAATTCAGCGGCAATAATGGTGGCTGCGCCGATGAGAAACCCGTCTTCCCCTAGGAGTGCGGGGACGATCTCCAAATCCTTAGCGGCTTCAGCAAACGAGTGTTCCCGCACCTCTGTTTCAAAGGCGGGCCAGAAGAGATCGGACGACTCCATCCTCTCCCCTCCAAGGACGATCGCCTGTGGGTTGAGGACGTTGACTAGGTTTCTCGCCCCAATACCCAGGTAGTGCCCCATCTGCTCGAAGACATCCATCGCGTGTGCGTTTTGTTTGCGTGCCGCCTGTTCAAGTTGGTCTATGTCCGCGAATCCTAGCCGCAGTGCCTCTCGCTTGAGAAATTGGTCCGAGGCGAACACCTCCAGACACCCGCGTTCTCCACAGCGACAGCGCGGCCCGGAAGGATCGATCATCATGTGTCCCGCCTCTCCTGCGCCGCCGAACGCGCCGCGGTAGAGGGTCCCATCGACCACCACCCCGGCTCCAACTCCCTCTCCCACTGTGAGACAGACGAAGTTGCGGAACTCGGCGCCAGCGCCGTACCAGTGCTCAGCGAGGGTCAGCGCGTTCACGTCGTTCTCTAAGTGAATTGTGAGATTGAGGCGATCTGCCAACGGCTCTGCAAGCATGACATTCTGCCACCCGAGGATTGGAGAGTAGATATCGATGCCGTTGATCGTGTCCACGAACCCCGAGATGCTGATTCCAACGCCGAGGATGCGAGCATCGCTAAGATACTCCACCGTCTCCTCGACCATTGAGATGATTTCAGAAGGTTCAGGAGAGGGATCGAAATCCGTCTCGTAGCGAGCACACACCGCACCGGCCAGATTCACGCGCGCGGCACGCAGCCTCGTGCGTTCGATCTTCACGCCTATTGCTGAGGCGTAATCGGGATTGAACGATACAAGTGTGGGGGGACGGCCAGTGCTTGATTCCCTCTTGCCGCTCTCAGTGACGAGCCCTTCGTCGATCAGATCTCGAATTCGTTGTGTCAGAGCAGATGGGGCAAGGCCGGTGCGACGCGCGAGATCGGCACGTGACAACGGGCCGTCTGTTCGCAACAGATTCACGACGAGCCCACGGTTGTAGTCTCGTATAAGCCGCTGATCGCCCTTTGGTGCTTGCATTTCTTTCCCTAGTCGAGTTACTTTCTTCTAAGAATTAATTAACTCAATATAGCGCCTGCGCTAGCCTTTGTCAACACCGCCACGAGAACAACCGTGGTTCAGAAGGAGTTCATCCGCAGGGTTCCTCATCGTTTCGACGGGGAACGAACTCCTGACTGCAAATGACAAGACGCTCTTCTCTCGTCGGTTTGTTCTAACGTAACGTTGGAGACCCCAATGGAGTAAGACTCCGCGGGGCAGGCAAGCTCCAATGCTACGCAGGATTCGGCCTTTTGTAGCGTGTGCAGCTTGTCTGCCACGTCGAGGCGTAGCTCAGCCGGACAACCACAACGTTGGAGACAGCCTGTCTGGGATCCGGACGGGGCTCCAACACTACGTAGGATTCTGGTTTTCGTAGCGGGGCAGTTCATCTGCCACGTTGAGGCTACAAGCGATAGCGAGTTGCCCACGTGAACAGCGTCCACTAGACTGACCACTCAACCAACATCTCAAGCAGGCAAAGGGGATAATCGAGTGAATGATCTTCCGCAGTACACAATTAGGGAAAGCGCGCGAGCAAAGCACGTCATCATAAAGACGTCGCTTCGCGACGGCCTTGTCGTGGTTGTGCCAAAGGACTTTGCCCAGCGGCAGGTGCCGCAGATCCTTACAGGGAAGCGGGAGTGGATCGAACGGGCGCTTGCACGAATCGAGCAGAAGAAGGCAGTGCTGGGGGCAGATTCGGATGGTGCGCTCCCTGCGCGGATAAACCTGAATGCCATTAACGAGGAATGGCTGATAGACTATGAACAAGGCGTAGCATCACGGGTCACGCTCACGGTGCAGGGCGAGAGGCGTTTGCTCATCTCGGGTGACATTGGGGATCTCTCACTAGTCAGGACAGTCTTGCGTCGCTTTTTGATCAGTAAGGCAAAGGTGGATCTCATTGCGTGGCTGCGATTCCTTGCCGATGAACGCGGCTTTGTTGTCAACAAGGTTTCCGTAAGGCTCCAGAAGACGCGCTGGGGGACCTGCTCTTTCCATGGGGCGATCTCTCTCAACGCGAAGCTTCTCTTTCTCCCTCACGATCTTGTAGACTACGTCATGATCCACGAGCTTTGTCACAGCGTGCATCACAATCACTCGGCCAGCTTTTGGCGATTAGTGGAAGAACATATGCCGCAGGTGGAGACCATGAGGCGCAGGCTTCGCGATGATGCATGGCGCTTCATCCCTCCGTGGCTGGACGGAGTACAACTTTGATCACAATGAACAGGAGTAGCTCGCAAACAAGACTTACGAAATTCTGAAGTAGTGAGGGAGGTAGACAGTGCAGGCAGTGCTCTATGTGCTTTCGGGAGGCGTTGGGGTTGTGTTGGCGATTCACTTGGCGATGAACGGACAGGTGGGAGTGTTAATCGCCAATCCGCGGGTGGGGAACGCGATCTTCTGGATCGTTGGCACGGTAGCCGCAGTTCTGATCGGGCTGACGGGATTAACTGGAGGCAACTCCAGCCTACATCGGCTGTCCAGCGTTCCCTCCTACCTATATCTGGCTGGGGCGATCGGCGCCGTTCTCGTCTTCGTCATCGCGTGGCTCATCCCCCGTATCGGGGCTGGTCCGGCGATGGTGATGATGCTCACCGGGCAGGTGATCTGTGGGCTCATCATCTCACAGTACGGCTGGCTCGGTTCACCGGTGCAACCGATGAACGGATGGAACGCGCTTGGGGTTCTACTCCTGTTTGGTGGAGCGATCCTGACAGTGGTCGGACACTAGAAAGATCGCTTCACAACGCATCGCGTGTGTAGTATAGTTATCACAGAGATCACAGAGCCATAAAGTAGGAAGGTGGATTCAATTAGCGATGAAACAACATGCCATCTAGCTTGGCTTCGTTTCCAAATGCGGATAGACTGCTGCACAAGCCACGTCCTGTCAAGTGGTGTAGCGGTATTGCACCATCCTCTTGCTGATCAACCAGCCAGCTGTTCGACCAGCACCGGTTCTTCTCCTGTATCTAGCTCAGAGGTGCTGCTGTCACTGTCAGCAGTATCCTGAGCTTCCTCCAACGCGCTGAAGGATCAGTCTGTGGATAATCTGTCGAGCGATGCCGATAGCTTCATCGAGATCATCGTGGATGGCGGTTGATACCGATACAATAAGCATCTAATCAGCGATGTCGAGACGGTTTTCTAGCCACGCTTCGACATCGCCTAACACTTGATCGCGCTCGGGTTCGTTATACACCTCGTGGTACAGGCCGTCATAGATCTTGAGCGTCTTGTCGCTTGAGCCGATCGTATCGTAGAGCATGCGAGCGCCGTCTGGATCGACCAATCTGTCCGCACCGCCCTGCAGGATCATGATCGGCAGAGTCATTCGTGACGCCTTTGCTGTGACACGCTGCATAGTCTTCACCAGTTCGTAGGCGAGGCGCGCGGTCGTCTTCCCCGCGTAGACCAGCGGATCATCGATGTATGCGCGCACGACCGCTGGATCACGCGACACGCCTGTGGCATCAAGCCCCATTAGCCCGATGGTTGGGGCCAGTGTGGAAAGGAGCCTTGCGATGGCGATCGTCGAGCGTGAGACATTCTTTGGCACCACCACGCTCGGTCCGGAGAGGATCGCTCCAGTAAACGCGGATTGGTAATCGAGCAAAAGGGAAGCAGCGACCAGCGCTCCCATGCTGTGTCCTAACAGGAAGATCCGCCTACCAGGTTGCCACTTGCCGATCATAGCAAGGTAATTTCCCAGCACATCTGTGTAGTTGGCGAATTGCCTCACGTAGACCCGCCTACCGTCGGATCTGCCGTGCCCGAGGTGATCTAAGGAATAGACCGCGTAGCCAAGTGGGACGAAGCGACTCACCACGTTCATGTACCTGCCGCTGTGTTCGGCCAGTCCGTGTGAGATTAGGATCACCGCGCGCGGCTTGCTATCAGGCAACCAGTATTGATAGTAGATCCTCGCCCCACGCACTCCTGTGAAGAAGCCATCCTCGTGATTCATGCCTTCCATTCTCCGAATGCATCGAGCAATTCCTGCACGAGTTCGAAATATCTTCCAACGTGCACTCCGTCCATCAGCGCATGATGACCCTGAACATTGAGCGGCATCGAGATGCGCCCATCGTGCTCCTCGTGTTTTCCCCACGCAAAGCGGGGAATCGAATCGGGAGGGTCGAGCGGCACAGGGTGAATCATCGCCGTGAACGCAATCCATGGGAGCGAGGTCATAAACAGGAAATCATCCCGATCGGGCTCCGGCCACATGGAATCAGACTTGCGAGCCTGCTCGATGCGTTCCTTCGCGCCTGCGGCAAACTCCGCGAATTCCTCCGTGTAGCGCAGGGAGCAGAAGCGGAACTGATTGTTATCAGCAAGGATGGTGATCGATGGATACACAACCTCGTACTCCACAACGCTATCGCCCTCCATCCGCTGGCGGAAAGCAGGAATCGCATTCGCCGCGCGCGACAGCACGTACACTAGCCCGATGGTGAACGATGTCTTCTTATCTTTCGCGGTAGTGTGCAGAACGGTGACATCGACATTTGCCGTGATGCTGAAGTAAGGGAAGCCGAAATTACGGAACAACTCGTACGATTCTCGGCGTGGCCAGGTTTCGATATCGATACGTTTTCCACTCTTCTCTGCCATCACACGCCCCTCTGCGGTGGAAGCTTACGCCATGAAGTGGGTATCCATCAAAGAGAGCCGATTTTTGGCGGTATCGAGCAATGGATGAAGCTGCCGCACGTAACGGAATCCCTCTCGCAAAGGCGTGAAACAGTGATACGTAATGAGTGAAGGGCAAGAAGGAATGGCAAAAGCATTCTCTCGCGAGCCGCCGAGCACGGTATTTGGGAGGCAAGGAACAAGAGGCATGTTTTAGCTTCCCCAGCCGATGCTGGTAGAGAGGCCAAAGCTTAAGTGGTCTAAGAAAGGAGCTTCGCCATTTGCAGTCGCCGGCCAGCCATACACTCCAAACAGCGAAGCACCCGGTGTCAGAAGGGTAGGGATGGAGCCCTTGCTACGTGGGATGACAACTGATCAAGAAGTGAGCGAAAAGAACGCCACCAGCAAGTTCCTTAGCTCTCCTGAATCCCAGTGGGGATTACCCCTTCTTCTCTTCTCGGCGTAGGTACTCCAGAATTGCTTCGACTACTAGGTAATTGACCGAGCGGTCGCGCTTATTCCCTAGACGGATCAGCCGTTCGACTGGTTTCTCCTCCATCTTCTTCTGTGGGACATAGATCGACAGCTTATCGAGGATCTCCTTCTTCGCCATGTTGTTCACCCCCTTATCAGTTTCATCTGCTCTAGCATAGCATGTATGGCCTTGCCTGTCAAGCATAGAGAGTGGATGGTATGAGACGATGCTAAATAGCAAGAGGGGGTGCTTGCCCCATCGCGAAGCGGACGGATGCACAGGCGTACTACGTGCTGTCACATCACTAAGGGCTGTGTGTACTGGGCCACGCTGCAATCGATCGCGTCACTTCGCGTCCGAGGGATTCCTGGCATGGAGGGCGAGAATGTTGATTACGGAGTTCGTCACGTGAATCAGCAACACAGACGTCCTCCTTGGGAGCGTCCCACGTCCTGGCCCACTATTTGCTTTACCTGTACGGTCATGTGGTGATAGATGGTTTGTGACGAAAGTGCCAACCAGGGAAAGACGATGGTTGGAAAAATCAGGATGCATGTGTTTCGCGACGAACACGGAACTCACGTTGATAATGTGCCAAAGCTGGCTGAGTACGGTTAACCAAGGCACGGTTGGGCTAGTGCCTTCGATTTCGCAGCTTTGCTGTTTCATGGAAGCTTGCAACCTAGAGAGATGCTAATTCGATTTCCTGTTGTCGTGCTGTTTGTAGGTCTGCTGAGCGTCGTTCCCTCGGTGGGGGGAATGGACGTCATTCAGGTGGACAAGGGGCCCGCGATAACTGTTGAGCAGGCCTCAATTAGTACCTGCTGTTGGAAGACTTACATAAGCGAGACATATGGGTTTGAGATGAAGTACCCACAGGACCTCGCTGTGCAACAGGAAATCCCGCTGGCCGTCATTGAGGGGACTATGCTCAGACTCTCGCTGGCCGATCGCACGTATTACGATGGGACTAACCTAGTAGAGGCATCTCTGTTTGTTGGGGTTACGCCAGAGAAGGCGTATTCTTCAGAGCGGCTATGCGATGGGTTCCCAAACTTCTCCACGCGTGAAGACCCGGTAGAGACACGGGATATCTCTGGGGTGACCTTCTCGAAAGTCTCATCTTGGGAAGGAGCAGTGGGCCACCAGTACGGCGTGATCACGTATTCTGCCTTGCATGGAGGAAGCTGTTACACGCTTGCCTTGTTCATTCACTGCATCAACGTCCATGTCTTTGATCCGGGAACCATCTCCGAATTTGATAAGGCCGCGGTATTAAGGCTATTTGATCAGGTCATATCCACCTTCAGGTTTCGGAAGCTCGGCGGACAGCTGCTGTTATAGCCTGTGCGCCATGGGCGCGTTGCCTGCTACTCATGATGTTGCGCGACTAAGAGTTAATCACCGTTAGCATCTGAAAGAAAGGGGGTCTCATGTCCAAAACGATAATGCTGGTGATCGTGCTCGTTGTAGTCACGACCGTGTCTTGCCTTGCGGATCAGCTAGCTTGGAATTTGCGTGGAACTTGCGAAGAAGCGGCCAAGCGCATCAGCCGCAATTCGATTGTCCTATCATATTGTTCTAATTGTAGCAACGAGCATGTAGAGGTATGGCTGGTGAAGGGAATCATCGTTGCCCCAACGGCGGCGTACGACTTGTTTGAAGTGAATGTTTTCGGGATACGCTTGTACACGTCAAAGGAGCCATTCAGAGAGAAGGGGTACTCGGAGCCAGTCCAATATGAAGCCGTCACCGGACACGGGTTCTCGCGGTGGTTCATCGCGGGGATTGATCTGGCCTATGTCTATATCCCCACGAGTGAGGGAACGTTCCGGTGCCTTGGCAAGGTCATCGAGCGCGAGTGCATCATCAATGTAGATACAATTAGCCTTCCGCATCAACTTCTTGAACAAGTCAAGCGGCAGTTGGAAAGAGAAAACAAGAAGGAGATGCTAACCTGGCAATGAAGCTGCTGGGTTCCTCACGCAGCTTTCCCGTGTAGCGGCGCTTCTGGGGGTGTTAGACTCCCACATTAGCATGATCGCGAAGCGCTTTCATGAGACCATGCAATCCTAAGAATGAAGGTCTGCCCCCAGCTCTTCCTCGATTTCATCAGTTTCGATTTCACCTTAGAGTCATTGGAGGAAGTACAAGGGGGAAGAAGGGAAGGGTCCATTAGACACGCAAGATAGATGAGGCCGCGGGCAATCTCAGATGGGCTGTGTGAGCAGGAAGAGAAGGTCTCTCGATTCCCGATACTGAATGTGCTTCCTTCGAAGAAGGCAAGCTATTCACAACTGTCATCCGGCCCCGGAATTGTCTTCCCAAGGTAGTGAGAGAACTGCTCATTCAGCTGGCAACCTATTGTTTGTGTCTTCCGAAGCAATCGCCATCGATCTGCTTCGGTCAGACCATCACCGACAGCCGTCCAGCCTCGCGGAAAGCCAAGTTCCTCCTCTGCGTCTTCGATGACCTTGTTCAATGAACGAAAATACGCAGCGGTGAAGTACCATCGATCGTCCAATTGACACTTGAAATGGAGCATGCAATCGTAGACAAGATCAAGAAGCGTCACGAAGTACGTCTCGCAAATTGAAGAGACATCTTCGCTTGGCACATCACGCAGATCCTGCGTTGGCACGAAGTAATACCTCGTCTTGAGAACCCCATCCTCGTCCCTCCATCTGGAAGCTCCGCCGACAATTGTGTCGCCAATGTGGACTGAGATTCGGCGATACTGGTTGAAGAACTGACAGATCGGATCAGCTCTCAGGGCGTTCTGGTGTTCGTTGTACCAATCCGAGAACCCGGGGAGATCAGAAAGAACCGACTGCACTGCAAACGTGATACTCCTTGCAGAACTAGCAAACGCATCAAAGTAGCACTGCGCAGCAAAAGGATTCAAGGTAGACTTCGAAGCCTCGTGCAGAAGGAACCGTGCTTGCTGCACCTTGTACTCAAGTACGCTTACTGATCGTGACATTCATTCCCCCTCTGCAACCGCTTTGCGGGAATGGAAATCGTTGCCGCTTCACCCAACAGCCACCGTTGCAAGACCGAAATAGACCGCGCGCAGTCAGCCTTGAGTGCACATCCCCAGATCACACCTCTGCGCCATCCAAGACGACGAAGCTCAGCTAGCTGGCATGCGTCTCGCTCAACGTTGTCCCGAATCTTCTCTTCCCAGAACTCGCGATTCGTCTCAGGGAGCCTGGATGCCGGGCATCCTTGGTGTCCATGCCAGAAGCAGCCGTGAACGAAGATCACAGCCTTGTGCTTGGGGAGCACAATATCGGGGCGACCAGGTAGGCTTCTCACATTCTTGCGAAACCTGAAGCCGCGCTTGTGAAGCTCCGATCGAACCAGTCGCTCCAATTGCGTCTCGGAACCGCGTACGCGGGACATGGCACGGCTGCGCTGCTCGCGTGTCATGAAGTCGGTCATCGGTCACGTCCAGCCGTCGATCCTGTCCTGGGAACATGTACTAGCACGCTTGATTTCGTCGCAGGTCATCCCTGCTTTGTCTTGAGGCGCACCCACTCGGACTGAGTAAGGGCGACTCGGGAGATCTGGTTGCCGAAGAGCTCCGCTGCATGTTGCGCATGCTCGGTCTTCAGCTCCGCGATCCACTCAAATTGCCGCTTGTCAACATCCGAGAAGACGAAGGGTCCGTTGTCTTTCTGTGTTGCGCGAGCGTTCCGAAACGACGATACACAGATACATGACGTCGATGGCTTGTACTTCAGCCTGAGCACCTCACCAGTTGGATCGATTACACAGTGAGTGAAGTTCTCGTTCTGTTTCCTCTCCGAGAGCGCGCAGAACAAGAAGGTATCGCCGTTGCTATCCAGCCTGACACTGTCGCATAGGGGTTGAAGACAGAGCCGATAACGCTGCTTGCCGTCGAGCTCCTTCACGATAACGCCAAGGTGTAGCTTCCTCACTGAGGTTTCGTACATCATTCGCTGGCTCATGAGGGCTCCCAGTCGCTCCTGGATGTCTTCTCCTCCCATGTTCTTAAGAAGATACTTTGCTAGCTTTCTCTTTCGAGAATCGTCCTTCCAGATGCGAGTCCCATCTGCGTTGGATTGCACTAGACCTGAGATTTGAGAGCCAGTCTTCCCCTCATAGTCACCTTCTAGCTCAGGCCCGTTGCAGAGTACATCGAGCGCGAACTCCTGCGCATCTACACCTTGACCAATCGCCAGTGCAGGGTTTGTAGGCTCTAGCCATTCTCGTTTGCACCAATCTTCAATAATCTGTCGTATCTCTGACGCAGAGCCCAAAGCTGAATCTGCGAGTGTGTCTTCAAGGACAGCTCTCAACTCGTTGGACAGCAGATCAGGCACAGATTCAAAGGGTTCCTCTGGCAGCACGAGTGCTCGATGAGTAAAGAATGCTGCGTCAAGGTTCTCGCTGAATCGTGCCAGAATTCGACGATTGTTCGAGCGCAGCTTCGCTATGCTCCGCAGGGCTATTCCTTGCAGCAGTCCAGATGAGAGCCTTGAGAACTCTAGTATTGTGCGATCTGCAAGATGTTTCTCGGGTACGTAGTGATCGGAGAACTCGGCTAGGTTTGGGTTCTCCTTCTTACCCAGTACGACAACACGACAGAATTCTGTTGTGAGTACTAAACCATTTGTCTCAGATTCGACCTCAACGTTGTCCTCGCCTAGTCGTGCGACGAGATCATCATATACTTTGCTGGCAACATCCCCTAGATTAGGCTGCAGCGTATAGATCAACACAAGACGCAACTGCTGAGGGACTTCACCATGGCTCTGCTGAGTCAAGCCACCAGCTAGTTTCGTTGCATTCACACCCAAATCACTATACAAGTTCCAATCCACAATGACAACGTCAGCTGTCGTGCACAGCCTGTAAACTTCTGATTGAGATCCGAATGAAGCGCCTACTCGAGGCTGGTAGAGGGAGCAGATGATCCGCTTCTTGGCGAAGCTGTTCTGCACAACATCGAACGAGGCCTCATCACTATCCTCTGCGGATTGCTCATCAGAAACACTCGTTGCGTCGGTTCCTGGTGTCGAAGCCAAGTTTTTGGTTGCTGCTTTTCTTCCGGCTAATTTCGGTGTCACTGCTTGTCCAGGGGTGGGCCTACGACGGTCCTCGTATATGTGATCGTCGACTAGAACAACCGTTTGCACGTACTCCTCGGCAGACCGGAACACGAAATTCTCGAATGCCGTCAAATCAGTCCTCATTCCTGACATCACCCCACGACAAGACGAACTGCACGCCCTCCCCGTCAGGAACCTGTCGGTTCAACGCGAGCGCCATCCCTTCCTTCTGCAGTACGCGTCTAGAGATAAAAAGGCCCAAACCCCTTCCGTGCGGCTTACGAGAAAAACCCTGCTCGAAAACCGCTTCGACGTCTCTCGCATGGATAGGGGGGCCGTTGTTCTGAATGAGATAGGCTTGCCCCAGGCAATCTAAGGTGATCAGGCGAGCACCTGCTCGATCCTTCAGCCAGAAGATGAAGTTGTCAATGAGATTCACGAAGACTGGGTAGATCGTGGATGGAAAGCTGTGTAGGGAGCTCTCAAGAAACTCTTGTGTAGCCTCGAGTCGGATGTGATGTCTGTCGAGGCGAACTGCGAATAGAGTACGAATGTAATCAAGGATCTGGTTCCCCGTGATGTCGATGCGGTGCCGATACATTCGCCGTTGCAGGGGAGTAAAGAGATTCAGGTGAGCATCCAGATGATCGAAGTTCGCCCTGATCTCATTGTAGATAGGAAGAAGATCATCATTCTCTCGCGCCCACGCGCGAAGCTCTGTTAGCTGGTTACGGATCATCCGAATTGCTGCCTCGAACTCATGGTTAATGATGGCAACAGCAAGACCAAGCTGAACCAGCTCCTCATCTGCATCGGCCTGTTCTTGCAGTGACTGGAGTTCGGTCTCCATCGCCTCGGTCATATCGAGCTGACTGACGTCGATCTTCTTCTCAAGCCCTTCGGCAATCCCTGCCAGCAGCTCGCGTACGCCTCCGAGTTTCTCGCTGTTCCTAGCCGCGACATCATCGATGCGTCGCTCATACTCCGCTCGAATTGCTTCGATCCGATCGGGAGGCAAGTTGGCCAGATCCTTGTGCGCCAGATCATCCTTGACCTCTTCAATCACATCGCGGAGCTCTCGAATGGCAGAGCGCGTTGTCTCCAAACTTGCCTTCCGCGTTTCACCTGCCGTTGTCGTAAGCTCTGCTGCCTCAGTCTTGATGATTGCTGTCTGTTTCTCCGCGGCGTTCTTGATGAGTTCCTGGAGACGTTGGCGCTGATCGATGTAGATGCGGGCCTGCTCCGCCATGGAGCCCAAAGTCTCGCTCACTGTCCTCACAAACGGGCCGAAGACCTTCTCCTCGAGCCTTTCGAGCTCTTGCCGATAAGCCTGCCAATCGCGAGTAAGTGCCTTGGTCAGGCCAACTCCACGTGGCCGTGCGACCGTGTACGCTGCTCGGATCTCAGCAAGGCGCAGATTTGCTTCCCGCTCAGCGCCCAGCAGTTCTTCCGATGCGGCGTCGGGATCCTTCATGCTTGCAGCAGAATTCATCCGATCCCGAACATAGTCCATGAGCTGTTTCGTCTCAGCCTCTGGGCGCGATTCCTGAGCCTTCTTGAAGAATTCCTCAAGCTGCGCCCGAAGCCGATTTCGTTTGGCTGTCGTTTGCTGCTCGCGCTTGCGTCGAGCCTTCTCTAATCGCTCCAGCTCATGCTTTCGCTCCCGGAAGTAGTCACCCAGCGGAGCCTCTTTGCGATAGAAGTCCGCTGCCAGCTGGATGAACAGATTCTCAAGCACCGACTTGAGTTGCCGATAGGCCTTGTTTTTCTGAAAGCCTTCGCGACCTGCCTTCTCCCGCAGTGCGTCGTTCCTTGCCCGCGTTAGACTAACTGCCCCGTAGATCCGGCGATACGAGAAGTAGTAGTATCCAGCCCCCTTGTTCCTGCGCTGTTCGATATCGAGCCAGTCAACATCCGAATTCCCGTACGGTAGGATCCGGAGCCGATCCCGGTATACGTAGAGGCCGCCGATTGCCTCGAGTTTTCGGTTCAGCATCGCCCAGTCGTCGGCATCAGCCAAGCTCGCGCGTTGTTCTCCTTGGAGGTAGCCAAACTCGACTTTGAGCGGTCCGCATGCCGTTGTCTTTCCTCCCCCATCCGGCCACGAAATTACGTGGTCGAGGTACTCCTGGTCGTAAACACGAACCGTGCCCTTGAATTGTCCGAACTCATCAATCTCGCCGCATACATACTGATCAGAGATTCCAAGTTCATCCTTGGTGAAGAACTCATGTGTTCCAATGAGATCCTCATTGCGGGTGTTGGTGGGCCAGAAGCGAAACGATGTCTCAAGGACAGAATCCTCGTTCTCATGGAATGTCGAGTTACAGAATCCGAGCAGGCACTTGCTGAATTCCTTCGTCTTGCTCTCTCGCTCCGCCTCAATGTCTGCCAGAATGGATTCGTCGGCTGGGGCGATATAAAAGTGTGTTCCACATCCTCCATCCGCTAAGGAGGGTCCCCCGACCGCGTCTACAAAATCTTGGGGGTCTATCTGGAAGTCCTTGACATCCGAGAGGATGGTGCTCAAGTCGCATTCCGGGAATCGCTCCTGAAGGGCTGCGATATTGGCTTCGTTCTCCGCCAGGAGGCTCCTGACCTGTCTAGCCGTGGGGAGCTTGCCGTCGTCAATGGTTTCGATGGGAATCTCTATATCCTCAAGATTCAGCGTTGGCTGCTCAAAGAGCCCCCAATGAATGTAGCACATGACAAGCGTGCCTGGCTGCTTGCCCTTTGACGACCGTGTGAGCACGAGTACCTGAGGTCCGAGAAAGGCGATGGCAAGTCGCCCAATTCCTTTTTCTCCCATGATTACACGCTCTGGCTTTCCGGGAGGGGTGCGCGAGCCCCCTTCATCAATTGCCGTCACTTTGCTATCGGTGCCCAATACTAGCCAGTTCGACTCAAACTCCTCTCGAGTCATCCCAATGCCGTCATCCCGGATCACCAACAGCAGATCGGATTTGAAGAAATCCGCTTCGACATGGTCTGCATAGGCGTCATGGGCATTCTTGAACAGCTCGTTTATTGCTGTAGACGAACCGGCAATTTGCTGCCTGCCAAGCATGTCGACAGTCCGGGCTCGTGTTCGGAATCTAGCCATCGTTGGAGTGCTCCTTGAAGTGCTTCACGAAGTGACGTCCGAACACTTCAGCTAGACGCGGAGGAACGGCATTGCCAATTTGGCGCGCCATCGATGCCATCGAGCCATGGAACTGGTGCCACCTGGGAAATGTTTGAAGTAAAGCCGCCTCCCGGATGCTTATTGCACGATCCTGCTCTGGATGCCCGAAGCGTCCGTTTGAAAGGCTAATGCAGCGAGTGGTAAGTCCTGTCGCAGGCTTGTCCCAGCTCATTCGCCCGTATACATCGGTGTGCCCGCTGTAACCATCGTGACAGCGGAGTCTGAGATGAGCCGGCCATTTTTCTCTTCCTTCGCCTGTTTGGCAACATCGAATTCGTTTGAGGTTTATGTCACGAAGCGCAGCTGCCCGGTGAAATGGATCACTCGGGTGATGCTCGCCTGCAGCAATCGGAGGGAGCGATTCAATTGTATCGCGGACATATCGATAACGACACCTTCTCCTACTGTGGGGGCCATGGGTCGGGGCAGGCAGGTCAATCTTCCCCAGTTGGCTTGCAACAAGCACGAAGCGCCGCCTGTGTTGAGGCACGCCGTAATCCTGCGAAGCAACGATACCGGATTTTAAGGAGTATTTCATGCGTTCTAATGAAGAAACGAACGCGGAAAGCGGACCTTCATTCTGATTCAGGTTCTGTATACCAGGCACGTTCTCCACAAATACGAATTCAGGGACGAACTCTTTGACGAACTTAAGGAATTCCAAGAGCAACGGAACTCTGTTGTCATCTGCGCGATGTCGAGTGTTCTGTTTTGTAAATGGTTGACAGGGTGCACAGCCAGAGAAAAGGAGGGGATGTCCAGAGCACCGTCGCACAAGAGCACGGATTTCTTCAGGCTCGACCTCTTCGATTACTCTGCCTTCAAGCGTGACATCTTTGAATTTTGGATAGCGGAGGAAGGAGGCACGCGCATCATCGTCGCTATCAAGCGCATACGCGACTTCGATGCCTGCCCTTTCAAAGCCAACGCAGGTTCCCCCACACCCAGAGAAGAAGTCAAAGACCTTGATCGGTAGAGAAAGCGCCTGGGACATTTTCACTACTCCTCTTCCAAGTAACTGCTTTGATATCTTACAACATAGCTGGGGAATTTTCTTCTCCCCACTGTATATCTACAATGTTCGGGTTAGATCTTCATTCTAGGTGTTTCTTTGCCACAACCAGCGTCCTCAGAACTTATCGCAGGCTGTCGCTGCCAGCGGCTCTTGCCATCTGAAATTGGTTCAGGTGGAACAGCCACCTTTATCCTTTTGCAAGGAGGACTCACAAGTTCAAGGCCCGTCAAGTGAAGTATACTCCTTTTCGGGGGTCGAGCAAGCACCAAGAATGACGATCTCGTAGAGTTTGACTTAGCGTCATGAGTGGTAGGTGTGGGTGATTGGTATTCGTCGCCCCATCCTGAACGTTCTTGGGAGACTTTGACTTCCAGGCTAAGTTGGCGGCAGAAGTCTCTAGAGGTCAAGCAGGATTCTCAAGCGATCTTCGATTTGCAGGAGCGTTATGCCGCTCACGGTGCCCCAGCGTTCTCTAAGTCGCTCCCTGGATATCGAACGAACATCCTCGCACTTGACATAGCTCACTTGTTTCAAACCTCCCTCGGGAGGCTGGATCTCAATGTGAAACGGGATGCCCTTGGCTTTGCTGGTCAGCGAAAGGATTACCACTAATTCCGCTGGCCCTGCGTTGAATGCATCAACCGAGACCACGAGAGCCGGGTGTTGTCCACCCTGCTCGTGCCCGAGGAGGTCTACGCCCCAGATCTCTCCGCGCGCTGGGTAGGGCACTAGGCGTCCCTCAGATCATCGCCAGACGTGGCATTCTAGGCCTCACGTTCGGCGATCTCCTCGGCCCATTGGGCATCGTCTTGCCTTAACGTTGCGTATGCTCGGTTTGCTTGGTCCAGGAAAATACGCCGCCTGTATGCGTCGATGGCGTGATCCAGGACATCCTGAGTCTTTTGCCCCGTCTGATTCGCAAGTTGGTCTAAAGCTCGCTTTGTTTCACGCTTGATCCTCACAGTTGTAGTTGTCATGCGAATCCCTCCGTCGACTTGCTGCGATCTAGTATACGTATGTGTTACGCTCTTGTCTACACAAAGAGTTGTCACATGCTCTCCTCGCATGAGATTCACCGCCTCGCTTCATGCTTATCTTGCATGAGACAACTCTGCAATTGCTTTTCCGTACGTTTTCGCGTACGATGTATCATTCGGCAGTCATGGAGGTCAGAAATGCCTACGGTAAATGCAACTGAAGCCAGATCTAGACTATACAAGCTACTGGATGAGATTGCGCAGTCCCACGAACCGGTCCTGATCACGGGCAAGCGAGCAAACGCAGTGCTCATCTCCGAGAATGACTGGCGGTCGATACAGGAAACGCTTCATCTGCTATCTATCCCGGGCATGCGTGAGTCGATTCGTGAGGGGTTGAAAACGCCCGTTGAGGAATGCACGGACAAGCTCGATTGGTGAACTGGAAGATCGTTTTCACGAGGCAGGCCCAGAAGGATGCGCGGAAGCTGTCTGCTGCAGGTCTCAAGCCCAAGGCAGAGCAATTACTACAAGTACTCCAAACTGGTCCCTTTCAAGACCCTCCACCGTTCGAGAAGCTTGTTGGAGATTTGACGGGAGCGTACTCGCGGCGGATCAACATACAGCACCGCCTTGTCTATCAGATCCTCAAGAAAGAAAGGGTTGTGAAGGTGATCCGCATGTGGACGCACTACGAATAGTCCAGGAGCACATCGATGAAACAGTCCTCTTGCCTTGATAGTTGGGAAGGTGCATCTAGCGAAAAGCGAATACGCCCGAAGGGACTTATGAACCCGGTAACTCGATGGTGCATTGAGTTGCTTGCGAGTTTGCCGATTAATTGCGAGGCAAACTCAGGGGATCAAGTCTCCAGTCAGGAGCATCTCATGAAATCAGGGCCAGGTTTGAAACCTGGCCCCACTTTCATGACATACGCCCGAAGGGACTTGAACCCCCAACTCCCGGTTCCGAAGACCGGTGCTCTATCCAGTTGAGCCGCTGATGTAAATCCTCATACTGACATGCATATGCAGGAGTATAATGGCCTGGCGACGTTGCCTTTGCGTGCTTTCTCGCGTAGCCCTATCCGCCAAGCGCTCAACGAAGAACCAATTGTGAAGGTGATCCGCATGTGGGGTGATGCAGTAGTACAAGTGTCGTCACGGCAGCACTCGCGCGTAGCGCGCTCTTCGTCCGATTTGTTCGAAACCCAGCCGTTTGTACAATCGTGTGGCAGAGGGGTTGTTCACATTGACGTCGAGCAGCACATGATCAGTGTCTACTGAACAGAAGCGTTTCAATACCTCGATCATGAGTGCTGATCCGATGCCACGCTTGCGCCACTCTGGCAGAACTCCAACCTGAACAATCCACCCCTCGGCGCAGACAACAAACCCCACTGGCACGTCACCCTGATAGGCCAGCAGCGACAACTTGGCACGAAAGTCATCGTTCTCCGTACCCAGCCAATCTACCCATTCGTCTTGGCTCCAGTTTGGAAAACCAGGCCGCTCCCGAAAAGCTGCTTGGTAGACAGCAAAGAACTCACTAGCTAGAGCGGGTGTCCAGGTTGCGAATCTGATGTCGGGAGGGACCGGGGCATCGGGGAGAGGCGTGTCCAGATTGCGCCGCATAACATCCTCCGCAAACAGTTGCTTGAAGCCATGCTGTTCGAAGAGGTCGACTGCTCCTGCACTGAGCGATTCAGTGGCAACTAGCATTACGTGAGGCCGATTCGGGGGACTGATCGATAGAAGCCTGCTTGCCTCTGCAATGCTCCATTCGAGCAATAAGGTCCCTATTCCGCGCTTGCGACACCTCGGGTGAACCTGCCCTACAATCGTTGCTCGATAGTCATCCGGTGTATGCGTCGCCTGTATTGCACCGCAAGCGACCAGCCGCCCGTTTGCTTCGAATGCACCGATGGACGTCCCTGGCAAGGCGGGCAGATAATGCTCTTGGATGTAGGTGTCTGCGGCACCCAGGGGGAGACCTCCATTTGTTTCAAGGCAGGCGGTCGCGAGCGCAGTGATCGCCGCGACATCATCTTGTTGTAGTGAACGCCACGAAAGCCCGGGAACGGTTGGTGTGATCTTATTCTCATCCGGGAAATCCATGTTGTCGCTCCATTGCGCGTATTGTCTTACCCGCTATAGACGCTCGGCCCGCCTCTGCAGTCAGTGTAACCGATCACGTCTGACAAGAGCGCCAAGGTCTCCGATGTTGGTGCCTGTTCCAATGCTGAACATGAATACGCCCTGAAGGGGGCTCATCTTCGATGAGCTTGCGAGATGGCTTTGGCATCTCGTGTTCGGTTCCGGCTACCCTTTCGGGCAGCTTGCGAGTTTGCCGATTAATTGTGAGGCAAACTTAGGGGATCAAGTCTCCAGTCCGACGGATATCACAAAAACGGGACCAAAGGCTTGTCCCCGCTTCCGTGAAATACACCGTTCTGGATGAGTTTTGAACTCTTCCCTGGTCAAGTTACGAGGAAGTTGAGTCCCTGCTGGTTGTTTCTCGATAGAGACGTGCGGCTCCTCGCTCTACTTCTGCACCGATTCTAGGTGTTCAGGTCAGGGTGTCGTTGGTTTGTATACCTTTTCTCGGTACCCTGATTTCACCATGATAACGAAGTTTGAGCTGAGGTACGACTGCCCGTCGACGGTGTGGTGTGTCTTCGCACACTACTCATGGGTAGGTCGTTATCCTACCGACACTACTGGAGCATGATGGCTGTATATTCACTGTTGCAGGACAGCGATATTCGGGCAATTGCTGATAGCTACGGCCTGACGATGGTCGATTATGAACCTATTGCGGCTGGCGCAGGGAATTCCAATTACCTAGTACGGGCGCAACAAGCCAGCTATGTGTTGACGGTCTTTGAGGACACAACACTTGCCCTGACAG
>Ga0307990_1001161_pt1 | contig 22489 bp, 19 predicted proteins | sample EllFjometagen129_FD_203168 | JGI IMG/M metagenome (GOLD analysis project Ga0307990, IMG submission 203168) | Marine microbial communities from Ellis Fjord, Antarctic Ocean - #129 | ecosystem: Environmental > Aquatic > Marine > Unclassified | place: Southern Ocean | collected 2014-10-08
CGGACCTCATATCAGCTTATCCAGCCAGAGCAGCCCGGGAGATCGGATGGGAGAATGTGCCCTTGCTCTGCTGTCAGGAAATACCTGTGCCAGAGAGTTTGCCCCTTTGTATCCGGATCTTGATCCATTGGAATACTGAATTAGCTCAGCAGGAGATTAATCATATCTATCTTGGACAGGCCGGAAAACTTCGGCCGGATCTGGCAGATAGAACCTTATAAGGAAAATATATCATGATGGTAATAATGAATGCCAATGCAACAAAAACAGAAATTGATAATGTTGTTCAAAAAGTCGAAGAATATGAACTGAATCCCCATGTCATCATCGGCTCAGAACGGGTCGTCATTGCCGCCAGTGGAGATCCGAGAGAAGTTGATTACAGAATATTTAATGTTCTGCCGGGAGTGGAGCAAGTGATTACCATTTCCCCTCCCTATAAACTCGCCTCACGGGAGTTCCATCCAAACGATTCCGAAATCTCGATCCCGGGACTGGTAAAAGATCCCGGGGATATTTTGATCATTGCCGGCCCTTGTTCAGTGGAGAGCAGGACCCAACTCCTCGAAACAGCCCAGGCGGTTAAGGAAGCTGGCGCCCATATGCTCCGGGGTGGCGCATTTAAACCGCGAACTTCCCCCTACTCTTTCCAGGGATTGGGAGATGAAGGATTAAAGATATTGGCGGAAGCCCGCGAAATTACTGGGCTGCCCATCATCACAGAAGCCATGGCAATCAAAGATATTGAAGTTATCTCTGAATATGGAGCTGTTATCCAGATCGGAGCAAGGAATATGCAGAATTATTCCTTGTTGCGCTCAGCTGGAAAATGTCAGATGCCTGTCCTGTTGAAGCGGGGTATGATGGCCACTATTGATGAATTATTATTATCTGCGGAATATATCCTGGCTCATGGCAATCCGGAAGTAATGATCTGTGAGCGCGGCATTCGAACCTTTGAACAAAGCACTCGCTACACTGCGGATATAAATGCGCTGCCTGTATTAAAATCAAAAACCCACTTACCGGTTTTATTTGATCCCAGTCACAGCACGGGGCATTGGGAATATGTCCTGCCTGTTGCTCTGGCCGGTATTGCTGCCGGCGCTGACGGCCTGATTGTCGAAGTGCATCCCCATCCAGAAAAAGCCCTCTCAGATGGGCAGCAATCGCTAAAACCAGAAAGATTCTATGACCTAGTATCCCAGGTAAATAAAATGGCCCAGATGATGAGAGAAGAACCCGTATTTGCTGGATCAGGGGTCTGATCGTGAAATCTCTCAGAGTATCAATTTTAGGAATGGGTTTGATGGGAGGATCCCTGGCCTGGGCATTAAAGGGCCAGGTCAACTCGCTGATGGCGGCAGATCCTGACAGTCATACCAGGGACCAGGTACGGTCGGCAGGACTTGTGGAATCCATTGTTGAAAATCCGGAAGAAATACTGCCCCTATCAGATGTTGTGATCCTGGCTGCTCCGGTAGGATCGATTCTGGAGCTAATACCCAAAATCCCTGATTGGCATCCCGGGCAGGCAATAGTTCTCGACCTTGGTTCTACGAAGGAACAAATATGCAAACAATTGGAAAAACTCCCTTCTCGGTTTGATGTTCTTGGCGGCCACCCCATCTGTGGGCAGGTCCAGGGAGGTTTCGAACATGCAAATCCAGACTTATTCAGGGATGCAATATTTGCATTTTCAGATCTATCAAACACGTCCGCCAGATGCAGAAGGTTTGGAGAAGATCTGGCAGCATCTATTGGCGCAATACCCTCCTGGATCGATCCCATTCAGCATGATTATATTTTGAGTGCAACCAGCCACCTGCCGTATATACTCGCGGCAGCACTATGCCTAAACACACCGGAAGGTTCAATCTTATACAGAGGTCCTGGTTTTGAAAGTAGCAGCAGATTAGCCAGTACAAATAGAAGGATGATGTTTGATGTATTAAATTCAAATCGTCACAATATTCTGCAACAAATTGACCAATTTAAGTATATTTTGGAAGAATTTAAAGATCTTCTTCAGCAGGAGAATAACCCGAAATTATTGGCCTTGATGGATCGGGCCGCCGCAATTCAGAAAGAAACCACTCGGGAGGTATTGTGAAAAGTCCTGGCTCCCAGCGATTAGAAAATCTTTCATCCAATTATTTTTCCACTCTGAATGAGAAAATTTCTGATTTGGTGTTAAAAGGAAATAGTGTAATCCGGCTGGATATAGGATCACCGGATCTCCCGCCCCCGACGAAAGTCATTGAGCAATTATCAATCACTGCAGAGCTGCCATCCAGTCATGGGTATCAAGCTCACAGGGGATCCTCATCGTTCCGGCAGGCCTGGGCAGACCATTACAGGAAAAAGCACGGGGTTGATCTTGATCCGGACAGCCAGATTTTACCCCTGATCGGTTCAAAAGAAGGGATCTTTCATCTGTCTTTGGCCCTGATTGATCCTGGAGACCTGGTGCTCATCCCCGATCCGGGATATCAAACCTACACTGCAGGAACTCGATTTGCTGGTGGAATTACACGATTTGTATCCTGTCTTTCTGGGGATGATTTTATTAACAGTTTAGGAAAAATACCAACCCAGGATCTTAATCGTACCAAGCTCATGTGGGTGAATTTCCCCCACAATCCTACAGGATCGACTATAAGTTTAGATCAGGTCTGCCAGCTGATCGATTTTTCCCGTGAGCATGATATTCTGCTCTGTCATGACGCTGCTTATTCCCAGGTCGTTTATGGAGAGTATAAAGCTCCCAGCCTTTTGGAAGGGAATGTTCTGGGGGATAATATCATTGAGTTCAATTCATTATCCAAATCTCACAATATGGCAGGTTGGAGATTAGGCATGATCGCGGGCAGCCAGGACATTCTACAAAAGCTGTTATTGATAAAAACCCATGCAGACAGTGGTCAATTCCTGCCAATGATGGAAGCTGGCATACAAGCATTAAAAACAAACCAATCCTGGCTGGATACCAGAAACCTGATATACCAATCAAGAAGGGATCTGGTTGTGGATGCCCTCTCTTCCCTGGACATGGATATGGAAAAGCCATCAGGCGCTATATATATCTGGTTTCCTGTACCGGGAAAATTGTCATCAGAAGAATTTACTTCTCTTATGCTGGAGCGATACATGGTAGCACTAACGCCGGGAAATCTCTTTGGCTCCAGGGGAGAAGGATTTATTCGATTATCAATTACTGCACCTGAGGATCAGCTCCAGGAAGGACTAAATCAACTATCGAAAGGGATCCAATCAATACGTTAGGATTGATTTCGGCTGTCTTGGTATAGATGATGATCTATTAAACTGAAAAAAATAGTAACTGAAGATTATCCAGCGAAAGGGAAATAAGTATTATGAAAGTAGTTCGCAGTGGTCCACTGAGAGGAAATATAAAATTATCAGGAGATAAATCAATCTCTCACAGGGCTATATTGTTGGCAGCTATTGCAGAAGGAGAGAGCAGAATTCAGAACCTGCTGGTTGCCGGAGTGACAAAAAAAATGCTGACTGCCTTGAGCGAGCTCGGTGTGGAATGGCGGTTGGACGGCAGTAACCTGATTGTGACCGGCAGAGGACTTGATGGATTACGATCACCAGGAAGATCTCTCGACTGCGGTAACTCAGCGACCACGATGAGGATGCTGGCAGGCGTCTGTTCTGCATCAGGGATCGCTGTAGACCTGGATGGCTCTCCTGGTTTAAGAACCAGGCCTATGTCCAGGATTGTTAAACCCCTTGGAGAAATGGGTGTAATCATCCAGTCTCAGGAGCCAGGGAAAACAGCGCCATTGCAGATTCAGGGCAGACGGTCTGACCAACCTTTAAAAGCGATTGATTATTCATCCCCAATTTCCAGTGCCCAGGTCAAATCCTGTCTATTACTGGCGGGTCTCGCTGCGAATGGCGTTATCCATTATAAAGAACCCCGTGCATCCCGCGACCATACCGAGCGGTTATTATCCAGACTGGGCGTAAATGTCGATCGAACGGAAGCAAAGGATGGATCAGTTGAGATCACCATGGATCCCCGGGGCTGTCTTCCCCTCCCACCCTTAATAACTACGATCCCTGGAGATATCTCAGCAGCAGCCTTTCTGATCGTTGCAGCATTAATTACACCTGATTCTGAGATCACCATCCAGGAAGTTGGTCTTAATCCCACTAGAACAGGCTTGTTGGAAGCGTTATTAATGATGGGCGCAGATCTCAATATTAATAATACAGGTGAGCTAAATAATGAACCAGTAGGTGATATCACAGTCCGACACAGCCAGCTGCAGGGAATCCACCTCCCCGAATCGCTGGTAGTTAAAATGATCGATGAGATCCCGATATTTACTACAGCTGCAGCCTACGCAAATGGCAAGACCCTTGTCTCAGGTGCAGGTGAGCTGCGTGTAAAAGAAACGGATCGGATTACAGCCATAAAGATGGAATTCAATAAATTAGGAGTAAACCTGAAGGAGAAAAAAGATGGATTCTCCCTGCAAGGTCATCCAACGCTTCAGGGAGGAAAAGTCCAATCCCATGGAGATCACCGAATGGCAATGTCTCTGGCAGTGGCCGGCCTGAGAGCTGAAACAGCTGTTGAGATTCAGAATGCGGAGATAACTACCGAATCCTATCCCAACTTTGCATCTGACCTGCGGGACCTGGGAGCCCAAGTGGAGTGATGACAGAGAAAATGTTACACCTGGGTCTAATTGGTTACCCGCTGGGGCACAGCTTCTCAAAAATCCTCCAGGAAGAAGCGTTTCGGATCACAGGTATAAAAGGGAACTATCATTTATGGGAGGTCCCTGCTACGCCTGCGGGTGATCTGGCTCTACAATCCAGATTGGAGGATATAAGAACAGGTCAGATTGTGGGGATGAATGTGACAATTCCTCACAAAGAGCGCATTATTCCATTTTTGGATGCTCTTACTCCTATCGCATCCGCAATTGGCGCGGTGAATACAATTTTCTGGGACTCCAAAGAAAAAAAACTATGTGGTCACAATACAGATGCACCTGCTTTCTGGGAAGATTTAAAGAAATTGATCAACTCTAACCAGGTCCGAAAACGGGCCCTGGTTCTTGGCGCCGGTGGGGCAGCCAGGGCGGTCACATATCAATTGTTGGCTAATAACTGGACTGTGTTTATTGCCGCCAGGAAGAAAACCAGGGCCAAAGAACTTGCTCACTATTTTATGAGTTCTGAGACCAAACTGAATTATTTTGAACTTGGAAATGGATCGCAGGTCGATCTTGAGCCTTTTGGATTAATTGTCAATACAACCTCAGCAGGCATGGCGCCGATGGTTGAAATTTCTCCCTGGCCCGGTAATTGGGGATTTCCATCTGACGCTATGGTCTATGACCTGGTATACAATCCCGCGGTTACACAATTTATCAAACAGGCAAAGAGTGCTGGGTTAAAGACTAGGAACGGATTGGGTATGCTGGTCGAGCAAGCCGCTCTGGCTTTTGAGTGCTGGACAACAGTAACTGCACCACGAGAGGAGATGCTGAAGGCCGTAGCTGGCATCCACCAAAAACCTCTCAGTGAATAATCTCCCGGGGTTGGTATTTCATTATATAGAAATGATCAAAAGGAAATCAAATTAATGTCTAGATTAAGATTCTTAACAAGTGGCGAATCTCACGGACCGGAACTTCTAGCAATTCTGGAAGGAATACCCGCAGGTTTATCCATCTCCGAAGATATCATCAATCAACAGCTGTTGCGCCGGCAACGAGGATCTGGTGCGGGCAACCGGATGAAAATTGAAAAAGATCAGGCAACCCTGGTCAGTGGTCTCATGGACGGAAAGACGATTGGTTCTCCAATCGGGATCAGGATTACCAATCTAAACCATGAGGAATGGCGAGGAAAAGAAATTAGCCCTTTCACTATCCCCCGACCCGGACATGTCGATCTAACAGGCGCGCTGAAATACGGGTATCAGGATTTACGTCCGTCTCTGGAACGGGCCTCTGCCCGGGAAACAGCCGCCAGGACAGCCGTGGGCACGATCTGCAGGCATTTTCTCGAACAATTCTCAATTCAAGTTGGAGGTTGGGTATCTTCAATTGGACCTGTTGTGATGGAAAGTGAACAAATTACAGGTGAAACATTCCCAGATTTGGTCGAACGGGCAGAGGCTACAGGGACCCGTTGTCCTGATCCAACCACAGCAAAATTGATGGACGCTGCTATTCGTGAGGTAAAGAAAGCGGGTGATACTCTCGGGGGAGTGATCGAAATCGCAGTTATGGGGCTGCCACCCGGATTAGGGTCTTTTATGCATTGGGACAGGAAGCTGGATGCTCGTTTGGGTGCTGCGGTCCTGGGAATCCCGGCTATCAAAGGAATCGAATTTGGCAGGGCTTTTGAAAATTCGACTAAAAGAGGAACGGAAATCCAGGACCCAATCCGATCCAGTGACGGCAATATATATCGCCCAACCAATCGGGCTGGCGGACTGGAAGGTGGGGTCACTAATGGAAACCCGCTGATCATCCGGGCTGCGATGAAGCCCATAGCCACAACCATTACTCCCCAGCAGACTGTGGATCTGATAAACCAACAGGAATCTACATCCAAATATGAGCGGTCGGATTTCTGTCCAGTCCCCCGCGCTGTACCCATCATTGAAGCAGTGGTATCTTTTATATTGGCAGATGCTCTTATTGAAAAACTAGGTGGGGATTCATTAGCTGAAATGCTTCCGAGGTTTAATAACCTGCCCAAATCCCGGTTTTCTGATCTCGATCTGGATAACGAAAAACATATCTGGTGGCCTGTATGAACAGGGAAAAAATGTTCTACCTTTACGGCCCTCCCTTGTCAGGTAAATCAACACTTGGAGAAATGTTCGCCCGTCGGCTGGACCTCCCTTTTTTTGATCTGGACAAATTGATTGAGTCCAGGACAGACATGACCATTCCAGAGATATTTTCAGCTAAGGGTGAAGATTATTTCCGGGACTGGGAATCCAGCGTTCTGGAAGAGATATGCAGTGAAGAAACAGGTATTGTAGCACTGGGTGGGGGAGCGCTGATCAGGAGCACAGCAAGGAAGCTGGTTGAAGATCGGGGAGAGGTTATCCTCTTGCAGGCCTCCTCACCAGTTCTGATTTCCCGAATGAATGAGGATCAAAATAAAAGACCTTTGCTGGGCGCTTCAACTGAGATTGATTTAATCGATCTGCTCAAAAAACGGGAAGAGCATTATAACTCGTTCCCTACTCAAATCCACACTGACCAGGGTCCAGTTGATGATATCCTCTTTGAGCTGGAGGTCCTGCTGGGAGTATTTCTTGTTTCTGGAATGGGTACCAGTTATCAGGTGCAATTTTCTTCCGGAATCGTGAATGATTTGGGAAAGAAACTTCGACTGCAGAAACGAGGTGGTCCAATCACAGTTGTATCAGACCAAAATGTCGCAGATCTTTATGCAAAAAGTATTCTCGCCTCTCTGGAAGAAGCCGGATATCAATCATCTTTGATCGTTTTTCCTCCTGGTGAAAACTCAAAGACAATGGATACGGTGCAGAAAGTATGGGATGGATTCTTGAATGCAAACGTCGATAGGGGAAGCACGGTGATTGCCCTTGGAGGCGGTGTTGTGGGAGATTTAACCGGTTTTGCATCCGCTGCTTTTCATCGCGGAGTAGATTGGGTGAACATACCAACTTCATTGCTGGCGATGGTTGATGCTGGAATAGGTGGGAAAACCGGTGTGGATCTTCCCCAGGGGAAAAACCTTGTCGGTGCTTTTCACCCGCCCCGCCAGGTATGGATTGATCCAGGCTTCTTACAATCTCTGCCAGAAAAAGAGCTACGAAATGGGATGGCGGAGGTCATTAAACATGGTGTGATCTCAGACCCGGATTTATTTGCCCTGGCGATGGAAGGCCGGAGAGCTTTTGATCTTAATCGATCTGAAATATTAAGGCGGGCGGTGGCAGTTAAGGTAGCTATCATCCAGAAAGATCCCTATGATCAAAACATGCGCCAGGTATTGAATTTTGGCCACACATTGGGGCATGCAGTGGAACTCGCCTCAGATTTCAAGCTCAGACATGGGGAAGCAATTGCAATTGGGATGGTGGCGGAAACCCGAACCGCTGAAATCATGGGATTGGCTGCGCCTGGATTGTTAGAGAAAATAATTTGCGTTCTCAATGAATGGGATCTGCCAGTTGATCTTCCTTCTTATCTCTCCCTGGAAAGAATTTGGGAATCAGTGAAAAGGGATAAGAAAAAATCAGCCGGGATACTGCAATTTGCCCTTCCATTGAATATCGGTCAGGTCAAAGCCAAAATAGAAGTAGACGAAAAATCCTGGAAATCCGTCTTAAGTATTAGAAAGTGAGAGATTTATGAACCAGATATTGGTCTTACATGGTCCGAATTTAAATTTACTTGGAAAACGCGAACCAAAACTTTATGGCGAGAATGGATTGGAAAAACTGAACCAGGATCTCATAAGATATGGACAGGAAAAAGGAGCTCAGGTCTCCACCAACCAGTCCAACATTGAGGGAGAGTTAATTAATTACCTCCATGATGCTGAGAAGAAGTATCATGGGGTTGTTTTTAATCCTGGAGGTTACACTCATACTTCAATCGCACTTCATGATGCCGTAAAAGCAATTTCAATCCCTGTTGTAGAAGTACATATCACAAATATTTTGGGACGGGAAGAATTCCGGCATATATCATTAATCGCACCTGCCTGCAAAGGAAGCATTTCCGGCTTTGGTGTGAAATCATATCTACTGGGAATTGATGCCCTGCTGCACGATCTGGAATAAAACCGGTCCTGAAAAAATTCCGGTCTGTCCCGGGATTCCTGCTTTAAGCTGGGACAGATTTCTCACTGTTTCTGAAGTGATTATTACCTGATATCACGTCGCCTTATTAATAACCTTATTAATGAGGTCCAGATCAGGCGGAAGCTCAACAGGAGAATTGTTATACCGGGATGTGACCTCTTTCAAACTATCCTCATGATAACCAATTTTGAATTCGGTAAATTTCAAACCATGAGCGGTTGATATAACAACAACCTGCTCATTTTCCTGGATATCCCCCCTTTTGATCATCTTCAATAATACCCCTAGCGCGACACCTGTTTGTGGACAAGTATACAGCCCGGTCGTGTCAGCAAGCGCAGCTGCGTTAGCCAGCTCATCTTCTGTTGCCTGATCCACAATGCCATCAAAAGACTTTAACACTTTCACCGCCCGTTCATAACTCACTGGATCCCCAATTTGGATCGCGGAAGCGGATGTAGGTTTGGCCTCCACCGGATGATAGTCCTTAAATTCTGTCTGATAGCTTAAGTAAAGTGGGTTTGCATTGGCTGCTTGAGCACATGCAATCCGGGGCAATTGGTCTACTAAACCTAAATCTTTCATCATGACCAATCCCCGACCGAGGGCGCTCACATTCCCGAGATTTCCCGCAGGGATTATTATCCAATCGGGTAATTTCCAGTTAAATTGCTGGGCGATCTCTATTGCAATCGTCTTTTGCCCCTCAATGCGCAGTGAATTAATCGAATTCGCCAGGTAAATTGTAGGATCCTGGGTTAACTTTTCCACAATAGCCATACAGCCATCAAAATCTGTATCCAACGCAAGCACTAGGGCACCATTAGCAATCGGCTGCACCAACTGGGCCATCGATACTTTCCCTTTTGGCAACAGGATTACTGCAGGAATTCCCGCCGCAGCAGCATATGCAGACAGGGCAGCGGAAGTATCTCCAGTGGAGGCACAAGCTACAGCTCGAATAGGTTGACCGTCGTTAATCATTTGATTGACAACTGAAACGAGTACAGTCATACCCAGATCCTTAAAGGATCCTGTATGACTGATGCCACATTGTTTTACCCATAAATCAGGTAAGCCAATGTTTTGACCAAGCTTCTGGGCCTGAAAACAATTCGTATGGCCCTCATACAGGGAAATAATATTATCACTGTCGATTTGGGGACACACCCATTCCTTTTTCCCCCAAACACCGCTCCCATAGGGCCATTGATTGGTGCGGGTTCGCTGGTCAAATAATTCCTTCCACTCCAAACCACTGCGATTCCCGAGTGCATCCAGGTCATGTTCGATATCCAGCAATCCACCACATTCCGGACAATGGTACATTACATCGTAAATTGAATACCTCTCACCACAGCCCCGGACACAAGTAAGCCAACTATCATACTTCATAACTCTCTCCTCATCTCACTCACCAACAACATAGGTAATTGTCTTATGAAGGGGAAGGTGGCCCTGATCAGCCAAATCCTTCCCAGGGAAACATGCTTCGTCTGGTTTATCAGAGAGGCCAAAAAGCAAAGCACCGTTATTCTTCCAGCGCAGTGCCATCTCACAAACCTCATGGGTAATAACCAATTCATTATCCAATAATTCTGTGACGTTCTCCTGGTTTGCGGTGGTTCCCATCCTAGCTGTAGTGGTTAAGTATTCCTGGTAGCGGAAGGTTTTAAATGGTGTGGGATCGCCAGATTGAACAAGTGCATTGAAACTATCATGGACTTCCCTTAATGGCTGGGAAAGCCCCTCCAACTGGTCGTTAACCCGAGCAAGAAACTGATTAAAAGTTATGATTTCTTTTCTAGCCAGTAGATCCAGCAGTGAATCAAGTGTAAACAAATCGCTACCCAGGATTAAGCATGTGTACGCCAGATAATCCTGATTATCGGTTGTAAACGGATGGTATGCTTCTTGATTAAGAAGCTCATACGCCCGCTGGAATCCTTCCAGGTCAAATGCCTGTCCCAATAAATTTCCTACCGTTTGTTTGACAGCATTTACTCGGGCCTGGTTGATCACCTGGTCATTACGTCCCCTGGCCCCAAGAGCCGTCTTGTCCAGATCTACAATGACGGCTGTACCTTCTCCCATCAGAAAACCTTGGTTACGGCAATATACCTCAAAATCTTTCAGAGCTGACCATCGATTTGCCAGATAAAGAGTCTTGTTTGAATGACCGATCAAATCCACAGACGGAGGAAGCTGATTTTCCGCAGCAATAAATGCTAATCCCGGCCAATTCCCTGCATCACATATAGTTAAAAATGCATTACCGTCATTCAGCTGAGTATCCCCAAGATAAACTAGCTGTTGAATTGAGAAGTTTGGATCAACCAGATTGGCCGCTGCCCGCAACAGCTGAACAACAACTTCCGCGTAGGCAGGTTTTCCTTTTCGCGGGAACTTCCCGGTCGGAATATTCACTGAATTCCTGATCTTTTCGAATCTGGGCAATCTAGCGTCAACAGGATCCAGATTCCGATAGACGATCATGTCCCCTAAGATTTCATGAAGTGAGGTACTTCCATATATTTTCATAATCAATCCAGTCAATTTGGTATTTCTGTTGTTATTGGATTCAGTTTTGAATAATCGGCTGAAGATAGCCTTTTGCTTTCAGCAGCTCGGCACTCAGAATCGCACCACCAGCTGCTCCGCGGACGGTATTATGCGAAAGAGCCGAAAATCTGATATCCAATAAAGGGCAATCACGCAAACGGCCAACCGAGATTGCCATTCCATTTCCCGCTTCTCTATCTTTAGCAGGTTGAGGCCGATCAACTTCGTTCCGAACCAAAATGGGAGGGTGCGGGGCAGAAGGCAAGTTCAATACCTGCGGCTCACCTTCAAACGAGGACCAGATATTTAGTATTTCTTCTAAAGCAGGTTGATCATCTCTGAATTTTAAACTGACGCTGGCCAAGTGACCATGTCTGACCGGTACCCGGTTGCAGGAAACTGAGAGAACCAGAGAATCAAGATCGACAAATTTGTCATTCTGGATTGTTCCCAGGATTTTTAAGGGTTCCCGCTCACTTTTTTCCTCTTCACCATTTATATAGGGAATGACATTATCAATCATTCCTATCGCAGCCATACCCGGGTATCCCGCTCCCGATACTGCCTGAAGAGTGGTGACCAGTAAACTTTCTACTGGAAACCCGGCTGAAATTAAGGCGTAGACGGGAGGAATAAAACTTTGGATGCTGCAGTTCGGTTTAACAACGATAAAACCCTTTTCCCAACCTCGGTTTTGTCGTTGAGCAGGAATAATATCGAGGTGTTGCGGGTTGACTTCCGGAATTATCATTGGAACATCCGCACTAAACCGATGAGCCGAATTATTGGAAACAACCGGCATTTTTTCTGCGTACAGCTCTTCAAGTTTCCGGATTTCCTCTTTCTCCATATTGAAAGCAGAGAACACAAAATCACAGGCGTTGGAGGCATTCTCAACTTCCAGTACAGAATTGACCGTTATATTCTTCACTTGCTCAGGGATCTCACCCTCAACCAACCAGCGGCCTGCCACAGCCTTTTCATATTCCTTTCCTGCGGAATGCTGGGAAGCTGCAAGATAACAAACCTCGAACCAGGGATGATCATTTAATAATCGAATGAAATTTTGACCTACCATTCCTGTTGCCCCCAGAATACCGACCCGGAGTTTCATTTTCTTGTTCATTTAGCCTGCCTTTCCGTTTATATATTCTCCAGCATCTTTAAGAATAGCTTTGTGGATCTGGCGCACAGCCTGCTCCCCATCTTTCGCCTCAATGGCCAATGAGATGCTGCACTCTGAAGAGCCTTGGGCAATTGCGATGACATTGATGTCTCCTGTCGCCAGTGCACCAAAAATTCGAGCTCCAACTCCTGGTGTATTACGAAGACCAGCTCCCACTGCAGTGACAATCACCACATTATCCTTGGACCAGATTCTTTCAATATCCTTCCTTTCCAACTCTTGGGCCATCTCTTCCTGCAAAGCATGGAGAACTGAGTCTACGTTTTCCATCGGTAGAAGAAAAGAGATCGATTGTTCGGAGGATGCCTGGGTGATCATTAACACACTGGCTCCCTGGCTAGCGACAGCAGCAAAGGTCCGGGCTGCAATCCCGGGTATACCCATCATGCCCCGGCCCTCCACATTGATCATACTTAAACCTTCGATAAGTGTGACCGCTTTTACGGTATTCTTTGCCATTTTTGGATTATGGACGATTAAAGTTCCTGGATGGTCGGCATTAGTGGTGTTCTTGACTCGCAGCGGAATACCCTGCTCCACAACCGGCTGGATGGTTCGGGGGTGAACCACCTTGGCGCCAAAGTAGGCCAATTCGCTCACCTCGTTATAGGACAACAACGGGAGGGATTTCGCCTCGGGAACAATTCGCGGGTCTGAAGTCATGACCCCATCCACATCTGTCCAGATCCAAACCTCGTCGGCTTTCAGGCAAACTCCTAGAATTGAGGCGCTGAAATCGCTGCCTCCCCTTCCCAATGTTGTGGTTACCCCAGATTCAGTGGCTGCCATAAAACCTGTGACCACTGGTACCTGATCTTTTTCCAACAACGGGACCAACACATTTCCGATATGCTTGCAAGTTAGATCCATTATCGGAACTGCATTCTGGAATTTATTGTCTGTAATGATCAATTCAGTGGAATCGACCGCTTGGCTGGATATTCCAAGCTGACGAAGATAAGCTGCCATGATTCGGGCATTGATTCTCTCCCCAAAAGAGGAGATCGTATCAAGGGCCCGCGGGGTACATTCTCCCAGCACATATATACTTTGACAGAAGGCAGCAAAATTATCAAGATATTGATTGACAGAAGCGCGTATTGAGGCTTGTTCCCCACTGGCATCCAAAAGGTCATTCAATACAAGGTAGTGTTTGACCCTAAGCTGTTCTACAATACCTTGAAAGGTTTGGTCATCTCCCTGGGATGCTGTCAGGGCTCCATTGATCAATAAATCGGTTACACCGCTCATAGCTGAAACGACGACGGTCATACGGTCCCAATCTTTTTTTTGATCCAATACTATTGCGGCTGCTTGCCCATGAGCTTTAAGGCTGCCCACTGAAGTACCTCCGAATTTCATGACCAATGTGCTCATTCTTTCCTCCTAACGAAGCTTAGCCCCTTTGATTTCTTTGGGCTAGTTTAATGACATCTCCCAGCACTCCTGCTGCCGTTACTGCTGGACCCGCCCCGGGACCCGAAATAATTAGTGGGTTCTCAAAATACCGCTTTGTTTGTATTGAAATATAGTTTGCCGGACCCTGCAGTGTGCCCAGTGAACTCGCTCGGTTAACGGATTTCAACCCGACATCTCCTTCGTCGGCACTGATCGTGGCAACATAACGAAGGGTTTTATTACTTACCAGAGCTGATTCGAAACGGGATCTATACTCATCATCTAGCGAGTGCATTTCTGATAGAAACGAATCCAGTGGTATACTGGCTAAATCTTCCGGATAGAGCGGATGAGTCTGAAGATCCTCTTCCGTCAGGGACCAACCAGCCGTGCGAGCTAATATAAGTGCCTTTCTGGCTACATCCTTACCACTTAAGTCAATCCGAGGATCTGGTTCAGCATAACCCATTTCACAAGCAGTTAATACAGCTTCAGAATAAGATACCTTTTGCTCCAGTTCGGTACACAGGTATCCCAATGTTCCGCTAAAACATCCTTCGATGGCTGTGATCTGATCACCAGAATCAAGCAAATAGTCCAGAGTCTTGATCAACGGCAATCCTGCCCCCGCTGTGCACTCATAGCGGACATTGGGACTCTCATAGAAAACGCGAGCCTGCTGCCAGGGACCAGTTAATGGAATCTTGTTTGCCAGCACCACGCCGAATCCGTTTTCCAGAGTTTCCCTGAGAAAGGGTTCTGTATCTGAAGAAGCTGTCACATCGATAACAATCAACCCTTGCTGGGAAATCTCAGCCAAATCTGGATGGGCGCTGAAGATTTTTTGGGATGAGAGCTCTTTTCCCTTTAACCCTTCATCGAGGACTGACTGCAGGGTTCCCAAAGCCAAACCTTTAGGGTTCACCAGGGCACCGGTACTGTTCGCAATGACAATAGGCACAAGAGAAAAACCTGTCCGCTGGGTGATGGTTTGTCCGTATACTAGAATTTGGGAGATCAGTTCTTTTCCAACTGTCCCTGCTCCCAAACAAATCAGTGGGATCTTTTGTATCTTCATAATGACCTCTCTTTCTCCTTAAACAAAAACCACGTCCAAAAGGGACGCGGCTCTTTTCGCGCGGTTCCACCCAACTTCTATGACGATCAATCGTCAGGCACTCTTTTAAGGATAACGGGTTGCCCCGGAGTTCCTTACTCTCATTAACAATGATTTAGGGAACCCACTCATGGATGGTTTTCACCTTTGCCTTCAGTATAAGGGTTTTCAGCCGGTGACCCTCATTCTCTGGAGTTATCTCAAAGGATACTTGTTCCACTCAACGCTTTTTCATATTATGATATTAGCCGGAATTATATCATTCTTCCAAAATTTCACAAGTTACTTTATTTCAGGGCAATCCCGCCCCTAAAACCAGAAGGGGGTTTGGGATTCGGACTGAAATAAAAGAAATCGCGATCAGAAAGCAATAATTTGGTTCCGAAAATATATTGAATTGAATAACCATGGATTTCTTTCTTGACATCCCCGATTTATCGAAGTAAAATTCTGCCTAATGAATTTCATATCTAGATCACCTCAAACCAAGAATCACCTCGCGATCACAGTGCCTATGGGGATGCCCAAGGCTCTCGATGGAGAGTCAATTTGGATTGGGTCTGGTTAGGTCTTTAAGATATATTTTTTTAATTTAATCAATAACCGCCCAATTACAGGCGGTTATTTTTTTTAATCCGATAGCAGGTACTTTATATCAATTCAAAAGAAATCAGATATCACCCGAGGACCACCATTATGCCAATCAAGATTCCAGACCGATTACCCGCAAAAGAAATCCTAATTAAAGAGAACATTTTTGTAATGGATGAAAACAGGGCTTTGAATCAGGACATTCGCCCGATCAGGATCGCCATTCTGAATCTGATGCCAACAAAAATTACGACTGAAGCACAATTGTTTCGATTGATCGGTAATACACCACTGCAAGTCGAGCCTGTGCTCGTCCGTATGAACTCACATGAAAGCAAGAACACTCCGAGAGAGCATATGCTCACATTCTATAAAACATTTGATGAGATCAGGGATGATAAGTTCGATGGGCTGATCGTCACTGGGGCACCGGTAGAACATCTCAAGTTTGAGGAAGTAGATTACTGGGAGGAATTGACAGAGATCTTCACCTGGGCCTTAAATAATATTTTTGCCCATCTTTATATCTGCTGGGCAGCCCAGGCTGCTCTTTACCAGCAGTTTGGAATTCCCAAACACCCGCTGCAAGCCAAGAAATTCGGTGCATTTACACATAGGGTGACTAAACGTAATGTAAAGCTGTTACGAGGTTTTGATGATATCTTTTTTGCTCCGCATTCACGCCATACCGAAATTCGCCAGGAAGATATTGAAAAAGAACCGCGAGTAGAGGTTCTGGTTGATTCATCGGAAGCGGGCATCTTAATCGCGGGAACCATCGATGAAAGACAGCTCTTTGTCACCGGTCATTATGAATACGATCCCCTCACATTAAAGGAAGAATATGATCGTGACGTTAAGGCCAATTTACCGATAACGGTTCCGGCTAACTATTTCCCTGATAATGATCCCACCAAAGAACCTGTTGTTCGATGGCGTAGCCATGGAAACCTCTTATTCGCCAATTGGATTAACTACTATGTGTATCAGGAAACACCTTTTAACCTCGACCATCTACATCAATAATCAACCTGTCTAATCGTATTTCACAAGGATAACAACATGAATAACCCAAATAACAATCACCAGTATGGCTTTACAACACGGCAGCTTCATGAGGGACATAATCCTGACCAGGACACAAAATCCAGGGCCGTACCTATCTATCAAACCACTTCTTACCTGTTTGATGACACGGATCATGCAGCCCGACTCTTTTCCCTGGAAGAGAGTGGAAATATATACACCCGGATTATGAATCCAACCAGCGATGTTTTCGAAAAGCGCATCGCAAGCCTTGAGGGCGGTGTCGGAGCCCTTGCCACCAGTTCCGGATCTGCTGCTCAAGTCCAGGCCATCTTTGCCCTGGCCGGTGCAGGAGATCATATCGTTTCCGCTTCAACCCTCTACGGGGGAACCTATACTCAGTTTTATTACACATTACCCCGACTGGGAATTGAAGTGACCTTTGTAGATCCTGCTGACCCCGCCAGTTTTCGAGAGGCGATCAAGCCAAATACAAAGCTTATCTACGGTGAAACATTGGGAAACCCCAGGATCAATATCTTTCCATTTGAAGAGGTGGCGGCAATCGCGCAGGAGTTTGACATTCCGCTGATGATCGATAACACTTTTGCAACCCCATACTTATTAAATCCATTTGATTGGGGTGCGAATATTGTTATTCATTCTGCTACTAAATTCATCGGCGGACACGGGACTTCCATTGGAGGTGTAATCGTGGACGGGGGCAACTTCAAATGGGAAGGCAACCCTCGTTTTCCCAACTTCAATCAGCCTGATGACTCATACCACGGATTGACCTACGCCCAGCTTGGACCGCCAGCTTTTATAACCAAGGCACGTGTGCAGATCTTAAGAGATGTTGGTGGGTGCATTTCACCATTTAATTCCTTCCTTCTGCTGCAAGGCCTGGAAACCCTGAGTTTGCGGATGCAGCGACATGTTGAAAATGCCCAGAAGGCAGCCGAATTCCTGAGCAGCCATCCCCGGGCAGCCTGGGTTAGTTATCCTGGTCTTGAAGACAGTCCGGATTTCCCTGCCAAGCAAAAATATTTGCCAAGGGGCGCGGGCGCAATCTTAGGATTTGGCATTCAAGGGGGAATTAAGGATGGGAAGAAGTTCATCAACAATCTTAAATTATTCAGCCACCTGGCAAATGTAGGGGATGCAAAAAGCCTCGCCATTCATCCTGCCAGCACAACCCATTCCCAGCTTAATGAAGAGCAGCTGATCAGCGCCGGAGTGACACCAGATTTCATCCGCTTAAGTATTGGATTAGAAGATATTGAAGATATTCTCTGGGATATTCATCAGGCCTTATCAGCTTAGATCAATGACCCAACATGATCTTATCGGAATAATGATCCTCCGCTTAAGATTGTGATGGGTCTATGATAGTGGGCGGTATTAGACAGATCTAGAACCGTTTTTGGACTTAGGCGCTCATTTTCCACCACAACTTTTTTCAATCAACTAACGGCTTGCGTTACTTGCCCTGGAGCGGGGAGTGTGAAGCTGTCCCCTGAGAAATTGGTTGAGGCGTGAAAATGCATGAATCCGACCCAGAATCCCCAGCGTCAGGTGCACGCTTTGTTGGCCTAAATCGCACACACCGAGAGATGATATTGTCGTTCCGTCTTACTGTATCTCCTCAGCCGGAAAGCATAATTCGACAGTGTTACTCTTGAGGTCGGAGAGATTGGCAGGTCAGGATCTTCAACAACGGCTTTCTCTTGAAGTAAAGCTTTCTCGATCTCTTTTTCTGCTGCTGGTGAGATCCTGGCGTGCGTTTTCCGTTGATAGGCAATTGTAAAAGGATTTGGATTGCTTCGATATTCTTTCAACAAGTCGAAGAAGCGTGGCTTGCCAATCCCTATCATTTCTTGAAGATCAGCTCTGCCAACCTGTCCTTGACAATAACTCTGGAATAGAAGTTTGATTTGTTCATCTGTGAAACGTTTGTGGAGCTGTGACATGGGTTCCTCCAGTTTGTATTGGAGGAGAAATCGTATATTATCCCTTAGTTCCTGTCAAAACCAGGTGTCCACTTTCAAGCGTAAACTGTCCACTTTTGAAGTTTAAATAACAAGTCCTAAAAGAGTGGTTGACAATTTTTATTCTTTATGTTAACCTAAGATCTAAGTTTGGGAAGAAAAACCTAAATTTTATAAAAATATGGACTATCAAGTAAAAATTCACACCAATAATAAACCTCGTCGAAAGACCCTCCCTCCTTTACCTCTCATCCGGGTAGGTGTTTTTTAGGCGTACGCCAAAACGTTTTTAAAAAGCCAGTCTCCATCCGGAGACTGGCTTTTTTTTTATTAAGTCGCAGGCATTGGATTTGTATCAATAATGCAAATCGCCGTGATATACAGAGGAGAAAAGTTATCATGACAAAGAGTTTTGAAAAAGTAGTGCTAGCGTACTCAGGTGGTTTGGACACATCTGTTATCCTCCATTGGCTCAAGGAGAACTATGGTTGTGAGGTCATCACCTTTACCGCAGATCTAGGCCAGGGTGCTGAAGAGCTGGAAGGCCTGGAGGAAAAAGCCTTGGCCAGCGGAGCCAGCAAAGTGTACATTGTAGACTTGCGTGAGGAATTTCTCACAGATTATGCGTTCCTCACTTTACAGGCAGGCGCTATTTATGAGCATCTTTACCTGCTGGGTACTTCTTTTGCGAGGCCTATTACTTCCCAGAAATTGGTTGAGATCGCTGAGCAGGAAAATGCAGGAGCTATCTCTCATGGCTGCACCGGTAAAGGCAATGATCAGGTGCGTTTCGAATTAACAGCCAAAGCCCTGAATCCTTACTTGGAAGTGATCGCTCCCTGGCGGGAGTGGGATATCCGATCCCGGGAAGATGCGCTGGAGTATGCTAACAACCATGGTATATCTGTAAGCCAATCCCCAGGGTCAATTTACAGTCGTGACCGCAACATATGGCATATGAGCCACGAGGGCGGAGGTTTAGAAGATCCCTGGAAGGAACCTGATCCAGATGTCTTCTGTCTCACCACAGCTCCAGAGGATGCACCTGTTCAACCCCAATATGTGGAAATCTCTTTTGATCAAGGGAATCCTGTATCCGTTGATGGTAAGGCGCTGGGTCCTGTGGAGTTACTTTCCTCTCTCAACGAGATTGGTGGTGCCCACGGAGTGGGTCGGGTGGACTTGGTCGAGAATCGGCTGGTAGGTATGAAATCGCGTGGCATCTACGAGACCCCAGGCGGCACCATTCTTTATACAGCTCACCAAGGTTTGGAGAGCATCTGCCTGGACCGCGATACACTTCACGCCAAAGCGCGGGTTGCCCAACGGTTCGCCGAATTGACCTATGACGGCAAATGGTTTACCCCGTTACATGAGGCGTTGCGAGCCTTTGTCGCGAAAACACAAGAGCGAGTGACAGGCTCGGTAATTATGAAACTTTATAAGGGAAACTGCTTTGTGGTAGGCCGCAAATCTTCATTCAGTCTCTACCGAGAGGATTTTGCTACCTTTGGAAGCGAAGAAGTCTTTAACCAGAGCGACGCCGAAGGATTCATCAATCTCTTCGGACTGCCTATGAAGGTGAAAGCGTTAGTCGACAGGGAAAACGCTGATGAGGACCACCAACCAACGATGGATTACAGTAAGTTTAGTGGAGATTAAGGGACTCAGATCAGGTCGAGTAAATCTCAGGGTGAAAAGGAGTTACAACTGATGGCATTATGGGGTGGAAGGTTTGAGAAAGAGATGGAACCAATCATGCGAAGATTTAATGATTCTTTCGCTTTCGATTCCAGATTATACGCTGCGGATATTGATGGCAGCTTAGCCTACGCCAGCGCATTGTCAAGAGCAGGATTGATCACTGAGGAGGAACTGGACCTGCTTTGTGAGGGACTTGAACAAGTACGCGCGGAGTTTGATGACGGCTCTTTCGAAGCCCGGCCAGGTGATGAGGATATCCACACTGCTGTTGAACGGCGGTTGGTTGAATTGGTGGGGGAAGCGGCAGAAAAGATTCACACTGGACGCTCCCGCAACGACCAGGTTGCCACCGATTTGAGGCTTTACCTGTTAGAAGAAATCTCATCTTTAAGTGAGTTGTTGGGGGCGCTGCAAGCGGCTTTGGCCGAGCAGGCCGAAACCCATCTAGACGTCTATATGCCTGGTTACACCCATTTGCAGCAGGCCCAACCAATACTTTTTAGTCATTGGGTGATGGCATACTTTTGGAAGTTTCAGCGTGATTATGAGCGGTTGACCGAGGTTACATCCCGCACAAACGTTTGTCCCTTGGGTGCCGGTGCCCTTGCTGGGAATCCTTTTGAAATTGACCGAATGGCGCTTGCCGAAACCCTCAACTTTGACTCCATTAGTGAAAATAGTCTTGACGCGGTGAGTGATCGGGACTTCGTGGTGGAATTCATGTCCTGGGCCGTGCTCACTCAAATTCATTTAAGCGGATGGGTAGAGGAACTTATTATATGGGCTAGCTCTGAATTTGGTTTCCTGGAGATCGATGATGCCTATGCAACCGGTTCCAGTTTAATGCCGCAAAAGAAGAATCCTGATTCATTGGAACTGATTCGAGGGAAAAGTGGACGAGTGGTCGGTCATCTTGTAGGTCTATTGACTACGCTTAAAGGCCTTCCCCTGGCTTATAACAAGGATTTGCAGGAAGATAAAGAAGCACTCTTTGATGTGATAGATACATTAAAGATCGAACTTCCCATCGCCACCGGTATTATCTGCACCATGAAGATAAATGCCAAACGGATGGCAGCGATGTTGAATGAGGAAATGCTTGCCACTGACCTCGCCGACTACCTGGTGCGTGAAGGTGTACCGTTTCGCAAAAGTCATCACTTAGTTGGCCAAGCTGTTCTTCGAGCAGAGGAACTTGGTGTTCCCTTAACTGAACTTGACTTGAGCGAATACCAGGCGATACATACTTCATTCACTGAAAGTTTGTACGGAATCCTTGATATGCAAGAGTCAGTCAAAGCAAGAGCTGTCGAAGGAGGAACTGCTCCCCAGGCGGTTCGAAACCAGATTAAAAAAGCAAAAGACATTATAAAACATTTATGAAAAGGAGATTTTGATTATGACTATGTGTCCAGAATGCGCAGCGGAATTCGAATTAGCTCCCGATACAGTTGAGGCCGAGATCATTGTCTGTCCTGATTGCGGTGTGGAGCTGGAAGTGATCAGTCTTGATCCCATTGAACTAGATCTTGCTCCAGAAGTCGAAGAAGATTGGGGCGAATAGGGTTCACTATGTCCATGATTTCCACGCCGGTGCTTCACCTTCAGTGGGGGAAATATATCCTTATGGAAAGAAAAGAGATGAATTGATGAACGAAAATAAAAGGAGGCATACCCAGAATGGGGAAGTGAAAGTTGGAGTTTTATGTTCGCGAATTCGTGTTGAAGAGAAATTACTGATTCAAGCGCTGCAGGAACGAAATGTGTCTTTCCAGAGCATCGACTCGAGGGATTTCGCTTTAGCGCTGGGTCAGGGCGAGGATTCATACCCGGACCCGACAAAGAGTTTGGAAACGTTGCAGGAATGTGATGTCGTCCTCATTCGGTGTTTGAGTCATTCTCGGGCTTATTATCTCAGCCGCTGGCTAGAGGGAAGAGAGATACCGACAGTGAGTTCACATCAGGCAATTGCTACCTGTGGAGATAAGATGCTCACCAGCACTGCTTTACGGGAGGCCGATGTGCCCATTCCAAATACCCGGATAGCCTTTACCAGAGAGACGGCT
>Ga0307990_1001162_pt1 | contig 22469 bp, 28 predicted proteins | sample EllFjometagen129_FD_203168 | JGI IMG/M metagenome (GOLD analysis project Ga0307990, IMG submission 203168) | Marine microbial communities from Ellis Fjord, Antarctic Ocean - #129 | ecosystem: Environmental > Aquatic > Marine > Unclassified | place: Southern Ocean | collected 2014-10-08
GCTTCGTCGATGAAATTCAACAGGCAACAAACAACAGAACTGACTTCACAATCAAAGAAGTCTCAGCTAACAAATGGACCATTAAGGAAACTACAACACCGTACGGCTGATCCTTAGAACCTCTTTCCGTACACAAAAAACGCCTCTAAGCCCCTTGTTGATGGCATTTTGAGGACTTAACATGATACATACGAACGAGTTATCGTGGTCCGACCCCTTTCACCCGACCCCTTTCACCGAGTTATCGTGGTCCGACCCCTTTCACACCCCTTTCACAGCGCAGCAACCTGAACGCGTCCAGCGAATGCAAGCTTTGCTTGAAAACCTGATCGTCAAAGGCCGAAGCACACCGGGGCCAGACCAGACAAATGACGTGGAAGTCCGGCGCCACTTGCCGAAGCCCGTGAAGGACCAGCCATGAATCCATGGCTTCCATCGACTTCACTTATTCAACATCAAGAAGGTTCGCCAACAAAGCCATCGACGGCGACTGAGTAACCCGCGCAAAGCGCGGGTTACTCAGCGCATCATGGCAGTCGTTGGCCATAAATTGCAATTGACTACATTGCATCATTTTGTATACACTGTCATACAAATCAATGGAGTTTAAATATGAGCACAGCTATTTCCGTTCGACTGCCTGATGCAGTAGCAAAAAAACTAGGGCGTGTTGCCAAAGAATCCGAGAGATCACGGTCCTTCGTTATAACGAAGGCAGTTGAGACGTATTTGGACGACTTCGCAGGTCTGCAGGTCGCCCTCGACCGCTTTCACGACAGCACAGACCCCGTGGTGTCCAGTCTAGATATGAGAGCATCCCTTGGACTATAGGATAGACTACAAAAAGTCGGTCGCAAAAGATCTGAAGCGCATCGGCAGGGTTAATGCAAAGCGGATCATGGATAAGATCGATAAGGATCTTATTCATAATGCTGACCGTTTCCCTGCTCTAACCGGTCCTTTTACGGGTATGCGTAAATACCGGGTTGGTGATTATCGAGTGATCTTTGTAATCATTGACGACTGCGTCCTTATTCTCAAAATTCAGGATCGCAAGGACGTTTACCGAAGAAGGTAAATCGGCCAACAAAGTTGCTCCAGCTTATCAGAAGCAGCGCTTCGCGCTCCTCCTGGAAGCTGAGCATAACGTTCGGTAGAGATATAATTAATGACTACTAGAATGACTGGGTGGTCAATCAAATTATGAAGGCAGTCGATGAAAGTGGCGAGGCTGAGAACACCATCGTTATTTTCAGCACCGACAATGGCACTGCATCGAGACCAGCCAATAACGCACAGCTACTTTTACTTGGAGTGAATTTAAGCAATTACTTCAAAGGCTTTAAAATGAATATCCATGAAGGCGGGCATCGCGTACCTTTCGTCGCACGTTGGCCGGGTAAAATCAAACCTGGATCGTCCTGTAACCAAACCATTTGCCTTAATGATTTCATGGCCACAACAGCGGATTTGTTAGATTTTGAACTATCGAATAACGCAGCCGAAGACAGCGTCAGCATTCTTCCGTTGTTATGTGGAGAAAAGACCTCATTGCCAAACCGTCCCTTAGTGGTTAATCATGATTACTCTGGCAATTTTGCCATTCGCAAAGGGAAATGGAAACTGATTGCCAGGAGAAAAGGAATATAAGACACCATGAGAATCCACACCTACCTATTGTTATTTAGCTTTTTTGGAAGCCTGTCTCTCTCCGTCGCGGGACCTGTCACAGTTGAGAGTCTTCTGAATGAGATGGGAAACCGCTCCGCTCTAACTCGTACACCCGAACCCGCATATGTCGCGAAAGCTGCGACCAGCTACGACCGAGCCTCGATAACCAACAATCCTGAGGATGGCCTTTTCGTCGAGACAAAAGGACGTGACTGGGGCAAGGGTTGGTTCGCAAACCATGACTTTAGCGAATATATCCGACGGGAGAAAAACCAGGGTCGGAATGAAAGCGTACTTATGGAAAATAACGGCCCCGGAGCAATCGTGCGGTGGTGGGCCCCCTCCTGCAAGAAGGGGATGATCAGGATTTACCTGGATGGTTCTTCTACGCCGGTGATTGAAATGCAGCCTGATGAGTTGATCGGCGGCAATAAACTGGTATCATATCCGTTCTCATTTCTTGCATCCGACGATAAAACAAGGCCGACATGGCGGGGACGCAATCTCTATCTCCCCATTCCCTATCAGAAAAGTTGTAAGGTGACCTGGGAGGGGAAACCATTCTATTACCAGATAGGCTACCGAAAGTATGCCCAAGGAACGAAGGTAAAGACGTTTGCCCTGGAACAGCTCAAGAGCGCGAGAGAAACCATGAAACAGGTGGCTGAAAGGCTGACCACCGGAAGCACGGTGGTAAGCGGAAAGAACGTTGCTAAAACGGACGTTGTATTGGCTCCGGAAGAATCGACCAGTTTGACGCTGAGCGAACCCGGAGCAATTACCAGACTCCTTGTGCAGTTGTCTGCGGAAGACTACAGGCAGGTGTTGCGCTCGACCGTTGTCACCATGACTTTTGATGGCAAAAAGAGTGCCTGGATCCCGATTGGCTCACTTGGCGGCGTCGGCTACAGCGCAGAGAAGAATGACACGTTTTACGTCAAAGTCGACCCTGCCACCAGAATGATCAGTTCCTACTATGTCATGCCTTTTCAAAAAACGGCAACCATCACCTTGACCAACTACGGCAAGCAGGATGTCACCATCAAACAGCTTGAATTGACCGTCGACGACTACCGATGGAACAACCGCAGTCTTCACTTCCATGCCACGTGGTTTGAGCAGCGCAATATCAGCACCCAGAACCGTAGCGACCTCAACTATGTCACGGTCAAGGGCGTGGGCCGATATGTCGGCACATCCATCACTATTTTCAACACCTGTACGTTGAAGAACAACAGGACGTGGTGGGGAGAAGGCGATGATAAAGTCTATGTCGACGGCGAGGACTTTCCTTCCATTTTCGGAACCGGAACGGAGGACTATTTCGGCTACGCTTGGTGTCGCCCGCAGCGGTTCTGGACGCCCTTTATTTCCCAACCGCGTGGCGAGGGAAACAAGAAGTGGGGCTACAGCAACAACAACCGATACCACCTGCTGGATGACTACCCCTTCACGAAATCGATCCAGTTCGATATGGAAATCTGGCACCCATTCAGGAAGAATATGAACTATGCAGTGTCTACTTTTTTCTATGCCCGCCCCGGCTCAACCCATAATAAGGCACCCGATCTAGATTCGGTCAAACACAAGGTAGCCCTGCACCGAGATGACGTGATCTCGCTGGGCGCTTCGAGCCCTGCACAGCCGGTCCAGACTGAGGATGCCAGCGGCGAGAGTATACTTGGCAAAATTGCTGCCAAGCGGCTCGTAAAAGTTTTCATTGTCGCCGGTCAATCCAATGCAGTAGGCCACAATCGCGTCAAGGAATACAAAAAAGGTCGCGTCGAGTTTCCCAAGGCTTACCGGCATCAGCCTGACGTCCTCTTCTGGGGAAAGAAGAAAACGAAGGGCTGGTCAACCCTTGACATAGCCACCTCCGGCGCATTCGGACCTGAGATCGGTTTTGCATACGATATGGCAGCAGAATTGCGTACGCAACGCATTGCAATCGTCAAGTACGCAGTGGGCGGAAGCGGCATTGCCCGAAGCGTTGACTACAGTGACTACATTCCCAAGCTAAAGGGCTTTAATGATCACGGAAACAACTGGCATCCGCCAGCAGAAGGAAAAGAAGCAGGGAAGTACTATCTGCGACTGATCAAAAACGTGCGTGATTCCCTGGAGGCTCTCGACCGTCAGCAAATTAAATGGGAGCTGGCGGGCTGTCTGTGGATGCAGGGCGAACACGAAGCCGGCATCAGCCGCAAGATGGCGCAGGATTATGACCAGCTGCTCGCCGGTCTCATCAGCGCCATCAGGAAAGATCTCAAGGCGCCGTCCCTGCCTTTTATCATCGGCGAGGTCAATAGCCACACGTGGGTATATGGCGAGATAGCGAGGGGCAAGCAGGCCTTGGTCTGTCAACAAGATCGCGAAGCCATTTTGGTCAAGACAACCGATCTCTCCAGAAAGGGTTCCGGCGGGGCGGCGCATTTTGATGCGGACGGAATGCTTGTACTGGGGTCTCGGTTTGCCAAGGCGGCAATTTCGCTTGCCGGAAAAGACGAGACCGAACAATCTCCTGGAGGCGTTATGTGAAGCGACAGACTAAAGGCCGCGCCTCAGGAGTAACGTTGGCCTGAAAGAGAAATGAACAAGATTATCCTCAGTTGCACAGTCGTGCTTCTTGTCGGTTGCAGATCGGTGGAGCCGTACAGGATCTACAGCAAAGAGAACTCCACATTGCGATGCATCCGGCGCGGCTCATGGGAGCCGCTGGAGAAACAAGGGAACGATTTCCCTGTTTCCTCTGAGGGCCTTGTCGTGCTAAAAAACGACACTGGACGGCCTGTGCTTTACGGTTTTATGCCGTGGTGGGGGGGTATGGACAATGTGGCGGTAGGCCCAACGACTGTCATTTTGTCAGAATCAAAATCCCAAACATACATCGCGGCAGGAGAGATCGCAGGTTTAAGAGTATTTGAACCGTTCTTCTTTCGCGACGGGGCTCTTCTCACCCTCTGGATCAAGAGTACGAAGCAGGAAGACTCGGAGAAATGAAAAGACTGGCAATATTCCTATTTCTCTGCGTTGCGCTTTCAGCAAAACGCTGAGGCACACGTTGTGCGAAAATAATCAAGATTTCGTGAAGAAAGCCGACCTCACATTAGTCTTAGCAATACAGTCGCTTCATTCTAAGGCAAGAAGCAGCATATCGAACAATATTGAAAGGAAATATCATGAATCGAGTACACCAGATATCGTCAACACTTCTCATTGCGGCATTTGTCGCTGGATCTGCAACGCTATTGGCAGCAGAGAAACCGGATAAAGCATCGGTGGGTGCCGTTGTGAGCGGCAACACGACCTTTGCCCTGAAGATGCACCAAGAGCTCAGCTCGAAAGCGGGAAACCTCTTCTTCTCGCCCTACAGCATCTCATCTGCGCTGGGTATGACATACGCCGGCGCGCGCAATAACACGGAAAAAGAAATGAAGGAGGCACTACACTTTCCCGGTGGGCGTGGCGCATTATGTAGGTCCTTCGGCGAACTGCAGGAGGGGCTAAACGCAGTACAGAAGGCGGGAGACATCAAGCTGAGCATCGCGAACGCGATCTGGGCCGAGAACAGCTACAAATTCCTCCCGGCCTATATGGACCTTGTTCAGAAGGATTATAGATCACGAATCAATCTCGCCGATTTCGTCGGGAATGCCGAGACGGAGAGAAAGCTGATTAATAACTGGGTGGAGAAACAGACCAACGACAAGATCAAGGACCTCATTCCGAAGGGCATCTTGGATGCGTTAACCCGCATGGTACTGGTCAACGCCATCTACTTCAAAGGTGACTGGGCGAGCCAGTTCAATGAAATCCATACTCGAGAGCTGGACTTCAATGTCACTGCCAAAAAGAAGGTGAAAGCAAAGATGATGTACCAGCAAGGGGATTTCCGGCTGGCGGAGGATGAGAACACGCAAGCGCTTGAGATGACGTACAGGGGAGACCGCCTTTCAATGCTGGTTCTTCTGCCGAAACAGAAGAATGAAATCAGCAAACTGGAGAAAACGTTAACCGCGGAGAAGCTAAGCGGCCTGATCGCCAAACTCAGGAAGACCACGGTTCAAGTCACCTTTCCGAAGTTCAAGATTGAGACCGGATATAGTTTGGTTCCTCCCTTCATAAAGCTGGGAATGAAGGATGCATTTGGCAAAAGATCGGATTTCTCAGGTATGGACGGGACAAAGGACCTCTATATCTCAGCCATTCTGCACAAGGCTTTCGTGGAAGTTGACGAGAAAGGAACCGAAGCTGCAGCAGCTACGGCGGTTGTGATGACTTTAAGAAGCGCACCTCGCTATCCCCGGTTCAATGCAGATCATCCATTCCTCTTCCTGATCCGTGACAACGTTACAGGCACCATCCTGTTCATGGGCAGGATGGTCAATCCAAACAGCAAATGAAACGAGGAACCGCACAACAAAAGTTTGAACCGTACAGAACACACCGCGCTTCGCACGGTATGTTCTGCCGGTTAAACAGATCGTTGATCAGGGCTCACAAGCTCGCCCTGATCAACGCCTGCGGTGACCGGTCACCGCAGGCGTTGGGAGTAAAATGAAGACGAGAGACAAGATATCAATAGGTGGCTTTGTTTTCATACTCCTTATCATAGGTGTTCTCTACATTGCGGTTCACATCGGGGTCAGACCTTAGATTAGTAGTTAACTATAATGCCAACAAAACCGGAAGATTTTCACTATTTTTTAATATAAGGTCTGACCTCGATTCTTACTGTCACACTCAGGCACCATCAGATCTAATTAAAGACAAATTCAGTACTTGATCAGCGCAAAAGAAAACTCCGTTATAAGTTGCTAGTCCAACAAATGGATGCACCAGTCGCCGAATAAGAGTTGGGGATTCGCTTCGCTCTACATATGCTGTTGCGGCGCAGGTGATCCTAAACGTTTTGCCCATTAGAGGAAGCAACGATGGCTGATAGTCAACATCTCCGTATGCTCCGCCGAGGAGTGCAAGCGTGGAATACCTGGAGAAGGCACAATCCAGAGGTCCATCCCGACCTTCGCGAAGCACGATTACGCGAGGCGGACCTCGCGGAGGTCAACCTCGACAAATGCGACCTGCGCAGTTCGGACCTAGCCTTGGCGAACCTCGGGAAAGCACGCTTCCAGCATTCCGATCTCAGTGGGGCGGACCTCCGCAGTGCACACCTTGCCTGGGCTGACCTGCAGGGAGCTACGCTTAAAAACGCAAAGCTCTCAGGAACGGACTTGTGCGGCACCGATTTCACAGATTGTGACCTGTGCGACGAGGATCTGAACCACGCAAGGATGAGATCCATGAATGCGTTGGTCAGGGGATACTCCTTATTCAGTAACGCTGCGTTTCCCGACTATTTCTCGAGTAAGACTAAGTTCACGCGAGCCAACCTTTCCGCTGCAAAATTCACAGGCAAAGACGATTCGCGAGAAAATATCGGCAGTTTTCTCGATCTAGCGACGTGCGAAGGATTGGAATCTGCGACATTTGCGGAACCCGATTTCCTGAAGAGGTACGTATCCGACGCATTTGCTTACGCCCATTCCCCAGATTCGCCTGACGCTCGTTCCGAGGATCTTGTGCGAACGGTGCTTGAAGCGATTGAATACCTACGGGCTCTCTACCATGACGACGATTCGCCGAGAGAGCTGCTTGTCGTCATAGAAACCATCAGTCAAGAGCTCATCAAATACTTGACCACTCATCCGCAAGTGCTGTACGAAATAAGACCGCGGCAGTTTGAAGAAATAGTTGCCGAGATACTCGCGAGTTTCGGTTGGGAGGTCCAGTTGATGCCTCCGGTCAGATACGGGGGGTACGCCATCTACGCCATCTCAAAAGACATCGAAAGCGGACTCAGGACGTCCTGGGTTATCGAATGCAAGAAGTACCACGAAGGCAATAAAGTGGGCGTAGAACTTGTTCGAGCACTCTATGGTGTCAAGCACTTAGTCGGCGCCAGCAATGCATTGCTGGCAACCACTTCCTTTTTCACACGTGGCGCAAAACAAATCAAGGCATCTCGCTACGACATTGATTTGAAAGATTTTCAGCGGTTGTGGACTGGATAAACGAATACCGGCCAATGCCAGATGGTCACCTTTACCTCAAAGATGACCGTCTCATTTTGCCTGGGAACTCGACGCGCTGAATTACACAGCGTAGATGAAGGCGAACGTTCTGAATAAACAAATGAAGTATTGCCCCAATCAAACCGCCATGATATTCTTTATTCATTAATGGAGATGTAATATGCACAATGAATTCACAGCTATAGTTGAAAAAGATGAGGAATGGTTTTTTGCCTATTCCCCAGAAATTACTGGTGCAAATGGACAGGGTAAAACAAAGGATGAAGCCCTCAGTAGTTTGTCTCAAGCAATTGCCTTAATTCTTGTGGATAGACGCGCCGATGCAGCCAAGGGTTTGCCAAAAGATGCAGAACAATTGATGGTTGCAATAGGATGAAACGCAATACACTTCTTAAACACCTGCGACGAAATGGATGCTTTCTGAAAGGGGAAGGTGGTTCGCATTCTTTGTGGTCTAATCCTCGAACAGGATGGGTAGAAGCCGTGCCACGTCACTCAGAAGTTCCCAACCGTCTAGCTCAAAAAATATGTAAATGTTTATCGATATCTGAAATCAAATAACTCGGAACATGTGAGTGCACACTATTCCGTGCCGATGTCGCGTCCCGGAAAGTGTGACGTTATGATCAAAGATAATACAGAAATATACCGAGTTGCTCCATGGCCCCAGAGTATCGCTATTGTGATCATCACCACTTTGGCATGTCTTGCCATCACCTACTTCCTTTGGGCATTCATCAGCTTCTCTGCGTGTAGCATGCACGACATGTTTGGCGATGTGGCTCTCCCCCTGTTCACGGGCATGTTGATTCAATATCGCATTCTTTTCTGGACTCTCCCGATTCTGAGCGTTGTCGTCGGAATCGTAATGCTTGCCGGAGGCAAGCATTCCACCTGCAACCTCTTGCTTTACGTTTCGACACTGGTGTTTGTCACTCTAGTGGCAATCACGTTCACGATTGTGGCATTGGCAATCCCTTGGATGCCTCTCATGGCGAATTAAACTCCTCGTCCATGTATCGAGTGTTGGAGCTCCTACGGAGTACCGCGGTGCGGTGCGAACAATGGAGGTTAAGCGTACACAGAGAATACCGTAAGCCGTAAGGGGAACCGTATTCCCCTAAAGCAATTCAGCTTCGTAAAAAGGAATAGATGCGGTGGGGGAGCTGAATTTCAAACTTCAGTTTTCCCCGCTGTCATGGGTAGTGGAAGCAGACATCAAAGGGTTCTTTGATAACATAGACCATGAGTGGATGTTAAGGATGCTTGAAGAGCGCATCAACGATCGGGCGTTTATTAAACTGATCAGAAAATGGTTTAAGGCCGGTGTGCTTGAAGACATTCATACCGTTATCCATCCGGGTGCGGGTACGCCGCAGGGGGGAGTGATCTCTCCTATACTGGCGAACATCTACCTTCACTTTGCCCTCGACCTATGGTTTGAGAAATCAGTGAAGAAAAGAGCGAAAGGCGAATGTATGCTGGTGAGATATGCGGATGATTTTGTCTGTGCATTTCGCTATAAGGCAGACGCTGAACGCTTTTATAATGAGCAGTTGCAGAAACGACTTGCAAAGTTCAGCCTAGAACTTGCGCCGGAGAAGACTCAGATGATGAAGTTTACACGGTTTGAGGTTCATAAGGTGCGGAGCTTCGAGTTTCTTGGGTTTGAGTTTCGCTGGGGATTGAACCGCCATAAGCGGCCCCAGGTGAAACGACGGACAGCACGAAAGAAACAGCAGGCAGCCTGTAAAGCGATACAGGAGTGGGTAAGGAAGAACCGTAGCATGGGGCTTCGTCTGTTGATGGCGACCCTCAAGAAAAAGCTAAATGGGTACTGGAACTATTACGGTGTTCATCATAACAGCAAAAGTTCATGGGATTATTACAGCCACACCTGTACTATGGTCTTGAAATGGCTTAACCGCCGCAGCCAGCGGCGCAGCTTTTCATGGGAGCGACTCCTTGCTATGCTTGAATGGTATGGAATACCGAAACCTCGCATAACGGAGAAGCCTTCCAAACGACGGTGTTTAAATGTCTGATCCGCATTGATACGGAATTAGCGAAAGTTCAAAACGAGGAGCCCGGTGCGAGAAAACCGCACGCCGGGAACTGTACGGGGGGCGCCCCGCAAGGGGCGTTCCTACCGTGATAAAATAAAAAGAAGTCTTTGCTCTGCAGGATCTGAAACCACAGAGAACACAAAGATCACAGAGAATTTGAATCAATCAAACGAAACGGTTTTGAATGAAATGAAAATCGTTTCAACATAAAGCCACCGTATCAGAAACCGCGCTTCGCGCGGCTCCTGAACGGTGAGCTGATCGTTCTGTCAGGAGGAGAAAAATGAGTAATGAAGTGAAGAAAGAAGAATCCAATGGTCAAGTCCCCAAGCTGTCCGGTCCCGATGTCATGGCACTGCTGGTCTGCTGGGCGGGCGTAGCCGCCGTCTCGTGGTTCTCCAAGGAGCCTGTTGTCGCCGTCATCGCCATAGCAGCAGCGTATTACCTCGCAAAGTGGATCATCCTGAAGAAAGAAAAGTGAGGACAGAACAACACCGTGCACACATATTTCTGAAAGGCTGCGGACGGCCTTTCAGAAAATGGTGACGGTGAATAGAATGAAAACACTGCCAATCATATTGCTTTGCTTTGCTCTCGCATCCTGTGCGGTCACCAAACCCACGGTTTCCGAACCGGTGCTAGCTAAAGCACCAGTTGCCGATCCCATAGACACTCTTGTCAAGAGACTGCATGCCGGCAGGGGGTTCTGGCAGAATGGCGGATCACCCAAGATAGATCTCCCACAGGATGCTGAACCCGAGGAGGTCATTGCTGCTGCAATTCGATGGCAATCATTCGACCAAGGAATGATCAAGTCCTACCAGATTGATGAAATAAGGTACGTTGACCTGTGGGATTTCAATGCCAAGAAAGAGCAGTACACGATAGCACTGCTCAAGACAGAATTCGGACCGAAGGCGATCGTTTTCAACTTCAAGACGTTCGATCGGTGGTGGGCACGCTTCTATCCCGTAATAAAGGAGCAGCAGAACAAATGAGTCGACACATACTTTCCAGAGCCGTGCTTCGCTTGCTTTGAAAAGATGGTTACTCAAATTGATCAGAGGAGTATGAAATGAAGCTCATTATCACGATCCTGATTCTCATCTCGACCTCGGTCTGGGCCGAACCGATCTCGGTTCGCCTGAGGCGTACCACTGTAGAGGATGTGGTCCGCAGACTCAGAAACGACGGTTTCGTGGTTCACTTCGAGCGATGCCTGAACCAGCCGGAGGATGCCCTGTCGCTCAAGAAGCAGATCGAGATCCTCGATGCAATTCCGACCGACGAACGCACGCCGGCAGAACAACGGCTCTACATCTTGTGTCTCAAGCAAAGGAAGACAGGGGAGATCTCTGAGGACTGCATAGTGAACTGGAGACTCAGCCAGTTCGATTTCGACTACCCGGAGGAAATCGCGGACGTTTCCACGGTTCTGGACGCCATCGTACGCGGGAACCCAGAATACTTGTGGAAGAAGGTCTCACACTCCTACGTGGTATATCCTGTCGAGAAAACATTCAACAGAAAGATCGAGATGGTCCTTCTTCGCGATGCTGACAGGGACCAAGCATTCGAAGTTATCAGCAGGACGGTGCTGATGCCCTGTGGATTGAACCTGGGGTGGACTCATATAGGTCCAGGCCCGACTCTGTGGAAGACGCTTGAGAACAAGCGGTTCTCCTTGACCTGCAAGGGAGAGGATACGCACGCGATCCTGACACAATTTGCAGAGATCCTTGACCCGAGGATCGTGTGGTCTGTACTTGGTTCAAAGGCTAACAGGAATCTGGGCTTCAGCAATATCCCGAGAAAAGAGGAATAGCGATTGAACAAAAAGGTGGAACATATTTCTCACAGCTGCGCTGTGATAAAATGCTCACCTCAAACGTTGGGCGAAATGAAATACGAACAGGCTTTGTTAGACAAGGCGCGTAGAAGGTAGCAGAATCGATGTCTTGCATGAGCGCGGAGACACCGTTGCCAAGGTGTATGCTCACACATTTGGCGACCGTTTTAAATTAGTTCTCATCCCAGGGGATAATGGCTGGTTTATCAGTGTTACGGACGAACGCGGCGGCGTTGACATCCTTGGTGCTGTCACGCCTCCTTTTCACGGGATGAACACCCGGTATTTAGAAGGTTGGCATTTCCGCAATGCGGACAATACCGGCCTTAATGAGTCGGGGCCGAAGAACGTGAACGCTCCCCAGGAGGAACGTGTTTTTTATTTCAATCCGAAAGTGGGGCGAAAACCAGGAATGCCACGATCCGAACTTGACGCTCCCCATGGGGAAGGTGTCTTAACAATTTTTGAATACAAACTGAGTAATCTAGAACCAGGACAACATGCAAAGTTCGAGTCCATCAAGTTTTTTGTGCGGTTGTCTTGGCCGCGTACTTGGTAAGTAAAAACACAAAAACAAGAAAATGCTAGTGACACTCGAAACTCGCACTCCAGATTTATACGTTTTGAAATGAGACATCGAATGATTAAACGTATTGCCATGCTGATGTTCATTATCACCCTGCCATTGTTGGCATTTGCCGATGAACCGGAACCGCAGAGTGACCTTGAGCTGTTCGCCTTCATCACCACAGTGGAGAACGTCACGTATCTGAATGTGCGAATCACTAACCGTGGGTTCCGGGAACTCACCGTGCCAACGGGAAAACCAGTATTGTCGTCAACCACGTTTCCCAACATTCTGATTCGGTACGACATACTCACGATGGGGCCCAAGGAAGCCCCCGACAAATGGAAGTTTATTCCATCTCTCGTGGATCTTGCATCAGTGACACTTCGAAAGGGTGAGACCGCAACACTCACCAACAAACTCATCGGTGATGCATGGAGTGATCCAGATGATCTTAAGAAACACCTTATCAATATTGAGTACATGGTTAGCGAAAGAGTCGCAAAGCGGTTTTCTTTCTGGCAAGATACATTGAAGACGAAGGATTCGCTGAAGAATCTCAGAAAAGGATAATCAGCTAACAAGACAAATAGATGATATTGTCGCGTAGCCGCGCCTGAGTCGCAGACGTTGGGAATAAGGCAAGGCAGAAGGAGAGAGGAAATTATGACAGTGGGACGGATAATTCGCGCGCTATTTTCGCAAGTATTCACAGCTGTGGGTGTTCTTACGCTGGTGCTAGTTCTAGCAGGTGAGCCGCCGTTTGGGAATCCTTACGACATCGTAGTCTGGGGCATCTTTGCGATGTTGTTCTGTGCCATAGGTGTCGCGGGGGGCATCTATTCGCTTCTCTCCGGCAGCACCGCAGGAAGATCCCTTTCTGCTACTGTGGCGGCAGGTGTTTGGATTCTGTTTGGCCTCTGCTTTCTTTCCGTCGCTATTCTCCAGCCCGAAGAGATTGCCGGCACTGTTTCGGTCAATGGTAGCAAGGTGTCCGAGTTCAAAGGTGGATGGAGCGGGGTGGTCGCATTCTCGATTGTAGGAGCATTACCCATACTCTTTGTGCGACAGATTTATCGAATGTACAGGAAAGCGTTTGAGAGAGCGCACAAATAAGGCAATGATCCCAGCATCACGCTGGAGGATATCGCCGCTGACGCGCCGAATTCTCAGCGGGCGTTAAAAATCAACGGGTTAATATCGCAGGATGATAAGGAGAAACAAGTCTTATTCAATGAGATTGTATTGGTCGAGGAAAACTATATCTGGATTGTTGCATTCAGGGCAGGCATCAAGGCGATAATCGTGGAACTTGTCGATTTCCGCTTCAGAAAACAACGGACGCTCATGCCTGGGATGTCCGGGCTGTGCGCCTATTTTGCGTTTGCCCTTAGGCAAATGTTTGGATTTGGGCCGTATGATGTCTGACGAAGGCGGTTTGCTGGAGTTGGAAAAGTTCTTCGAGAGCCGGGCCACGATGTCTTCCAGGTCAGACACTTTTTTCTGGAGCTGCTCTATCAGCAGCTGTTGCGCATCAACTCTTACCTTGAATCGCGAGCGATCTACAAAGGTTTCCAGCGCATACACGGGATGTCCGTATTTCGCCTGCCAGTCGGAGCAAATGCGTCGGGCGATCAGCCCCAGTACATGGCTGGCCACCTGCCTGCCGCGCCAAGGCACGCGGCGCAGGCAGGGATGCGGAACCTGAACCCAGGACGGAATGAGAAATCGCGTGTTGTTGGTCATATGCTGCAGGTTATGTTCGCGTGCCGCGCGATTCCAGCCGATAAATGTGTCGCGGTCCGCACACTTCCACGCCGCCGAGCCAAACAGGACGCATGCCACCGTTCGTCCCTGCCGATCCCGCACGAGGTAGCGGAGGTTCTCGCCGACGGTATAGTGCGGTGTCCGAGATAGTGCTCGTGGGCCAGCAGGCCGTCGAACATATGCGCATCGTCTGAGCCTGGCGCGACGATGTTCACCCGTAACGGCTGCAGATTACGCAAAGCTGCGTGGATCGGTTCAGATGGCGCGGGTGCTGCGGGTATGCGGCGATTTCTAGAAGCATTCGGTGAAGGTCTCTGACGCGGCGGTAGTTGGATATGACCAGCTCGCTCCAGCTTCAGTAACAGTGTGCGTGCCGCCATATCCTTGAGCCGGCCCTGAGCGTTGCACCAATTCCAACGGCGGCATAGTTCTACGCTCAGCGGTGTCCGTCTCCACGTCGGATGCGTGGCCATCAAGGATCGGATTAATTCTATGTCCGCATCGCTCACCTCGCGCCCTTGTAAGATCATGGTCTTTGTCATGGCGCAAAGTATACGGCAACCCGCCCAATCGAGTGCAGCTTAAAAAGAATATATTTCAGCTTGCGTTCTGAAAAATATAAGACTATCTTTTATATCATTGAATTAAGTTAATTCACTTCGGCATTCGCATACGGCGGGCGAATTCTTAAGTTACTAATTGTACGCCGTAACCGTTCACGGGTTACAAACCAAGAAAGGAAATTGACATGACTAGAATGAGAATTACCGCAATTGCCATCACAATGTTGATGCTAGGTTCAAATGCCTTTGGGGATGACATTTCGCCCGCTAATCTACTAAAGAAAGTTGCAGCCACGTACGAGGCTGCAAAGACCTACAAAGCTGAAGGAATGATTACATCCGATATCGACACTGGTGCAATAAAGATGAAGATAGAGACATCATTTCTCATTCTCATGAAGAAACCCAATCTGTATCTCATTTCCTGGACCCAGAAGAACATGTCCATGCCTGGCATGGTTCAATCTGGAGCTGTGTGGAGTGATGGGACACAAAATCACAGAAGAGAACAAGAAGAACATGAGGGAAATGATGGAGAGATCGAAAACGATGCTCAAGACCGCGAAAATGAAAGGTTCTTCTACTGAAGTTCACGCAAATGTTTCATCTCCCGAATTAGACAAGAGTGACTTTAAGTTTGTTTTGCCAGAAGGCACAATTCTCAAGGACTCCCTATTTGGTGGAGTGTTCGCCGGAAACAAAGAGATTTTTCATAAAGCCATCGACAGCGACAAGAAATAACCGCGCTTCGCACGGTAATTCGTCACTACGCTCCGAAATTTTCAGGCACGACGTTGTGTCTGAAGATATGAGAAGATTTAGCCAGAGTCTGTGTGCAATCGTAGGGATCGCGATGATCTCGTTCTACACGATATCGTATATCGGTGGGCGGCAAGGGATGCCCCTGTCTGTTGCCGGACTCCCGGCATAAATTATCCCCGCCCTTCTGAATCTGGTATGCCTTGGCTGTCTCCTTGTCACACTCATAGTTGCATTGATTCGGTGCCGAGAACGACCTGTAGCATTGGCCACGGTCGGGCTTGCTCTTCTTTTCTCCATGCTCATATTTGCGGTTGCTCCTGCCACCGTTTTTAAAATTGGATTTCGATCCAGAATCAAGTCGACAGTGACTCCTGATGAACTGCGAGAGATAGCCCTTGTGGTGCATGAAACACTACCAGAGGGGGGACGGTCGTCCGGTCCAGAAAAAAGAAGCCTATGGGATGAAGATAAACACCGAACTATGAAGTGCACTTTATCGCGAAAACGCTAACGCGTTTCCTCGAAAAATGCTGAGGCGAAACGTTCTACTTAATAGATAAGGATAACAATGAAGATAAAAAATATAATCTTAACCACGGAGAACACGGAGAGGTTTCTGGATGAATCAGAAATGAACTGTGTCCCTCCTGGAAGTTGTCGGTCAGTCTCTGCGCCCTCTGCGCCTTTGCGCGATATTGAAAAGAAATGAATTTTAACAATTGCTGCACCATTACCTTCTGAAGGCGCGCCTTCAGAAGGAAGGTGAGCACGACGTTGTGCAAAAAGGGAATAATTATAACATGGTTGTACGACGCTATAACACTATTACTGGTCGTGCCGGTGTGTTAGCAAGAAAAGCGAAATACATCTACTTGTTTCTTTTGCTGTTCTGCACGGCTATTACGCTTGGTGGATGAGCGAACAGAAATGCGCGTATCTCCAAGCCCTATACGAACGAGCCACGGGTGTATCCGGCCACGCGCTATGCGCTTCGTGGAGAAGTAGCCGCGCAGTGGTGTGAAAAACTAGTGCCGGAGAGCAAGAACTCCGGTTGGCTATTTCCCGATGATCTTCTGCAGAAATTATTGCTGGAGCTTGGTGTCGGGACAGTGGGCTATACCTACAGCCTGGTCATCGAAGTCCCGATTGCCCTTGTTGCAGACACCGTGCTTCTCCCGCTGGACATACGGCGGATGAGGACTTTTGACACCGGGGAAGATGTTTTTGCCGATGCGTTGATCGGAAAGTGGATACTGAGGGACGTTAGCTTGCACCCGGCCGCTACCGACGAGACATTGATGCTCATCTTGGAAACCTGCGATGCGCTTGATCGACATCCCGCTGCCCGGGACGCTAAGGATGTAATCGATGAAGCGAGGAAAACTGCATCAGAACGAATCAACCGGGAGCAACAATATCCATGATAATCAAGCCGGAAAAAACGGACCGACCAGATTTCGATTGGGCACGTTTTGCGGTGCGCTTTCTATTCGGATTCCTGCCTGGGGGACTGCTGGGTTTCGGCTTCTGGATTCAAATGTGTCGTTCATCACAAACGCTTGGGCTAATGGAACATGTTCCTCGGCTCGTGACCAAGTGGCTTGGATTGGAAGAAACGATTGATTCGGGGTTCTCCGGCCTTGTTGTTATGTCAGTATTTGCTTTCGTCTCGGGTTTGATTGTGGCCGCCTGGCCATCAATCTCAAATTGTCCCAATGATGCTTTTATGACGTTCAGCATTCTTCTAGATGGTATCGCACGCCATCCACCAATGGACGGATTGTGCGGAATGGAGTGCCCATCTTATCCAGAAAAAAAGCGAGTTCGTTTTTCGATCTCGCTGGATACGTATTGTTGCCTACGAACAGATGAGTTTGAACATGCTCCATCTGGAACCATACTCTCCCAGGGAAAACACTCGCTGGTCATAAAGTATGCAGGTCACAAATCAGAAGCCCTGTTCTTTACGGTAAAGGCTGGCAAGAAACAAAACAAAGACAGATAACAAGCAAATGGAGAAGTATCTGCTTCCTCGTTGAGCTACGGCGGGACATGCTGCTGGATCTGAAACCACATAGAACACAAAGATCACAGAGAATTTGAATCAATCACCCGAAACGGTTACTAAGAATGAAATGAGGGCAATTGAAAGGTTAGGTAATGAAAGCAATTCATAATGACAAATATACATATCGTGTGACTTGGTCAGAAGATGATTCTGAATATGCAGGGTTGTGTATTGAGTTTCCAAGACTCAGGTTCACAAAGCCAGGAAACTCGTATCATGAATCAGGCCCCATAGGAAATGGACGGCTCGGTGCCATGGATCTGGGCGGTATCGAACAGCAGAGGGTCGTACTTAACGAGTCGACCATGTGGTCTGGCGGTCCATATAAAACCAACCGTGACAATGCATGGCAATGTCTCCCGGAAGTCAGGAAAAAGCTCTTTGCCAACGATATTTCAGGTGCACAGGCAATACTGAACAAACACTTCCGCTATCCCGACGGAGTGAAGGGCTGGTTTGATCCCAACCAGTTCGGTTGCTACCAGATCCTGGGCGACCTAATCGTTCAGTATGAATCCAGATCAAAGAAAGGTATCTCAATCACCTCACCAAGTGGGCACAGTCAGGGGGATGGGAAAACCATAAAGAATGCGATTGACGGAAGTAGCAAAACGAAGTGGTGTATAGACAAGGCGGGCAGAAGTATTATATGGCAGGCAGCACTGCCGGAAAAGGAAACCGTCAAGACCTACAGTTTTACCAGTGATTTCTTTGGAAGGTGGTAGCCAAATTACATAACAACAAAATCGACCCGTATTTGAAATGGCCGCAGATGGCCATTTCAAAACGTTCAGAAATAATGAAAGAACCTGATATTCGGGATTTCGAGCCATCAAAAATGTTAAGTCTGGGTAGAAGTTATATGCTATTATGATTCTTCTTATTAGTTAGTGTCGTGATCTATATAATTGATTTATTGAAAAACAAAATCCTATAACTCAAGGCACACCTTCAGTTGAAGGTTAGCTCAAACGTTGACAAAATAAAGGAATAAAGCATGAAACACTTAATCACAATGATCCTGTTGCTAACGGGAATTGGCTTTGCTGCGGAGATCACAGATACTCATCTAACGAGTAGCGTGGACAAAATCGGCGTTCATGTGAAAGCGATTCACGAGGAAGCGAGGATGTATCTGGAAGCAGCCAGAACGGTTGTAAAGCCGGAAGATACGGGTGACATCCTTATCAGGAAGCTGGCCTTAAAGAAGTCACACGAGAAGAATAGCCCATTTGATGTGTTCAGAGATAAAGCCGCAACCAAAAAAGATAAAGAAGAGCAATCCGTACTCAACCAGGCACTCGCAAGCAATGACATAAAGAAGCTCAGGGCGATAGTTGAGAGCAACTTGACGGCCAACCGAAACAACCTTATAGAGAAGACAGCCGCTCTGCTAATTAAGATAGCCGAGGGTAAGCAACGCCCAATACATGTCACGAGAACCAGGTTTGTGAACGGGAAAAAGGTTACCGAAAAGCTTGAGCGAGGCAGCTACGAAGCCAAGGAAGTTGAGAAACTCTCAAAAGAGTATAGCAAGATAGTTTCTTACTTGCATATAACAGCAGTAAAACAGTAGCGGACACGACGACGGGTTGCGAAGGGTCTGGTCCAGGATGAGCAGTGATGGCGAACCCAACTTGGCGGGCCCTATTTCTCTCAGTCATGCGACGGGGGAACAACGTGGGGTGCTTCGGTTCTCCCAATATTCGGACTCCCAATTTTGACCGTATGGCCGAGGAAGGAATGCGATTTACCAGTGCATATGTTGGTTCTCCTGTGTGCGGACCCAGCAGGTCGGCGTTGATGACCGGCAGTTATCCGATTCGAATAGCTGAACCGAATAACACAAAAGCGCTTCATACTGTTCCTCATACCAAGGAGCTTATGATACCTGAAGTTCTCAAGTCAGCCGGATATACATCTGCCCTGATCGGGAAATGGCATGCGGGTGAGGCAAGAACGAAAGGTGATCCACGCTCTCAAGGATTTGATTACTTTTTCGGGACCCCGAAATTCAATGGATACACAAAATATATTAAGCAGACAAAAACGCGTGCGACTCTTATGCGAAATGAAAAGGTGGTTGTTAAGAGGATTGAACAAAAAGAGATGGATCAACTGACGACCATGTACACTGAAGAAGCGATCAAATTCATTACCGATAATAGAGAGAAGCCGTTTTTTCTCTATCTTGCTCACAATATGCCGCACGTACCCCTTGGTGTTTCCGACAAAACCCAAGTGGATGTCATGGTGGGCGCGAATGATTGACGAGGTTAAGGAAGTGCAGCTTTTTGACTTGAAGAAACAGAATTATGAATATAGCAAGAACAATTCTATCTGGCATACTGACGGCATGCGCTTTACATTCATCAGCGCCCGCTGCGGAGGTTAACAACTTGCCTATACCCACACCTCAACAGCTTGCCTGGCAAGAGGCGGAGCTTGGTGTCGTGTTTCACTACGACCTGCACGTATTCGATAACAAGCACTACCACCAGAATTCTAACCGTAAGCACCCGATTGAGGACATCAACATCTTCAACCCGACGCAACTCGACACCGACCAGTGGGTGAGGGTAGCCAAGGCCATGGGAGCTCGATTTGCGATTCTGACCGCTTCGCACGAAACGGGGTTTTGTCTATGGCAGTCGGATGCTAACCCGTATTGCCTTAAAGCTGTCAAGTGGGGCGATGGCAAACGCGATCTCGTGGGTGAGTTTATTGCATCCTGTAAGAAGTATGACATTAAGCCTGGTATTTACATCGGCACCCGATGGAATGCTCAGCTTGGTGTTTGGGATTTCAAAGTAACAGAACGAAGCCCCATTACCCAGGAAGCCTATAATACTATGATCGAGAAGGAGGTCGAAGAGATCTGTTCACACTACGGCCCTCTGTTTGAAGTGTGGTTCGATGGCGGTGCGCATGGCCCCGAGCAAGGTGGCCCCGATGTCTTAGGCGTATTTGAGAAACACCAAAAAGAATGCCTGTTCTATCATAACCTTGACCGTGCCGACGCACGTTGGGGCGGTAGTGAGTCTGGCACGGTTCCTTACCCCTGCTGGGCCACATTTCCATACAAGTCGACAGGCGCTGGAGAGAGTGCCAAAGCAGAGATTCACAAGAATGGTTTCGCTCTTCTGAAAACAGGTGACCCCGAGGGCTCATACTGGATGCCTGCCATGTCAGATGCCCCTCTGCGTAGTCATGAATGGTTCTGGGACAAAGGCGACGATGGTAAGGTCAAGTCTCTCAAACATCTGGTTAATATGTATTACGATTCGGTCGGTCGCAATTCGACGTTAATCATGGGGCTTACACCCGACAATCGTGGCTTGATCCCTGAAGTAGATGCGCAACGTTGTAAAGAATGGGGCGATGCCATCCGATACGACTTTAGAAATTGCGTCGGTCAGACCCGTGGTAAGAGTAATCTGACTGAATTGAAGTTATCGCAACCAACTGTGTTCGATTGCGTAGTGCTACAGGAAGATATTTGCGAAGGTGAACGTGTGCGCGAGTATGTCCTCAAGGCAAAAACTGGGAACCAGTGGCGAACCATTAATGAGGGCTCCTGCATCGGCCACAAACGAATCATTTGTCTTGAGAAACCTGTAACTGCCAGCCAGGTCCGCCTGACTATTGGAAAATCCAAAGCGACACCGGCTATCAGCAACTTCGCGATCTATCTTGCAGATGGTACAACAATAGTGCCGAACAAGGCGGATGCAAATAGCCACGACTGATCCGCGACGTTATCTATTCGAAGGAATCTGTTGACAAACAAAATGATATTAATCAGAAATGAAAACCAAATCTAATAAACTATATGCAGCCACAGTTTTGTTAATGACATGTATCAGTATTTACGCATCTGCTGAGACAATCCTTGAAAGCGCAGACCACAATGCCGTTCCAGAGGGTGGCATTATTACACTGAGTGGATCAGGTCTATCAGGCGCAACAGGGGCCAGTATGATTTGGGCCGGCAGGGAGTTCCCTACATCCGCAACGAGCACCAGCGATACGGAAGTACAGGTGATTATGCCGAATGTTTTTCAGGATAACCGTGATTATCACCTGTTACTGAAAACACCACAGGGTTCTGCGATCGGATTCGCATCCAATGTGCTGGAGCACACCGGTACAGGAACTTACACTGAGTCTATTTCTCCCAATCAGGCTCTTGTCGTTCGTGCCGGAGCAGTGCTCAACGGCAAGGTTTATGCTCAAACCGTAGTTGTTGAAACCGGTGGAGTTCTGGAGGTTGACCCGGAGAGCTTGACCTCGCTCATAGTTGCAGAAAACGGTGCGGTAGTTGATTTCTCGGCGGTATCTGAATCGCTCAACAGTACTATTTTTCTCTATAGTCCTGATACCGTGGTTATCGGGACAATTCCCCTCGGCATAGGCGAGATTTCCATTGGTCAACAGCTGACCCCAATTACACCTTCGTACGGGCTGGGTACCTTTACTGTTGGTTATTCATTGCATGTTCAGATTGATGGACCAGGAAGTGTCGGTGTTACACCCGAGAAAGAATTCTACCAATACAGAGAATTGGTATCCCTTTCTGCACATCCCGCGACTAACGCGTATTTCATCCGCTGGATAGGCCCAGTAACCGGCCAAGATCTAGCTGAAACTTTAACGATCAATGAAGATATTACCCAGATCGCCCGTTTTTCTACCGCCCCGAATTACTTTACAGTCTGGCGCTCGTCGTCCTGCACGATCGAAGGCGGGGTATTAGATTCCGGGTCGGCAGAGGCCGATCGACGCGCGAGACGCCGCTCTCGCTTTTCTTGGGACTTTCGCATCCGCTCTACTTCTCTGCGACGCTTCTCGAATGTGTTTGTGTTCTTTGCCATGCTGGTCCTTACTGGGTTTTATTGATGCCGCGAAACACGGAACCGATGTGCACCGAGTTCGCGTTAAAGGAGTGCACTATAACACAACTGCGCGACATTTGCCCGCTTTCCACAATTATGTATTCGCAGGGGCACATCTTCTCGAGGATGCGCCCTGTTTCATGACTCAAGATTTTAGCATACACA
>Ga0307990_1001164_pt1 | contig 22440 bp, 11 predicted proteins | sample EllFjometagen129_FD_203168 | JGI IMG/M metagenome (GOLD analysis project Ga0307990, IMG submission 203168) | Marine microbial communities from Ellis Fjord, Antarctic Ocean - #129 | ecosystem: Environmental > Aquatic > Marine > Unclassified | place: Southern Ocean | collected 2014-10-08
CCGTTACAGCTCAGGCACTCGTAGCCCATGTCGTCGGCCATGATCAGGATAATATTCGGCCTCTGGGCAAACGCTCCAAATGCAAGACCGGTAATCAGGATATATATATATATTTTCTTCATTCTGCCCCTTTTAATGTAACGCCTTACATTTACGCTCTAACACTCATGGAAACAACCTGTTTCTCTTTTTTTTCAAAACATTAGAAAACAACTAGCCTGTCGATGCTATCGACTTCCACTGGCTGGAAACAACAAGCCGCAGGCTATGGCCTATGGCCGCTTACGATTATGGGGGCCGCCCCACCACTCGCTATCCGGTTGTTTGGAATCCCAGGCATCGAACCTTTTCTGCAGCTGCGCGGCTTGTTCGGGATATTCTTTAATTAGATTGCGGCGTTCGTTGGGATCATCGGCCAAATTGAATAGTTCGGATGTGCGGGTACCGGTGGGCGCGCCGTTGTTCCAGGCGAGTTTCCAATCCTTGGAACGAATGGCGTAGTCGTCGTCGCGCCGGAAAAACAGGATGTCGTGCGGGCGGCCTTCGGTCGCCCCTTTCAGGAAGGGCATCAGGTCGACGCCATCAAACCCATTCTTTGCGGACGGCGCGCCCGCGAGCTTCACGAAGGTGGGCGCGAGATCCAATGCGCTGACCGGAAGTTCATAGACGGTTCCCGGTTGAATCCCAGCGGGCCAGCTGATGAGAAACGGGACACGGATTCCGCCTTCGTAGGTATCGCCCTTGTTGCCGCGCAGCGGCGCGCTACTGGCCCGCGAGTTGTTCGGCGCGCCGTTGTCGCTCAGGAAAACAATCAGGGTGTTTTCGTAGACCCCGTTGTCTTTGAGCGCCTGGATCACGCGGCCGATGCCGTCGTCCATGGAGACGAGCATGCCGGCATAGGTGCGGCGCTTCGGATCCTGGATATGCGCCACCCTTTCAGCAACATTGCCTGGGGCTTCCCACGGGGCGTGGACGGCGTTGTACGACAAATAGAGGAAAAAGGGATTCTCTCTGGAGCGCTCAATAAATTTCACGCTTTCATCCGTAAAGGTATCGGTCAGGTAGCCTTCATAGTCCATTGGCTCGTTATTGCGGAAGATCGGCCAGAAACCGGGGTTGGACTGCCACTCCTTTTGTGCTTTGGTGTATGAGTGAGCCCCGTTGAGAAAGCCATAGTAATAGTCGAATCCGCGCTGGTTCGGGCGAAGCTGTTCGGCCATGCCTAGGTGCCATTTCCCGATGACACCCGTTTGATAACCCGCTGGTTTGAGTAGCTCGCCCAGCAACTGTTCGGTGCGCGGGACACCGGCATCGGGGCAACGCGGGTTGTCTGGCCAGCCTTCCTCCGGAATGTTTTCGCCGCAACCGAAGCGCTGCTGGTGGCGACCTGTCATCAGCCCGGCACGCGAAGGGCCGCAAACCGACGCCGAAACATAGCCCTGCTCAAAACGGACGCCGGAAGCGGCCAGCGAATCGAGGTTCGGCGTCGGGATATCGGGGCATCCATTAAAGCCGACATCGGAATAGCCCATGTCGTCGGCGAGTATCAAAACGATATTCGGGCGCGACTCTGCAAGCAAAGTTCCAGCCAACAAAGCTATTCCTACCATAGTTTTTTTCATTATATATTCCTACCTACTTGATATTCACATCAACCTTCATAAAGCCGACAGCTTTTGTGCCAGCAGAATGCATAAAGCTGTTTACCGGATGCTCGATCCCCTCCTCGAGGGCGGAAAATGAAATCGCTAAATCCGGACTCCACTGGACATCGTACGTTCTTCCCTCGACCGACACCCATTCGATTTCGATCTCCCCCGACACGATGGTCATATTCGTGATGGCAAAGAAGGAGCCTGAATCCAGCGGATCCGTTCCGGCAATGTATTCCTCGGCATTCGAAAACTGATCATCATCGCCGTGGGCGGCTCCGTCGGCGGTGTTGGTGGGATTGAGGCCGTTGTCGATTTCCCAGCCGTCGGGCATGGTGTCGGCATCGGTATCGGCGCGGTCGGTGTCGGTTCCGCAGGCCGGTTCAACGGCGTCGGCGAGGCCGTCGCGATCGAGGTCGCGCAGAGCAGAATCGTTGAGCTTAAAGTTATCAAAACTCCAAAACTCGGATCCGAGCGGCGCCGATGAGACTTCCACCACGCCGGAAACGCGGACGAATTCCGAACCGGCAGGTGCCACATTCGTGATGGACGATTCAACAAATTCCTGGTCGTTGGTGACAGCGATGCTTTGATGCATTGCGAGCACGGAACCGGAAGCGTTGAGGAACTGGGCTTGGATGGTTCCTCTGGAGCTTTTTTCGAGGGTCTCTCCTTCTGGCAAGCCTTCCAGTATAAGCATTGGCACGGCCTGCCCTGCCCTGTAGCTGTTGATGCGGTAGCGCGAGGAGGAAGCCAGATCAGGAACGACTAACCAGTCGGGTTGCATGCGCAACACGAGGTAGGGCGACGCGGGCGAACCGTCGGGATTGTAGAGCGAGAGCACAAGGTTTTTTAGCGCGGCGGAATTGATCGGATAGATCTGTCCGGTCGCGAGCGAAGGCGTGAGGTAGTCGTCTTGCACAAGCGTACCGACATTATTGCTTTCCGGAATTTGATAGTCGGCGGCGGAAAGGCCAAGGCTGTTGGTGCCATAGGCAAAAACATCGCAATTGAATCCGGATGCCGTGTTCACCGACAGCTCTCCGCTGAATACCACATTGGTGACGTCGGCAGGATCCGCGCCGGTTAGATCCGGCAGCTCAAAAGTATAGAATCCGTTGAACGCTTTATATTCCTTGAACGCGCCAATGTTTGGGCGGTCGGTCGCGGCCATCTCTCCCAAACTATTCACCTGGTTCAGCACTACGCCGTCGCCATTGGCCAACGCGGCATTGCCATCGGCCCCGCCGGTTCCGATTTCGAATTGAAGGCCCGGCGCGGCGAGTCCGGATTTGTGGCTATTGATACGGTAGCGGACGGAACTGGTGAGCGCTGGAATGACATCCCAGTCGGGTTGAAGGCGCAGCACCAGATAATTCGAGGCGGGGGTGCCGTCGGAGTTGTAGAGCGAGAGCACAAGGTTTTTCAGTTCATCCGAAGTAAGCGGATAAAGCGTGTCCGTCGCCAATGCCGGAGTGAGGTAGTCGTCCTGCACAAGCGTGCCGGTGGTCGCGCTGCCGGGAATCTGATAGTCGGAGCCCGCCGCACCAAGGCTGTTTTGGCCATAAGCGTAGGCATCGCAGTTAAAGTTGCTGGCGGTATTGATCGCCAGCTCGCCGGAAAAAGTGACCGACAGCAAGTTGGAAACATTGATTCCCATCAGATCGGAAAGCTCGAAGAAATAGAATCCGTTGAAGGCCGATCCACTCGCAAACGCGCCGCAATTGGGGCGATCCGTGGCTGCCGTGGAACCATCGTTTTCGGCCTGGTTTTGCACAACACCGTCGCCGCCGGCATAGGCGGCGAAAAGAATCAGATTCCCAGAAGAACCTGCGGCGCGGATGTCGGCGGAAACGGTGTAGGTTTCGCCGGGCACGGCCTGGACGGTCTGGGAGGCGGTGCGCGTGTTGGTTGCGCCGCCGAGCACGGTGGTGGCAAAGCCGTAGGTGCCGGAGCTGGCATTTTCGGGCGTATTTGAAACCGTCCAGTCGCGGTCGGAGATCACCCAGCCAGCATTGTTCTGGAACTCGGCACCGGGATTCCGCAGCTTACCGGTCTTCAGCAGCATACGGTCGAAAGCGATATCAAAGTCACCGCCCGAAATCGGTTCAAGCATGGTGCTGAGCCTCAGATACTGAACATCCACCGGGCAAAGCGCGTTGTCGATATGAATGACACGGGCGGGATCGGTTTGCGCAGTGATTTCCGCGCTCGCCGCCGTTCCCAGAATGTTGTGGTCCTTGTCGAAAAAATCAATCTGCAGCCAGGCCTTCGCTTCCCCGGCGGCTAGGCCGGAGGTGAGGATGTCGGCGGCGGCAGAATAGTACTGGCCCGGATGCGCGGGATGGTATTGATACATCCAGCGAAGATCGAGCGGATCGCCAGATGTTCCGGCAACAACCGCCATGCCGTTCGAGACCGCCCAGCCGTTTCCGAAGTGGCGCCACTTGGAGAGGCCGTCGTTAAAGTTCGGATTGGAAGCCAACTGGAAATCGTCGTCGTTTCGCGAATAGACGCTTTCGATCTTGTTGCGGAGCTTGTCGCGCGCGGCAATCATTTCGGGCGTCATATCGGCTTCGGCGATGGGCGAGACTTCTTCGGGGTCGGTGTCCATGTCGTAGAACTCGCCGCTGATGAAATATTTCCAGCGTTCGTCGAGCGCGAAGTCGCGCAGGGAACTCTTGGTGCGGCCTCCACCGAACCATTCGCAGAAAACAACAGCGCGCTCATTCGTGACGGCCTCACCTCTAAGGATCGGCGCAATGGAGATTCCATCGATTACGCGATCGTCCGGAAGCTCGGCACCCGCCAATTCGACGAGAGTCGGAAGCATATCGGAATGATCGTAAAGTGCTGCGATTTCGTGGTTCAAATAGGTTTGCGACGGCCAGTCGGCGATGAACGGCACATGGGTGCCGGTCTTTTTGGTGGAGTTCTTTCCGCCCACCACTTCGGAACCATCCTTCATGGTGGTAACGACGGGATACTTTGCATTGGTGCCGTTGTCGCCGGTGAAAATGACGACCGTGTTATCGGCCACGCCGGCATCTTCCAAGGTTTGGAGAATACGGCCAACGAGGAAGTCGCCATATTCGACCATGTCCTTGAACCATTTTTCATCGTCCATGCTGTCGTAGATTTCCTGCGCGCCGCCGGGCGGCCAAGTAAAATCGGAGTGAGGGGTTGGCACAAACGGATTGTGGGTCAACGCCATGGCATAGTAGACCAGAAAGGGTTCTGCCCCCGCTTTGCGGTCGATAAAGTCACAGATCAAGTCGGTATAGGTATCCGGGCCATATTCATCGTCTGCCAGATCAATATGCACTTCCCCCGTGGTGTAAATATCAGCGTCCCAGAAACGCCCCGAACCCGGCGCGTCATAACTGGCATTCTCGAATCCCGGCAGGTTGTAGACGGCATATTCGTCGAAGCCGAAATCATTGAGCGTGGTATCGAGGTCGTAGCCGCCCAGCTGCCACTTGCCGGCCATCATGGTGGCGTAGCCCGCATCACGAAGCAGTTCGGCAAAGCAGACCTCACTTTCAATAAAGCGGGTAAAGCGGGTATAGTTGCGGTGGCCGTAGCGGCCGCTCATGATCTGCGTGCGCGTCGGCGTGCAGACCGGCGTGGAATGCGCATTGGCAAATCGTAAGCCGTTCGAGGCCAGATTATCGACCACCGGCGTGCTGTATTCCGCGCAGCCATTGGCGCCGATGCACTCATAGCCCATATCATCGACCATGATCACCACAATATTCGGGCGGTCAGACGCAATAGCAGCGCCCACTAAAAACACAGCGGTAAAACATAGATATTTTAAGTTCATTTTCTGATTTTCCGGCGCAGCTGGTTGGCGGCGGGAAGATTTTGATTAAATTCAGCCACGCTGACTTTTCCGCGATGGCGCAGGCGGTTCCAAGGGCCGCCCCACCATTCGTTGTCGGGCAGTTGGTTGTCCCACTCGTCGAACAGATCCTGCATCATCTGGGCGCGCTCAGGCTGACTGTTCACCAGATCCGTCCGTTCCTCAGGATCGTCGGCAAGGTTGAACAGCTTGATGCTGGGGCTGCCGCTTTTGGAGTTCCACGTCAATTTCCAATCGCCCTTGCGAATGGCATATTCCGTGTCGCGCCGCCAATACATCAGATCGTGCGGGCGCCCCGCTTTTTCGCCGTTGAGATAGGGAAGCAGATCGACGCCGTCGGACTTCGCGCCCTTTACAACGGTGGGAACAATATCGAGCGAGCTGACGGGAAGATCATACGTTGTGCCCGGCTTGATTCTGCCCGGCCAGCGCATGCAGAACGGAACACGGATACCGCCCTCGTAGGTGTCGCCCTTGTAGCCGCGCAACCCGGCGGTGTTCGACATATAGTCGTCGTCCCCGATACGCTCCTGACTGTTGTCCTTCTTCGATCCCTTCAGCCCCTGCCCGCGCGGCGAACCATTGTCGGTCAGGAAAATAATCACCGTGTCATCCAGGATGTCGTGTTTTTCCAAGGTTTGGAAAACGCGGTCAACGCCGTCGTCCATCGCCAGTATCATCGCCGCGACAAAGTTGCGGTTTTCACTGTCGGTCAGGTTTTGGGTGCGTTTCCGGTACTCCGCCGGCACCTCCCACGGATGGTGGATAGCGTTGTAGGCCATATAGAGAAAGAACGGCTTGTCGTGGTTGCGATCGATGAACCCGACCGCTTCGTCCGAAAACATATCCGTCAAATAGATATCCTTTTGCGGCGGCTCCATTTCGTTGTTGCGGAAGATTGGCCACTTGCTCTTGTTCTTTGCAAACTCGTTCGTCCATTCCTCATAGGAGTGCGCGCCGTTCAGAAAGCCATAGTAAAAATCGAACCCGCGCGAATGGGGGCGCAGATCCGGATGCACCCCTAGATGCCATTTGCCGACCATGCCCGTGGTGTATCCCTGCTTCTTCAGCATTTCGGCGATCGTCGGCTGGCTCATCGGCATTCCAGCCATTGGATATTTGCAATTATCAGGGAACCCGCTCGAACTCGGATTCTCGCCGCAGCCAAACTTTTGCTGGTAGACACCCGTCAGCAGCCCGGCGCGCGACGGCCCGCAAACCGAGGCGGAAACATAGCCCTGTGAGAATTGCACGCCTTCCTTTGCAATGCGGTCAATGTTCGGCGTCATAATATCGTCGAAGCCGTGGTAGCCCACATCGCCCCAACCCATATCGTCCGCAAGAATCAGGACGATATTGGGCTTCTGCGCTGCCAGAGCCGATCCGATCGCTAATGCAACACCGACCCCCAGCATGATTTTTTTCCAACCCTTGGAAGGTTCTATCTTATACATCCGTCAAATCCTTTCATGCCGTCTTCAGTCAGGTTGTAGTGTTTGCAGGCGGGAAACCTGCGATACGTACCGCCGCCATCCTGCCGGCCTTGTCCAAAACCAAACTAAAGTTGGTGTCCGATACAATTATAGCTCTGATAACGAAGATCGACCCGTCTATCGAGACAAGCAATATGCAAATAATCCTGAGAACTCCGGCATCTATTTATTCCAACCTCTGGAAAATGCTGTTGTTTTCATACCCTTAAATACGCGCGCCAGTCGCCCGTTCGAGACACCCAAACACCACAATTGTTCTTTTTTGAAAAAAAGTTGTCCATACGGCATCCATACGAAGCGTACTCAATATATGAAGTGGTATTACACAAATTGGAAAAAGGAGAAACAATGAAGAAAATTAAGATTACGTCCGCAGCTTTGTTGATTGCTGCAACAGCCTCCCAAGCGAGCATTGTGGGATTTGGTGAACGCTATGTTGATGGAGCCGCTGGCAGCGGAACACTGTTCTCTGACAACCCCACTATCGACTATGCTGCTGAATGGACCAGCACCCCTGGAACCAGCGCTGACCTCGGAAGCTCACACGCCGTAAGTGTTACCGATACAGACAATGACATAACCTTCACGATTACGCTGTCCAGCGATGGAAACAATATCGGCTACCGCGACACCCGGGAGGACGTCGGGCTTCTCGACGACGGTAGTGGCTACACTGGAGCTGCCGACTCTACGATCGAAGATGGAGAAGGCACACTAACCATGTCACTCAGCCTATCTGGCAGTGGCGTGGCAGATCTCACCAGCCTCAGCCTTGAACGCATCTATGGTCGTCGATGGGCTGACGATGAAGGAGCAATCCTTGGTGATGGCTCAACCACCGCCACGTTCTTAGGGGCCATAGATTACTTGGACTACAACGGCGACCTTGGAGCCATTGGCCAAACCATGACTACGCTCACAGCCCTGACAAAGGATAATGTTAACACATGGGCGCTGACACTGACCCCCGGCTCAGGCGCCAGCATCGGTCTGGGCGCTATCGGCTTTGATTACACCGTCCCGGAACCGGCCACATTGAGCATGGTAGCCATTGCAAGCGGCCTCCTGTTCCTGATCCGCCGGAGAATTAAGATCTAAAAAAGATCGTTTTGAACGGTCAAGCCGTCCGGTAACCGGGCGGCTTTTTTCATCCTGTTCTGAACCGGATATCGACAGGCATGTTATTATATCAAGTGCTCTCCCGAGGCCTGTTTATTTATGAAAAAGAAGAGTCCTATGAAGAAAACCATACTATGCGCGTTGTCCACTTTAGCTCTCCACGCTGGCGCGGCAACGCTTTCCTATGAAACCGTCTCTCCGACTAAAAACATAGCGACAGGCAGCAACCGCACGCCCGAATCCGACAAGTTTGTCAACCTCGGAACCACACTCAGCGGAGGGCAGACTTTCACTTCCGGCTCCGCCTATTCAACCATCACCGAGGTCTGGTTTGAAGTTGGACAGGATCTGGGCGCTGCCGTGGCGGACTCGAAAACTGTTGAACTGATGTTCTGGAAAAACACCGGCCCCGACTCATGGATCGGCCTGCCGGATTCCTCCACCACCCCCACCCTCAGTGCGACAACCTATGCCACCTCGCTGGGAGCGGTCGTCTATCCCGAAGCAGCCGATATTACCGCAGGCACCTGGCTTAAGTTCACGCTCGATGCATCCGACCAGGCCGCCGTCGGGACGCTGGACTCCGGCGGTGAGTATGGTTTTACACTCTACGCATCGGATCTTTCGCTCAACCTCGCACGACACACCGACACCTCTTCATCGGGCTACAACATCGGCGCGGTAATCTCCGTTACCGGGAGCATTGATCCCAAAGTAGCCGGCTCGCGCGACTGCAACTTTTTCATCATCCACGCTCCCGACCCAGCAAACACCAATGCCATCTCTTATGAGATGGTCGTGCCGACAACTGACGTTCTGGCCTACGAAAACGCAAACCACCAAAACACCTATGGCCTAGACGGGGCCAACTTTGGCGGACAGACCTTTGCCGCCACCAACACCTATTCGGCCATTACCGAACTTTGGTTTCAAGCCGCCACCAGCGCCACTTTGGATGGATCCGCAACCTTGTCGGTGACGTTCTGGAACAACTCCAACGAAGCGGGAAACGACTGGAGTCTGGACGCCATCCTTCCCGCGGCGGATTCCGCTTTCCTTAATTTCTATCCCCTTCCCGCCGGAAATCTGACGGCATTCAATACCTGGATCCGGATCACCTTTAATGCCTCCGACCAAGCCGCCATCGGCACCTTGACGGCCGGACAGCAGGTTGGCTTTTCCATCTCGCTCGGCGACGATGGAGCCCTCTTTTCCATTGCCCGTTCCGGCTCCACCACGGGCGTTCCGGCCAGCTATGCGGGCGGCGCAGGATTTGCCGACAGCGGACTGGACGGCAACACGGGAACGCGCGATGCCAACTTTTTTATTGTCGGAACCATCCAGGGATTAGAACCCGATGCCCCGCGATCGACCCACGATGTGTATGGCGTCAACGAAGGAAATGTGCTCACCGTTTCCGCACCTGGAGTGTTGGCAAACGATGGCGACCCGAACGGGGAACCGCTTGCTGCCTATCTGACCACCGCCCCGGTCAACGGCGAGTTGACCCTAAACACCAACGGCTCGTTCACCTACACGCCGAATGAAAACTTCAGCGGTGAAGACCGCTTTACCTATACGGCCTACAATGGATTGCTCTACGGCGTTGCGGCCACGTCATCCATCACCGTAACCAATCTGCCGGACGCACCGACCGCCGTTGCGGACGCCTATCTCGCCACCACCAACCGAACCCTCTCAATTCCCGCCCCTGGCGTGCTCCGCAACGATACCGATCCCGATGGCGAGTCCATGAGCACCATCAAGGTTTCCGATCCAATGCATGGAATCCTAACTCTGAACCCCGATGGTTCGTTCACCTATATTCCCGATTCCAGCTATGCCGGAACAGATTCGTTCGAGTACAGGATCAGCGACGGTGTTCTGGAAAGCGCAATCGTCACGGTGTCGCTCAACGTGGCCAGCCAGCCCAATTTTATCATCATCTACGCCGACGATATGGGCTTTGGCGACGCCGGATTCAACGGATATACGGACATCCACACACCCCGTCTGGATGCGTTTACCACCGACGGAGTCCGCTTTACGCAGGGCTATGCCTGCGACTCGGTCTGCGGCCCGTCCCGCGCCGGCTTGATGACCGGAGTCTACCCCGCCCGCATGGGCATTTTGAACAATCCAGCGGCGAACAGCGGAATTCCGATCAGCCAGCCCCTAATCTCCGAAATGCTGAAACCGGCGGGATACCAAACGGCCGTTTATGGAAAATGGCATATCGGCGATGAGGCGGGGCTCGTGCGACCGCTCGACCGCGGATTCGACCACTTCTTCGGGTTCCTCGATGGCGGCCACGACTATTACGAAAGCGACATCGACGACCCCGTCTGGGAAGACGATCAAATGGTCAACCTGGCCGACTATGGCTATCTGACCGACGCCATCTCCGACCATGCCGTGAACTTTATCAAAGAAAACACGAACAAGCCCTTCTTCCTATACGTCGCCTACAATGCCGTGCATTTCCCGTGGCAGGTGCCGTCGAACTATATCGACCGCGTCAACGCCGCCACAACCACCATTCCCGAAAACTGGGAATACCGGCAGCTCTTTGCTGGCATGGTGCTGGCGATGGACGACGGCGTCGGGCGCATCATGGACACGCTCGAAGCCAACGGACTGAGCACCAACACCCTCGTTTTCTTCATCAGCGACAACGGCACTCCGGAAGGCCAGAACCATGACATAAATACCGGCGACCACATGTCCTCCACCGGCGGGTTCCGCGGCTGGAAGGGCGACTCGTACGAAGGCGGCATCCGCGTTCCGTTTGCTATGAACTGGAAGGGGCGCATCCCGGCCGGACTGGTCTTCAACCATCCCGTCATCAATCTCGATGCGACCGCAACGATCTTTTCCCTAGCACAGGCCGGGAGCCCGCAGGCGCACCAATACGAGATTCCCGCTGGCATGGAGTCGCGCTTCCCCCACCCCACCTTCGACCTGGATGGGGTCAATCTGATGCCCTACCTCACCGGACAAAATCCGGCCCGGCCCCACAGAAAACTCTACTTCCGCCACAACAACAAACACGCCGTGATCGTCGACAACCTCAAACTGACCTGGAATGACCGGACCCTGGAAGACGGTGGCGATGCAATCATCGAAGTCGATCGCGTATTCGACCTCTCCGTCGACCCATTCGAAACGAATGACCTAGCGCCCGGCAATCCGGAACTGACGGGAAGACTTAAAAACACGTTTATGATGTGGGACTGCGCTCTGGACCCGGTCGTCTGGGGCTCTGATCCCAATAACCGTGTCTGTATGATTCCATCCAGCGGATATGAAAATTGGATCGGCGGCCACACAACGGAAACGCTCAACAGTATCGCCGGCGCATACGGCGACGTCAACGGCGACGGCGAAATCAACTATGTCGGATATGCGTTCGACGGACCGCCTCTCGCCGTCGTCCCCGGCGCAGCATTCGAGGTTCAAACCGCCATGCGCCACGATGATGCAACGATCAGCTATGTCGTCCAAATCAGCCCTGACATCCAGACATGGAAAACCATCACACTGACATATAGTGGCGGAAGCTGGACAAGTTCCGATTCAACCAAGATTCTACAAGCCGCCTATACGGACAACGGCAATGGAACCGGACGGCTCACCCTGCAAACCGGCTCCGCCTACTCCGCCGAACAAAAGCTGTTTGTCCGCGTTGGCGTTGAGATGTAGAGGCGGGCTTCTTTTCAAACTTTTCCGCTTCCCCTGTCCTGATTGAACAAACCATAAGCGTGATAAGATATGAACAGGGAGAGAACCCAACCTGTTTCCGAGCAAATCAACACGAAATGGAGAGAAACGATGAAAAAGCACATGTTTGGCGTGATCGCAATGGCGTTGATCGCAGGAAACCTTTATGCAGGCGGCCCGGCAGACCTTTCGGTTGGCTGGGGACGTGCCATGACACCCGGCGATCCTGTGGCCGATTTGCCGGCAAATTTTGGAGCCTATTTCACTGAGATCTCTGGAATTACCAATCTTTCGCAGGATATCGAAATCCTCGGCGAGGATATTACGTTCACCCTCTCGGTCGAAGCGGCCAATTCCTCGATCATTCCCGGCGATGGTACCGGACTGATTAATTCCCGCAGCACTGGGGAAGATATCTGTATTCTCGGGGGCAGCTCCGACATCCGGACCGATGCACGCGATCCGGGCAGCGCCGATGATGAAGGACTGCGCCTGACCCTCTCCGTGAGTGGCGGCGGCGTCACGAACCTAACGGATGTCTCCATGGATTTTGTCCGTATTCGGCGGTTTGCAGATAGCGGTTCTTTAGGCCAAGTCACGCTCTATGACGGAATAAATCGCACAGGGAACAGTACGATCGCACAAAACACCTCAACTAACTTCCTCGGTGATTTTGTTTACACAGAACATCCCGTACTCACCAATGCCAACACCTATGTGGTGTCCAACCTAACCGCGTTGTCCTCCAGCAATGCGGGCGGCATCGGCGATGGATCATGGGTACTGGAAATGTATGCCACCGATACCTTGACGAACAGCATATTCGCACTGGGCGATGTGAAGGTGAACTTTTCACTCGCGGACTATGGAAACTCGGCTCCGGTTGCGGATGACCCGTCTGTTTCGACCCCGGTGAACACCCCGCTCGTGATTACTCTGACGGCGACCGATCTGGAACTGGATCCATTGACCTTCGCCATTCTGGACAACCCGACATCGGGCTCCGTTACCGGTTCCACACCGAATGTCACCTACATCCCGAACACCGACTTTACCGGCTCAGACAGCTTCACCTTCACTGCCGATGACGGCGAGTTTTCCAGCACAGGCACGGTTTCCATCACGGTCACTCCCGATTACCAGTATGTCGCCTTTGGCGAGGACTATTATCCCGAAGGCGGGGTTGAATGGAATTGGGAAACTGCGGGAACCAATGTAAATACCCATACGGCCAACAGAATTACCTTCACCGTAACCTTCACCGGCGCCAACGACAGCCTTGCCGACGACACAGTCAACAATCGAACAACCGGGAACGATATTTGCATTTCCGGCGGAGGCAGCGGCCTCCGCATCGATCCACGCGGAACTGGCGACGCCAGCGACGACGAAGGACTGCGCATGACCATCTCTGTTAGCGGAGAGGGTGCGGCCAGCCTGACCTCGATCGCTCTAGACGAGCTGATCCTGAGACGCTTTTCTGCCGGAACAGAAATTGTCAGCTACTACGACGGAGCCAATGGCACCGGCAATGAGTACACGTCCACGACTGGCAACACCGTTCCAGCATCCGAATTGTTTACTACAGGCGGCCTGACGTCGCTCGACCTCACCAATGTGGGCGGGGCCGGCGACGGAAGCTGGGTGCTTGAGTTCTGGGCGCGTACGGATGGACAGGACTTTGCCTTGGGCGATATCAAACTTGCGTACACCCTGGGTTCTGTCGGATCGGCCTACGACACCTGGGCTGGAAGCTGGGGCGTCGATATCGGCGATGCAGCCAACGACCCTGAACCGGACGGCATGGACAACCTGCTCGAATACGCCTTCGGCGGAAACCCGACCACAGACGATGCCGCCGATAAAATTCCCGCGACCTCCGTCTCCGAAGACGGCGCATGGTTCACCCACGTTCATATCGAACGGATCGGAGATGACACGCTCACCTACGATCTCAAACTCAATGAAAACCTAACCGATGCCAACGGATGGACGGCCAACGGGATTACCCCGGCGGGCGAAGCAATCTCCGGTGACTTCAAAACCGTCACCAACCGCACGGACATCGGCACCGCCGAATTCCTCCGCCTGACCGTTGAACAAAACTAAAGTTTCCAAACATTGGAAACCCCGAAGCCCCGGCACCTGCCGGGGCTTTCCATTTTTTACGCATGCTCTTTCGCCGCAAATAGAATATAAACTCAACTTAAAATGGAACCATACGACACACGACAAACTCTGATCCAGCGAGTGAAAAACCAGTACGATGATTCATCGTGGAAAGAATTCGCAGAGATCTACCGCGGATACATATACACCGTGATTCGGAATATGGGCATTGTCGAATCCGACCGCGAGGAACTGGTTCAGCAAACGCTAATTAAACTCTGGAAAAAACTGCCGGATATCGACTGCGAACATTCGGGGAAATTCCGCAACTGGCTCAGCACGCTCACCAAAAACTGCGTGATCGACTTTATCCGCAAACGGAAACGGGAATCCGCCCTGCAGGAGCAGGCCGCCTCTGAAAAATCGATTGCAGACCTCAACACCACCCTGCCGAATATCGATCACGTTACTGCAACAGCCTGGCGGCAGCATTTGACCTCTTTGGCATTAGACAATATTGAGCCATTTTTTTCCGGCAAGGCCGTCAAGGTATTCCGGCTCAGCCTTCAGGGAATGGATGTCCCGCAGATCGCAAAAGAGCTGAATATTCAGGAGGCATCGGTCTATCGCCTGAAGACTCGAGTCAAATCCCGCCTCATCGAGGAAGTTCAACGCCTGCGAAACGAACTCGAATAAAAGATGTATCCAAGAACTGTCCTGAAAAACACCCGCCAGACGTGAACAGGGTGAAAGGATTTGTTTTATGCCGACCATGTATGATGTTTGCGAAAAAGCAGGGGTATCCACCGCCACGGTTTCGCGAGTGATTAACAACAGCCCGAAGGTTTCCGAACAAACCCGAAGCGACGTATTGGAGGCGATGGATAAGCTGGGCTTTCAGCCCAATCCGGCGGCCCAGATGCTGGCGGGGAAGCGGACAGAAACCATCGGCGTTATTCTCCCGGAAATCGACAACGGGTTCTATGCGCAGGTGCTGCGCGGCATCAATGATGCCACGCGTAAAAACCGCAAGCACCTGCTCACCGCGTTCTACGATAATGAAGCGGGGCTGAAAGACACATTAATGTCGCTGGCACGACCGGGCCGTGTCGACGCGGTCATCGTGATGAATAGCTCCCTACCAATTACCCGTTTAAACCGACTGATCAGCGGACAGGTTCCAATGGTTCTGATCGGTCAACGATCCGAAACCAGCTCGAAATTCGACATAATCGGAATCGATAACGAGGCCGGTGCCCGCGAGGCCACGGAGCACCTGCTAACGCAGGGACACCAACACATCCTGTTGATCACCGGCCCACACCATTATCTGGACAGCGAGCTGCGCCTCAAGGGCGTTGAGCAATCTTATGCGCAGGCCGGCATGGATTTCAGTTCGGTGGATCAAATCTGTGGTCTCTTCACTTTTGAGAGCGGAAAAGAAGCTATGGCTGCATATCTGAATACCGCCACGAATCCGCCGGATGCGATTTTCGCATTTAACGACCTAATGGCCCTAGGCGCAATAGAAGCCATGAAAGACCACGGCATTGACAGCAGCACAATCCCTATTATCGGTTTTGACGGAAGTGAACTGGCAAAATTCGCCAACCTCAGCTCGGTCCGCGTGCCGATGCGCGAGATCGGTTATGAGGCCGGAACTTTGGCCAACCGGCGCAGTAAAAAATCCACAGTCACCCCGAGCCGGATCAATCTCGGCACAAAACTGGAGCTCCGGTAGGAAACCGGATTACTCTTCAATCAGCTCGCAGCTTTCCCTCAGCGCCTGGCGTAGCATGCCGGTAAACCGGCCCTTCTCAACAATCAGGGTTTCCACCCCCATAGACTTCAACCGGACAAGAAGATGCGTCTCAGAAGTCATTCGGTTGAGCCCGACCATTCGCAGGGTTTTCACGTTGAGGTTTTCCAGCTCCACCAGATCGGCCAACGGCGTATGGCTGACATCGAGCCGCTCAAATTGATAAGGGGAAAGCACATTGAAATACAACACCCCAGGAACCAGCAGTTTATATCGGCTGTAGTGCTTTCCTGACAAATCGAGGATAACCCCGTCTTCCCCATTTTTCAGATCCAGCCACACAACATCGTTCGGCGGCGGGCCGTTCATTTCCTCCAGCATTGTGCCTGCCAGCGCGGCATACTCATTCAGATCTCGATGTTCATTCCTACGAATATGATGCAGATAGATGTAATAGGTGAACTGTTTGAAAACCGGAGGATCCATCGCAAAGATCCGGGCCAGATCGCTTTCTTTCAACAAGGCCTTGTCGTCCGGTTTAATCGATGCAAAATCGCGGGCGACCGGAAGCAGACGGGTCGAATACCCCACACCCGACTTTTCAAAACAATCCACAGCAGCGTTGAACTCCTCGACGATGAAATGAAGAATCCCTTTCTGGGTCAACATTTCTTTCCGCAAGCCGAGGGTCAGCGGCTCCGCCAGTTTTTTATCCAGCAGTTCGATGTTGAAAAACGGATGCCGCATGTCTGGCTGAACCGCAATATATTCCAGCATCTGCTGTACATCCTTATTCGAAGCCTCCGCCGCACCTTTGGCTTCAACCGCATCGGAACGCGCCTGATCGACTCGCACAATCGCCACCGCGGCAACCGCCACCAGCACCACCAGAGAAGCCACCGAAAGAGCCGCGATTCTGGCATGCCGCTGGGTCAGCAAAACAATGCGGCGCATCACGCCCGCCCGTTCCGCATAAGTCGCGTATCCCGCCAGATAACTTGACACTTCCCTTTGGAGTTCCAACACAGTGCTATAACGGCTTTCCGGTTGTCGCGACAACGCCTTCATCACGACGGCATTCAGACCGACAGGAATGCGCAGCAAAGGCTTACGGCGGCACGGCGAAACAATGCGACCCTTCAATGTATTTTCGATCACCTCACTGGCGGAATCGCCCGGTACCGGCATCTCGTACGCCAGCAACAGGTAAAGGATGGAACCCAGCGCATAGATATCGGTCTGCTGCGTTTTGGCCAACTTCCCGTTCGCCTGTTCAGGAGCCATGAATCCGGGGGTCCCCTTCATCGTGCCTGACAGCGTAAAATCGTTTAACTCGTCACCATCCAATTCGCCGGGTTCCAAATCGCCTGTTTCATCTCCATGAACAACCCGTGCCAGGCCCCAGTCGCAAACAAAAACATCGCCGAACGGCCCCACCCGGATGTTCGACGGCTTCAGATCCAGATGCAGAACCCCGCGGGAGTGCGCATAGGCCATCGCATCACATATCTTCAAATAAATATTCAGCTGCATCTCCAGCGGATATCTGGACACATAGCCGGGATCCCCGATTTTCAATGCGGTGATAATGTCCTTCAGACTGTCGCCGGGCAGCAACTCCATCGTGAAAAATGACCGTCCGCCCGGATCAATTCCCATATTGTGGATCGGTAGAATATTTGGATGAGACAAATTGGCCGTCAGGCGGGCTTCGCGAAGGAACTGCTCCACCTCTTCCTGAGAATCTGCCTTTACCGGATAGGCCATAGCCACCCGCCGCCCCAAACGACGGTCATAAACCCGGTAAATTTCCTTTTCCGCCCCCCGCCCGATTTGCTCAAATCCGTCATAACGGACGCTGAAATCTTTCAGCGAGTTCAGAATCGGCGTCAGCTGTTCACGTTCTTCTCTAGACAGCGATTCGGCATCGGCGTCATAGAAATCAATCAGCGTCACGACATCAATCTCGGATTCATGTTTCATGGAATGACTAACGTAACGAAAACGCAGAGGCTTGTACATCCCGGCTGTTGGTGCCGATGAACAGTTCGAAGTCGCCGGGCTCCGTTCCCCACGTCATGTCGCGGCGCAGAAAGGTGAGTTCCTTTTCACCGACCTTAAACTCGACCGTTTGGCTTTCACCTGACTGGAGGAGGATTTTCCGGAAGCCTTTGAGCTCCTTCACCGGACGGGTGACGCTTCCGACCAGATCGTGGATGTAGAGCTGTACAACTTCTTCTCCGGCAATTTTCCCTACATTGGAAACCGTTACCGATGCCGTCAATGCTTCGCCCGGCATGAGGTCGGGTTTATCCAACGTGATTTCCGAATAGTGGAATTCGGTGTAGCTGAGACCAAACCCAAACGGGAAAAGTGGATCGTTGGGGCTGTCTAGATAACGCGACTGGAATTTTATTTTTTCGGCAGCCGGATTTAAGGGACGCCCTGTATTCTTCATGTTGTAGTGGATCGGCACCTGCCCCAAAGAACGCGGGAAGGTAACCGGAAGCTTGCCTGATGGATTGATTTTCCCAAACAGCGTTGCCGCAACGGCCTTGCCGCCTTCGGTGCCGGGGTGCCACGCTTCGAGAACGGCATCTGCCAACTCCACTTCTTTTTCGAGCGCAAGCGGGCGTCCGTTGAGGAGCACCAGCACAACCGGCTTACCGGTTTGTTTAACGGCTTTCAGCAGTTCGCTCTGCATGCCCGGCAGGCCGATGTCGGTTCGGCTGGCAGCCTCGCCACTCTGCCACGCCTCCTCGCCGAGCACCATCACAACGACATCACTGTCCTGCGCCAACGCGACGGCTTCGTCACCGCCTTCGGCATACGCTACATCGCCCATCGCATCCAGAATCGACGACGCGCGTTCCGGATCGCCGCGCGCCTTCCAAGTTCCAAGCAAATCACGTTGAGCTTTAGCCAGCGAACCGATCACGGCGATTTTCTGCTGTCTATTAAGTGGCAACAGGTCGTTTTTGTTTTTGAGCAGCACCATCGATTTGCCAGCAATTTCATAGGCGGCCGCCAAATGTTCGTCGCAACAATGAAGCTCGTCTTCAAGCTGAATGGAGCCGTAACGATAGGGATCATCAAACAGGCCCAGCTTTTCTTTCAGGCGCAGGACATTGCGAACGGAGCGGTTGATCTGCTCCATCGTCACACGGCCTTCCGCCAAAAGCTGTTTAAGATGCTTTACGTACGCCGAGCTCATCATGTCCAGATCGACCCCAGCAGTCAGCGCCTGCGCGGCGGCATCGGCCTGATCGACGGACGAGCCGTGTTTAATCATTTCATTGATCGAGGTGTAATCGGTCACGACAACGCCATCAAAGTTCCACTCATCGCGCAGGACCGTTTTGAGCAGAAATGGATTGGCCGAAGCGGGAACGCCGTCGAGCTCATTGAACGAGGTCATGACACTGGCGCAGCCCGCGTCAAGGGCGGCTTTAAAGGGAGGGAGGTAGGTCTCACGCAAGACGCGTTTCGACATGTCGACGGTGTGGTAGTCGCGCCCGGCCTGCGCCGCGCCGTAGGCGGCAAAATGCTTCATGCAGGCAGCAACAGTTTGTGAATCAGAAAGTTCCAATCCTTGGAAACCGCGCACGTTGGCTTTGGCGACTTCGCATCCGAGGAACGTATCCTCGCCGGCACCCTCGGCGATGCGGCCCCAACGCGGGTCGCGGGCGATATCAACCATCGGCGCGAAGGTCCAATGGATGCCGCTTGCGGACGCCTCGGACGCCGCGATGCGGGCGGCGGTTTCCACCGCATCCATGTCCCACGATGACGCCAGCCCGAGCGGGATGGGAAAGATGGTTTTGTACCCGTGGATTACGTCGTAGCCAAACAACAGCGGAATGCCCAAACGACTCTCTTCAACGGCGAGCTGTTGCATCTGACGTGCGTATTCCGCCTTCGGCAGATTAAAGATGCTTCCACACTGTCCGGAGCGAACTTCTTCGGTGTAGCTCTTGCCGTCCACCGGGCCGGTGGTATCCCACTTACTGGAATACAAATTCAGCTGTCCGATTTTTTCATCCAGCGTCATCTGCCCAAGCAGATCATCGACCTGACTGGAGAATCCGGACAACATCATCGAAAACGTAATTAATAAAGCATATCTCATAGCCTACTCCGCCGGAACAAACTCAAACCCGGTAATCGTCAGATCAACCGGTGCCACCACATGATCATCACCGTAGACCAGAATCAACTCCTTGATGTTTTGCAGTCCCGGAGTGCCGGGCATCGAAATTTCAATCGTGTTTTCGTGGCCGACTGCGACATCGAAGCGAGTGAAAATTTCGTTTTCAAACACCATCGGCTGGATTGGAAGGCCCGGCGCGCGCTTCAGTGTGATCACACACTTCTCAACCGGATCGGCCGCGCGGTAGCGCATTTTCAAGGTTCCGTTGGAGAGGCTGATGCCCTCTTTTTCTGGAAGCACAATCGTGATGCCACCGGTCCGCACCTTTTCGCCGCGCACCTGGAACGAATCCACCGTGCGCTGCGGAACGAGCTGATCACCCGCCGATGTCCAGGAAACCCAGTTCACCTTTTCATCCAACAAATTTTTTGCTTCGCCCGGCTGATTCAGCGCCGCCAATTTTTCGTCCAATGCTTGGAAACTCAGATAGCGCGCCATGTTATCGTTACCGGATCCAATTCCTCCGAGAATTAGCGACATCGTGTGCGCCGAAGTCTGGAATTCAATCACTGAGTTGGAACTCGTATTATACCCTTCCCACGGACCGTGATCCGTAAAGAGCTTCGTGATATTCTCCCAATTGGCGGCGAGGAATGCCTCCATCTTTTCCGGTGCCACGGCATAGGCCACGCCCAGCGTATAAAGCGATGGCGCATCGGTGATCCGCTTGTGATCGGTCACCGCAATGTCGTGAATACCGACGTCACCGGTGTACTCAACGCCATTGCCACTGTACGACTCCGTCAAAAAACCTGGATTAACCAACCGCGTCGCGTAATCAATTTCGATATCGACTATGTTTTCCAGATTCTTCTGCCAACCGGCAAACTGAGGCTCCTGCATAAAGGAGGTGAGCCCCAGCGACTGGAAAGCTGAACCGTTCCATGTGACCAGCGTGTAGACATCCGTTCCATCGTTCATGCAATACGGCTTTATTTGAAAACCCGAGTTTTTCATCGCGTTCATCGGCCAGTCGTAGCGGAGATGACAGAACATAAACGGACCGCGAAATTCATTGATGAAATAGTTTTGATGCCCGACCACCCAGCCACCTTTTCCATCTTCCCAGCCGACAAATTTATCATTCGACGCATCCCATCCGAAAATGAACGTATCCGTTTCCGGATCGAATAAAAACGCATAGCCCTCTTCCTGCGCGGCAATAAAGCCTTCCAGTTTTTCGCGTAACGCAATCGCCTTCGGATCGTCTTTCACCGATGGGTGCAACAACGCGCCAATCGTTTTTGCAAGCGACGAGGTCAGGTTGACGTTATCGCCGAAAATAATCTTCACGACGCGCTCGTCGAGAATATCCATGACCCCATACTTGGTCTCTGAATCCGCAAACGGCTCCAGTTCATCCGTAAAGTATTCGGAGCCGTATTCGCCGACCCGCTTAATTTTCGCCTCGCTGCCGTCGCGCACCGGCTCAATCCACTTGCGACCGATCAGTGCCTGCCAGATCTTCTCCGCCTTCTCAGCGCCGAAAGCTTCAACAAAGCTCGATGATTTCACGTCCTCACCCAGCGGGCCGAGTCGTTTGCCGTTTTCCAAACCTAGGAAATTTCCGAGTAGCCCTTTGGCGCTGACGGTCGGGTCGGCCTGATCGGCCAGCAGTGACGCGGCTACCAACTCCAGTTTTTCCAATGCTTGGAAACGGGAGATATACGGGTTGTCGGCATAGCCCGCCGAAATGTTCGCCAGTAGCTCAACCCATTCGCCGATGGAAGTCAGTTGTGTAAACGAACGAAGGTAAAGCCCCTTTTCTGGGTCGTGGTTCCATCCCTCGAAGGGATAGCCAGATACCGGATCGATCAGCCCGTGTTCCGGGTTGATGTAGCTCATCGCGTTTTCCAGCAGCGCCTGCATATGCACGTGCTCTTTCCCAACCTTTGTAAAAACGCACTCCTGCTTTGTCGTGACGCATCCCGCCACGCAAACAGCCAACACCGTCAGCACTATGTTTTTCATTCTGTCACTCTCCGCTTTAGAACTCAGGGACTCACCGGGTAAGACCACCCAGCCTACTGCATATCAGTTTCACGAAACCTACAGGCCCGCTACCCTCAGCAGGCGCTCAAACTAATTACTGGGACATAGTAAAAGCCTTCAAACATCATGTCCATCAATAAATGTAAGCCGTTACATCCAGAGGGTGTAATCAGAACGGATTCTGCGAACCGCGCTGGAAGTTCACGTCAACCAGATGCGGCAAAATCGGCAACCCGTATTCGGATATAGGTTTAACGGAGGATGGACCGCAACCTGACGATAATGTTTTCATTGATTTTCCACTACGGACTAATTTCCACCCTTCGCCCTTTAGATTCAGCCTTTCTTGTGGTGAAGCCACGAAAAGTAAACCCGACCTGCTTTGTATTTTTCCTCATATGAATATTATAATCTGGCGCCGATGGATCTGCGATAGTGACGGATGACAGAGAAGAAAAATACAGCGTCATCGAGGAAACACCCGTCAGCGTGTGCCGGGGACACTTATGACACCTATTATT
>Ga0307990_1001165_pt1 | contig 22435 bp, 13 predicted proteins | sample EllFjometagen129_FD_203168 | JGI IMG/M metagenome (GOLD analysis project Ga0307990, IMG submission 203168) | Marine microbial communities from Ellis Fjord, Antarctic Ocean - #129 | ecosystem: Environmental > Aquatic > Marine > Unclassified | place: Southern Ocean | collected 2014-10-08
CTCCTTTTTTTGAAAAAATATAACCTTGTTAATTTTCTTAATCAGAAGAGAAGATACTCAAGGCTCCCAACAGAAACAAACGTCTGTCAGGAGCACGGCATGCACATTTTGAGATGTTTCTCCATGAGGGATCTCAACTAGAAATGGACATTCTACTTACGGTAATAAATTCGATAATTATGATGTTCCGTGTCTACTTTTGCAGGACATTCATTGTGGTCAAAAATATATTCGCAAGTCTTTCCGGAATTGCTTATTTTATAAAAACTGTATCCTTCCTCACCCGATTCAGCTACCCAATGGCCTTTATACCAGATGTTTCCTTCTGAATCCTTCCATTTGGCGGTTATCTGAAATTTGGTTTTCCACAGAAGCATTTTGGACTCAGCATATATGGAACTGTAAATTGTCCCATCAGACTTATAAGTTATTTTTTGTGGGGGATCACCTGTTTTGTAATCCATGTTGACCCACGTGCCATATAATTCTTCGTTGTCCTTGGGTACATAAGTCTTTTCTCCTGCGAGGGCATTCCCAAAAAACACCATGAGGGCTGTACCCAGAATCAAAGCTGTAAGCAACCTTCTCATTTTTCACTCCTTATTAGTGAAAGACATAGATTTCTATGTAGATTTTCAAGTAAAAGGAAGGGCCACTTAACCCTTCCTTTAATGTTTAGCACCTTATTCTTAACTATGCTTTTACCCCACCCTTAAAAAGGATCATTGGGAAGGGAGGGTATAGGTTCCAGACCACTCATAGTACGTGAAGCCCTTGTCTTTGAAATTTTTATCCCAGTTCGGCTTCTTTTCGGTGAAGGTCCCGCTCCCTTTGATTCCTTTGAAGCGACCAGACCCTTTAGCATATTCAAACGCAGCCGTAAATCCCTCGAACTTACCACCTGGAGGGACTCTACTTGTAGGTCCTTTCCACGACAAAACGATCGTGGAGCCGTCCTCAAAGGTTAGTGAAGAATACCCCTGAAATCCTTTTTTGGTGTCAAAGGTTCCTCTGCACGCTGTAGTAGCGATATCGCCGTTTTCAAACATACTTAGACCTTTTCTGTCCAACACGCCAATAACAACTCCTTCTATATCGCTCACTTTAACCATTTCCAACTTTTCGATCATGCTAACAAGCTTAAAATTCATGGTTTCCGCCCCGGCTTGTGTGACGATCGGTCCAAAAGCGAATAAGAGAACCACAGCAATCATTGATGTTAAAATTATCTTTTTCATTTTTTCCTCTTTTTTTTTGAGCCCCAAGCATAGGGGCAGGGTTGTTTGATAATCTAATTTGTAACTACTCAGGCTGAAGGTCCCGCTAAAGGCGGGATTAGGGGAAATGGAATACGGCTCGTTTTAAAGCCATGTTTGGTGCGAGAATCTACTCTTTTCCACCAAAGCGCGTCAATCGTGCTTTTTGGTCCCCTTCAGCCTTCAGTCTAAACAGCTTCAGCCTGACTACGTTAGTAGTCACTCTCATTTTATATATTTCAGGTTATCAAAAGTATACAACAAAAGATTATCAGGGTATTAGCAGGTTAAAACTGATATTAAGGGAGGGATAAAAGGTAGGATCGTAGGTTGGCTTTTTTATTTTTGAGGCCAAGTTTATTTCTGAGATTATTTCGGTGAAACTCAATGGCCCTTGGAGATGAATTTAGCGATTCAGCTATCTCTTTGGTCATTTTGCCCTGCTTCACAAGATTTGCTACCTGAATTTCTGTGGGGGAGATGTTCAAATACGTGGAGGACAATGTGCGTAAAAATGGCGAAATGATATCGTTTAGATTTGCTTCCAGAATACCTACATAGGTCTTTTGGCTATCATTCAATCCCGTTTTTTCTAATTTCTCTAAATAGGGCACAATGAGGTGCTTTACATTGGACAGCACCTTTTTTTCAAGCTCTCCCCTGTCTTCTTCTCTTCGTTTCAGCAAAACCCTCAAGGCGATATTTGCCTCCTTAAGATTCATGGTTTTTCTCTTTAGCTCCTTCTTTCTTTCTCTTAGTATCTGCTCTGCCAGCACCCGTTCAGTGATGTTCCTCGTAATCTGAATACACTTGACAATATCACCGGATTCATTTTTGATAGGGACAGCATACGAATCCAGATATATTTTTTCCTCCTTGTTGCCTGGGGAAGGTCGAGTCAGTACAGAGTGTTCGATTCTACCAGACTTGATTGCTTTTATGCTTGAGCATTCAGGACAGGGGGTGTCTCTGTTAACAAAAATAGTATGGCACTGCTGACCAATGAGTTCCTCGGGATGTATGCTAAGTTCTCTTGCGTGTGTCTGGTTTGCCCATATGATGCTCATATCCGTGTCTGAAAGTCTAATCCTGTCAACTGAGGCATCAAGGATTGCTTTTTTCTGGGCCTCACTTTCCTGCAGTGAGTTATAGAGTTTTCTCATTTCTGTGATATCAGTGGCAGCCATAGTTACGGCAACAACCTTCCCATCCTTTAAAATAGGCCTTAGTTGCATCATATACCAGGCAGAGGCAGGTCCCTCCACCCCGGCCCAGAGAATCTCATAGCCAATGGGTAATCCTGTCTGAAACACATGCTCGATGGCCTCCTGCATCACGCTGTGATGGTCGGGTGGAACGTACTCCCACACCTTCGTCCCAATCGTATCTTCCGGCGTATAGTTTCCCATCGTGCGGTTGAGGAATTGGATCGTACCGTCCCGCTGCACCATCAAGATCACGCATGGGGCGGTCTCTACCAAAGAGCGCCACTTCTCCGCAGATTCCCTCGACGCCTTGTCGGCCTGTTTGCGGTGAATAGCCTCTTTTTCTAATTCCTTTACACTCTGTTCCAATTCTTCATAGGTTGGTTTTGTGGCCATGAGAAAATCCTCCCATTATTCAAAAGATACCAAAGTGCCTACGCACTCTTGTATTTTTAATAAATCGAGAAACGAATTTCTTTATACGTTTATGTTTTTCGACTGGATGCTCAGGATAGTCAGGACATTCCGCTGAGTTCATTGATCACAAGCCGTTTGAAATCCGACAAAAATGAGGTTTTTATCCAGTTTCTATGGTCCTCTCTTAAAAGTTTGCCCGTATCCCGAAGGATCTTCTTTGCATCCACATTTTCTAAGATCTTTAGCATGGCCTGATAGAGATTTGCGCGAGTACCAAATTCCTTAATGATTCTTACCTCATTTAGAGGATAGGCATTCTTAAGGATAAACCATGCGTCAAATATATCTCTACCGGCCTTCCGGTCAACAAAAGTAAGGAGTTTTTCCGTCATCAGAAATGAAGACTCAAGGGTGAGAACCGGGATTCCTCTGAGGGACAATATAGATGTTTCCAATTCTTTTTCCCTTGTGGAGATTTCAATTTTTATATGAAAATTTCTTTCAGGCCCTACAAACCTGAGCTCCAGAAGAAGGGTGAAATATTTAACAGCTTCGTCGGTTATTTCCCATTTCCTTTTTTTACAAAGGTTTCCTATGATATTCATGATCTCTTGTGGAGTAATGCCTGGAAGAGAGTCATAATCTATATCCTCTGAGTAGCGGGAGGTCATAAAAAAGCTTTAATGCGGTTCCGCCTTTAAAGGCTATACGGGAACCGGCCATGGATTTCGCCAGGGCCTGCACCACCTCAATAATGATGTTTTCCCTGTATAGATTAAAAAAATCCTGTTTATTTGGCTTCATAATCTTGTTCTCCGAAAAGCAGAAGTAATCTTTTCACTATTTCAGGATAAAAGCGACTGTAATATGCAAGCAGTTTTCTGTCAAGTTTCCCCATATCTACATCAGCAATTCTCATTTTGGGATAATTAATTAGCCACAGACCCACACAGACTGACACGGACAAATCATTTATCCTATAGTCTTTACCTCTTTTCGCGAAGCGATGATACTATTTTAGCCGAGCGACTTGTTAGGCTAAAATGTCTGTGTGGGTCTGCGGCTAAGTCTCTTATTTCGGTATAATTAGAATTGCTGGTCAGAATGCAATTTCACTTGACAAAAGCAAGATGCGGGAGTTTAATAAAACAAGTTTCATTTATTTACGATTTTAAGAAATAAATAAACACCGTAACTTCAATCTTCTGGAGGAACCTATGAACACATGTTTTCAGAAGTTGCCGATAATAAAGCCTCCAAGGGGTTTTTAGACCTCCTTGGAGGCTTTTGTATTGTAGTTCCTTACATAGACCACAACACTTGAAAGACAGAGATAAAAAGTCTCGAACCTGAAACTTCGTCCTCCCCTGAGCTAGCGCACATCTTCATGTAAGAAAGAATTAACCAAACTCAAGCTTGTTTTCGAAAGACTTCTTATCGATCCCTTCCCTCTGTTCTTTCGATATAGAACCTTAACGGAGGTACTCCCATGACACAAGAAGGCTATAAACGCAAGCTCACCGCTATCCTCAGTGCCGATGTTGAAGGCTACAGCCGCCTCATGGGCGAGGATGAGGATGCAACCATTCGGACCTTGACTTCCTATCGGGAGCTGATGTCCACACTTATTCAGAAACACCGGGGCCGGGTGGTAGACTCCCCTGGGGACAATCTACTTGCTGAGTTTTTAAGCGTGGTTGATGCAGTACGGTGTGCTGTAGAGATCCAGGAGGAACTCAGAGTAAGAAACGCAGAGCTCCCTGAGAACAAAAGAATGCACTTTCGCATCGGGATCAACCTTGGCGATGTCGTCCAGGAGGAAGAGCGGATTTACGGGGATGGGATTAATATTGCGGCTCGTGTCGAAGGACTGGCTGAGGGAGGCGGAATCTGTATCTCTGGCACTGTCTATGACAGTATCAAAAACAAGCTCTCCCTCACCTATGAGTCCTTAGGCGAGCATACGGTCAAGAACATCACAGAGCCGGTTCGGGTGTATCGGATGCGCGTTGGCCCTGAGGCTGCAGTAAAGCCAAGACCAAAACACTGGCACAAGCCAGCACTGGCTGCTCTTGTAGTGCTGGTTGTGGCAGCAGGAGCATGGGCAATCTGGAACTTCTATTTCCGGCCGCCCCCGATAGAGCCCGCCTCTGTGGAGAAGATGGCATTTCCTTTGCCTGATAAGCCCTCCATTGCTGTTCTGCCGTTCACAAACATGAGTGGAGATCCAAAAGAAGACTATTTCAGTGACGGGATCACCGAGGAGATCATAACGGCCCTCGCCAAGGTTCCATACTTGTTTGTGATTGCCCGCAACTCGACTTTTAGCTACAAGGGGAAGCCGGTAAAGATTCGCCAGGTGGCAGAAGAGCTGGGCGTCCGATACGTGTTGGAGGGTAGTGTCCGCAGAGCCGGGGATAGGGTGCGGGTAACGGCCCAGCTGATCGACGCAATCAAGGGGCATCACCTGTGGGCAGAGCGCTATGACCGTGATCTAAAAGACATATTTGCCTTACAAGATGAGATCACCTTGAACATCCTGTCGGCACTGGCAGTAAAGTTGACAAAGGGGGAACAAGCCACCATTCGCCGTAAAGACACGGACAACCTCGAGGCCTATCTCAAGGTCTTGCAAGCCGGTTGGTATTCACACCGTATGACGAAAGAAGGACATTTTCGGGCCCGGCAGCTGGCAGAGGAGGCCATGGCCCTGGATCCTGAGTATACGTCGCCATACATTATCCTGGCACTCCAACACATTCGTGACGTTTTTTTTGGCTGGAGCAAGTCCCGCAAAAAATCTCTCGAGCGGTCTCTCGAACTGGCGCAAAAGGCCATTGCCCTGGATGACTCTTTCCCAAGATGCTATGTACTATTGAGTACTATCTACATGTTTAAAAAGCAGTATGAGAGGGCTATTGCCGAAGCGGAGCGGGCTGTCGCCCTCGATCCAAATGGGGCTAGTGCCTATTCAATGTTGGGGACTGTGCTGCACATGGTGGGCAGGCAGCAGGAAGCCATCATGCCCTTAGAAAAGGCGATTCGTATCAACCCTATGGCTCCTTCCATCTATTTCAGGCGCTTAGGCACCGCCTATCGCGACATAGGACGTTATGAGGAGGCGATTGTACAACTCAAAAGAGCCGTCAATCTCTCGCCGGATAGTCTTTATCCCCACATTGGGCTGGCCTCGACGTATAGTTTAGCGGGCTGTGAAGAGGAGGCCCGTGCTGAAGTCTCAGAAGTGCTCAGGATACAACCCAAGTTCTCTCTTGATAGTTTTGCAAAGAGAGTCGCTTTCAAGAATAAAGCCGATATAGATCGCCTTGTCGGAGTCCTCCGCAAGGCAGGACTACCCGATAAACCACCCCTCCCGCTCCCCGACAAACCCTCCATTGCCGTACTGCCTTTCACCAACATGAGTGACGATCCTGAGCAGGAATATTTTAGTGATGGGATTACTGAGTCTATTATTACGGCTCTGTCAAAAGTGGAAAAATTATTTGTGATTGCCCGCAACTCAACCTTCACGTATAAAGGCAAGCCGGTGAAAGTTCAGCAGGTCGCACGGGATCTTGGCGTTCAGTACGTATTGGAGGGGAGCGTCCAGAGATCCGCCGACCGTATCCGGGTAACCGCCCAGTTGATTGACGCTCGAAAGGGCCATCACCTGTGGGCTGAACGGTATGATCGTGATTTGAAAGAGCTGTTTGCCCTTCAGGATGAGATTACCATGAAGATCATTACGGCACTTGAAGTGACATTGACTGAAGGAGAACAGGCTCGTGTAGCTGGGAGCGGGACGGATAATCTCGATGCGTATTTGAAAATCTTGCAGGCACGCGATCTGAAACGACACCAAACCATTGAAAATAATAATAAGGCTCGACAGCTTGCGAAGGAAGCAATTGCACTTGATCCCGAGTATGCACAAGCCTACCGGTGGCTGAGCGGAACTCACGTAATAGATGTGTGGTTGGGCTCCACCAAATCTCCTCAAGAGTCTCTAAAAAAAGCCATGGAGCTTGCGCAGAAAGCCATCTCCTTGAATGACTCTCTGGGGGGTGCCCATGGTCTTTTGGGCAATATCTATATTATGAAAAGGGACTATGAAAGGGGCATTCGGGAAGTAGAGCGGGCCGTTGAGCTTGAGCCGAATGGTGCCGACGCCCATGTATTTTTGGGCATGGGGCTTAAATATACAGACAGAGCAAAGGAAGCCGTCCCGATCCTTAAAAAAGCAATACGCCTAGACCCACATACGCCAGGCTGGTATATGCACATTTTAGCTGCGGCATATAGAGACATTCAAAAGCATAAGGAAGCCATAGAATGGGGTGAGAAAGCAGTTCAGCAGAATCCTAAAAATGTTCTCTCTCGTGTGATACTTTGTAGCATTTACAGTCTGGCAGGCCGAATGGATGAAGCCTGTGGCCAGGCCAAAGAGATAATAAGGCTTAACCCCAAATTTTCTGTGGATCGATTCGCAAGGACAGACCCGCAAAAAAATCAAGTTGTGAAAAAGGGATACATTGATGCCATGCGCAAGGCAGGGCTGAAGTAAGGAAATCAGGGACGTTGTTGACTAAGTTGAATTAGTACAATAAGTGCGGGATATGTCCCCTATAGTGTAAAACATCCTACAATTGCTGCCCTTTCAGTTTCAAAGGTTTAAGGGAGATGATTTTATGGAAGAAAGAAAAACAAAACGCAAACTCACCGCTATCCTGAGTGCCGATGTCAAAGGCTACAGCCGTCTCATGGGTGAGGATGAAAAAGCCACAGTGGAGATGCTAAAGACATATCGTGAAGTCATGGGGAAACTCATCCGACAATACCAAGGCCGTGTTATAGATTCTCCTGGAGATAATCTTTTATCTGAGTTTACGAGCGTCGTGGATGCAGTGGAATGTTCTGTGAAGATTCAAGAGGAGTTGAAGAAAAGAAATGAGGAACTCCCAGAAAATAGGAGAATGGAGTTTCGGATCGGGGTTCATCATGGGGATGTGATCGAGGATGAGGAAAGAATCTATGGTGATGGGGTAAATATCGCTGCTCGAATAGAGGGATTAGCAGAGGGAGGAGGCATCTGCATCTCAAGGACTTCGTTTGACAGTGTGAAGAACAAATTGAAACTTGGTTACAAATACCTGGGAGAGCACTCGGTAAAAAACATTGCTGAACCGGTGCGAGTATATAAAGTACTGATGGAACCTGAAGCAGCAGGAAAGGTAATCGGCGAAGAAAGGCCAAAGCCAAAGCAGTGGAGGTGGGCAGCCATCGCTGTGATTGCAACGCTTGTATTGGTGGCTGGCGCCTTAGCAATCTGGAACTTCTATTTACGCCCTCCGTTTGAACCTGCCTCTGTGGATAAGATGGCCTTCCCTTTACCGGAAAAGCCTTCAATTGCTGTTCTCCCATTTGACAATATAAGTGACGACCCCAAACAGGAATATTTCAGTGATGGTTTAACTGAAGAAATCATTACAGCTTTATCAAAGACCGAACAAATGTTTGTGATTGCTCGAAACTCCACCTTCACGTACAAGGGGAAGCCAGTAAAGGTTCAGCAAGTTGCAGAGGACTTGGGTATTCGCTATGTGCTTGAAGGTAGCGTTCGCAAGGACGCAGGGCGAGTTCGTATAACCGCCCAACTTGTGGATGCTATTAAAGGCAGTCATCTTTGGGCTGAGCGTTATGATCGTGACTTAAAAGATATATTTGCCATCCAAGATGATATTACGAAACAGATCATAGCGGCATTACATGTAAAACTGACTATTGGAGGGGACGCCCGCCTGAGTGCAAGAGGTACAAACAGTCTTGAAGCCTACCTGAAGTTTTTACAAGCACGGGAGCATCACATGCGGTTTAACAAAAAGGATAATCTTATTTCTCGCCGTTTAGTAGAGGAAGCAATTTCCATAGACCCTGAATACGGAACGGCATATTCTTTATTAGCTGCTACTCATATGTTGGATGTATGGCTTCAAGCTACCAAGTCCCCCAAGCAGTCGATGGGGAAGGCCATAGAACTTTCAAGGAAGGCTATCACCCTTGGTTCGTATGGGCACAGTTTATTGGGTTGGCTTTACGTGATGGTAGGGCAGTATGATAAGGCAATAGCTGAGTGCCAGAAAGCTGTCAGCCTCAATCCCAGTTCAGCCACTGCTCGCACCTTTTATGGATTGGCTTTGGGTTCCTCGGGCCGATTTGAGGAAGCTGTCCATGAGCTTGAGCAAGGTGTGCGACTTGATCCCTTTTCTTCGAGTTTTAGCCTACGATCGTTGGGAAACGCCTACTCCTATATGGGACGCCATGAAGAGGCGATTTCTATATGTAAAAAAGCAGTCCAAAGAGCTCCCAATGATTTGATTTCTCATTTAATCTTGACCCGTGCATATAGTATGGCTGGTCGAGTGGAGGAAGCCCGAACTGCAGCTGCAGAGATACTCAGGATAAATCCTAAGTTCTTTCTTGGAGATTACGCAAAAAGACTGAAGTTCAAAAATCAGGCCGATATTGATCGAGCGATAGACGCTCTTCGCAAGGCGGGCCTACCCGAAACACCTCCACTACCTCTACCTGACAAGCCATCCATTGCAGTGCTGCCCTTTGTCAACATGAGTGAAGACCCCAAGCAGGAATATTTCAGTGATGGGATTTCAGAGGAAATCATCAATGCTCTCGCTAAAAGTTCGCATTTGTTTGTGATCGCCCGGGAGTCTAGTTTTTCCTACAAAGGAAAGCAGGTAAAAGTGCAGCAAATAGCCCGCGAACTTGGTGTTAGATATATACTGGAGGGAAGTGTCCGTAAATCTGAAGATCGAGTAAGAATTACCGCCCAGTTGATCGATAGTATCAAAGGGGAGCATCTCTGGTCAGAGCGCTATGACCGTGATCTGCAAGACATTTTTTCCTTGCAGGATGAGATCACCATGAAGATAGTGACCGCCCTGCGAATAAAGCTTACAGAGGGAGAGCAAGCCCGTATGTGGGGCAAAAAATCTAAAAACCTCGATGTCTATTTAAAACAAATGGAAGCACTAGAGCTTTGGCGGAAAGGCACAAAAGAAAGTCATATACGGCAAGGCCAGGTCGCACAGGAAATCATTGATATGGCACCCGAGTCTGGGGTCGGTTACAGGATCCTGGCTTGGTATAATTGGTATCGTGCAAAAATTGGCAAGTCACCCCGGGAGTCTATCGGAAAGGCCTTTAAACTGGCGCAAAAGGCTCTCTCCCTGGATGAATCTGATGCTGATTCCCATGCCTTATTAGGCAGTATCTACTTGATGATGAGGAAATATGAAAAGGCAATTGCCGCAGGGGAGCGGTCTATAGAACTTGATCCAAATGGAGCTATGCATCATGGCCTTTTAGGTATGACCTTAAGCTATGCAGACAGGCCGGATGAGGCCATTGGACAACTTAAGCAAGGGATTCGTCTCAATCCTTTTCCTGCCTATTGGTACTTTTTACGTTTAGGTCAAAGCTATATCCAGAAAGGACAGTATAAGGAAGCACTAACAGCATATAAGAAAGGGCTTCAGCGCGCTCCAAACTCCTTCGTTAACCATGCGCACCTGGCCGTTATTTATGTTTTATTAGACCGGCAAGAGGAGGCTGATGCTGCAGCTAAAAAAGTCTTGGAGTTCTATCCGAACTTTTCTGTGGAGCGTATTTCAAAAACTTTACCATATAAAAATCAAGTCGATCTTAAGCTTTTTGTCGACGCCATGCGCAAGGCAGGGCTCAAGTAAGGTGAACCTTTAAGGAGGTAATCCGATGGAAACAGAAGGCTATAAACGCAAGCTCACGGCAATCCTGAGTGCTGATGTTGAAGGGTACAGCCGCCTCATGGGCGAGGATGAGGATGCAACGATTACAACCTTAACTTCCTATCGAGAGTTAATGACAACCCTCATTCAGAAACACCGGGGAAGGGTAGTAGACTCCCCAGGAGATAACCTCCTTGCTGAGTTTGGAAGTGTAGTCGATGCAGTACGGTGTGCTGTCGAGATCCAGGAGGAACTCAGAGTAAGAAACGCTGAGCTCCCTGAAAACAAGAGAATGCACTTTCGTATTGGTATTAACCTGGGAGATGTTGTCCAGGAGCAAGAGCGGATCTACGGTGATGGGATCAACATTGCAGCCCGTGTGGAAGGACTGGCTGAGGGAGGCGGAATCTGCATCTCCGGTACTGTCTATGACAGTATCAAAAACAAGCTCTCCCTCACCTATGAGTCCCTGGGTGAACATACGGTCAAGAACATCACAGAGCCGGTTCGGGTGTATCGCATGCGCGTTGGCCCTGAGGCTGCGGTACAACCAAAACCAAAACAATGGCACAAGCCAGCGCTGGCTGCTCTCGTGGTTCTCATTGTGGCAACAGGGGCATGGGCAATCTGGAACTTCTACTTCCGTCCTCCTCCGATTGAGCCTGCTTCTGTGGAAAAGATGGCATATCCGCTCCCTGATAAGCCCTCCATTGCCGTATTGCCCTTTGAAAACATGAGTGGTGATCCAGAGCAAGAGTATTTCAGTGATGGTTTAACTGAAGAAATCATCACAGCTCTATCAAAAATTCCTAAGTTATTTGTGATAGCTCGCAACTCGACATTCACATACAAGGGGAAGCCGGTGAAGGTCCAGCAGGTAGGTGAAGATTTAGGGGTGCGGTATGTTTTAGAGGGGAGTGTGCGGAAGGCTGAAAACCGTGTACGAATTACCGCTCAGCTGATAGATGCCATTACGGGTCATCACGTATGGTCGGAACGCTACGATCGGGATCTGAAAGACATATTTGCTCTCCAAGACGAAATTACGATGGAAATCATCGCGTCCATACAAGTAGAACTAACTGAAGGAGAGCTTGCTCGGCTGACTGCAAGAGGGACAGAAAATCTTCAGGCCTACCTAAAGCTCATTAAAGGGAGAGAAATTTATTTAAAGATAACGAAAGAAAATAATGCCCTGTCCAGGAAGATTTTTGAGGATGTCATTGTATTGGATCCGCAGTATGCTGTTGCATACAACCTCCTGGGTGCAACCCACTGGATGGATGTGTTCTTTGGCTCAAGTAAGTCCCCTAAGAAATCCATTGCAAAGGCTATGGAACTGATTCAGAAAGCCATCGCCTTGGACGACTCTTACAGTCCGGCTCACGCCAGTTTGGGCTGGCTCTATGCAATAATCGGGAAGCATGAGAAGGGCATTACCGAAATTGAGCGGGCACTTGAACTCGCTCCCAATGACGCTAATGCCCATATGTGGATGAGTTACGTACTCAGAGTCGCGGGGAGGAACGAAGAAGCAATTCGATATTCTGAGCAAGCAGTACGTCTCAACCCCATCCCTCCAAGCTGGTTCTTTCGGGGCTTAGCTTTGAACTACCTATACGCTGGAAGGTATGATGAGGCGATAGCGGCGTGCAAGAAAGGACTCATTAGTGCACCGAATGATTTTATCACCCATGTGACCTGTGCAGCCATATATGGGCAAGCAGGCAAAGAGGATGCAGCCCGTGTCGAAACTGAAGAAGTTCTCAGGATAAATCCGAAATTTTCTGCTCTGTCTTATGCAAAAAGATTGCCCTATAAAAAGCAAGCGGATAGGGATTTTTTTAGTAATGCTCTGCGCAAAGCGGGCCTACCCGACAAGCCACCTTTGCCTCTACCCGACAAACCCTCCATTGCTGTTTTGCCCTTCACCAACATGAGTGACGATCCAAAGCAGGAGTATTTTAGTGATGGGATTTCAGAGGAGATTATTACTGCCCTTTCAAAAACACCAAAGCTGTTTGTGATAGCACGGAACTCAACCTTTACTTACAAAGGGAAGCCGACAAAGGTACAACAGGTAGGGCGTGAGCTTGGGGTGAGGTATGTGCTTGAAGGGAGTGTTAGAAAGGCCGGAGATAAAGTGCGGATCACAGCTCAGCTTGTGGATGCTCAAACAGGCCATCACCTTTGGGCGGAGCGCTACGACAGGGAACTGAAGGACATATTTGCTCTCCAAGATGAGATAACGAAAAAGATTATCACAGCCTTGCAGGTGAAGTTGACAGAGGGAGAGCAAGCTAGCATTCACGCCAGAGGCACTAACAACCTTGAGGCCTATTTAAAGGTCATTAAAGCGAATTGGCTGTATTCACAGTCAACCAAAGACGGTGTTCTAAAAGCTCGGCAACTAGCAGAAGAAGCTATAGCCCTGGATTCGAACTATGCGTTTGCGTATAGAGTATTGGGGTCAACTCATGGGATGGCTATATGGGTTGGATTGAGCAAGAACCCGCGTGAGTCTTTAAAACGGGCCATTAAGCTGTTCCGGAAGGCTATCGAACTGGATGATTCATTGGCTGTTGCGCATGCAGCCTTGGGCTATTGGTTAATATATGTACGACAGTATGATACAGCTTTAGCCGAAGGAAAACGAGCCTTTGAGCTTCAGTCAAGCTCTGCTGACGCTATTCATGGATATGCGACTATACTAAGCATGATAGGAGAACCCGAAGAAGCCATTCCTTTGTATAAAGAGGCATTACGCCTCAATCCTAAGCCACCAAATACATACATACGCCTTTTTGGTATAGCCTTGCGAGATTCCGGGCAATATGAGAAGGCAATCGTCCAAGCCAAGAAAGCTGTTGATCAAGAACCCAACGATTTGATTGCAAATGTCGTGCTGACATCCTCACTCAGTCTGGCAGGACATGAAGAGGAAGCCCGAGCAGCAGCAAAGGAAATCATGAGATTAAACCCGAAATTTTCCGTTGCACGGTGGCAAAAGAGAAGTCCTCACAAGGATCGAGCCGTAGTAAAACGCTATTGTAATGCTTTACGCAAGGCGGGGCTTCCTGAGTAAGGCGAACCTTTAAGGAGGTAATCCCATGACACAAGAAGGCACGAAACGCAAACTCACCGCTATCCTCAGTGCAGATGTCAAAGGCTACAGCCGTCTCATGGGAAATCAGGGACGTTGTTGACTAAGTTGAATTAGTACAATAAGTGCGGGATATGCCCCTATAGTGTAAAACATCCCACAATTGCTGCCCTTTCAGCTTCAAAGGTTTAAGGGAGATGATCTCATGGAAAAAAGAAAAACAAAACGTAAACTCACCGCTATCCTCAGTGCAGATGTCAAAGGCTACAGCAGGCTGATGCAGGACGATGAGGAAGCCACGGTTCGCACAATCACGGCCTATCGTGAAGTGATGACCGGCCATATCCAGGGACATGACGGTCGTGTGGTGGATGCTAAGGGCGATAATGTGCTGGCTGAGTTTGGCAGTGTAGTGGATGCGGTACGTTGCGGGATAGAAATCCAAAAGGAACTCAAAGAAAAAAATGAAAAGCTCCCTGAAAACAAGAGGATGGAGTTTCGCATTGGAATCAATCTCGGGGATGTGATTGAGGAAGGTGATACCATCTATGGAGACGGTGTTAACATTGCAGCCAGGTTAGAGAGTATATCTGAAGGAGGTGGCGTATGCATTTCTGGAACTGCCTTTGATCAAATCGGAAAGAAGCTCGCGCTCGGATATAAGTTTTTGGGCGAACAAACAGTTAAGAATATCGAGAAACCGGTACGAGCCTATAAAGTACTGATGGAACCCGAAGCAGCGGGAAAGGTAATCGGAGAAGAAAGGTCAAAACCAAGGCAGTGGCGGTGGGCTGCTATTGGTGGGGTGGTGGTACTCATCATAGTGGCAGGAATCTTGGCTGTCTGGCATCATTATCTCAGACCGCAGTTTGAGCCTGCCTCTGTAGAGAAGATGGCGTTTCCACTGCCTGAAAAACCTTCCATTGCCGTATTGCCCTTTGTCAACATGAGCGAAGACCCCAACCAGGAGTATTTCAGTGATGGGATCACCGAGGATATCATTACTACCCTATCCAAGGTTCCAAGGCTCTTTGTTATCGCCCGAAACTCCAGCTTCACCTATAAAGGAAAATCTGTCAAAATTCAGAAAGTAAGTGAGGACTTGGGAGTACGCTACGTGCTTGAAGGGAGTGTCCGCAAGGCTGGAGAGAGGGTGCGAATCACTGCCCAGCTAGTCGATGCTACAATGGGACACCATCTATGGGCGGAAAAGTATGATCGTGATCTGAGAGACATTTTTGCACTGCAAGACGAGGTCACAAAGAAAATCGTGCGGGCACTTGTGGTGAAACTAACGGAGGATGAACAAAAACTTCTTGTACATAAAAGAACAGACAGCCTGGAGGCCTACGACCACATATTACGGGGGATAGACTATTTCCTTCGTATGACAGGTAAGGAAAATGCTGAGGCACGACAGATGTTTAAGCATGCTCTTGAACTGGACCCGGATTATGCCTTAGCATATTCATGGTTGGGCTGGACCTATTGGATGGCGTGGTCATTTGAATGGAGCCAGGACCCCACGTCATTGGAACAGGCCTTTGAGTTAGCGCAAAAGGCTCTATCGCTGGATGACTCTCTGTCAGATGCTCACTCCTTATTGGGCAAGGTTTATTTGTGGAGAAAGGTGTACGATAAGGCCATCTCAGAGCTCGAGAAAACCGTGGCTCTCGACCCCAATGATGCCGATGGCCTCGCTGGACTGGGGGAAATTCTGTACTTTGCAGGGAGACCGGAGGAAGCCATTGGATTAATCAAGAAGGCAATACGTCTCAACCCTATTCCCCCTGTCTGGTATTTTCACGGCTTAGGCCATGCCTATTATTTGGCAGGACGGTATGATGAGGCAATTGCAGCACTCAAGAGAACCCTCAAGCGCAATCCCAATTTTTGGCCTGCCCATGTCTATTTGGCTGCCAGCTATATTGAGCTAGGCCGGGATGAGGAGGCTCGGGCTGAGGCGGCAAAAATATTGAGGATAAAACCCCGTTTCTCATTGGAAGGTAAAAAGCAGAAGCTGCCTTATAAGGATCAATCGGTAATGGAACGCTTAGGTGAGAGCCTGCGAAAAGCAGGGCTTCCCGACAAGCCACCTTTGCCACTTCCCGACAAACCCTCCATTGCAGTGCTGCCTTTCACCAATATGAGTGATGATCCCAAACAGGAGTATTTTAGTGATGGGATAACCGAGGAAATCATTACCGGCCTCTCTAAAGTCCCACGTCTCTTTGTCATTGCCCGTAACTCTACCTTTATCTACAAAAGGAAACCAGTAAAGGTACAACAAGTCGCAGAGGACCTCGGTGTGCGGTACGTGCTGGAGGGAAGCGTCCGTAAAGCCAAAGATCGTGTGAGAATCACAGCCCAGCTTATTGATGCGACCACAGGGAAACACCTATGGGCAGAGAAATACGACCGGGCTCTCAAAGACATCTTTGCCTTGCAAGATGAAATCATGATGAAGGTCATAGCAGCATTGCAGGTAAAGTTGACAGAGGGAGAGCAGGCCCTCATAATAGCCGGAGGAACAAACAACTTTGAGGCATATGCAAAGTTCTTGCAAGGGCTGGAATATATTAAGCGCTTTAATAAAGACGGGAATCTTTTAGCCCGCAAAATGGCACAGGAAACCATTGCCCTGGATCCCAATTACCCGATAGGATACAGGCTCCTTGCCACGACCCACTGGCTTGACGTGCGGCTTGGCATCAGTACATCCCCCAAGCAGTCTTTGGCCAAGGCCGCTGAATTGTATCAAAAGGTCATTGCCCTGGATCCTTCTGATGCTGTTGCCCACGGTTTCCTGGGAATGGTGTATACATTAATGAGGCAGCACGAAAAGGGAATTGCCGAAGCTGAGAAGGCCATTACCCTCAATCCCAAGGCTCCAAGCTGGTATTTGCATCAACTGGCAGACGCCTACCGGCATATGGGCCGGTATGACGAATCTATCACATGGGGAAAAAAAGCGGTCGATCGTAACCCAAAAAATCTTCCTGCACATTTGGTTCTCGCTGCCAGTTATAGTTTGGCAGGTCGTGAAAAAGAGGCACAGGCCGAAGCGGCACAGGTCCTGAAAATAAGTCCCAACTACTCTTTAGAACGGTTAGCAAAGACAGATCCAACAAAAAATCAAATTGTAAAAAAGCGATATATTGATGCTTTGCGAAAGGCGGGGCTGAAGTAAGGGGAACTGAAGGGAAATGACTCTTTAGAATTCTCATTCATTGACAATTTTATAGTGTATTGAAAAATAGTCTTGACTTTTATTTATTTTAATGAATAATAGTCGATATGTATACGAGAGAACTGTATTTGAAAATATGGCAGGAACTGTCCAGAGAAAAAAGCATGATATTTCTTGCCGGACCGCGCCAGGTAGGTAAGACCACACTTTCCAAGATTATTTCCAGGGGTTTTGTAAATAATCTCTATTTCAACTGGGATATTCCGCAAGATAAGGTCCGTCTTGTGGAGAACCCCACCTTTTTTCAAGAATTAAAACGTCGAGATACATCGATTCCTCTGATCATATTCGATGAAATCCATAAATACAAAGATTGGAAAAACTATCTCAAAGGTGTCTATGACCAATTCAATGAAAGTTATCAATTCCTCGTCTCAGGAAGTGGCAGGCTGGATATTTATCAAAAAGGTGGGGACTCTTTGGCTGGTCGTTATTTTCTCTTTCATTTATGGCCTTTTACAATATCAGAGTTAGGGAGAAGAAACCTTTTCATTGATGACTTTTTGGCCAATCCCTTACAAATCAATATGGAAAAGAGTGAAATGCTCAAAGAAAAGTGGGTACGACTCTCCAAGCTTAGTGGATTTCCAGAACCCTATTTAGCTAATCGGATTGCTATTTATCGCCGGTGGTCAAATACCTATTCTCAACAATTAATTCGAGAGGACATTCGGGACCTCACAGGCATCAAATCTGTGGGAGATATGGAAACACTTTATTTTTTACTCCCTTCTAAGGTTGGAAGCCCTCTCTCAGTTCCATCTCTCGTTAATGATTTAAAAGTATCTTATAACTCGATTCGAGGGTGGCTTGCTGTATTTGAGAGATTTTTCCTAATCTTTAGTATTCCCCCATGGACTGCAAGAATCGCACGGGCTATCCAAAAAGAACGTAAGGTTTACCTGTGGGATGCGCCTCGTATAGAAGATCCTTCGGCCCAATTTGAAAATATGGTTGCTATGGAGCTGTGGCGGGCGGTTACAAACTGGAATGATTTGGGCTACGGCCAGTTCTCACTGCACTTTATAAAGAACAAAGAGAAGCAGGAAGTAGATTTCTTAATAGCAAATCGTAACAAACCAGTTGTTATGATAGAGGCTAAAATATCAGAGACACAACCATCTTCACCGCTTAAAAAGTTTCAGAAGGCCCTGAACATACCTGCAGTTCAGCTCACAGACGAAGATGAAGGATATCGGATGGTTTCTAACAATGATCAATCTATTCTTGTTGCTCCAGCGTACCAGTGGCTATCCCAGTTACCTTAATGCAAATTATGATACATGGCATGAGTGGAGGTGGGCTGGGATAGAAGCACAATAAACAGATAGAGTGCACCATGGGCGGTCTGCCGGCCTTAGACAATCCAAAGTATCTTCAATCCTAACATATTTAAAGAGGAGAATATGACTTATGTAGAATTCGATTAATGAACAACTTATAGTCGATGGGAAAGGTAATCCAACTGCCGTTATTCTTCCAATAGAGGATTATAAAAAAATCCTTGCCATGCTGGAAGAAGTTGAAGATCGTAAGGAAACTAAAATACTTTCTCAATCAGCAGAATTTAAAAAGTTAGTCAACAAAGCTTTAGAGGACATCAAATTAGATAGAATCAAGCCCTGGAAGGAAGTTTGGATGGCTAAAAGCTAACCGCACGGGTAGAGAAAATTCTGAAAAAAAGACTTGAATATTACTTAATATGGTTATATTATAACTTAATGAAATACAATGTGAAGATCAAAAAGAAGATGGCACGAGGGTTGAAAAAATTACCCAAAGATGTTCAGAAATTTCTTTTCTTGCTTATCGAGGATTTAAAATCAGATGGACCTATATAAAGAAGCTGGCAAAACTTTTCTCCTTTGGGCAAGGATCAATATCATTGTCATCTTACATATCAGTATGTTGCGTGTCGGATTTGTTATAAAGGAGAAATAGAAATCGAGGTGTACTATGTTGGCAGTCGTGAAAAAGCCCCGTATTGAATTATCACTTCAGGGTGAACATATAGACGAACTAATTGATTGGATCGGAAAGAAATTTGAGGTCAGTATATTAACATCTGACAAATCTGATAGCTTGCCTATTGAAGAGACCGATTTCTGGAAAGAAATGCAGTCAAACAGGGTTGGGAATCTTCTTGCTGGTGCTCGACTAAAAGTGGGTATGACACAAGCACAACTCGCCAAAAATCTTGGTATTCGTCAAAACATGATAAGTGATTACGAAAGAGGGAAACGCAGGTTTTCTTCATCCATGGCCAAACGAATGGCTAAAGCTCTTGACATCAAAGCTGATAGGCTATCCTAAGTGTGAACAAGTCATCCAACCAGACCTGTATCCCGCTGGTACTCCATGCAGACTGGTGAATTCCACGTTATCCACTTTTAAGGAAGTCACTTGCCATTTGATAGGTTAAAGGTTACAACAATGCGAGAATTATAAAACCGTGTCATCCTTTCCAGGATACTTCATGTATTTTCATGGTTTCTCTGAAACCCTTCGGCTTGAATCTACCTTTTTCAATAAAAGGAAACCGGCTCCCTGATATTAGATGTTTAGCAACGTCTGAAACTAAGATCTGTTCGCCTTTCGCTCTGGAAGCAATCCTTGAGGCCACAACCACTGCTTGCCCAAATGGATGTTTGCCCTCTCTTCTTACTACTTCACCGGTATTAATGCCCATACGTATTTTGATGGTAGGTAAATTCCTGGATATCTCCTTTTGGATGTCGCACGCACATTTTATGGCTGTTGATGCTGATTCGAATGATAACATGAAGCCATCCCCAAGGTTTTGTAGCTCCCTTCCAGCGTATCTTTTTATTTGATTGCGAATTATTTTGTCGTGTTGAATAAACATAAAATTACAATTTGGACAATTCAAGCTCGGTTCTTTTTACCCATCCATCAGCCCCGCATTCCTTGAGGGTTTCAATTGCCTTGTTCAGGTTTTCTTTGGTTTTTGGTATATTGCCTTTTCGTTTAAACAATTCAGCATAAAGGGCATAATCCCTGCCCAGATGCCACCTCATATCATTCCTTGTATCTGCTTCAATGGCTTTCTTGATCCAATCCTCCGACTCAGAGATGTGTTGATCGTTGATATTCAATAGTATCTGACAAATATGCCTTGCCATCCAGCCGTCATACAACCTAAATTTATTCTTTTCATGGTAGGCATAAAACGATTCCAAATTAATATCTTTCTTATTGTGTATTATCCTTGCTCTTGCTGATCCTATTTTACACAGATTTGAAAAAGAGGGCAAAAGGCTACCCTGTTCCAAAATTGAGGCTGCTTCATTGTAATAATTCTGTGACTCCTGATATTCCTCCATATCAAAGTAGGCTTCGCCTACATAAAATCGTGCTATAGAATCCCAAAAAGGATTATTGATCCGTTCACAAAATTCAGCACCTTTTAGAAGATGCCTTATCGCTTCTTCAAAAAAACCTTTACCATAATAAGACATTCCCAGGCCAGTATAAGAAAAAGCCTTTGAATATATGTCACCACTCTCCTCAGCTATCTGCAGAGCCTCATGACAAATCTGGTAAGCAAGATCAATCTTGCCATGCCAAAAATAAACCTGGCCGATAAGGCTTTTCATTGAAGCTATGCCCCAAAGATTATTTACAGCCTTGTTGATTTTAAGTGCTTTATTGATATGGGAATATGCCTTTTCAAATTCACAGTTCATAGATAAAGTTATCCCCAGCCAATAATTAGCAAAAACAAGAGAAACAATATTGTTTACTTCCTCTGAAATCTTTAAGGCCCTTTCAAGATGTTTAGATGCCTCAAGAAAGTCCTCTTCAACAATATTATTATATGCGCCTACTATGGTGTATAGCTGAGAAAGTCTCCTCTTATAATCGTACTTCAGGGCGAGATCAAATATTGGATCAATCGCCTTTTTGGCTTCAGCAATGGAGCCCATTTGAACCATATAAAGCCCAAGAATCGTCCTTGCATCAATGAGTTCTTTCTCCACGTCATCCGTTCGGGGCAGTTTTTCAATAGACGCTACTCTTTTTTTTCCATATGCAATCGCATCATTTAATGAAGCTGCCTTCTCAGCTTTCTTGGCCGCCAGCTTTGAATACGCAGCCGCTTTCTCATAATTCTCACTCGCAATATAGTGCTCTGCCAATACTTCATAATGCTCATTAATATTATCTTTGTACAACTCCTCGATGGCCTGGCCGATCTCATCGTGAAGTTCTTTTTTCCTCTTGGTCAATATCGAGTCATAGACCACATCACGGGTCAGGGCATGTTTAAAGATATTAGTGGATTGGGGAAATATGCCCCTTTCGTAGACCAACTCAGAATCCCTCAAAGCGGACAGATGGGAAAGCAATGCTTGTTCGGAATAACCAGTCACCCTCTTTATTAGTTCGTAGCTAAATTCTCTCTCAATAACAGAACCGGTCTGAAGTACATCTTTGGCACCTTCGGGTAACGAATCAACCCTTGCCATGATTACATCCTGGACCGTAGAAGGAATGGTTACGTCCCGGATATCTTTTGCCATGTGACATTTGTTGTCTTTTTTCTCTATAATCTTTTGGTCTTTGAGGTACTTTATAAACTCCTCAATGAAAAAGGGGACTCCTTCCGTCTTCTCCAGGATGAACTGCTCAACGTTCCCGTCCATATCCTCTGTACCCAAAAGGTGGCTCGCCATGGCCAGGCTCTCCCTGTTGGAAAGCCTGTTTAAGTTCACTTGACTGTGAAAGGATTTCCCTCCCCACGCGTGAACAAACTCAGGCCGGTAAGTGAATATCAAAAATACCTTCGCCCCCGCAATGCTATCCAGCAGATCCTTAAAGGCATCCTCAGAGCTCTTATCAATCCAGTGAAGATCCTCAACTGCTATTATCAGAGGTCGTACCTCAGAACCTTTAAGCACGATCCGCTTCAATGCCTCCATGATTCGGTCTTTTCTTCCCTCAGGGCTCATGGGAATTTTATCGATACCACTCTCTTTGACCGATAATAGCTCCAGAAGGTATGGAAGCGTAGAGGCTTCATCAGCCCCTAATACTCTCAGTTGTCTCTTAACCTTTTCCTTGATTTCGGAATCTCCATCACCCTCAAGTATATCGAAGATTGCCTTTAGGATGTCTATGACCGGATGATATGCCACACCACGGCTGTAAGAGAGACATTTCCCCTCTAAGAAGGTTGCGTCCTCGTTGGCCAGTGCCTTTCTGAACTCGTACAGGAGTCTTGATTTTCCTACCCCGGCCTCTGCCATTATTGAAAATGCCTGGCCCCGACCTGATTTTGCCCTCTCAAAACCATCCAGTAAAAGCTCAAGTTCTCTCTCCCTTCCTACAAAATGGGTCAATCCGCGTTCGGCACTGACATCAAAGCGTGTCCTTCTGGTGCTGGGGGCAATCACACGGTA
>Ga0307990_1001166_pt1 | contig 22430 bp, 16 predicted proteins | sample EllFjometagen129_FD_203168 | JGI IMG/M metagenome (GOLD analysis project Ga0307990, IMG submission 203168) | Marine microbial communities from Ellis Fjord, Antarctic Ocean - #129 | ecosystem: Environmental > Aquatic > Marine > Unclassified | place: Southern Ocean | collected 2014-10-08
TTTTTTTCTCTTTCTGGGTTATTGATAGGCGTATTTTTTTCTAGATGATCGCTTAGCTCTGTTTAGGTTTTTATGCCATCTTCCTGTTTACTTTTAACTGAAAGCGAAAAGTTGTCTGCAGACCTTGCCAAAGCACTTCCGGCTGAGGTCTGTCTGCAGATCCTGCCGCAGTTTGAAAGAGCAGAATCTTTTTCGAATAATATTGCCTTTGCCTTAGTTGATTGTCGCGAGGACGGTGATGCCTCCTGGTGTCACTCCCTTGTCAATTTGAAGGAAGCCGCTTTAGAGAGCTTTCCGGTGATTGCAATCTGTCGTCCTGAGGCCTTGGCAGCAGTGCGTCGGGCCCTCCAGAGCGGGGCCGACAGCTATCTTTTTACGCCCTTAAGAAAATCTGCAACCAGTCGGGTAATTGAGCAATGTTTAGGTGGGAATCGCTACTCAAGTGAATTTGGCAGCACCTTGCCGACAGATGAAATTTTGTTTACCGAGGGGTTTTGCGGATTTATAGGGGCTTCTGGGCCCATGAAGGAGGTCTATCGCCAACTTCTTAAAGTGGCTCCAGCCGACAGCAGTGTGCTGATTCGCGGTGAAAGTGGAACCGGTAAAGAGTTGGCTGCCAGGGCTCTGCATAGTCTGGGGCGGCGTAGCCAGAAACCTTTTGTGCCGGTTAATTGTGGCGCGATCCCGCGAGATCTTCTCGAATCGGAACTTTTTGGTTATGTCAAAGGGGCTTTTACCGGGGCTCATAGTGACCGTATCGGGCGGATTGAAATGGCGGAAGGCGGCACTGTTTTTCTCGATGAAATTGGTGATATGGAGCCTCTTTTACAGGTTAAGATCCTGCGCCTGTTACAGGAAAAAACGATTGAGCCTTTAGGCTGGCGTAAAGAACCTAAACGGGTTGATGTACGTATTGTTTCAGCAACCAATCGCGACCTTGAAAAAGATATTGTCAGTGAAAAATTTCGTGAAGATCTCTATTACCGTCTTAATGTGGTGCCCCTGACACTGCCTTCTTTGCGGGATCGGCCAGATGATATTATTGGCTTGGCCGAGTTTTTTCTGGGCCGTTTCAATGCTGGTTTTGAGGGCGCCGAACAGGTTTTGGGAATCACGCCGGAAGCTTCCTGGTTGCTGGAAAATTATAGCTGGCCGGGAAATGTCAGAGAGCTTGAAAATGTGATTGAACGAGCCGCGGTGATGAATCCGGGAGGCTGGATCATGCCGCTTGATCTGCCGGAGAAACTTTTCCAGACCGAAAGTGCTGTTTCAGGGGTGGGTGAACTTTCGCAAACGCCAGCCTCCGTCGCACTGCCAGCGGCAGGCATCTCCTTAAAATCCGAAGTAACGCGACTCGAAAAAGAGTTGATCGCTGAAGCCTTAAAGCGTACGCACGGGGTTAAAGAGCAGGCCGCCCGATTGTTGCAGATAAATCGAACAACTTTGATTGAGAAGATTCGCCGCAATCAACTAGAGGAGGATGCTTCGTGAAGGATTTGGGGAAAATCGGCTTGCAACCGGATATTTCCCGGGCCGTCTGGTTTTTTTTGTTGGTTGTCGTTCTCTTTTCGATGGTCGTTGCCGACGCGGCTTTGGCGGTTGAGCGTAACCGTAAGAACCTGCTTAAAATCCAGCTGAGAAGTGATAAAAAAAAGCACTCCAGTCGGGTTGTCATGCGGCTAAACCAAGGCGGCTATTATGAGACTGAAGAGGATCATGAAAATCGTAAATTGATAATAAAACTTTTTGAATTTAATAATTTTGGAGCTCAACCGGTCAAAGTGTTAGATGATCCTCTGGTTAAAGGGGTCAATGTCAGTAAGAAGGAACAATATCTTGAAATTGCAATCTATCTAAGAATCGATAGTTACACCCTTAAAGTGTCACTCTTTGAATCTCCGCCGATGTGTGTGGTTGATATCAAAGCGACAGAGTCCGTAGCCAAAATTTCTTCTCTCCCCAAAAAGCCTGTAGCAGTTGTCTCTCCTGGTATTTCAGAGCCTGAAGTTGAGGGCCAATCTGAATCTGATCCTGAGTCTAAGTCGACAATAAAAAATGAATTACCAGATAGGGTCGGGTCTGAAGGTGAGCCCGGTAAAACCGAAACTACTCCGGAATCAGTTTCGGTTTTACCGCCGACGGTTGTTCCGGTTCAAGAAAAGCCTCAGCCGCTTCCTCTCCTCAAATCTGCTTCTGACTCTCGCTCTGAGCCTGCGGAGCCCTCATTGCAAGTAGATCCTGAATCTAAACCTGAAACGCCCATTCCAGAAGCGATTGCTGAACTGCCGGCCGCAGAGGCGGCCGGCAGTTCAGCTAGTGAGCCGGTGGCTGCGCCAAAAGAAGCGCAACCGGTTGTTGATCGGGCAGAAGAAGCAGCGCTGTTATTGCCGACTGAAAGTTCTGTTTCCGAAGCTGAATCAGAGTCAGTGGCAACAATCATTGAGCCCCCGCCAGGGCAGGAGTTGTTCGATCAGGGGTTAAAAGCCTACCAAGAGGAAGATTATGTTGCCGCCGAAGAGTTTTTCAGCCAACTGGTAGACTCTTTTCCTGATACCTTACTCAATATCCCAGCCCAATTTCGACGTTTTGATGCTCGGGCACAGGCAGCGATTGCCAGCGGCGGTAATCGTGATCGTCTGGCTCAAGTGATTGATGAGTTTCTGAGTGCCGTGCGGTTACACGAAGATCACCAAGAAGCCCCTTGGGCTTACCTGCAGGTTGCCAGGCTTTATGAGAAGATGGAGTTTTTTTATGAGGCTGCCGGCGTCTATAAGGCTCTATTAAAGCGTTATCCGGAGAGCTCTTTTGCGGCGGCGGCCAACTTTGCTTTAGCCCGCCTCAATTTTTCTTTAAAACGCTACCAGAATGCCTACGATGATTTTTCAAACTTACTCAAACGTCAGCCTGAAGGCGGTTTTTCAGTTTATGCTCACTACTATCGAGCCAACGCTCTAACCTATTTAGGGGATGCGCGTCAGGCTCTGGATGAGTATCGGGTCGGACTCGAAAAAGATCCCGACTTTCTTCAGCGTGACCCGCTTTCGCTTTACCTTCTGGGTAGTGCTTATCACAGGTTGTTGCGTTATCCAGAGGCGAAAGAGTATTTTTTAACGATGCGCAATCTTTTTCCAGAGAATGAAAACACCCCCCAGGCCCTGGCCAAGATTGGTGAAATTCTGGTTTTAGAAAAGAAACTGCCGGAAGCGATGTTGATGTTTTCGACGGTTGTCAAAGAGTATCCCGGCAGTGAGGGTGATATCGTCTCGCGTCTGAAGATGGCTATCCTCGGAGAAGATCCCAAAGTGCGCCAGAAGCTGGTGCCGATCAATCAGGCTTATGCGGATTTACTCGCCAGCGAGGTGGCTTACAGTTATTTGATTGACCGCCATCCTGAAAGTCCATTTACCGATATCGTCAGACTCAACCTCGGTCAACTCTATTTTCGCCAAAATCAATATGAAAAAGCGCGACAGGTATTGGGTCATATGTTGACCCGGCGGCTTGAGCCGGGTTTAAGAGAGGTCACCTTTACAACCTTGCGCAAAACCATTTTTGCCGAGATCGAAGAGCTCTATAAAAAAGGGGAGTACGGCTCTATTGTGGCGTTGCAACATGAATATAGCGACGATTTTCTCTCGCGTCCGGGAGCCGTCTATCCATTTTTGTGGGTTGGTGAGGCTTTGCATAAAGAGGGCTTGGAGAATGGGGCTCTGGAGGTCTTTCGGGAAGTCACAAAGCTTAAACCTACACCTGAGCAGAAGTTGATCATCAATTGGGGGATTGGCGATCTCTTGCTCGGGCTTGAGAGGTTTGACGAGGCCGAGAGTTTTATTGGAGCTCTTAATCTAAAAAAAATGCCGCCAAAGTGGCGGGCGCGGATGTTGCTGTTGAAAGTGCGATTGCTGCAGCATCGGGGGCTGGTGCGTGAGGCTCTTGAGTTGCTCGATAACGTTAAAGAAGAAATTCCTGAAGCAGCTATTGCAGAGCGGGTTGAGATGGCGGTTTTAGAGGCTGACCTTCTAATCCTTAGCGATGCTCAAGGAGAAGCTTTAGAAGCCTTGCGTCGAGCTGTCACCTTGTCCTTTATGTATCCGCAAAAAGTCAAGGTTGATCAGCGTCTACTTCTGGGTTATCGGCTGGGCCGTATGTTATACGAAGAGAAAAATTATGCTGCGGCGGCTGCCTGGTTTGCTAAACTCACACTTTTAGCTCCGGTTACGGAGGTGGCAGAGTTGCTTTATTGGCAATTGCGTTGTCAGATTGGCCTTTCCAAAGGTGATTCTATAGATGAATTTTTACTTCGCTTACAGAAGGAGTATCCCGAGAGTTCCTGGACCGCTTCCGCGGCAACTGCAGTTAAAGATTTCAGATGGCAACAGGAGAGTCGCTCATTAAAGTAGTTCTCTGCGATAGTGATGTACAGTTTACCGAGGCGCTTTCGCAAATTCTTGTAAAGGCGGGTTTCGAGGTGACGGCAACAACGCTACCGTTGCTTGATGTCGACCGGGTTCTGGCGGCAGAGGCTCCCGTAGCTCTCCTTGTAGGAGAGCTTGATTGCGATTTTAAGGGTGAGAACCTGATACTCTATTTGCGTCGCACCTATCCCGATCTTGCAGTTTTGCCGGTTGTTGCCCGGCCCACGGTCGATGGGGCGGTGACGGCGATTCGGGCCGGTGCGGTTGACTATCTATTAAAGAAAAGTTTTTCTTTGGCGGATCTCGCTGAAAAAGTTGTCGAGGTTGTAAAACTTAGATCTTCTATCCCGGAACATGATCGCAAGGGTGAGTTGCTCTTTGGCGATCCGCGCATGGTCAGAATGATGCGCCTGGCGCAAAAGGCGGCAGCGTCTCGGGCGACAGTTCTGATTCAGGGTGAGAGCGGTACTGGCAAAGAGCTTCTGGCCCGCTTTATCCAGAAGCAGAGCCCTCGGGCCGACAAACTGTTGGTTGCGATAAATTGTGCGGCCCTGCCCGAAAATCTTCTGGAAAGCGAGCTTTTTGGTTTTGAAAAAGGGGCCTTTACCGGTGCCCTGCAGAGAAAAATCGGCAAATTTGAACAGGCTGACGGTGGCACCCTCTTACTCGATGAGATCGGCGAGATGGCGTTTCCTCTACAGAGTAAACTCTTGCGGGTTATTCAGGAGGGTGAGGTTGATCGTCTCGGCGGGCGCCAGCCGATTTCGGTTGATGTCAGGATAATTGCGACCACCAACCGGGATCTGCAGCAGGAGGTCGCAGCCGGAAATTTTCGTCAGGATCTCTTTTTCCGGCTTAACGTAATTCCTTTAACCATTCCCCCATTGCGTGATCGCCTTCAGGATGTAGAGCTTCTTTTGGAGCGTTTTATCAAGCAATACAGCCAACTTAATAAACGTAGTTTTCAAGGTTTGGCAGATGGGGCTCGACGTTTTCTCCTAAACCATAACTATCCCGGTAACGTTCGCGAATTGGAGAATATGGTGGAACGGGCTGTGGTTTTGGCCGATGGCCCATATCTGGAACTTGAAGATTTTTTTATTGATCCCGAAGTCATGCCGGACTTGGAGCTGTTGCCACCATTACCTGAAAAAACATCTCTGGATACAGCTCAGGCTGTTACTTCAAGCCCCGATTCTATGACCGATCTGCCCTTACCTGCAGGAACTACTTTGGCCGAAGTTGAACGTTATATGATCTACAAAACCCTGCATGAAGTTGATTCAAACCGCACCCATGCCGCTGCTCAACTTGGTATCAGTATCAGAACTTTGCGAAACAAGTTAAAAGAATACCGGGAAAAATATGGCGATTTGGCCGAGAATCAGTAAATTATTGAAACAATTTTTGTATCTATTCAGCGTATTCTGGTTTCAAGCTGTCTCGATGTGGGGACAGACCTCCGGCGAGGGTTTTTAGCCCGAAGCGGGCTGAGCTTGCGCCTGAACGAAGTGAGGAAGTGCCCTTGGGGTATCCATCTTCGGAGTGGGCGAAGCGATGTTCGATGCTTTCTTTAGTAACTTTATGAGGTTGTTGAATAGATACTAATTTTTTTATCCGATGTGTCTGAACTGTTTTATTAGAGGTATCATGAAAAAATCAATATTTTGTGTAATAATAACCTTTTTGACCGCTTTCTTATTACTGTTTTGCTTTGCCGGTTCCCAGGCTCTGGCGGTTTCCGGGGTTTATCCGGTTGAGCCAAAGGATGGCATCCAGTCGATTTCCTATACGATTTCTGGAGCAAATTTGGGTGCATATAAAGATACGGGAATAATGGGTATCGGCCGTTTATATCAAGGAACCTTGGGCACTGGGACTTTGCGGGCTCAGGGGACTGTAACTGCGAACGAATATCTACGCTCGGCCCTTATTATTGTTGAGATTCAATTGGGTGGAGGGGTCGACAGCGACTTAGAATCAGAATATCGGGTTGACTTAGGGGCCAGTGAGCAGAAAAATTTTGATGTGTCAGTCGCGATTCCGGCTGTGTTGACCGCTGCTATAAAGACTTATGGGGCTAACGTTTGCATCTGCGTTAGAGTTGACGAATATCTTGGTGAGTACGGTCCTGATTCTGGGTATCTTACGGTTTCAGCAATGCTCGACGCATCCTCAACCGCACCCGGCAACCATGTGCCAACCGTATCTTTAAACTACACTCCGGCACAGCCGATAGTTGGCAGTCCGATAAATTTTACGGCTACAGCTGCCGATGTGGATGGGGATACTCTAAGTTATGCTTGGTATCTGGACGGGGCTTTACAGAGCGGGGTCACCACGACAACTGTCAATTGGTCGGGACCCACAATCGGTGCTCATTCACTTAAGGTCGTGGTCAGCGATGGTAAGGGGGGTGAGGCCGAAACTACTGCCAGTTTCACGGTAACCAACCCGGCTGCCGAGCCCTATGTTATTGCCCCTGGTTATCAGGAAGGAGAAGGTGAAGCCTGGGCCTATGTTGAAGAGGTAATTATTAATGGTCAGAAGGTAACCGGTATTGCGCAGACTCTTCTCTATAACGGTTCGCGGGTAAAAACCGGGCCCGGCGTGGAGATTCTTTTGCGTCATAGAGCTGGAGCTGTGACCCGGGTCAATGAAAATAGTACTTATGAGGTTAAGATTCGTAAATTTGCGACAACACCAATGATTGATGTGTATGGTAGATTGATAGACGGGGTGTGTGAGTTTTATTTTCCGAAAGGCTATGCCGGAGCCGAAAAGTTTCAGGTTGAAACCAACCGCGTTCACACCAGCATCAAGGGTACCACTTTTGCTGTCTCGCAGATCAATGATGTCAGTACCGTATCTGTGCAGGAGGGTGTGGTTGAGGTAACTAATCTCGATACTGGTGTGGTCACCCAAGTCGGGGCGGGAGGTACTCTGACTGCAACTGACACGGGCGGCTATGTTAATGGTGCCTACAACTATTATGTACCCTATTACTCTTCCAGTAATGGCAACTGGACCGGGCTTGGCTTGGCCAACGACAACCCCGCAGCTAATGCTTTAGTTCAGGTCTCGGTCTATGATAGGGCCGGAAACCTACTCGGTACTGAGAAAAAACTTATTGCGGTCGGGGGCCAGGAGTCTCTGCCCGTAGCCGGCGGACAGAATGCTGCCGGGTGGATGTTGGTTAACTCGCACCAGCCTCTTTCCGGGCTGGCCTTCATCGGTTTAAATGGGGCGCAAGACTTGATGGCGGATATTCCTTTTGTCTCGGAGTTAGCGACTAATCTGGTGATCCCGCATGTCGCCCAAGACACGACTTGGGATACTTCAATATTGCTCTGTAATCCGCATAATTTTACGAATGACGTCTATTTCGAGTTGGTTGACCAGAGCGGTTTTTCCCAGGGGATTGAAAGTTTTGAGTTGCCCGCTATGGGGAGCGGGGAGTATCCTTTGGCATCGCTATTTTCAGGCGCTAACCTGAAAAACGGGAAAATCCTGATAACCTCATATGATAGCGGGGTGGCTGCCTTTGCCCTTTACAGCAATCTTAAAAGTGGCGGTTCATATTATGCTGGTATCAATGCCGTAGCTGAAGATTCCGGCTTTCGCTTTTCAGCTTTGACTTTCTCCTACTACCTGCCCTATTTCTCGTCTGAAAATGGAGATTGGACTGGCCTGGCCCTGGCCAACCCGGATATTTTTGGCGCGCTTGAGCCTCGAGTTACGATTTATAACGAAGCCGGTACGGTTCAGGTCGGGATAACGGTTCCAATAGATATTTGGGGGCAGTACTCCCTTGCCCTGGCTCCACCGACGGTCAGCCGGGGCTGGATCCAGGTCGATTCAGATGGGCCTTTAAACGGCCTGGCCTTTATCGGGACGGGCGGGGCTCCATCGTTGATGGCAGATATTCCCTTTGTTGAGAACTTGAGCCGTAACCTGATAGTTCCTCATGTCGCTCAAGATACGACCTGGGATACTACTCTATTACTCTGTAACCCTGCGGCCCAAGTGGCTTCTGTGCGAATCGTCAATCTCAATCAGTTGGGAGAGGTCGGCGCTACGGTTGACCGGATAATTGCGGCCCAAGGCAGTGCCCGTTATGAATTGTCTACCCTTTTCGCGGGTCATTCTGAGATTGGCGGCAAAATCGAAATTACTTCATCAACCGGCCTCGCCGGATTTGCTCTCTATAGTAATAGAAAAAGTGGGGGTGCCTATTTTGCTGGGATCAACGCCGAGGCTGTTGAGTAGGATGGGTTGTGATTTAATGGTGGATAGTTGGGGAGGTAGGTAACGTTGCCGAATTTCAAAAATTGTTTTCGCGCAGTTTTAAGTCTGATTGTAATAGTTGCTCTGCAGTCATCGGTTCTGGCTGGGCCTGGAGAGGTTGTTAAATGGTCTGACCTAGGTGCACATCTGGCTGAAAAATCAGTTGTTATTGAGGCTCTGCCGGTTATTGATTGTCCGATAGGTATCGAATCTGAATCGGCTGATCATCTGGTTTGTCAGGTGATTGAGAATACCTTTTATAAATGGAAGGAGTACGAGTTTTTTGATGCTGCCGGCAAAACCTGTCTGGCACTTGAAATGCTAAAGCCTGAAGCGCGCCTGTTGCGGGCAGCAGAGGCCAGGATTTTATTGAATGGTTCGAAGTTGTGCGAACTCGCAACCCCGGGTTCGGCAGGAATGATAACTCGCCAACCGCCGCTAACCCCACGCCGCGTCAAACAACCATTTTTTAAAAAGGCTGCTCGGGGAGCTGTTGATCCTCCTCTTGAGAGAGTTGTTGGTAGCGACACCTTCAGGACTGATCTAAATGCTGGAGTTCTAACTGAAGAAAACCTGCCTTTGTTGAGGGAATCGATTCAAGGTAACGATGACCGGGTCAGGGTCGCAGTTAATGACGATATTACAAGTTATCCCTGGAATACCATCTGTTATCTTGATTTTATGGTCGCAGGTGATAGCTATAGAGGCTCAGGGGCTTTGATTGCCTCTAACTGTGTCTTGACCTGTGGCCACAACTTATGGGATCAGGAGCTTAAAGTGTGGTCTCAATCCATGAAGGTGACCCCGGCTCAATCTCAGGACAATCAAGGAGGGACTATTTACGAACCCTTCGGAACTGTTTCAGCTCAAAAGCTTGAGAGCAATTCTGTTTACATTGATCATTCGGGCGGTTTCGAATACGATTACGGAGTTGTTAAGCTGCCGCAGAGCTTTGCCGGGATCTCAACCTTTATTCCGGTTGAGTATGACAGTACGCCGTCGGTGATCAACCTTGCCGGTTATCCGGGGGCGGTTCAGAATGAGACTAACAGTTATGATATGTGGTATGATTATGATGAAGTGCTTGGTTATGAGGGGGTTGCCGATCGCGTGCTTCTGCATAAGGCCGATACTTCAGCAGGTCAGAGTGGTGCTCCCGTCTGGCGGTTCGATAAAACGACCCAGACATATCGTCTTGTGGCTATCCATGTTTATGGGGCGCTAGCCGGCAACGGGGCCTGTCGTTTGGTCTCCACGATAGAACCGTTTATATCGGAGTGGATGGCTTATGAACCGGAGGACTCAGTTAATTATACCCACTTCAGCTATATTCCCTATTTCTCTACCACCAGTAGCCGCTGGACCGGTCTAGCCCTGGCCAATTACCATGTCAAAAATAATCAGGCCAGGATCGATTACTACGCGGCCAATGGCGACCATTTAGGCAGTGAGTCAAAACTGATTGCTGCTTATGGACAGGAAGTTTTTGCCACCGCAACTGCCAGTGGTACTGAGGGTTGGATTAAGGTCTCTTCGACAGACTCCTTGAAAGGTCTGGCGCTGATAGGCGATAGCGATTCTGCTACCATGTATGATATTGATCTGAAAGATTCACTCCATCGAAAATTTCTCTTTCCTCACCTTGCGGTGGACCAAGATTGGCGTTCATTTGTCTTGATCTGCAACCCTAATGACGTGGATGCGCGTATCAGTTTTAGCTATTATGACGGGGCCGGCACTTCAGCATACCAGATGACGACTCCGCCAATCCCGGCCAACGGTAGCATAAACTATCCAGTTTGGACGCTTTTTCAACAGACTTTGACTGGTGGCACTATGGTTGTTGAAACCGATCAGCCGGTTACGGCCTTTCTTCTTTACGATAATAAATCGACTACCTGGAAAGCTGGTTTGAGTGCTGTACCTTTAGATTAAGGTTTTGGATATTGTTGTATTGTCCGGTTTTATGGCTCTGCAGCGGTTGCAAAAAAAGAGTCCTTGGGGTAAAGGGTTTTTGAACGGAAAATAATATGTCAAATTAGTTTGTGAAGATGAGTGAAGTGATGGCGAAAATTATTATAGCTTGCAGTAAGAAGCCTCTCGCAGCTTTTATTGAGACCGCATTGGCGGATTTCGATAGCGAGTGCCGGATCGCTGTGGACGCAGTTCATTTGCAGGAGTTGCTTGCCGAATCAAAGCCTGATGTTTTGCTTTTTGATTCGGCATTTTCCTCTTCAAGCGAGAGTTTAGAGTTATTGGAAGATCTGCGTCACAACAATCCAGCCCTGCCGATTGTCGGAATCTTTGAACCATTCGGGGAAAACCTGGATGAAATCAGGCAGATTCTTTCCTCTGAAAATACTTTGACATTACCTTTTGGCAGAGATGATTTACATGAATGCTTGATCCAGGCTACTGGTCGGGATCTAATAAAAAAGAGAGTCGTGCAAGAAATAGAAGAGGGCGAAAAGATGTCTGAGCCGCAAGATATTCCTGTCACAATAGTTGAGCTTACTGAAATTGTCGAAGAAGGGTTGCCCCTTGATGAGATTCCCGGGCTTGAAGATGGTAAGATGTCAGAGTCTTTTTTGGAGGTTGATTCTGCTAGCGTTGAGATTATGCAAGCGGAGCCCGAAGGTGAACTGTCAGATGATCTCGATCTTGACGATTTCAATGATACTTTGGATGATCTTGAGTCCGGTTCTGCAGAATCTGCTGAGGTCGAAACCGATGCTGATAAGGTCAGCGATGTCGGGCCGAACGTGGATGATGACACGGTAGTCGAAGAGAGTTTGGAGGTAGCTACTGAGGCTGAAAACATAATTGAAAGTTCGTCTGAAGAAGATTCATCAGAATTTGTTGCCGGAGATGTCGATGCTTTGCTTGCTGACGATGAATTTACGGAGGTCGAAATCCCCGAGCGTCCTGAAAATGACGATCCTGTTTTGGCCGAACTGAAAAGTGCTGGCTTGACTGCTGAAAATGAAATGGTGGAAGTGAAGAGTGAAGCGGCTTCTTTGCCAACGGAGGAACTTGATGGGGAGATTGATTTCTGCGAAGATGATTTAAGTGATATTGACGATCTTTTGGACGAAATCTCAAAAGGTGAAGATGCAGTCGCAGAGAGTCTACCAGAACCTGAATTTAAGGATTCTGAGAAAGATGATGTTGTTAAAGACACAGAGGTTGAGTTCTCTGAGTTAGTTGTTCCCAGGGTGGATGCCGAAGATTTGTTGTCCGGGGTTTCTGAGGGTCAGCAAAAAGAGTTTTCGAATGATGTGATGGCTCCTCTGGAAAATGATATTGAGTTGCCAGAAGACTACCTGCTTGAAGAGGAGATGCCAGATTTTACAGGTGAGCCAGAGCCTGAACCTGAACCAGCGTCTGGGACTCAACTGACGACATCATCTTCGTTGGAGCTGGAGTCAGAGGAACCGGAAATTTGTGCCGAACCGATCTCTCAGGATTTTTCCCGACAGATCGAGAGCATGACCCAGGAGTGGAGTAAGCAACTTCTGCAGAGCACCTATGCCAGCATGGACAAGATGATAAAGGCAATTGGAGATCTGGCTCCGACGATTGTCGACCAGGTGGCTCGTGAGGTCATTCCACCGTTGGCTGAAAAAGTAATCAAAGCCGAGATCGCCCGTTTAGAGAAGACCTTGGAGATTGAGGAGGAGCAGGAAGAGGAAACTAACACCTGATTCTGCTCTAATTCTTTAGCCACAAAAGAACACTAAAAAAGCACGAAATTTTTGTGTGTACTTTTGTGTGTTTTAATGGCTGAAAATGTTTTGGCCAAGATAAATTGTAACTATTTGATTAAGGAAACTTTAAGCATGACCGAAAACACCGACAATCAACCGCGACAACTTGACAAAAATTACGACCCTCTGAAGATTGAGGATAAATGGTATAAATTTTGGGAAGAAAACAAATGTTTTGCGGCCGACCCTGCGGCCCCTGGCGACTCTTTTTCGATGGTCATCCCGCCTCCTAATGTGACCGGTTCATTGCACATGGGCCATGCGCTCAATAATTTGTTGCAAGATATTCTGGCTCGTTATCATCGCCAGCAGGGTCGCAATGTGTTGTGGATGCCGGGTACTGACCATGCCGGGATTGCGACTCAGAATGTGGTTGAACGCCAGCTTGCGGCCGAAGGACTTGAGCGTCACGATATCGGTCGCGAAAAATTTATTGAAAGGGTCTGGCAGTGGCGTGAAGAGTCGGGTGGTACAATTATCAACCAGCTTAAACGTTTGGGCTCTTCCTGTGACTGGAGTCGGGAACGTTTCACGATGGATGAGGGCCTCTCCAAAGCGGTGCGTGAAGTTTTTGTCACTCTCTATGAAGATGGGCTTATCTACCAGGGTGACTATATTATCAACTGGTGTCCGCGATGTCACACGGCACTTTCCGATTTGGAAGTCGAATTTGAGGAACATAACAACGGTAAACTTTGGGATCTTGAATATCCTCTGGCCGATGGTGGCGGCTCAATCATCGTTTCGACGACCCGTCCGGAAACCATGCTTGGCGATACTGCGGTTGCGGTCAATGGTGAGGATGAACGTTATTCTCAGTTGATCGGCAAAGAGGTTATGTTGCCGCTGATGAATCGACGTATACCGATCATTGCCGACGATTATGTTGATCGTGAGTTTGGCTCCGGAGCGGTTAAGATTACTCCGGCTCATGACGCCAATGACTTTGAGGTCGGTTTGCGTCATAAACTTGAGATAATCAAGATTATGGATGAAAAAGGGTCCATGAATGAGAATGCCGGGGTTTATGCTGGGTTGACCCGGGAGGCGTGTCGTGAACAGGTAATCGCCGATCTTAATGAACTCGGTCTGTTGCCGGCAACCAAAGATTATGAGCATAATGTCGGCCACTGTTACCGTTGTCAAACAATTATCGAACCCTATCTCTCAAATCAGTGGTTTGTTAAAATCAAACCTCTGGCTGATCGAGCCCTCGATGCGGTTAGAGAGGGAGAGACCCGGATTATCCCGAAAAACTGGGAGAAGACCTACTTTAACTGGATGGAGAATATCCGGGATTGGTGTATCTCGCGCCAGATCTGGTGGGGCCACCGAATTCCGGCCTGGTATTGTGAAGCCTGTGGCAAGATGATTGTGGCCCGGGTTGATCCTGACTGCTGCCCGGATTGTGCCAGCACCAATTTGCGGCAGGAGACTGATGTTCTCGATACCTGGTTCTCGTCGGGGCTCTGGCCCTTTTCGACGATGGGCTGGCCCGAGTCAACCGAGACCTTGAAAAAATACTATCCGACCTCGGTTTTGGTGACTGGTTTTGATATCCTCTTTTTCTGGGTTGCCCGGATGATGATGATGGGTCTTAAATGTATGGATGAGGTCCCTTTCAAGGATGTCTATATCCATGCCCTGGTGCGCGATGAACATGGCCATAAGATGAGCAAGTCGCGCGGCAATGTGATTGACCCGTTGGTCATTATAGACCAGTTCGGGGCTGATGCACTGCGTTTTACATTGGCGGCTTTTGCCGCCCAGGGCCGTGATGTCAGTCTCTCCGAGGCGCGTATCAGCGGTTATCGAAACTTTGTTAACAAACTCTGGAATGCGGCTCGTTTTACGCTGATGAATCTTGAGGGTTTTTCCCCGGATGTGGCCATCGACAAGAGTAATTTCTCACTGGCCGATCGTTGGATCAGTCACCGCCTCAACCAGACTGTGGGTGAGGTTACGGCCGCTCTCGATGAATATCGCTTTAACGATGCCGCCCATGCTCTCTATCAGTTTACCTGGCATGAGTTTTGTGACTGGTATCTGGAACTGGCTAAGCCCGATCTTTTTCAAAGTGAAAATGAAGTTCGGAAAAGTACCGCACAGGCGGTTCTTTACCGCACCTTGGAAGAGATTGTCCGGATGCTCCACCCGATTATGCCATTTGTTTGTGAAGAGATCTGGCAAACTTTGCCGCGACTTAAAAGTGCACCCGCCAGTATCATGCAGACCTCTTTTCCAAAGGTCTCGGTGGAGTTTGATGATCCGGCAGCCGCTCATGAGATGACGCAGGTTATGGAGGTCATCACCGCTATCCGTAATATTCGGGGCGAGATGAATCTCTCTCCGGGTCAGCGTCTGGAGGCGGTTATCAGCGGTTCTGACGAGGGGGCGCTCAACACTCTGAAAAGCAGTTCGGACTGTATTGCCAATCTGGCTCGTCTTACATCCCTGACAATTGCTAAAGAGGCCCCACGGCCGCCGCAATCGGCCGCCGGTTTGGCGGCAGGTCTGGAGATTTTTGTACCTTTAGCAGGATTAGTCGATTTTGCTCAGGAAGCAACCAGGCTGGCGAAAGAGCTCAAAAAAACCGAAAAAGAGTTTGCCGGAGTCAGTAACAAATTAAACAATCAAAAATTTCTCGCCAAGGCACCGCCGGAAATTATCGAGAAAGAGCAGGGTAAACACCAGGAACTTAAGCATAAACTCGAAAAATTGCAACTCAGTATCAAAACCCTGGAACAGGTCACCGTATCCTAGACTCCTGGAAAGCCTTGAATCTATGACTTCTTTGACTACCTTGACAGTTACAGAACCGGTTTCTCGTCTAGATCGTTTTTTACATCTGCAATACCCCGCCGTATCAACTAATCGTTGGCGGCGGGCTTTGCAGGCTGGTGAGGTTATGATCGATGGTTGTCGGGCTGTAAAGGGGGCGGCGCTGTTTGCGGGGCAGACGATCTCTTTTGCTGTTGATCTGCCAGCTCGGCTGGCCCCGGAAAAACCGCTGCCGGATGTTTTAGCTGATTTGGAAATATTGTACCATGATGAAAACTTGCTGGCCTTAAATAAGCCGGCCGGTTGTCATTCCCACCCTCTGACAGCTTCAGAAACCGGAACTCTGGTAAATCAACTGATAACCCTGTATCCCGAACTTGCCGGGGTTGGTGAGTTTGGATCTTTACAGCCGGGCTTGCTTAATCGTCTCGATTATGCAACCTCCGGGATTGTCCTTGTGGCGCGCAATAATAAGGCCTGGAGAGATGTTCGCCAGCAGTTTGTTGAGCATCTGATACGTAAAGAGTATATTGCCGCAGTTGACGGTCGGTTTTCAATAGCCACCGTTATCGAGAAGGATCTGACCCACGATTTTAGAGATCGCCGAAGGATGGTGATTACTCCTCCAGCCGAGCCCTGCCGGGGTTTCTATCCGGCCCGGACTGAGGTTTTCCCGATTGCATATGAGGCGGCGAAAGATGTAAGTCTGGTTCGTCTTGTCATGTATAGTGGGGTCATGCATCAGCTCCGGGTCCATTTGGCGGATGCTGGTTATCCGGTCTCTGGTGATACACTGTATGGCGGTAAGCCTATTACCTTTGCGGGTGAGCAAGATGCAGAGGTGGAACCAAGCGCCGTTTTTCACCTGCACTGTTCTCAACTAACCCTTGCCAATGGCCGGGTTATTGAGGCTCCCCTGCCCCAGTGGTATAAAATTTTGGCAGTGTCATAGCCTTCTCCCCTTTAATTGAAAGTCTGGCTTTAAATCTGGAGTCCTCCGGTGGATCGCAAACTGTTGTAGAGAAGGTTTTGTCAACCGCTTCCAGGGATGGGAAGTTTTCTTATCTTGTGGGCTCTTGTGTAGGTTTATCTTTCCAGGATGAATCGATTGCGGAGCCCGAGCTCCTGATTCAGGAGGAGCTTTCTGGCTTGGCTCATAATCTCAACACATCTGACGATCATGTGCGGCCATGCCGAGAATCTGGGTGAAGATGAAGATGCCGGTGCCGTAGTGGCAGTTGAGACCATGCAAGTGCTTTCCGGGGTCAAGGTAGTAGATCAGGTCGAGGATGTCTTTTCTGAATCGGTTGTTGGTGCTACCTACGTCAGCTACACCTCGGATCATGGCGTAGTTGGTTTCTTCCTTAATGGCTCAGGAGATAGCACTATGCTCGATGGTTCGCAGGCGTTATAGGGGAGTGGCAACTCGTATGGTTAGTGAGGTCTTCTTTGGACTTTGTTTCTCGCATTTCGATATACGCGTATTTACGATATACTTTAAATTTGATGTTTGGCGGAACAGTAGAGATTGGTGTTGGATATGTACTTTGTCAATATTGGACAATTGACCTCGTGGGTTAATCAGTGGGTGCCCAATTACCCTCTCAATCACCTTACTCGGTTCGACCGTAAGCTGGGCAATTATTTTATTAGTTGCCGGGGATGGTGACCACCAATATCTCAATGCCGATGTTGCGGATTACGGCACTGGGGCTGAAACTTCCTTGGCGCCTGTTATGCGACAAGTCTCCCGATTTAACTCCTTAACTGTAGATTTCTCAATTTCTTCATAGTAGTTTATGAAGTAGTGTGTTATAAGCTTATCTTATGCACCTTCCCAGTGGGAAATTATTTCCACTGTATCCAACCTTAACCTTAGTTGGGACCACTCGTTGACAATCGGCCAATACTGGTCGGCACGATCTCGTCGCCTCCTCTGAGTCTAATACTCAAAGGAGTACCTATTTTAGTATCCCCGTCCGTTGTGTCTTTGAACACGCCTATAAGCCATCTCAAGTCTGCCAAGAACAAAATAACGTTGTTCGTATACCTCGATTTACTGAAGACAAGCCTCTTGTCGCTCCTGCAATCGTCTATTGTGAAGTTGATTTTGGCGATAATGACGGCAAAACCGCCAACCATCTTCGCCTGGGTAAAGCGATCCTGCTAGGATGCGAAACCCTCCATCGGCAACCGCTGGAGGATCTCCATACCGATGCTATCATGATGTGTGCCGAAGTGGTCTTCCCATTGAACTACAACGCACTTGTCCGTGCCATGACGTCACCCGTTGTCACCAAAGTTATGACACCCTCTCAATCATTAAATAAACCAACTAATTAAGGAAAGGATATAATTTTGAAGCATACCAACCCTAATAATAAGCGTGTAACCACAGCATTACTTCTTGCCGCCGGCATGGGCACTCGCCTGTATCCCTTGACGCAGAATGAGCCTAAATGTCTAACCCTAGTCAATGGCATGTCGATACTTGAACGCCTGATCTCCTGCCTGAAAGAGCAGGGTTTCAAACGCTTGGTCGTGGTCACCGGACATCTGGAAAATCAGATAAGGGATTTTCTGGGAGATCAGATAGGTGACATTAAAATCGATTATGTTTTCAGCCCGTTATACAAGACAACCAATAATATCTATTCTCTCTGGATGGCCCGTAAAATTATTAATGAGCCATTTATGCTGCTCGAAAGTGATCTTGTTTTTGATGAATCACTTCTTGATGCCATGCTGTATCCTGACAGAATAGCGGTTGCAAAAATGCAAACGTGGCTGAATGGCACATGTGTTACAATCAACCAATCTAAACAAGTTAAAGCATTTTTGGCGGGCGACGCGGATGCCTGTGGTGATATCAAATATAAGACGGTTAATATTTACAGCATTTCACTTAAATCTTGGCGTAAAATTGTAAAAAGATTAGACAAGCGCATTGCCGACGGCAAAGTAAATGACTATTACGAAACCATATTTGCGGAAATGGTTGCTGACGGCAGCCTCTCTTTTGAAAATGTCTCTTTTGACGGCAAGCCATGGTATGAAATAGACACCATTGAAGATCTGGCAGAGGCGGAGAAACTATTTTTATCAGACGATTATACGATCGCAAAAACTGATACTCTTTCAGATTCCGATTTTTTAAACATGAACTTGATCAATTCTGTAATACCCCCCCCAGAGACAACAGGAATCTTAAATGCCACAAAATCATTATAAAACTCAATCCGAAAAATACGAATTCATTTCCGGCCAACATGGTGGTTACTATCGGTATGATTTTATTGATCATGCCTATCTTTATAATCTTTATTTCCCGCCAGAGGCTATTTTCACAAACTTTAAGGATCAAATTCACGACCTTGTGCTGAATTATCCGGTGGCACAAGATGCCCTGGCCGAGCTTGTCGGCAAAATAATCGACCAACCGGCAGAAAGAATTGTTGTGGGAAACGGAGCTGCTGAATTAATAAAAATAGTATCTGGTCACATATCCTCTAAGTTGATCGTTCCCGTTCCTTCTTTCAATGAATACGCAAATGCCGCGCCTTCAGGCCAGGTAGTCGAATTTCCGCTTGAATTCCCATCTTTCCAGTTGGATGTGGATAAATTTGCCGCGGAAGCGTTCAAAGTAAAAGCTGATATAGCGGTTGTCGTAACGCCTAACAATCCGACATCCATGTTAATTCCTAAACCTGATCTCATTCGGCTTGCAAAAAAACTTGAAACTCATGACTGCATGCTGATTATTGACGAATCATTTTTAGATTTTGCGGAGAACCATGAGCAAATAAGCCTGGAACAAGAAATCGAAAATTACCCGAATATGGCAATTTTTAAAAGCATGAGTAAAGCCTACGGTATCTGCGGGCTTAGGATAGGTTATATGCTGACTGCAAATTCGAAATTTGCTAAAGCTGTAAGAAATGGCATACATATTTGGAATATTAACGGATTTGCAGAAGAGTTTCTAAGGCTTTTGCCCGATTACAAACATGAATTCATTGAAAGCTGTAAACAAGTTCGAACCGACAGAGACAGCCTTTATAGAAAATTTTGTGCTATAGAAGGTATGACTGTTTTCAAACCTGATGCAAACTTTATTTTTTGTCGCCTGCCCGATCATGTGCAAAGTGCTCCTGAAATTACGAAAAAATTATTTGTTGAACATAATATGTACATAAAGGACTGTGTCGGCAAAACTCAACCTGATTCTGATCGTTATCTCCGAATTGCCAGCCGTACAGAAGCAGAGAATTGTAAATTAGTTGAAGCTTTAATCGATGTAATGAATTTAAAGACCGGAGAAGCATTAGAATAATGACAAGTCCCGAACCACAACAACCGCATCAGCCCACAATGCTTTCTTTTGCAAGGGATCTCCCCAACATCTGTTCGCTTGCAGGCCTATTATGTGCCCTACTTGGTATCTACTACGCTATTTTGGGCAATTTCCCAGTTGCGATAATTGGAGTTATATGGGCTGTTTTATTCGACTGGGCTGATGGAATCGTGGCTCGTCAAATGACGGGGCGCACAGATCACCATCGGGCTTTTGGGGGCCAGCTTGATTCACTGATAGATATTGTAAGTTTTGGCGTATTCCCTGCTGTTTTTCTCTTAAGCTATGGTCAGTTCAGTCCATGGTTCTTGCCGGGAGCATTTCTTATTGTCGCTACCAGCGCTTTACGATTGAGTTACTTTAACATTTTCGGACTGATTGACAATAAAACCTACATGGGTCTGGCATTAGACAATAATGTTATTATTCTTGCTTTTGTGTTTTTGTTTGAAGGATTTATTAATCATACAATCTTTTCAATAATCCTTTATGCACTATTGATGGCAATGCTGGTGTTTAATTTAGCCCCTGTACGAACGCCTAAATTTGCCGGAAAATGGTTTTATGTTCTTATCGTCTACACCTTGATATTAACATTTATCTACGGTTGGATACAGTTCAACAGAGTTTGACGACCACTTCTTTTCACTTATATCCTGTGAACTTTTTCGAGACCAGCAAAGGTGAATTGATAGTGCGGCTGGGCATACGCATATTCTAACGGGAGCGAATCCCGCCCAGAAAGGTTGCCAGCCCCCTGCGTAGCGAGCCCTTAGTTATGACAACCAAGCCCTGAGGAATTAAGGCTAGAGTTATATTAAAGATCCAATTGGGACATTTTAATGTTGCTGTAGCAAAGCTTAAGATAATTGTTAGAAGAATGCCGTAACCTAAAAGGGTGTGATACCGGTGATGCCAAAATTACAAAAGGTTATCGATTGCCAGCAAAATATGTCATCCATACGGTGGGCCCTGTTTGGCATGGCGGTAATAAAGGTGAACCCGAACTCCTTGCTTCTTGTTATCGGCGATCATTGGAATTAGCGGTTGAGAATGGTATCCGTTCAATTGCTTTCCCAAGCATTAGTACGGGTGTTTATGGTTATCCAATTGAGCTTGCGGCAAAGGTGGCTGTAGATACTATTCGGTTGATGGTGCGGGAGAGTTCTGGAGTGATTGAAGAGGTTATCTTTTGTTGTTTTTCAGAGGGTGATTTGCGGGTTTACGAGGGGATGCTTGATGAGAGTGTTTGATAGTCGGGTAAGTAAGGCGAAACTTTTACAAAACCTTTACGAAAAATACGGTTTTGCACATAAAAATTTTACAGTTGTCAGCTATATTGAAGATAATAGGAGAGAGAATTCCTTAATTCCCAAAAAAAAGGAGAATTATCATGAAAACTCTGAAAATATCTTTAATGGTTTTGGCGATGGTCGTATCTTTGTCGCTGAGCACAATTGGCATGGCAGAGGCGAGGAGTAACAACAACAGTAAAAACAATAATAATAAGCGATACAGCCAGATCTACAATAGTAATCACAATTATCAGTCGAAGCATTCCGGCAGATATTACAAACAGAGAAATAAACATCACCGTACACAATATGCCAAACCGCACCGTGCCCAATACAAAAAATATCAACGTGCAAAATACGTTAAGCAACAGCGTCGGCATAATCACCACAACAGATACCTTTATCCGGCATTGCTTGGTGCAGGGGTTGGATTGTTGGTGTTGGGGATAACTCGGTAAGGGTGAAGGTAGATGCTTGAGTGTTGAAATAGTGCCTGTTTGAAATTGTATGGTCAATCTGCTGGCCGCCGTTTTAATTGTGCTGGTTAGTTAAGTTAGAGATTTTAAAAGCCTCACTTCTTTTATTAATTTAGGGGGTGAGGTTTTTTGTGGTTTGGAACAGTTCCTTTTTTACACTATTATTGATAGGGCATATCCAACGCAGAGATATATTGATGTTGTGACGAGGAGTGCTTAGCAAGAAATGTAAGTGCTAATTTAAAAAATATTGATCACTGAAACTGACCCCTATACCTTTACTTTCAGAACGAACCACTTTGCCGCCCAAATAAACCGTTGAGAAAGAGCTTGAAAAATTGTTTAGTTGGATGTTGAGCTTAATATTTGTACCTTCTTGGAGTAATTGACCCTCAATCAAGAGGAACGCTCCGTGAGATGAAACATCACGAGTTTTACACTTATATGATCGTACATCCCCGTTGTTAAGTGTAATTCTGATTTGAGTGGGTACCTGAAGGTTATGTCTTACTGCTACTCTCTGCACCATGATTAACCAATTTTTAAGTAAGTGTATGTTCTGTAGGTGTCAATCATTAGCAGTATTTATACCAAATGTAAAGGCATGTGAAATTACTCAATTTAAAATTTGATCTTAACCAACTTAAAGTATGTTGTGAGGTATTCCGACAAAAGTTCGGTAAAGTTTGGATTCCTACAGATTACGTCCCTCGCAACTTCAGCTAAAGGGATGGATGGTGCTAAGGTTGTTTGGGTTGATGGATGGTTTATGTGGGTGAATTTTGTGTTGGTGGTTTTGGTGGGTGGTTGGGGTGTGAGATGGGGTAGTGATGTCGAAAAATTCATTACAGGTTGTGGTAAAAAACATTGACAGTGTTTTTTACGGTTGGTAGGGTCTTTTTGTTACGTATATAGGGTAGACGTCTTATTACGATACATCTCAAGTTAGCAGTTTGGCAGGAGTGTAGAGGTTGGTGGTGGATATCTCTTTGTCAATATTGGACAATCGACCTCGTGGGTTAATCGGTGGGTGTCCCCAATTATCCCACAATTAC